>Ga0116135_1001554_pt1 | contig 11406 bp, 5 predicted proteins | sample June2015DPH_20_1_FD_89738 | JGI IMG/M metagenome (GOLD analysis project Ga0116135, IMG submission 89738) | Peatland microbial communities from SPRUCE experiment site at the Marcell Experimental Forest, Minnesota, USA - June2015DPH_20_10 | ecosystem: Environmental > Terrestrial > Soil > Wetlands >... | reverse complement strand
GGGATAGACGCGCGCCATGCGCCCATAGCTGAATGCCGTGAAGAGCATAGCGACCATGGCGATGAGGATGGTGGTAACGACGTGGCCGCGCGCGACGTTGCTGACCACGCCGTAAATGCCCATGGGTGCCGTGGGCTGAATGATGATGATGCCGTACACCACCAGGTGCCACAGCTTGAGCGACCGGCGCAGGCCCGGCTGGTTGGCGGAAGCACCGGGTTCACTCAATGGACTTGCCATGCGTTAGTAATCCCCCAATTTCCCGCGCACGCGGGATTCTCATTGACTTCATTATCAAGTGCGGTTGAGGTTCTCTTTAGCGCAGATCAGAAAGTGAATCTAGAAGAGAACTGGAACTGGCGTGGCGAGTTCGAATCGGCGGTGATCAGGCCAAAGGGCGTGCTGTTATATGGATTGTTGCTGCCGTCGAGGGGATATTCCGAGGGAACTCCGGGCGGCGCAAACTGCGGCTTGTTTGCAACATTGAAGGAGGAAATCTCGAGGCGAAGATCGCGTTCCTTGCCCAACTTGAAGCTCTTGGAAAGAGTGAGGTCCACGTCGTTGGCGCCCATGGTGCGAACGTGGTCAAGATAGGCCGGCGCATTTCCAGCGATGAACTGGCTTTGATTATCGCTGGGCTGCGAGAAGCAGGCAGGCGTAAACCACTGCGCTGCGGTGTGCGGAGCACCGTTGGCTGGATTGCACTTCAGATTGGGGCGCTGATTGAAATAAGAGATGGGATTGTTCACCGTTGGCGATGCGATGGGAATGCCCGAGCTCCTGTAGAAGATTCCGTCGGCCGTCCAGCCGCCCAGGACAGCATTCCCCAGTCCGCTCAGGTTGAGCGCTCTGCCTTTGCCTATCGGCAGATCGTAAGAAGCCTGCCAGGTGAATTGATACTTCACATCCTGCGGACTGACGGAATGTTCGTAGCTCAGGTTCCTCGCGTCCTGGGGTGCGCCGGCATGAGAACCGACAAAGCCGAGCGGTGGATTTCCATCATCGGTCATGATCTTGCCCCAGGTGAAGGATGCCAGCGTGGTGAAGTGCGAGGTCAAGCGCTTCTGCAGCTTGGTCTGGAGAGAACTGTATTCGGAGTCGCCGCTGGGTGAGCCGTGCACGTTCACGCCATTGCCCGCGCCATAACTGCCGGTGCCGAATTGCGGGAACTGCTGCAGGCTTACCCAGAGCGGGACGGTCGCAGAACCGTAATTGGCGTTGGTGCCGGGCTGGATTGCCGCCCAGTTGTTGGGCACCATGATGCATGCCGGATCGGCCGTATTGACGCACAAGGAGTTCCTATCCGCGGCGATCACGCTTAACGGAAGCTGGTTCAGATCGATGTTGCCGAAGGGCAGGAAAAGTCCACGGCTGCCAACGTAGCCAATGCTGAGGACAACGTCGTGCGGAAACTGATTCTCGATCCCGAAATTGTAGTTGTAGGTTTCCTGTGTGCGCTGCGAGTGCAGCATGGTGCTCAGTTCAACGCCAAGGTTGTTAGCCAGCCCGCTCGGCGAGCTGATCAGCGGCACGACTCCCTGCGGAAACGGATTGGTCAGCGAATAGATGCCTGTGGTGCTGGGCGCGGGACCGCCGGTTGCACCGGAGCATTGGTTGGTGCCGTTGTAGACGGTATTGCCGTCAAGGTTAAAGCAGGTGGCGTTCCAACTCGTCGTTGTTGAGTATCCATCACTATCAAGGCCTGAGCCGCCCACCATTTCGGCACTTGGACCAAAGTAGAAACCTGCGCCACCGCGCACAACGATCGGCTTGGAAGGCTGCCAGGCGAAGCCAAGACGCGGACCGAAGTTGCTTAGATTCGTTGTAAATGGCGAGCGATTACCACCGTTTGCGTAGACTTCTGCGCCTGTAAATGAAACGCCGCTGGCGCTTCCTGCTGCATTGGGGCTGAAGTATTCAAGGCGATTGCGGCGTTCCGTTTTGCCGCCAAAGATATCCCAGCGCAGCCCGGCCGTGATGGTGAGGGCATGGTTGGGATGATAGGTGTCCTGGAGGAAGGCCGCGTAATAGGGACTCGCTTCCGCGACGAAAAGGTCCTTTGTAAAGTTGGGCGCATCGTTGCCTTCGGAGCCGGGTTGCTCTCCCATGCCCATCAGGAATGAAGCAAAGTCGCTGCCGCCGCCGCCGTTTGCCGTAGTTTGATCCGTGGCGGAGACGTCAAATGCATAAGCGCCTGAGGGAGCGGGAGGCTGGCCGACGTTGAGAAATCTTTCCATGTACTCGACGCCGGTGCTGAGTTCGTGCTTGCCGACGACTTTGGTGATGGTGGCGCTGGCATCGCTGTTCTCACTGGCGTAGACAAAGGTGTTGTAGTTTGCAGTTCCGCCGATGCCGCCGCCCACATCGTCGAAGTTCACGTAGGGAAGGGTCTTGTACACTTCATCGGCGGCCGTCGGCGTAACGAATCCGAGCGCGGAGAGACTATCGATTGCGGCTTGCCCTGGGTCGCCGCCTTGATTCTCATAGTGGCGCGCAAAGGAGTAGCGGAGCTGCAACACCGTGGTCGGATTGATGGTGTAGTCATCGCCCACGATGATGTTGCGGCCGTTGGTGATGTTCTGCGCGTAGTCCAGATCCCAGGGGTTGTTGAAGGCATTGACGCCCGAGGTAAAGAGCCGGTCAAAGGAGAAGCGGCTGAAGAGGCGCTGCTTCTCGCTCTTGTAGTAGTCGACGCGAATGTCGAACTTCTGCTGCGTGGTTGGATCGAGGCCCGGTACATACAGGTTGGGCGAAACGTCGGTGGTCTGGGTGTCGCAGGTAGAGGGGCTCGGGTAGTTGCACTTGGGAAACTCGGAGAGAAACTTCAATGCGATGGGATTGGGATTGGCGATCTTGTTGCCGGGGACAGGCTGGCGCGTCCCGGCGTTTGGTCCCGAAGCATAATCAGGCTGCGTGGGGTCGTAGATGGTGAAGCCCATGCTTGAAAAATCGCCGGTGCGCTCCGCTGATGTGGGAACGGCAAAGGTGTTTGAGCCGTCAAACATCTCCTGTTGCGTGGCTTCATAATCGGCAAAGAAAAAAAGCTTCTTGTGCAGGATGGGACCGCTGATGGCCCCGCCCTCCTGATAGCGGTGAAAGCTGGGAGACTGGTTGGGCGTGCCATTGGCCAGCTGGCTCTGCTTGTTGAAGTAGTCGTTGGCTGCGAGAACGTCGGGCCGGAAGACACCGAATGCGTCCCCGTGAAACTCATCGCCGCCGGACTTGCTCACGAGACTGATGACGCCCGCGCCGCCGCTTTGATAAGAAGCCGGCGTGTTCTGGGTTTCAACGCGAAATTCTTCTACTCCGTCCTCAGGAATCTGCATGGCAGGAATGATGGCTGCCGCGTTGTTTTCAGCGATGCCCAGCGGGCTGCCGTCGAGCATGTAATAGACCGAGCCAATGATGGAGCCGTTGATGGTGTACGAAGAGACATCGACGTTCGGACGTCCTGAAGAGATGTTGATGATGGCCTCGGAGCTGGAGGAGTTGGGCGATCCATTGGCCGGAGTGACGCCGGCGCTGAGCTGCACCAGTTCATACACATTGCGCGTGAGCAGCGGGACGCGATCGATGGTGGCCGAGTCGATGAGCTGGCCCACCGTTGAGTTATCGGTGTCCGCCAGGTCCGCCGAGCTTGAAACCGTAACGACTTCGGTTGCGGCACCGACCTGCAGGCCAATATTGACGGTGGAAGTTTGATCGACCGTCACCGTGACATTGTCCACTGCAACGCTCTCGAATCCCTTGGAGCCCGCGGTGACTTCGTACGTTCCGGGGTTGAGCGACACAAAGGAGTACAAGCCCGCGCCGGTAGTAACGGTCGAGACCGAGATTCCTGTAGCATGATCTTTCGCGGTGACTTTAGCCCTGGGCACGACCGCCCCCGATGGGTCGGTCACCAAACCATTGATGCCGCCACGACCCGCCTGGGCGAATGCGGGCGCCCCAACGCAGAAGATCAGAACGCCGACGAAGAGGACTTTACATGCGATAGCGATGTCCGCTTTTCTGAATTTCATAAGAGGCCTCTCAAGGAAAACAAGGTATTGAAGCGCTTGAATACTTGGAAATCTACTTTATGAACCATTGCAGCGCGTGTCAAGAAATAATTGCTTGCCGCTCGAAAATCGCGGGACCGAGGTCCCTGCAAGGCTTGCTTTGTGGGATTCTAAAGCTATTATCTTTCTGGGCTTACCGATGAATCAGCCGGTGGAATCGGCTTAATCTGGAGATTCGCAGCAAGATGCCCTATGGCAGAATTCTCTCAGCGAACCACGCGGAGGGAATTTCCGAGCTTGAGAAAACGAAGGAAAACCATGCATCCGGAGAGGAATTGTTCTTGACAGCACTTGGGAACTAACGAGATATTTCCAAGTATTCAAGCGATTGAATACCAGGTCGCTCGTGTAACAGAAATCGGGCGCCTCGCGGAACAGAATTGGAGTTTGGCCGCGGTGAACTCCAAACACAGGATTGGGAAGGCAAAGATGATGCACGTTGAATTCAGGAAAATTGCGCTTGTTCTGATTGCGCTTGTCGCGCTGCCGGCCGCGGTCGAAGCCGGGACCGTCACTCCGCTCAAGGATGGATGGCGTTTGCAATCGGCGTGCAAGTTTGAGGCGACCGGCGATGCGATCGCGGCAGAGGGATTCGCGGTGGATGGCTGGTTGAAGACCGCCGTGCCCAACACCGTGCTGTCAGCCCAGGTGGGTGCTGGGACCTTCCCCGATCCTTACTACGGCACGAATCTACGCAAGATTCCAGGAACCGAGTATCCGATTGGGCACAACTTTGCCAACCTGCCCATGCCCGACGACAGCCCGTATCGCTGCGGATGGTGGTACCGCACGGAGTTTGCTGTTCCAACTGCATCTGCGAAGGACGGACGCTTCTGGCTGCACTTTGCCGGCATCAACTATCGCGCGGATGTATGGTTGAACGGCCATCGGATCGCCGACACAAAGACTGTTGCCGGGGCCTATCGTACCTATGACTTCGATGTGACGGAATTTCTGAAGCCAGGCAAATCGAATGTGCTCGCTGTCGAGACATTCGCTCCGACCGAAAAGGACCTGGGAATTAACTGGGTCGATTGGAATCCCTGCCCGCCGGACAAGGACATGGGCTTGTGGGGCGCGGTCGATCTTTTGACAACGGGCGCTGTCACCGTGCGTTCGCCGTTGGCCGTGACGCACTTTGAAGACGCATCGCTCAACACGGCAGACTTGACAGTGTATGCCGAATTGCACAACGCCGCGGATCATGAGGTGAAGGGGGTTGTTTCCGGCACGGCCGCTGGAGCTCGCTTTGAACAGCAAGTCACCCTGGCCGCGCATGAAGACAAGACGGTCGCCTTCACGCCGGAGCAAGTTCCCGCGCTGCGCCTGCACAATCCGCAGCCCTGGTGGCCAGCGCAGATGGGCGAGCCGCACCTGGAACGGCTGACAGTTCGCTTCACCGCGAATAACGAGATGACGGATGAGCAGAGCGTGGATTTCGGAATTCGCGAAATCACGTCCGAGTACACGGCCAGCGGCAGCCGGCTGTTTCGAGTGAACGGAAAACCGATTTTGATTCGCGGCGCGGGCTGGTCACAGGATATGCTGCTGCGCACGAACACGAACCGTCTGCGCGATCAGTTCCGGCTGGTGCGCGATATGCACTTGAACACCATTCGCCTCGAAGGCAAGCTTGAGACGGATGAATTCTTTCACCTTGCCGATGAGCAGGGCGTTCTTGTGATGCTGGGCTGGTGCTGTTGCGATCACTGGGAGCATTGGAAGGATTGGACTCCAGAAGACCTGACCATTGCCACGGCATCACTGCGTGCGCAAATGCTGCGACTGCGCCACCACGCGAGTTTGCTGGTCTGGCTCAATGGCAGCGACAATCCTCCCCCGGCCAATGTGGAGACTGCTTATCTCAAAGTTGAGTCGGAAACCCATTGGCCCAACCCGCTGCTGTCTTCAGCATCAGGCACGCCCACTACAGTGACGGGCGAGAGCGGCGTGAAGATGACGGGTCCTTACGATTATGTAGCGCCCAGCTATTGGTATTTTGACAAACAACTGGGTGGCGCTTTTGGATTCAACACGGAGACGAGCCCGGGACCGGCAATTCCTTCGCTCGCGAGCAGGCAGAAGTTTCTGGATGATCCCGAAGCATGGCCGCCCTCAGCAGAATGGAGCCTGCACTACGGCGGCGGAGAGTTTGTAAACCTCAAGGTCTTTGATGCGGCGATGGAAGCTGTTTATGCGAAGCCGCAGAGCGCAGCCCAATATGAGCGCGTGGCGCAAACCATGGAGTACGACTCGGAGCGCGCCATGTTTGAGGCTTACAGCAAAAACAAGTATGTATCTACCGGCGTGATTCAGTGGATGCTCAACAATGCGTGGCCGTCGATGATCTGGCATCTGTACGACTACAACCTCGATGCCGGCGCGGGCTACTTTGCCGCGAAGAAGGCCTGCGAGCCGCTTCACATTCAGTACTCCTATGATGATCGATCCATTGTTGTGGTGAACAGCACGTACGACGTTGTGGCCGGGCTGCATGCAAGCGTTCACGTACACAACCTGGGGTGGAAGGAACTTTTCAGCGCGGAGGCTGCCGTGGATGCCGGTGTCGACAGTACGCAGCGGGTATTCACGATACCGGACAGCCTCTACTCTGACGCCGACCGTGTCTTCTTTATCGATCTGACGTTGACCAATGCCGCCGGCGGCGTGGTGAGCCGTAACTTCTATTGGGTTCCAGGCACGCTCACGACATTTGACTGGAATAAGAGCGATTACACGCACACCCCTGCGGCGCGCCATGAGGACTTGACGGCGCTCACCAGTTTGCCGGCAGCTAGAGTTTCCGCGAATGCCGAAATTGAAAGCACGCCGAAGGGCCGCGAGATCCGCTTGCATCTTGATAACCAGTCCGGCGCTCTGGCGTTTCAGCTTCGCGCGGCGGTGCGGACGCAGTCCGGCGGATTGATTGCGCCAGTCATCTGGTCGGACAACTGGATTGAGCTCACACCCGGCGAATCGCGGACACTCACGGCGTTGCTTCCTGACGATGCCGCAGCGGCTCCAGTGGTGCTGCTGGAGGGATGGAATGTGTCTGCGCAAACTCTCACTCCGGCGGCGGTTGCTGCAAAATAGGGCCGCGTTGCAGACTTGCGTCATTCAATAGTCGGGATGGACTGCCTCGCTGGCGTGGGTCACCAGGTCCATATAGACCTCGCGAGGCAGGTTCGTTTGCCAATGGCCTGCGATTTTTGCGTAGAGAACAAGACCGAAAAAGATGCAGGCGAGAACGCCGGCGACTACTCGTGGACTGATGACGCGCTTCCGCCAGCGCTCTGCAGAAGTCCCAGCTTGTCTCGGCGGGAGCGCGAATTGCAAGGCATCCTGCGAGGAACATGCCGCGACGCACGCCATGCATGAGGTGCATTCGACCGATCGAATCTGCATCAGGCGATCGACGGGAAGATTTGCGGGGCACGCGCGTGCGCACTTCCCGCAATCGATGCAGGCATCGGCGTCGCGGCGAATCTTGACCGGGCTGAGCAGCGACGCGAGCCCCAGCAGCGCGCCATACGGGCAGAGATAGCGGCACCAGAAGTTCTGGATAAGAACGGAGAGCACTACCAGCAGTCCGATCACGATGGCCGCGGTGAAACCGATGTCGCGGAAGAAGTTCAGCATCTTCACGTCCGCGACCAACCCATAGGGCGAAGACATGAAATCTTGAATCGCTTCCGCGGACATGTCACCGAGGATGAAAACGAAGAAGCCGAGCAGCAGATATTTGAGGCCTCGCAGAGGAAGATCGATCCACCTGGGCAGGCGAAGATTGCGTTTGAAGAGTTTTCTGCCCAGCTTCCACAACTGCTCAGAGAGCGTTCCGACCGGGCATAGCCAGGAGCAGAATGCCTTCTTCAGCACGAGGCTCATGAGCAGGAAAGCGATGAACAGGATCATCGCGGCCGGATGAATTGCAGGGATGCGTCCGGTGAGCAGAAAGTACTTGGCATTCATGAGGCCGGCGATCGGCAGCCAGCCTTCGGCTCCGGCCGGACGCGGCACGCTCAGGCCCGTCCCGCCGTGCTCGATGAAGCGAACCCAGAGATAAAACTGAACTCCCAACCAGGCGTTCAACGCCACAAACAACCACTGAACCGCGCGACGAATTCGCTGCGAGCCGTCGGGGACAAGGCGGCGAATCAGTTTCTTCTTCTCTTGCTGAGCCTCGAATCGATCTCCAGTTTCCGCCTGTGTGGCCATGCCCGCACTCTTCCTTCTGTTGGAAGAGTACGGGTGGAGAAGCGAGCGAACAATGACTTAGGTCACAGGTGATTCAAGTGACCTGGTAGAGCAACCTAGCGGCCGGCCACGATCACGGTGAAGGTGTCGGGGATTCCGCGCGGGCGGGGGTGCGGAACAGCCGCGGTGGGAGCCGGTGTTGGGCCATATTCGGCGGCGACGAGGTAGATTCGATCCGTGGCGGCGTCATAGGCCATGGTGCGGGCGCCTTTTTGCGTTGGAAGCTCCTCAAGCGAAGGGTAGCCCGGCGCGCCGGCGTTGATGACGCTGAGAGTTCCTTCGCCGTTGGAAGAAAACGCCAGTTTGTGTTTTGCATCCCAGCCGGCCGCGTCGGGGCCATCGCCGATTGTGGGAGTGGCCAGGACTTTGCCGGTGTTCGAGTCGACCACGCCCATCTTCTTGCCGTCGCAGACCGGGAACAGACGGTGGCCAGCGACGTCGAAGGCCAGGCCTGAAGGCGAATCGCAACCGGTGATGGGCCACTCGGCGGTGAGCTTCAGAGTGTGGGCGTCAAGGCGGACGATCTCGCTCTTATCTTCGATATTGTCGAAGACGGTTCCCTGTCCATCGACGGTGGGGAACTCCGGCTTGCCGGGCAGCGGGATGGTGGCGACGACCGTGCGGGTGGCGGCGCTGATGACAGCTGCGTCTTTGCTGCGGCCTTCGAAGGCCCAGACGGTCTGGGTTGCCGGCTCAAAGACAATGCCGTCGGGATTTTGGCCGCCGGTTGGAATGGTGGCCACTGTGGCGAGTGTCGCGCGATCGAAGACTACCACTGCGTTCCCGCCGCCGTCGGAGATGTAGCCGAACTTGCCGGCGTTGTCGAGAGCGATGCCGTGGGTGCCGTGCAGGCCGGTAATGGCGCCGATGGGTTTTCCGGTTGTTGTATCGACGACTTCGACGCGGGCGCCGTGGGTAATGTACAGGCGCTGAGCCGCGGAGTCGGCGAGCAGGTAATCCCAACCGCCTTCGCCGCCGATCTTCCAGCGGTCGATCAGGTGGTAGGGCTTCTGTGCTGAGAGCAGCGGAGGCGCGGCAAGAAGGCTGCTGAACAGGACTGCGGCCGCAAAGGGCCGGCTGAAAGAACGAGAGCTGCATCGCATAAGCATAGGGATCTCCGCGTGGAATGCGGCGAACAACGTGGATTCGCCGACTCTGGAATTCTGCCAGATCAGGCTTAAGTCAGGCTGAAGAAGAAAGCTAGGAAGATGAATGAGCTGGGACTTCATTGGCCACCGGCAGGCGGACGGTGACTGTGGTTCCCTGCCCAAGTTGGCTGGATATTGCGATGGAACCGCCTGCGCGCTCGATGACGGCTTTTGCAATCGCGAGGCCCAGTCCGGTGCCGCCGGTGCTGCCGGTGCGCGAGGGATCGCTGCGATAGAAGCGGTCAAACACATGGGGCAGGGACTGCGGATCGATGCCTTCGCCGTGGTCTTCGATCTGAAGTTCGACAATTGTCCCGTCATTCACCAGGCGAAGCTCGACGGTGGATTCAGCGGGGCTGTGCTGGAGGGCGTTGAGTAGCAGGTTTGAGAGCGCCAGAGAACAGTCCTCGGCCGAGACCGGGACAGGACAAGCGCCGGTTGGCGGGGCTGCGACGGAGAGTTGAATGTTCTTGAGCGCGGCGAAGGTTTCGAGTTGCGCGACTACCTGGCGCATCGAATCAGCTAAATCGGCGACGGATTTTTGCGCGGCGACCGAAGCATTCTCGACGCGAGCCAGGGTAAGCATCTTGGCGACGATCTCTTCAAGGCGCAGGCAGTCGGCGAGGCAGCGTTCAAGGCCGGCCTGGTACTCCTGAGCGGTACGGCGCTTGATGCCAAGAAGTTGCAGTGAAGATTTCAGGACGGCAACGGAGGTTTTCAGTTCGTGCGCGGCATCTGAGACGAAGACTTTTTGTTGGCTGAACGAGCGTTCCAGGCGCGCAACAACGCTCTCGATGGCATGGGTGAGTGGGGCCAGCTCGGGAGTTGTGCGCGCGCTGGCGGGAGGCGAGAACTGCCATGAGTCGACTGATACGAGGGATGCCAGTGAAGCCAGTTGGCGAAGGGGGAGCAATCCGCGATGAAGGAGCCATGCGATGAGCGGGCCGCTGACGAGAAGCAGCAGGAGGCTGCCACCCGCATACAACTCGACCGCACCGCGGATCGATCTCCAGACGCGCCCGGTTGAGGCACCGTAGAAGATGATGACCTGGCGAAGCTTGCCGCCGCCGGGCTCGCCGGGGTCAACGATGCGCGAACCGTGGAAGCAGAGTACGCGGTAACGATGCGAATTAACCGTGAGGTCAGAGAAGCCCTCATCCGAGAAGCCGATGATGTTTTTGTCGACACCCTGCCAGTTGGATGAACGGCCAAGGACCCGGCCGCTCGCGTCATCTACCTCGTAGACGTCGTCGGGCGGCAGGTGGAGATCGGCCTGATTGAGCATCACGTTATCCGCGGCGTCTTCAGCATCCTGCACAGCGCCGAGGACGGAGTCGGCACGACCGTGAAGCATGACGTCAAAGGCGCGGAAATGCATGTGGCGTTCGTAGCCGAAAGATAGGGAGACGACGGCAACAGTGGCAATCAACTCGGCTGCGACCACGCCCACAATCAGACGGAATGCGATGGAGCGCGGATTCGGAAAAAAGCTCATCTGCCGCCATCCTGGTCAGGTTCCGGCTTGAGCACATGATCCAATTCGTATTTGGTATTCGACGGAAAGTCCGGCGCCAGTCGATAGCCGCGTCCGCGCAAGGTCTCGATCACCGGAGCGGGCTCGCTGAAAGGGGCATCCAGTTTCTTGCGGAGATTGGAGACGTGGACCTCAATGACGTTGGAGTGGTGTTCCCAGTTGTAGTCATAGAGGTGCTCAAGCAGTTCGCGCTTGCTGACGATGACTCGCGGGCGATGGATGAGGTACTCAAGGATGCGGTATTCAGTGGGCGACAGGTCGACGGAGAATCCATCGCGGCTCACGGTCTGCTCCAGGGTTCTTACCTCGAGGCTGCCGACACTCAGTGTGGGGTGAGCTGCGCCCTTGCCGCGTCGAATAAGGACTTTGGCACGCGCGATGAGCTCGCCGAGGTCAAAGGGTTTGG
>Ga0116135_1001553_pt1 | contig 11407 bp, 7 predicted proteins | sample June2015DPH_20_1_FD_89738 | JGI IMG/M metagenome (GOLD analysis project Ga0116135, IMG submission 89738) | Peatland microbial communities from SPRUCE experiment site at the Marcell Experimental Forest, Minnesota, USA - June2015DPH_20_10 | ecosystem: Environmental > Terrestrial > Soil > Wetlands >... | reverse complement strand
AGGGATCAGGACGGCAATTGGATCTTCCGTTCCAAGCGGATGATTCAGGAGAATCCGGAGCTTCCTCAGCCCGATCAGATTCCACCCCATGGCATCGAGGCTGAATTTCACCAGGGCACGCGCTTTGTGAGGGTTCTTGCGTACCCGATCGCGGCGCAGGGCAAGCGCTACTCCGTGCAGACGGGAATTGCACGTAACAAATCAATGGTCCTGCTCGTCGCGTTTCGCAACGGACTGCTGTTGATCACACCGGCAGTGATCCTGCTGGCTGCGCTAGGAGGCCACTGGATGAGCCGTAAAGCGCTTGCTCCGGTGGCCGCGCTCGCTGCCCAGGCACGCCTCATCAACGATCGCAATCTTGATTTGCGCCTGCCTGTGCCGGATACCGCAGATGAAATCTCCGATCTCTCGAAGACGCTCAACCAGATGCTGGAGCGCATCGACAAGGCGTTCGCCAGCATTCGTGCCTTCACTGGAAATGCTTCCCATGAACTGCGCACGCCGATCTCGCTGTTGCGCGCTGAGATCGATGTGGCGCTGTTTCGCCCTCGCGATGCGGAGGAATATCACGTCACCTTGATGCGGCTGAATGAAGAAGCCGTGCGCATGACCAACCTGGTTGAGAATCTGCTGTCGCTGGCTCGCGCAGATGGAGGCGCGGAGGCCATGAGCCTGGCGCCGATTGAAGTGCGCAGCTTGTTCCACAGTGTTCACCGGACCTGGGCGCCCGCAATGCAGCGCGCCATGCTTGACTTCCGCATCGACGCTTTCGACGATGGGCTCGTTTTGCTGGGAGATGCAAACGGACTCCAGCGGCTGTTGTCCATCCTGTTGGAGAACGCCGCAAAATTCACCCCGCCGGGTGGATCAGTCACATTGACCGCTTCTCACTCCGGCGCGCGCGTTATTCTTTCGGTTCGCGACACCGGCGTCGGCATCTCCGAGGCGGATATGCCGCGCGTCTTCGATCGCTTTTATCGAGCCGCACAAACCTCGAACTCAGCTCCGCGCGGCTCAGGGCTCGGCCTGGCATTGGCAAAGTGGATTGCCGAACGGCACGGGACGCAATTGACCGTTAAGAGCCTGCCGGGACAGGGAAGCTGCTTTTCAATCTCACTTGAGAGCAGTAAACTTCCCCATATTCTCGTCAGTTCGTCCGGTGTCGCAATCGCCGATTAGAGAGCACCCTCCAGGGCGGCTTCGTTTCGCAGCGATGATCAACATCACGACTGGCGCGGCCCATTGATCAATCCAGGGCAGGTACTCGAGGCTATGGCTTGGGAAAGCCGATGGTTTCTCTGTCTGCGAACTCTGGTTTCCCTTTTCGAATTTGCTCCTCGATAGGCAATGAATGTCGTCACACGGTTTGGCAACCGCACCCAACCTTAGCTACAGGGGATAGTGCGTACTCACGTAATAAGCCCCGCCAATCAGAAAAATCCCGAGCAGAACGAGGAATCCGCCAACCTTGGAAGCTCCATTGGGAAAGTACTTCGCAAGAGAATCAACGAGCCCTGCAATGGCGCTAATGATTCCTGCAGGTCCACTTTCCCCGCCGGCTGTCACGCCTTTTTGCACGGCACCCCAGGCAAGAAGGGCGATGCCTAACAACAAACTGAAAAAACCAACCACCACAAGGCCAACTGGAATCCATGAATTTATCTGATGCATGCGCTCTCCTAACTTGAAATCTCTCTAGAGTTGTATTTCCTTGGCTTTGGAAAAAGGCTACGGCCGGAACCAGAACAGGCTACGGAAATGCAGGAACTTGCGTTTGAACTGGCGAAAACGTCCCTCATGGGCTGAAGTCCTTGGTTCGCTTCAAAATGGGCGATCTACAAACTGTAGCATCAGCCTACCGCCAACTTCCATACAACTGAAACACGCCCCATTGCTGCGGATGCCAGGTACGCTGCCCGATGCCCAACCAGTCGCGCTTGTTTTTGGCCGCGATTTGCGCGAGTTGCAGAGCCTCGATCTTGCTGTAGCGTTTCCCTTCTTTGCTCTTGCCCGTCCAGTATCGGTAGAAATCGCCGGTGACGGCAACCCCCGCGTCCTGGCGGACATAAGCATTGCTGGCCAGCACGGAAGAGGTGCCGGCCATCAGAAACGACTGAGCCAACCCCGCAACATCGTCTCCCGTGGAAGTCTGCGCGACCGCCGATTCGCACGCGCTGAGCGTCACCAGTGTGGTTCGGCATCGGACCTGGGTCGCGATCTCGGTTGCCGTCAGATCCTTGGCTGTGGCGGCAGCGTCGCCCCCCATCACAAGAAAGGACTTGAGCCCATCGGGCTGCGCCACTCCATGGCAAGCGAGGTGGGCAATGTCCCAATCCGCGGCGAGGGCCGCAATGAGGGACGCCTTCGTAGCCGGCAGAGACTCCATGGATTCGCCCTTGCTGAATAGCGGCAGAATCGAGGTCTCCGCGAGGTGACGGAAGAGATGAAGGTCAGACAACTCTTTGGCCCCCTCGCGGATGTCGCTGGTCGCGGTGAAAATCAGGCAACTCTCGGAGTCACGACGATCCTTCTCGACCCACCAACGCAAAGCGGAAGCGCTGGGGGCTATCACAATCGGATGACTCTCCATTAAATACTTCTGGCCATCAAACAGCGTGCCAAAGGGCAGATTGTGCATTTCGCCATAAGGGACAAAGCATATGCCCTCTCCGGCAGAAAGATGAGGCAACAGAGGCTCGATCAGGATGCGATGGAGTTCTTTCGAGATTCGTTGAAAGTCGCTCTCGGGCTTGGTGTCCGTCTGCTGGCGCAGTTGTCTTACCAGGTCGATGATGGCCGGCTTTGCAGCCGGCAGTGAAACCCCGGCAGTCTTGTCGTTGTCCTTCCGGACGATCAACGCAACCGCGACGCCGGACTCGTCGCCTAGATAATATTCGACCAGCACGGGAACTTTGTCGTCCAAAAGCTTCGCCGTTTCGGCGGCGTTGAGTGTCTCCTGCCTGCGCAGCGCTACATATTCGGGATAACGCGGCTGCAACTCAGCCCATATCTCTTCAAGACGCTTCCAGGCGCCGGCGTCTGCATAGAGTGTAGCCTCGATCGGAGTGCCGAGAGCGTCGAGCACCTTTGCCAAAAGCGTTGTTTCTTCCTGGATCAACGGCTCCTTCGCTCCGTCCACCATGCCCAACGAAAGGTAACGCAGCAGCACCGTAATCGACCGCCATTTCACTTTCTCCGCCACTTCGAATGCCTCGGTCCAGCCTTCCTGAGCTGCCAGGCATTGAATCGACCACTCATATATCCAGTGATAGTTCTTGAGTAACTGCATACTGGTCATTTCCGATTCGAAGGAGCTTCTGAGTTCTTCCAACTTGATGCGAGCGTGATCGAGATAAGGCTGCGCCTCTGGATACCGCTTCAAGAGGCACAGCGCTTTCCCTTTTCCGCCATAGCAGATCAGGTCCGTTTCCGGCTCGGGCAGGGCGATGGTTTGCAACAGCTGCAGCGCAGCGTCCAGATGGATAATCGCCTGATCATACTCTCCGGTATCGATGCACAGGTTGCCCAGGTTGCCCAACACCTTCACACCGTAATATCTTTCGTCTCCCTCAAACGAATCCATCAGGCCGAGAGCTTCTTCAAGCGCATCCTTTGCATCCTGCGGCTGGCGAAAGTATGCGTAGTACGCGCCGAGGTTTACCAGGGTGTCGCGCAGGTCTTTCTTCGGTCCGTGCACCCGGAAATAATCGCGCGCCGTTATGAGGTGGTTTTGAGCCCGGGCACGAAATGTCTCCGCGTCGGCTTGCAGATTGTTCGCAGCGCGAAACAGGCTCAATGAGAGCGCAGCTGCCCCGGCGTTTGCGTGGTCTCGTGCCGTGTACTCCTGGTTGCCCAGCGGGTCCTGGATCGCAATGCAATCTTCAAAGCTGTCGAGGGCCTCTTCGTAGTAGACCGGCCCAAAGTTCATGTAGACCTGGCCCAGCAGGTTTTTGCAATCGGCCATCAACTGATCTCGCGAGTCACGGGGAAGCAGCGCCAGCGCATTGAGGGCCAGATGCATACTTTGTTCCACGAGCGTGCCGAAGCTGGGGTTTTGCATGATTTCGTTGCCGGTCAGCACCAGTGTCTGCGCAGCGGCGCGGTTCGCGCGGCTGAGCAGATCTGCCGGCAAAGGCCAATCCTGCCAGTCCGCTTTCACCAGCTTGGGGACGATGCTGTGCAATAGCCAGAGAAGGGCGGATCCCTGTTCCTTCTGTTGGCTGGCAAACACCTGGAGCATCCAGGGGATTTCCGGACATAGCACTGAGGGAATGAAGATGAGAGCAGATGCATAAGCCTGGTAGAGTGCTGCGCGCGCCTCCTGGATATTCTTCTGCTCAAGCGCCAGGCGGTACTGTTCGTTCAATTGTTCGAGGAGCTGGGCGGCATCACGAAGCATCCGCTCAGCGAGCTGTTGCGCCAGGGCCTGATCGCCGATTTGCAGGGACATCATAACGCCCTGGATGGTCACTATGCCGTCAAATGAGCCACCCGCCTGTGCTCGCGCATCGCAAATATCCCTAACGTCGGCCAGTGCGGTTTTTACTGCAGCGGAATCCTTCCCCGCGAGGCCCGCCTGCGCCCTGCCAGTCGCGTCTCTGAGCTGGGCGAATGTATCGGCGCTGTTGTTCATGTAAGAGCTCCAGTCACGCCAGGTTTTCTGGCAGATTTGGTGGCATCACTATGCGGAGCATTGAAAAGGCTTCCGCCTTAGACGAAGACTATAGTCCCAAATCATCGTTCACGACAACCCAGGAAGTTCGACACGGCTGCGGCGACGCCGGATCGGATAGCATCAAAGCTTCAGGAGTATTCAGACCAATGAATTTCGATCTCGAACGGGGCCCTGCCGGCGACGCCTACAAGCTGCTGGTGGGCCTGGTGGCGCCGCGGCCTATTGCGCTGATAACCAGCATGGATGAGCATGGCCAGCTGAATGCGGCGCCCTTCAGTGCCTACAACTACCTGTGCACAGACCCTCCCATCATCGGCGTGGGCGTAACCAACCGGCCTGGCCAGCCGTTTGTTCCCAAGGACACAGCTCGCAACATCCGGCGCACAGGCGAGTTTGTGGTCAACGTGGTCACGGAGGACATTGCCGAAAAAATGAACATCTGCGCAACCGACTTCCCGCCCGAAATGAGCGAGGTTGAGCTTGCGGGTTTCACCACGGCCCCATCGCAGGTAGTAAAGCCACCGCGGCTGGCGGAGGCGCACGCAGCGCTGGAATGCCGCGAGTACACATCGATGGAGATCGGCCGCTCGAGGATCATCCTGGGCCGAGTGGTCGCCATTTACGTTGAGGACCGTTTTGTGGACACGACGGGGCCTTACATCAAAGCTGATGAATTGCACGCAATTGGCCGAATGAACGGGCTCGGAAACTATGTACGAACGCGCGACGCATTCATGACGATTCCACGCATCTCGTATGAGGAGTGGAAGGCGGGGAAGCGATAAGGGATCGAGCAACAAGAGCAGAAGGTCTGTTCGACGTTCAGGCAAGGCAACCACTTGAACCGGTAAGCTGCGCACTCGCTTGCACGGCTTTGCGGCGCCCACCCAGGGGCGCAGATGCAGGTCTGCTCCGGTTCAGCCAGCGTAGCCTCGAAGCTATGGAGTGAGTCCTCAAATGGGGGATTCAGACGAACGCGAGGTGCGATGATTTCCTGGCCGAAACCAGGGACTCTGAGAAGGAAACATGCGTCATCTTCCGTTATTCGGAATATGAATTGATTTCGATCGGAACATCTCGTCGATTCCAACAGCTTGAATCCGGAGAGCACCCCAGTTTTCGGCTCTCGGAGTTATCGTTGTCAGCTTGAACCAGGTGCGTCTTCAGAACTCATCCAGTAAACATGCGGATAGCTATTTAGCGAAGCGGCGAAACGGGATTGAAGGATTGAACGTCACAGTCACATAAACATGCGACTTTCTTTTGACCAATGCTGACCGTATTGTTTTCCTTTGCGCATCGTGGAGCTTCATCCTTTTCATGGTTATCCAAGAATTGATTACGGGGCTTCGCTCTCAACACTGATCTGCGACGATTCGCCTGACACAACCGCTGGGAAACAAGAGGTCACCTTGAAAAAGAACATTTTTGAATGGAAGACACCGAATTGTTCTGCTAGAGTTGCTGGGATACAATCCGGCGTTCATGTTGGAGGACTCCGCGGTTTGTTCGCGGGCTCTGTTTTGCCCTGGTTCTCAATTCTTGATCCGGCGCCAGTGATGGACCGGTGTCTGGCGCCGGCTTCGCCTGCTTCGGTTGTTTTTCGCGATGCAGAATTCCGCATTGCCGGCGAACAGCATTTGCAGGAATCAAGTGTTGGCCTGCATTCTTCCAATTGCCCGGATCAGCACGATCCACAGGATCGGCTCCCTGGAAAATCGACTATCAAGGCAAGGTGGTGACAAAGGATGCTCATTGGAGAGCAACTATCGCCAAAACGGGAGCCTTCCAACGAAGTTGGGCGGCCTTCATTGATAACAGCACAATCTGCCAAGTACCAATGCACGATATAAGGAACCTGAACTCAACATAGAGGCGGTTCGTAAGTGCAGTACTGGAGATGTCCTTCCCCGGGAGATCGCCATGCGGAACGATACAACGTTATTCGATATCCAAAGCTTCCCTGAGAGCCCGACATCTCGTGTTCCCGAAGCCGTTCGAAACCTGGTCGGCTTGATTGGGAAAGGCAAAGCATCACCGGATCCCGATTGCTTTCCTGACAGCTCGGCAGAGGAAGTCCTTGTCGATACGGAGGTAGATGGCTCCCGCTATCTACTTGTGCGTATGCCCCATCCGGTTGACACGGACGTTCGACTGAGCCCCCGCGAACAGGAAATTGTTCGGATGGTCGCCAAAGGCCACCCGAACAAGGTGATCGCGGATGTACTCAATATCAGCTCGTGGACTGTCTGCACCCATCTGCGAAGGATATTCGCCAAGCTCAATGTAACCTCGCGGGCCGCCATGGTGGGGCGAATTTCACAGATTAGCGTGCGCAATTCCAATCGGCGCACGGGCGAAGGTTCTCTCAAGTAACTTCGTAACAAGAAACCAACCGGGCCTCTGATAACTTCGAATCTGTGGCATCAATTTATCCTGGAATATATCCACCGCATGATACTGCTGAGGGAAACCTCAACTCTTCCTCCACTCGACATTCCTGCCCGGTAGTTGTACCCAATGAATACTGAGCTAAGTGAGCATGCGGGAGAAGCTCCGCATGTCAATTACAGTTCGTATTCTGGTTGCGTTCCTGGCGGTAATGTGTTGCCGGAGCCGGCAATACTGGAGGGTGCATTTTCTGTTTGCTGGCGTCTTGCCTGCTCTTTGTGTCGCAGGCGAACCTTTGGATCCGGTTCCAATCGAACATTACGGATCAGCCGGATCAAGTTGCCGCCCAATACAAGGGCTTCCTGTTTTGGGGGAAGGTTGAGCAGACGAATCTTGTGGAGTTCGAGACCCGGATGCAGCCAGGGGCCGTCCGAGCCGAACAGAATCTTATGAGCGCCGGCGCGCTTGATCGCTTCCACAATATAGTCGAATCGCCGAATGCCCGATGTATCGGCATGGACGTTGGGATAGCGTACAAGTTGGTCTATCACCCTCTGGTGAGCCCGCCAGTCGTCAGCAAAACTGCCCAGATGGGGAATGATGAAGTTTACGTCGGGGAACTGAGGAGCAAGCATATCGACGACCTCTGCCCGCCCCACAACGTCCGTCAGCAGAGGCATGCTGAAGGCTCTTGCAGCTTCGCAAAGCTCTCGAGTGGGCATGGCCTCGAAACCATGTGACTTTATGCCCCGGAAACCCCATTTGCGTGCCCGCTCCACCATGCGGAGAATGCGTCCTGCGTCACGCGAGGCGTGAACAAAGGCAAAGCCAATCAGGCGGCGGGGAAAACGCGCGACGATGCGCGCGACCTGCAGGTTGGCCACGTTGTAGTCGCTGTGAAAAGGAGCAAAGACGACCGTCTTATCGATTCCCGCCTCTTGTGCGCGGCGCAGGTACGGAACGATGGGCGCATCCGTGTTCCATGGGGCGGTCATGCGGTCGCCCTTCCCAGCATGGCAATGGCAATCAATGATCATGCATGCCACGCTTTCTGGGGCGCGTTTTGGCGGCTGGTATTTTCGAGTTTTCCCGCCGCCGCAAGATACCAGATGGATGTCTCGATTCCCCGATAGAAGTTTGGCAAATGGAACTTTTCGTTGGGCGCGTGAATGCGATCGTCGGGCAGTGCGAAGCCCATCAATACTGTAGGAATCCCAAGGCTCTTCTGGAAGATGCTTGCCGCCGGAACAGATCCCCCAGAGCGCAGGAACACCGGCTTCGATCCAAAGCCCTTCTGATAGGCAAATGCAGCTGCCCGCAGAGCAGGATGGTTCCGGTTGACGAGAGCCGGATTGGAAACGCCGAGGGTCTTCATCTTGACGCTCACGCTGGAAGGGGTCGCTTGAACGATATGCCGGCGAACCAGCCGCTCGACTTCACGCGGGTTCTGGTCGGGCACCAGGCGAATGCTCATCTTTGCAGTGGCTCGCGCTGGAATCACAGTCTTGACCCCCGCGCCGTTGTAGCCGCCATTGATTCCATTCAACGTGAGTGCTGGACGGATGGTTACGCGCTCATAGAGGCTGTAGCCGGCTTCTCCCCAATCTCTGGGCACATCAGCGTCGCGCAGGATGTCCTCGTCTTTCGGCCCCGTCCTCTCCATGTACGCGCGCTCTTCGCTACTCCACTCCCGCACCTTGTCATAGAAACCGGGGATGGTCACCCGTCCTTCCGAGTCGTGCAGGCCGGCGATGATCTCGCAAAGAGCTTGCAGCGGATTGTGAACCGCACCTCCGAAGTTGCCCGAGTGCAGATCATGCCGGGGCCCGCAGACCTCCAGTTCGAAGCGGATGTTTCCTCTTTGGGCATACCCGAGGGCTGGACGTCCGGGGCCGAGCATTCGTGTGTCGGACATCAGCGCGGCGTCCGCGCGCAACGCAGATTGATTGCGGTTTACAAACGATTCCAGGCCCGGACTGCCTCCGAGTTCTTCCCCTCCCTCGAAGATGCACTTTACGTTTACAGGCAGCTTCCGTTCGGTTTTCAAGTAGGACTCCATCGCTTTCAAATGCGTGAAGAGTTGACCCTTGTCGTCGCACGCGCCGCGGCCGTAGAGATTGTTGCCCTTGACCACAGGCTCGAAAGGCGGCGTGCGCCACTCCTCAAGAGGCTCGGGGGGTTGAACGTCGTAATGGCCGTATACCAGAAGCGTGGGACACCCGCGTGCGCGCTGCCATGCCCCATAAACGATGGGATGATGGCCGGTGGGCACGATTCGAACGTGTTCCAGCCCGATATGCCGCAGGTGAGCAGCCAGCCATGAAGCGCACCTGCGCAGATCGCCGGCATGTTTGGGCTGATTGCTGACGCTGGGAAAACGGACGAACTCCTTCAGTTCAGTGACGAAGCGAGGGCGATGCCGGCGAGCATATGCGAGAGCGCGAAGAGGTTTCATGATGCATGATGTCTCCGTTGGCAGCCGGCGGAACCGGCGACCGCCCGGCGTGCTCTCCAGTGCTGGAACTTCGCCGTCGCAACCTGAACCAGGTTCGATTCACGGTGAGAAGGCGAAGGACGTGAAGCCTCCAGGGCCTAGTTGATACTCGCCGCGTGCGCGCTGTCTCGCGACCTCCCTGGTCTGGGACGGCCGTTCGACTTCGCAGGCGTTGGTTGGCTCTGGTCCCATGGAAGCACGCGCGTCGATGCCGTCCGCTTTGCGAGGCCCATGGCCTGCGCACTCGTGAGCCACTCTTCCGATTGGTCTGCAATCTCCAGCAACAGCGTTTCAAACTGCGCCCGCGTACTCTGCAGAATGTGCGGCTGCGCCAGCCAGCGCAGCACCTCGCGGCCGGTCACGCCCATGCGCTGCCGCGGCGAGGTGACCAGGCGCTCATTGAAGTAGCGGACCAACACCTCCTCGACCACGTCCCATGCGCTGTCGGCGCCGAACAGGCGCTTTACGTCCGGAGCATTCAGAATCTTGAAGGACTCTTCGAGCAACTGCATCACTTCAACTCTTAGAACGTTCAAGTGGCCGAATGACAACCACTTCATGTTGTTGCGCAAATCGAGGCCGGCTCGCCTGACGATCGCGACAGAACCAAAGCTTGGATCGTAGGCGCGCTCGCGAATCACGTCGGAGATACGTTTGTCCCGCCAGAACAACGTGACCTGGTGCACGAAATGAGAGAACAGTTTCTGGAATTCCGTGTTCGGCCGGGCTCCCGCGGGCGCGGAGGCACTGCCGTACCCGAAGATCCGTTTGTAGGCTGCGAGACGGTCATTATTTGTGTACCGCAACACTTCCCGGCGATCGAACTGGTAGAGAGCGAAAGCGCCTGGACCACCGGAGAGCCGCACCGTGCCGGCCTTGAAGAGTTGTTGCAGTTTCTGCACCACGCGAAAGACGCCGATCTTCTCATGCTGCCACAGGTAATACATGTCGCCGACGGCGATGATGCGTTCGGACGTGATGGTCTCGTCATAGGCCTCGATTCCCGGAGGAACACGGGTGGCGCCGATCTCGGAAGCGGCTTCCGGCCCGATGCCGATCAGTGCTCCGAGACCGTTGTCCGGTGGGGGCGCAGTCTTGGCATCCGACTCCACGACGGACTTCAGCATGTCGTCGATCTGCTTGGTAAGAGCATCGGCGAGCTGCGGATTGGAGATCAGGTCGGAGCCCAGCCGGTCCGCCACCTGTTCGCGCAACGCCGCAATGCGGTCATATAAGCCCTGAGTATCTTTGTGCAACGCCATGGAAACGCCTCCTCGTGTACCGCGCTCTCACCCAAGGAGCGCTCTGACTACGATCCCTTTTGGTAATACGGCAGCCCCGCTGCCGGAAATGTAACCTCGCTCTTACTGCTGCGATGGCCGCGGAACCTTCATGCCCACCTGTTCCGCCAGGGTCAAGAGATAGTTCAACTGGTCACCCAGATCGTCCAGCGAGCGTTGAACTCGCGGCGTTCTGAAGCCATCTGGCAATTCGTAAATGTTGCTCGGGTGGTGTGCGCCCTCGACCATGTCGATCAGCGTTCGGACCACCGGCTGGACGTTGTTATACAAAGCGATCCGGCCGCCTTCCTTGATGAGACGCGGGCCTTCATCCGTCACCGTGCCTTCAATTTCCGTCAGTATGTCTTCGAGATACATCGACGGAATACCGGGATTCTGGAACACAAGCAGCAACTGCTGCCGCTCATTGGGTCCAATAAAGACTGAGTCCAACGCAAACCGCACTTCGTTCACGGTCTCGGCAACCACATTGAATTGCCGCGAAATCAGTATCAGCTGAGTTCCCAGGAATGCTGGCGCCTGGCCCAGAGTCAGCTTGAAGTAGTT
>Ga0116135_1001552_pt1 | contig 11410 bp, 4 predicted proteins | sample June2015DPH_20_1_FD_89738 | JGI IMG/M metagenome (GOLD analysis project Ga0116135, IMG submission 89738) | Peatland microbial communities from SPRUCE experiment site at the Marcell Experimental Forest, Minnesota, USA - June2015DPH_20_10 | ecosystem: Environmental > Terrestrial > Soil > Wetlands >... | reverse complement strand
GCCATGTTTTCCTGTTGACAGAAATTGCTTCGGTGCCCGACACTATTTGGGTTTCTTTAGTGGTCAGACCACGCACAGCGAAATCTCTGAAGCACACGGCACGGAAGAGTGCCCGTTCTAGCCGATTCGCAAATTTTATGGAGGCAATACCCATGCAACGAGCCTTGGAAGGGCATTTGGATACAAGAACTGCAATGAGCAATTTGTTTCGGTTTTGCTTGAGACGAATATGGGTTATGTTTCTGCTGGGTGCGTTGGCCTCCTCTTTCGTCGCATATGCGCAGATGGGGGGTACCGGCACGATCGAAGGAACCGTTTCCGATTCCTCCGGCGCCTTGGTTGTTGGTGCGAAAGTGGCTGCGCGCAATGTGGCAACGGGAGCCGAAACGGTTCGCATCACAACCAGGAGCGGTCTCTATACGCTCGCTCCGCTCGACGCCGGCGATTATGTTGTGACCGTAACCGCTCCGAGTTTTGAAACGCTTGTTCGCGAGAACATCCATCTCGACGGACTGCAAGTGCTCTCCCTCAACCTGACCTTGCAACCCGGATCGGCCACGCAGACGGTCACCGTGAAAGACACGCCGCCGGCCCTGGAGACGGGGGATGAAACGCTTGGCGCAGTGATCGAAAACCAGGTCTATCAATCGCTCCCGCTTGAGATGGGCGGCGCAAATGGCATCAGCACCGATCAGCGCAGAGCGACCGATTCAGCGCTGCTCATGCCGGGCGTCACCAACAATGAGACCAAGAACAACGAGTCCGATGAGCCGATGGTGATCAACGGCAACGCTAATTCGACCGAGATGTACATTGAAGGGCTGCCTTTCGAGTCCGCTTCGGTAGCCGGCGATCCGCGTTACATCTGGTCCGCGATTTCTGTTGAGGCCGTCGATCAGTTTCAGGTGAAAACCACTGCCTATTCGGCTGAGTATCAAGGGTTGGGCGTGGAGAACTTCACTATCAAGTCTGGGACGAATCAGATTCACGGCTCTTTCTATGAATACCTGCGTAACACCGCGCTCGATTCTGCCGGATTCAATCCTGCGCAATACCCGAGCAATTACGCAATTGCCGCGAAGCAAAACGAGTTCTACAAACCACCGGAGCACATGAACGAATATGGCGTAACCATCGGCGGCCCTATCTGGCGCAACAAGATCTTCGTCTTCGCGAATTACATGGGATTCCGATTTTCCGCGCTCACATCTCCGCAGACTGAAACCATTCCCACGCCAGCAGAGTTGTGCGGTGATTTTTCGGCATTTCCAAATCCCATCTACGATCCCACTACGCAAACGCTCGGCAGCAGCGGCTACACGCGTACGCAGTTCATGGGCCCCAGTTACACCTCGTCCGGATGCGGTACCGGTCCGGTCACGGCAAATGTGATTCCGCAGTCCGAAATTTCCCCGATTGCGAAGTCTCTGCAGCAATATTGGTCGGGGGTGGATTATCTGAATTCAAACCTGACCAACAACTATCAGGGTTCGTATAACTGGGGCTTGAACAACTGGTCTACGACGGATCGCCTCGATGTCGACCTTTCAGACAAGCACAAAATGTCTGTGATTCTCGCAGCAGGACGCCAGGGCCTGGTAGGCCCTGCCGGCAGCCAGACTACGCAGGTGGGTCCGCTGCCCTATCTCTACTCGAAGACCTATGCTCCCGTCACGAGAGTTGCGCTGTTCCAGGATTCGTACCAGGTCACGCAAAATCTGGTCAACCAGTTCAACTATGGAATCGGTCAATACCATGCACCCGACAACAACGTGACACTGTTGAATCCAAAGTGGGCGGCCACGGCGGCCGGCATTACCAATCTGCCCTCCGCCGGGCAGGCACCCAACAGCTTCCCGATCGTCAAGTTCTCTGGGACAGACGATCCTGCTCAGTGGGGACCGAACACAGGGCAGTACATCCAGAGCACCAACACTGACTCGCTGAAAGACAACATGCTATGGGTTCATGGCAAGCACGCGCTCACGTTCGGCGGCCAATACGAGTGGCTCGAGTTCAACGATCTCTACGCATACGGAGCAAGCACTCCACTCACCATGAGTTTTGCCGTTACTGAGACCGCACAAGTCAGCGGTGCTTCGGCTGCGGCGGCCAAGAACACCGGATTGGCTTATGCAAGCTTTCTGCTCGGGGCGGTCGACTCGTCCAGCTACACGGAATATGCGCAGATTGCCCAGGAAACCGGTTCGCGCTACCATCCCTTCGCGCTCTACGTGAATGACGACTACAAGCTCACTCCCAAACTCACGGTGAACGCCGGTCTGCGTTGGGATGTGATGCCGCCGTTCCGTGAATCTGAAAACCGCTTCTCGTTCCTCAACCCGAGCATGGCCAATCCTGTCACCGGGAACATGGGCGCATTGCAATTTGCCGGCAATGGCATGGACGGTTGCAACTGCAGAACCCCAATCAACACCTATTACAAGGACTGGGGGCCTCGCCTGGGTGCGGCATATGCCATCGGCAACAAGACCGTACTTCGAGCCGCATACGGCATTTATTACGCGCATGGCGGAGGCACCTCTGGTGGAGCAACTTCGCTGCCGGCCTCCGGTATGGAGCTCGGTTTCTCGGCAGTGCCAAATCCGCCCAGCCCCGGCGATTCGCTTCCTGCTTTCTACCTGAATACAAGCGACTACAACAGCACCCTCAACAATTCGGCTTTCGGTGGCACTGGCTATTCCGTATCCGCGCCGCCCCTCTATCACGCCGCCTACGCAACCTACTACTCAACCGCTGCCGTGGCGCCCGACAAGATTTCATCCACCGTGTCCTATCTCGATCCCAAGTATGGCGGCCGTACGCCGACCTTCGAGGGATGGTCAATCGGCTTCCAACGGCTGCTCACCAAGGACATCACAGCCACTGTGAGCTATGTGGGCAACCAGGGGCATTTCCTGCTGCCAACCGGCGTCGCGCGCGGCTACTGGGGCAACCAGTTGAATCCGGCATACCTGTCTCTGGGAAGCACAGTTCTAGGCACAAAAAATCCCACTTCCGCCGAGATGCCCGCTGGCACCTCGCTGCCGTATGCGACGTACGGCAACAACGGCACCATCAGCCAGGCGCTGCTGGCCTTTCCGCAGTACAGCGGCGTTACGGACCAACTCGGTTCAGTCGGAAACGCGAACTACAACGCGCTGCAGCTCTCCATGGTTCAGCGCCTCAGCCACGGCATCACGTTCATGTTGAACTACACGTACAGCAAGACCATCGACGATATCGGGACCTTCCGCGCCGGCTATGCAATTCCCACGGGTATCCTGGCCAATAGTGGAAAGGCATATCCTATCGATCGCATCGAGCGGTCGCGCAGCACCCAGGACCAGCCGCAGAACCTGGTAATCACCAGCACCTACGATCTGCCATTCGGCAAGGGGCACATCGGCGGAGGCAATCCCGTTCTCCGAAATATTGTCGGCGGATGGCGCATCTCCGACGTAGTCACGTATGCCGCCGGCAACCCGCTCGCAATTACCTCATCCACCTGCACCGGTACGAGCGGCCAGGGAACCTGCATGCCCGCATACAACACGGGAGCCAACTCACTCTACCCAGTCAGTGGCAGCGTTCGCCAAAACGGTGGCTGGGGACATGGAGCAACCAGAAACGGCAACTCCGGCACCGTCAACCCCACAACCGAGTTGTCCGCCATGCAGTACATCAACCCGGACGCTTTTGTGCAAACAGGCGTGTTGACTAACACCACAACCTGCACAGCAAGCGGAACAGCCTGCAATGGAATGCTGCTCGGTGATGTTGCCCGCACCGCCCCCTTCGGTCTGCGCGGCCCCGGCAACTACGACATCGATGGCGATCTCCGTCGGACCTTCGACATCTGGAAGGATGGCAGGGTCAAGTTCATCTTTGAGGCCAGCGTATTCAATGCCGTGAATCACGTGTGGTTCGGCAGCTCTGCCAGCACGGCGGATGGTTCCATTGGCACGTCGGTCACGGGAGAGTATTGCCCTACCTGCAGTACTGTTAATGGCAGTCCCAGCCTCGGCGTAATTTCCGGGCAGGCAAACAGTCCTCGTCAATGGCAGATGGCGGGGCATATTACGTTTTAAGTAAAGGTATCTCTCTTTCGATTGGGAGGGGCTGGCAATGCAGTCCCTCTACTTTTTTAGGGGTACTCTTCTGTAGTTTGCATGGTTCCCAACACCTGGCAACTTGGCGGCAGCCGCACTGCCTCGTTCCACCATTTTGGAGTACCCGATGCGTATCCAGACAGGCTCTTCTTTATCAGTCTTCGTTCTGTGCTCAGCTTCTATCTTTACAGCCTGTGCTCAAGACACCCGGCATGTCACCGAGCCGCACATCCCCGCAGCTTGCGTCACGCTGGAAGCGTCGATTGTGGCCAGCGAAGGCGTCATATCAGCTAAGGACGAGCGGAATCTGGATACCGGTCGCATCCAGCACGCAATTGACACCTGCACTCCAGGCAAAGCTGTGGTGCTGCGAGGGTATGGGCGGAAAAATGTGTTCCTGTCCGGACCAATATCGCTCCGCGCCGGGGTAACGCTGGTCGTGGATGCCAACACCGCGCTCGTGGCTTCGCGCGATCCGCGCGTGTACGACGTCAACCCAGGAACTTGCGGCGTTGTCGGTGAAAAGGGCCACGGCTGCAAGCCTCTCATTACGGTCAATAATGCGCAGGACAGCGGCATCATGGGTGCGGGCTCCATCGATGGCCGCGGCGGAGCTAAGCTGCTGGGCCAGGAAGTCACCTGGTGGGATCTCGCGCATACCGCCAAAATAACTGACAAGCAGCAGAGCGTTCCTCGGCTCATCTCTGTCGATCGCTCCAATGGATTCACGCTTTACAACATCACCTTGCGCAACTCCCCCAACTTTCACGTTGCCGTCAATAACACAGATGGCTTCACCGCATGGGGTGTGAAGATCATGACGCCGAAGACTGCCCGCAACACGGACGGCATCGATCCGGGCTCATCCCGCAACGTGACCATAGCGTATTGCTTGATCCACACGGGCGATGACGATGTCGCAGTGAAGTCCAGCAAGGCCGGACCGGCCTCGAACATCTCCATTCTGCACAGCCATTTTTATACCGGTCACGGCATGTCCATCGGCAGCGGGACCAATGGAGGCGTAGACCACATGTTGGTGGATGACCTGACCATTGACGGCGCGGACAACGGCATTCGCATCAAGTCGGATCGCAGCCGCGGCGGTCTGGTCCACGACCTCGTTTATCATGACGTCTGCATTCGCAATACCGTCAACCCTCTCGTGTTTACTCCGCTCTACACAACATTTGGTGGAGACCAGCTTCCCGTATATCGCGACATCAAACTCCAGAGTATTCACATCCTCACTGCTGGGAGTTATACCTTCCTTGGACTCGACGCGCAGCACAAGCTGGGCCTGACCCTCGACAACGTCTTCGCTGACGACATGGCGCATTCCACAACGCTCGCCAAAGATGCCGACATCGTCATTGGCGATAAACGCGGCAATCTGGAACCCGCCGGTGAAGATGTGCGTGTGCAGCAAACCTCCGATTCGTCACCCGGTTCGCCCCTTGAATGTGATAAGCGTTTCGTTCCGTTTCCCGCTCTGGCCACGGCTCCAGAGATGGCTGGAACAGTTCCGCCAGGAGATAAAACCTTGTATGTTGCAGCCGATGGCACAGGCGACTATTACTCGATCCAGCGCGCTCTGGATGCTGCGCCGTACAGCGGAGCATTGGTGCTTGTCGCCCCCGGGACCTACCGCGAAGTGCTGACCGTAGACAAGCCAAACATTCAAATCCGCAGCGCCAATCCAGATGCGAGCAAAACGGTGGTGGTCAACGATCGCAGCGCCGGTGCCAACGGAGGCACTCTTCATTCAGCCACGGTCAATGTCACCGCCGACAACTTCCTGGCCGAGAACATTACCTTTCAGAACGATTACAACCGTACGCATCCGCAACTCTTTGCAGGCTCGCAGGCGCTGGCCCTGCTGGTTACAGGTGATCGAGCTGAATTTCGCAACGTGAGGCTCCTCGGCAACCAGGACACCGTGTACGCCGGCAGCAGGAACTGCACTCCGGATGGAGACAACTGCATTCCAGCGCGTCAATACTTCGTGGACTGTTTCATCGAAGGCAACGTCGATTTCATCTTTGGCGATGGCAAGGCGGTCTTCGAGCGCTGCGAAATCCACAGCACGCCGCATGCCGGCGGATACATTACCGCCCAGGCCAAACATTATCCCAATGAAGACTCCGGCTTCGTCTTCAACAAGTGCAGGCTCACCGCCGATCCCGCGGTAACACAGACCGTTTATCTCGGCCGTCCCTGGCGGCCTTACGCCACCGTCGTCTATCTCGACACGGAGATGGGAGACAAGATAGATCCAGCAGGCTGGCGCGAATGGCACCCCGGCGAAACACATTCCATCGAAACGGCCTTTTACGCTGAGTACGGTTCGACAGGTCCTGGTGCTCATCCACGCGAGAGAGATCCGCACACACATTTCCTAACTCCCAAGGAGGCCCGATCGTACGAGCCATCGGCCTTTTTGCGCGGCAGCGATGACTGGAACCCAACGAAGATCCAGCAATTGAAGTGAAGATGGTATGAGTTTCCTGGGGCTTGATTTTTTGCAGCGGGCCGTGATCCGGGGGTACAGCCGGCTAGAGCAAATCCTGAGAAGGTCTGTTCTTTGGGGCGTTCTGCAAGGTTGCCTCTCCCTGATGGTCGCGTCAACTTCAGTATTGTGGTTTCGCGTTACAGCATCTCAGGATTTGCTGTAGTTGTGGAGGCTCAAGAGGTTGTTCCGATTCAGTCCGGCTCGCGAAGCTGGCGAGTTGAGTTTAAGGCTGCCGTTGCCGACATGCGAAGCTTCGCACCCGTCGAGCGAATCCAATTGTTTTTACCGGCTGCGCGACTTCGTCACATACGCAAGTAGTCAAAGCAAATGAAACGTGCCTCAAGTGCTTAAAGTGGCCCTGAATAATTCAAGAAGGCGCGCCTGGTGCAAGCGTGCTGGTCGAATAGTCAACCGGGCAGATGAAGAAAGGCCGGAGCCGTGACGATGGCGCGGCTCCGGTCAGGTTCTTCGCTTCGACTTCTTACCAATTGTTGTGATCGCTGGGCGCGAATGCAACTCCGCGCAGCACTTCACGAGCGCTGGCATTGCGAACCGTCGTGAAATGACCCAGACGTTCGTCGCCTGTCGGCAAGGTGGTGTCGCTCACGCGATCGGTTACCTTCACCAGTTTGTTCGGGTCGGCTCCGGTGTCGCCATTGGAGCTGATGGTGGATGTGATGGCGAAGATGGTGACTGTGCCGTCATTGTTGTGTTGTCCCGCGATGTTGCGGCAACCGCCTGTGGCCGGATTGAGTGAGCTTGGATAGAACGGGATGCTGTATGGCACGCCGATATTCAATCCATCCTGCAGAATGTATTGGAGCACCCAGGTGCCGTTGATCAAGCGGTATTTTTGCAGACCGGCTGTAGCCTGGGATTGAGCGTCCGCCACATTGCCATTGACTGCGGGCGTCACCAGCGTGCCGTCGCCTTCGTCGCACACGTAGAGTGTATTGGCGTCGGCGAACCAGATTCCGAAGGGGAACGCGGTCGTGGTGCTGGCGGCTGTGTTGGGGAATCCCGGCAGGATGGTGATGGGGACCGTTGCAAGATCCGCAGCGGAACCGGAGGGCAATGTGCCTGCGGCGCCGACTTGATACACGGTATTAACGCCATTACCGCCGCTGCCCTTGGTGACGTAGAGGGTGTTGTTGAAGATGGTCAGGCCGCGGAAGTTGGTGTCCTTGCCGGGCTTGTCGCCGGAGAACAACAGAAGGCGACCGATCATGTCAACGTCAGGCGGGGTGGGCGGGGCCTGGCCTGGAGTAAGCAACTCGGCACCGGTATCATTGGTCAGGTCGATCCCATCGTTGGTCGTCGTTAACTGTTTTTTGGACAGATTGCCGTTGTTATCGTTGCCCACCATGTAGTAAAGGCCATTGCCACCCTTGATGGCGGCGCGACCGTTGTCTCCACTATAGGCATTTCCGTCAGTGAAGCTGAGGTGGCCATCGGCGTCCACTTCGGCAACCGCGCGGTAGTATGCCGCGGGAACAACAGGGTCGCTGAGAAACGTGGAGATGACTGGATCGGTGGGATCGCAAACACCGGGTGTATTCGAAGCCGATGCGTCCAGAAGGTTTGGACGCGTGGGAGAAACCTCCGTGCCCCCGCAGCCTATGCCGCCACGATATCCCATGAAAGTGATGGACTTCCCATCCACAGACAGGTTGAGGGCCAGCTCGGACTTGGAACTGAAGCTGGTCACGATCTGATCGGTGGGGATGGGGAGAGTGCCCAGTGGCCAGCCGTCGGTGGTCAGGTAGTCCAGGAAGATGGGGGAAGTGACGCCGAAACTGGGGTCGGAATTGGCGTTGTTCCAGACGTTGTGACTATCGAAGACGTTCGGGTATTCGCCGTTGTCCGATGCAAATCCGCAGGGGACTGCAACAACGTCGGTGCCACCAGTCGTAGTTGGCACGTTGACGTTCAAGCCGGTTGCGCCTCCGAGGCATCCAAAGGGCAACGCCTCGCCGATTGTGACTGTCGAGGCCGTTCCCTGATATACGCTGCGACTGAGCACCAGCGTGCTTGACTCGGGATCAAAATGACGTGCATTGTCATTCTGATGGTTACCTTGAGCTACCAATCCTGCCGGTAAAACGAGCGTAGCGGCAAACAGAAGAGCGACCCTGCAACGGGAAGTTTTCATGGGTTTTCCTCCGCCAACCAAACTTACACATTGAGGTCGCGGACGAATTAATAGCGCGAGAAAGATTTATGAATGAAGTGTTAAAGAGGCGCATTTGTTGAACGTGCCCTCCCACCCTTGCGACCAAATGCGCGTCGCAAGGGTGGGAAATCCAGTTCGGTCTTAGGTGGATCAGTATGGCCGGTGGAGGACGGCTGCAAAACACGGAACGGTGTTGACGGGCTTCAGAGTTCAGTTGCTGGCCATTGTGGGTTGCTGGGATTTGATCCAGCGGGTGACGCGAGCGTCAAGGATATCGAGCGGAAGCGCGCCACCGGAGAGAATCTCGTCGTGAAAGGCCTTGAGGTCGAACTTGGGGCCTAACTCTTCTTTTGCGCGCTCGCGCAGTTCGAGGATCTTGAGCTGACCGAGTTTGTAGCTGCATGCCTGCCCGGGTCCGGAGATGTAGCGGTCGGTTTCGGCCTGGATGGTGGGCTCGTCGATGGCGTGGGAGTTGCGCATATACTCGACGACCTGATCGCGGCTCCAGCCCATGTCGTGAATGCCGGTGTCGACCACCAGGCGCACGGCGCGGAAGAGCTCGGAGCGCAGACGGCCGTAGTCGGAGCCGGGGTCCTGGTAGAAGCCAATCTCCTTGCCGAGTTCTTCGGCGTAGAGCGCCCAACCCTCGGTGTAGGCGGAGTTGCCGCCGTGCTTGCGGAACTCAGGGAGGCTGGTGAGGGATTGCTGAACCGAGATCTGGAGATGGTGGCCGGGAACGCCCTCGTGATAAGCGACGGCTTCGTCGTTGATGAAGCTGCGGTGAGTGGGATCGGAGACGGCGACGGAGACGCGGCCGGGGCGCTTGCCGTCGGGTGTTCCACCCTGGTAGTGGGTTGCGGCGGCGGCCTGGAAGGGCGGGATTGGCTCGACGGTGACGGCAGTCTTGGGCAGCAGGTTGAAGAGCTCGGGCAGGTGCGGCTCCATCTGCGCGATGTACTTGCGGAAGTCTTCAACGATGGCGTCGGCAGAGGCAGGGACGTACTTGGGGTCGCTTTCTACGTGATCGCGGAAGCTGGCGAGATCCTTGTAGCCGTTGGCCTTGGCGAGGGCGGCCATTTCGGCGGTAATGCGGTCGACTTCCTTGAGTCCGATCTCGTGAATTTGCGCCGCGGTGAGGTCGGTAGTGGTGTAGCGGCGCAGCGTGGCCTGGTAACGGCGCTTGCCTCCTCCGAGCGAGTTGATGGAGAGCGTGGTGCGGCAGTCAGGGATGTATTCGGTGGTGATGAATGCGGCGAACTGCTTGTAAGCGGGGAAGACTTCGTTGTTGACCGCTGCGGTGATCTCGTCGGTGAGGCGTTTCTTGTCTTCTTCAGAGAAGCTGGCCGGGAATTTCTTGAGGGGGATGAAGAATGGGTTGGCGGTGATGACGCCCTGGGCCTGCTCGGGAATCTTTTCGGCGATGAAGCGCACGGGGACGAGCTTATCTTTCACGCCGGCGCGGAGCACGTCTTCAACCTGGAGAAATGCTTTGGGGATCTGGTGCAGGCGGGCGATGTAGTCCTCGTAGTGCTTGACGGAATCGAAGGGCATGGAGAGCGGGAGGTCGGCGAGGTTGGCGTGGATACCGCCGCCTCCGCCGGCTGCGCTGAGCGGCATCTCGTATTCCTTCAGGTCGTAGTCCTCGACGCGCTGCTGGAGTTGGCGCGCAAAAAGATCATGCGAGATAAGGTCCTGCTCGGGGAAGCCCGCGGGATCGATGGCCTTAATGCGGGTAAGGTCGGCAATATCGCGCTCGTGACGCTCGGCAGCGGAGGCGAGGGAGTAGTCGCCGAGCTTGTCGTTGTAGCGGTAGTCCCCGACGGCCGTGGCCAGGGTCGGGTTCATCTTGAGGGTGGTCTGCCAGGTGTCGTCAAAGAGAGCGTTCTGAGCGGCGAGGCGCGATTCAAGAGAGGCAGTGGCCTGGGCGGAGGCGAATTGGGAGGCGGCGAGCAGGACTAGAGCGGAGGTGGTGAGCAGATGGGGACGCATGCGGACAGGGTAGCAGAGCAGCTGGAGGTGCAGGCGGAAAAGTTCCGGCGGAGAAGAATGAGGAATCGGGGCGAGCGCGCAGAGTCCAGATAAAGCGATTATCTTAGGTGTGATGAGCTGGCTTGTGGGAGGCGACAGGTGAAACTTGGGCTTGGGCTTTACCGGCACATGCTGACGCGGGAGTACTACGACTTTGCGCGGCAGGCGGGATGCACGCATGTGGTGATTCACCTGGTGGACTACTTCAGGGAGAACGCGGCGAACCCGCGCAACAACCAGCCGACCGGCTCGAAGTACGAGTTGTGGGGCGTGGCAGGCGAGCGGGGAAACCTGTGGACCGTCGAAGAGATGACCGCGATTCGCCGCGAGATTGAAGACGCGGGGCTGGTGCTGGAGGCGATTGAGAATCTCGATCCGGCGGTGTGGCACGATGTTCTGCTGGACGGGCCGAAGCGCGCAGAGCAGATGGAGGATGTGAAGACCATCATCCGACGCATGGGCGAGGCGGGGATTCCGGTGCTGGGGTACAACTTCAGCATTGCCGGGGTGTGTGGGCGGGTTTCAGGGCCGTGGGGGCGCGGTGGCGCGGTGACCGTGGGCATGGATGGGCCGGTGGACGATGTG
>Ga0116135_1001551_pt1 | contig 11411 bp, 7 predicted proteins | sample June2015DPH_20_1_FD_89738 | JGI IMG/M metagenome (GOLD analysis project Ga0116135, IMG submission 89738) | Peatland microbial communities from SPRUCE experiment site at the Marcell Experimental Forest, Minnesota, USA - June2015DPH_20_10 | ecosystem: Environmental > Terrestrial > Soil > Wetlands >... | reverse complement strand
GGGTGTTCCAGATCAAGCGTGAATTTCGCCTTCAGGTCAGGCTGATCGAAACACGGAAATGCCATGCTTGCGTCCATGGGAACGAACAGTGTGTAGAAATATTCGCTGCCATCATCCTTGTCTTCGTAGCGCGTAATGGACTTGCCGGCTGGTGCGGCGTTGCTTGTGAATGCAAGCGTCAGAGTGTTCTCTCCCACAACAGCGGGAAGGTTCAGATGGCCATTCACGATGTCTGCCGGAATGGGTTTCCCATTCAGCGTGGCCGACTTGAGAACGCCGTCGCGGTAATCGATGGGAAGATCGCCGGAAGAATTGCTTTTGAAGGTGACGGTCTCAGCGCCCTCTACAGTCGACGCATGCTCCGCGAGCGTGAATGAGATCTGATAGCGCAGATCGGAGATGCGAGCGGCGCGTGCGATAGCAAGCGCGTGTGAGACGCCGGGTTCTTCTGCAGCGGCCATGGCCTGACTTACTGCGGCAAACAGCATCGCTGCCGCCAGCAGCCCGAGTGTGCGTGTTCTGCGCGAGAGAAGCATCGGTTCTTAGTCATGCTATCTGATTTGGGAGGGTTGGCTGGCTCAATCGATGTCTATTCAGCGAGAACAGTGAGAGTTGCGCGCATCGTGTGTTCATGGCCGGGACCGAGCGAAACGGCCGAGCTGAGAATGTTGCTTGCTTCCACGCAAGCCATCTGCCGCCATTCCTCATCTCCGAGATCGGCAAGCGCGGCCGCACCTTGTTGCCATGGATTCCAGACCACTGTGGTTGCCGAATTTTCCTTTTCAGTCCGCAGGGTGCGATGTAATGCAGGATCGATCAGAGCTGCGGCACCATGCGCGTTGATGTACGCGCTGTCGGTCGCGGCCTTGAAGACTAAATCGCCTGTCTGCGTCTTTTCACGGTTGCCATCGGTGTTGTCAAGGAATGCGAACCGATCGAGGCCGTGCACGCGTACAGCCTGCGCATCGCTCACCCGGAAGTAGGTGTGCAACGCCTCCTCAAAGCGCAATGGAACCGATCCGGTGTTCCGCACAATCAACTCCAGCCGAAGAGTTTTTCCAATCGTGATGCGGTGAATCAGGCGGAACTCATGCGGCCACAAGCGTCTCGTCGTCTCATCGCTCTCCGTGGAAAGATCTACCGTAACCGAACGGTCTTCATTGGCCGTCACACTGTCGAGTTGCCACTCTTTGGTTCGCACAAACCCGTGAGCTGGAGCTTTAGAATCGTCGGCCTTGGCGCGAAACCAGGGGAAGCAGATCGGAATTCCGCCGCGGATGGCGCGACCGTCTTGCCAATGCGATTGCTCACTGAGGAAGAGGACTTGCGTTTCACCATGTGGCTGCCAGGAGGTGACCTGCGCGCCGTGCAGGTAGATTTCTGCCGACGCTGAAGACGCGGTAACGCAAAGCTTCCGAAGTCCGCCGTTGCCAGTTACCAACTGGGCAATTCCGGGAATCTCGAAGCTGCGATTCAGAGCATCCATTGGGGTTAATCGGAAGGCGTGGCAGGCGCGATGGCAAGCGAATATCTGCCGCAAACACAGTATACAAACAGAGTTCAAAATCGAATTCTGAGATTGTTGGAAGCGACTTCCAAAAGATGCATGGAGCGGCATCGAGGAACTCGGGCAACCTCTTTCCGATTCGAGGAGAAAGGGAGTCCGGAGTTCCCGCAGGGGGTCTTCAGATTGCGTCTGCTCAGGGTAATTGAGCGCGTGTCGCGCGAAATGACGCAAGGCCCGGCGAAGAACTGACGCGGGCCTTGCGCTCAAATGAAAATGCCGTCTCGGATTTGAGTCGCTCGGTGCCTACTGATTCTCTGTCACGAAGACTGCGGTTGTGAGCGCGGGCACCGTAGCTGTTCCCGTTTTTGAGTCGAACGTGGACTGCCTCGTGATGGGGTCGGTGGAAGTTTGCTGCACTGGATGCAGATGCAGGATTAATCCCTGTAACTGGCTGTTGGTAAATGTGACCGATTCGTTGGTCGCGTTGAACAGCACTACGATGTACTTGTACATACCGTAGTTTCCACCATTCGCGTCGAGCTTCATAACGATCAGGCCCGGGGTCTGATTTTGACCCGTGTTCAGGAAAGACAGATTCTTTTGCACTTCCGCAAAGGTAGGCATGCGGAACAGCTCAGAGCTGTAGCGGATCTTAAGAAGTTCCTGAAATGCTTCCTGACTGTATGCGATATTTGCTGGAAGCGGTGTGTAGGCTGTGTTGCTCAGCAGCGGTGTCATAAGCGGCCACTCGGCTTGATTCTGACTGGCAATCGGCAGGCCAATGCCCCAGTTTGCCGTCTGCCCGGTCCAGTCAATTTTGTTGAACCAGTCGCCGGAGTCGTAGCTGTTCTCGTCCATATCCTTGGAGCGCAACAGGTCGTCGCCTCCTTGGAAGAACGGAATGCCCTGGCCGAGGGTGATCAGGCTCATGGCTACAATTTGGCGGCGGGCACGCGTGGCGATGCTGTCGCTGAAGCTGGACTTCAACTGCACCTGGTCGAAGAGGTCCTGGTTGTCGTGGACTGACGCGTAATTGATGGCTTCAATGGGACTCTTGGTGTAGCCGGTCGGCGCGCCGTTGTAGCTCACTTCGGCTCCCGTCACCGTCACGCCTGCGCTATCGATAAAGGTGTAGTCGCGCAGGTTTCCTGTGAGTCCGACATCGATCCAGTCAGAGTACTGAAGCAGCTGGGCCTGTTGCTGACTCGACGAGAGAGTGCTGTTGGTGTAGGCGCTTGGATCAGAGAAGAGTCCAGTGGCAAAGCCCTGGACGCGTTCGTCGGTAAACGGACTGCCACCGTGAATTCCATCGCGTATTCGATCGTTGAAGGTGCCGATGCCGAAACCGTAAAGATTGATCTGGTCGGCTTCAGGACCGATCTGGTTGTTGAGCGTGTCGCCGAAGTTGAAGCCTTCGCCGTAGAGGTAAATCTTTGATCCGTCAACGCCGTCTTTTTCAGGCGTGAGAGCCGCGAGTGCCTGCTGAATGTCCGTCATGTTGTAGGTGAACATGAAGCTCATGATGTCGAAGCGGAAGCCATCGATTTTGTAGTCGCGCGCATTAAGCACGAGATTGTCGATGATGAGCTTCTCCATCATCTTGTGTTCCGGGGCAGTGTCAGGGCAGCAGGAGCCGGTGAGGAGGCTTCCATTTACATCGAGGCGGTGGTAGTAGTTGGGAACCACCTCGTCGAGATTGGAATTGGGGCCTTCGCCGCTGGCGTTGGTGTGGTTGAAGACGACGTCCTGTACAACGCGCAGGCCGGCCTTGTGCAGGCCGTCCACCATGGTGCGGTACTCGCGGACGCGGTGATCGGGATCGATGGCGTAACTGCCCTCGGGAGCAAGGTAATGCACGGGATCGTAGCCCCAGTTATAGGCGGGACTGGTCTGGCTGGCGGTTACGGCGGCCTGCTGCTGCGTGCCATCTGGAGGATACTGCGCCAGGCCGGTGGGAATGATCCATGTGGATTTGTCTTCGTTGACGCTGGCGAAATGGAATGAGGGCAGGATGTGCACGGCCTTGAGCCCGCTCGCGGCCAGGGCGCGGAGATGCTTCATACCGTCGGAGCCTTGGTCGGCAAAGGCTTCATACATGCCGCGATGGGCGAGCGGGACTGTGAGATCGTTAATGCTGAAATCGCGGACATGCAGCTCGTATATGCTCATGTCGCTGAAGGTGCGCAGGGGCGGCGACATGTCTTCGTCCCAGCCTGCGGGCTTGGTTTCGTCGGAGTCGAGGTCGGTGATGCGGCTCATGGTTCCGTTCAATGCGATGTCGATGGAGTACGGATCGCTGGTTAGATTTGTAACCACCGCCGAGGAGGATGGGACCCATACCTGTACGCTGTACAGGTAGTATTTATCTTTCCAAGTGGAGTCCCCACCCGCCACCCACACGCCATTGTGTTCATGCATCGGCACCACGATGGCGGGCGTCGTATCGGTTTCGTGATCGAAGATCTGAAGCGATACGCTCTGCGCGGTGGGCGCCCACAGTTTTAGCTTCACATCGTAGTTGTCGTCGTCTGCCCAGTCGTGCCAATCGCGGTCGTCGCCGTGGTGGAAGACGACGCCGAGCTTGCCGGGATAGTAATAGAGATCGTCGAGCGCACCGGCTTCCTGGACGCCGGTGGCGTAGGTGAGCGAGCCACTGGAATTGACTACGGAGAATGCGAGCTGACCCTGGAGGATTGGCTGCAGCGCAGAGGGCTCGGTGTTCGCAGGCAACTGGAGGACGGTGTAGCCGCTCAACTGCGGATAGCGTAGCAACTCGTCCGCGGTCAGGCTGCCGCCGACGGTGAGCGGGATGGTAGTGCCGCCGGTAATGCCGGTAGGCGTGACGGACAGGCTGCCGGTAAGGCTGGAACTGATGGCGTACGTATCGCCGGACTGGGCAAACTCCGGCTGGATGGCCACGCGCTGTCGATCAAGCCAGTATGCCTGTTCCACACCGAGCAGGCTATCGAGGATCTCGGTGGGAGTGGGCGTGGTGGTGTAGACGGTTGCATTACCCGAAATTGCCCAGGCCTGGAGGTTGGTGGCTACATCGAGATACATGTTTGGCCCGGGATCTTTGGCGCCGGTCGACGTGTTGTGAATGATGAATCCGAGATTCTGCGCATTGGGAATCAGGCTGATGTCGAAGTACGCTCCGTAAGAGTCGTAGTTGGTAACAAATGTAAGCCCGTCGTTGTAGTCGCCGGTATATTCAGCCGTGTCATCGAAAGCGTAGACAGACCAGTTCGCGTAATTTCCATCGGGGCGGTAGTAGTAAATGCGGGCATAGCCGGGCAGCAATGTATTGGGATTAGTCAGGCTGGGCTGGGTCTTGTAAAGCTTGCCGATTCCGGTGTAACCCCAGTATTCGAAGCCTTCGGTGGAGGGATCAACAAACTCATTTGGCCCAGGGTCCTTCTGATCGCCCCCAGGGGCAGTAGGATTGTGAATGATCAGCCCGAGATTCTGCGCGTTCGCTATAACGGACACATCAAAATAGACTCCATACGCGTCTGAGTTTGTGACCGGTACAAGGCCGCTGTTGTAATCCCCGGTATACTCCGTTGTGTCGTAGAAGGCGTAGATCGTCCAGCCGCTATAGTTGCCGTCGGTGCGGTGATAGTGGACGCGCACGTATCCGGGCAGAATCGCGGTGGGATTGCTCAAGTTGGGCGCCGATGTATAAAGGCAGGCGATACCTGAGTAAGCCCAATACTCAATGCCCTGCGTGGCGGGATCGACAAACAGATTGTTGGGCGTATCCTTCTGGTCGCCGCCCGATGCGGTCGGGTTGTGAATAATGATGCCAACTTCCTGCGCGCCGGTGGTCACGCCGACATCAAAATATGCGCCGTAGCTATCCGTGCCAGTTACCTGGACGGGCCCACCACCATAGTTGCCGGTATTCTCTGTGGTGTTGTCAAAGGCGTAGACCGTCCAGCCGCTATAGTTGCCGTCGGGCCGGAAGTAGTGGATGCGGATGTCGCCGCTTGGAATGGCCGGGTCAGATTGAGCCGGAGCGAACTGGAATGCCGGAAGGAAAACGGTGACGATCAGCAGGAGGTGCGAGAGGCGGAGATTTCCAGAAAATCGGGGGAGAAGCGTGCGCATGGGTCTACCTCGTCAGGGACTCGAGAATCAATTCGGCAACATCTGAGCCGCGAACCCGTGTGGGGCGCAATGCACAAGCCATCATTTATGGATCAAAATTTGGTCAACAAATAATGTATTCACCAACTATGTTTTGCGCGCTTATTTCAACTCGTGCCCTACAGCCGGCTTCTGCAAAAGCTGCTCTTACGGATGCCAAGAAGCATGGAGGCATACGCAGGAAGAAGAGTGACTGAAGCTCATGGAAGCAGAATGCGACCGGCTGGATAGGCGGAAGAACGGCGAACTAAAGGTTAACGAGACGTTGCGAACAAGATTGCGTGTCAGTCTCCCCGTGAAATTGGGGGAGTTGGCGGACGTGCAGGTTGGTCATTCGGCGGCCCGCGCAGGTGCGAACGCAGTTCGCGAGAGAGCCGTGTCAGCTCTCCCCAAAATCGGAGCTTTTCGTCGTATACCGAGGCCAGCACACTCAAGTGGCAATTTATAGCCTTTGTCGGACTCTTTCAGGGTGGCGAGCGCATGGAAGCAGGCCGCCCACCATGTAATGCGGCGATCTTGAAATGCTTACTCGGAATTGTCAAAGAGCTTGTCAACAAAACTGCATCCAGCTTTGCAAATTACAAATCCGAAGGCGGCTTCGCGGTCCAGGGTGTCTTCCCATCGGGAAAAGTGATCGGCATTGATCGTCTGGGCGACGGGCAGTGCAACTCAGTTAAGAATCTGGACTCAATATTTCGCAACAATTCTGCTGAAATCACATTTCACGACTGTCAAAACGCCAGTCGTTCCGGGCCTCTGAGAGATTTACCTTTGATCTTTTTTCATCAGTTCCATCGTGACATCGAAGACGGGGCAAGCGTGCGGATTTCATCGAGTTCCTTTGATTTGTCAATTTATCGAAGCAGTTGGAAAGTGCAGATGGTGTGCAGCAGACCGAAGATTAGTAACTCGTTTGATAATACAGGAATAAGACGAAGGTTACTTTAAAGGTTACGAAGAGGTCATCTTGTGGCAATGTAAGTCGGGACTCATCGAGGAGTCACAACTTTTTCATGTTTAAATTGGCGACTTTTAGGGATGAGGGAATCTAGAATAAGTCATTTAATTTGTTCTACTTACAAGAATAAAATGATTCGAGTAACACGCTCTGGATTACCAAAGCAAACCGGTGCCATTACTAAAAGGGGGTGGCAATTTTTTGACAACTGCCTTAAGGTCTCGGTACTGGATGCTAGCACGAGGGCATGGAGAGTGGAAGTGACGGCTAGCACAGATTCACAATGGGGAACAAATATTGGTAACCATGGCCGACGCCTTGAAACGGCGAAGGAACGATGCATCTACCCCAACCTGAAACTTCGCATTTATACGACGGGAATGCGTCAGAATCTCTTGGCGAAGCTGGTCGGGGTCGATGAGGCCTACCTGAGCCGAATCGTGAACGGGGTTCGGGTTCCAGGTGAAGAGATACGGCTGCAGATCGCGAAAGTTTTAGGCTGCGACGCTAAATGGTTATTTGAACGATTCACGTTAGAGGTAAACAGGAACCTAGTGCCGGAGAGCACAGAGGTAGAGTAAGGAATTCTTCCTCGCAAACTGAACGAATGTATTTCTTGCAGATTTTGCTTTGGTGTGGTGAGCCTTTTGCTCCCGCTCCTTCCTGAAGCCATTCAACAAATCAGAGGTTATCAGAAACACTCAAATGGGAGTGACATGGGCGAAGCCTGCTTGAACGCGGATCAACGGATGGGAAAGATATTCATCCCGGAGGAATTCAAGCCTGCCTGGTATGCGGTGCAGACTTCTTACCGCTGCGAGCAGCGCGTAGGTCAGGGGCTGACTTCCAAGGGCTTTGAAACTTATCTTCCGCTTCTGCGCGAAGTTCATCAATGGAAAGACCGTAAGAAGACTATCGATGTGCCGGCATTCTGTGGCTATCTTTTTGTGCGCTATGAGCCGAGTTTACGCAACCGGGTAAAGGTTCTTGAGACGGGCGGAGTTATTCGCCTGCTAGGTGGCAATCACACTCCAAGCCCGGTTTCCGATATCGAGATAGACGCTGTTCGCCGCACACTCAGCAGCGGTATATCCTGCGATCGCTGCGACGCGCTTTTGCCAGGCAGCATGGTACGGGTCATACGCGGACCCATGTCAGGGGTGCAGGGAAGGCTGGTGCGGATTAAGAACAGTCTTCGGCTGGTGATTTCGATTTCAGTATTCTCCCAGGCTATATCTGCCGAACTCAATCTTTGTGACGTGGAAGCAGTTCACGATCATCCCATGGCAATGGAATTTGACTTGAAATAAGTAATGCGCAAGTTCGGGCCCTTTCCTTACCAGGTTCCCTTCGAAACTGCCTTCTAAAACTCCGGAGCGGATCGATCCTACATTCAGTTTGAAGAAACTGGATGCTTACATATCTCAACAAACAAGGCTGGAGCGAGACCATTATGGTATCCAAGAAGCCCCGCGTTGCCATTCTGGGCGTGGCGATTGACAATCTGACGATGGACGAAGTCCTAGACACTGTTGAAGCCCAGATTGCGGAAGGTGGGTTTCATCAGATTGCAACGGCAAACGTCGATTTCCTGATGCGGTCAGTCCACGACGAGGAACTGCAGGAGACACTCTGCCGTTGCGATCTAGTTCTGGCTGATGGCATGCCCCTGGTATGGGCATCGCGTCTATTGGGGACAGGACTGAAGGAGCGCGTTACGGGAGTCGATCTTGTACCGCGCCTCGCTGCTCTGTCGGCCCAGCGTGGTTATCGGATTTTCTTGTTGGGTGCAAATGAAGCGAGCTCGGCCGGTACAGCCGACTGGATGCACAGTAACTTCCCTGGCAGTTGCGTTGCCGGTCGCTATAGCCCAAAGTATGAGCAGCTTGAAGAGATGGATCACGAGGATATTCTGTCCCGCATTGAAGCAGCCCAGCCGGACATCCTTCTGGTGGCCTTTGGAAACCCCAAACAGGAGAAATGGCTGGCAATGCACCGTCACCGTCTGAAGGTGCCGGTCTGCGTCGGAGTGGGTGGTTCGTTTGACTTTCTGAGCGGCAGGATCTCGCGTGCGCCCATGTGGATGCAGCGCCATGGTCTGGAATGGCTGTACCGGACGATTCAAGAGCCGTCCCGGTTGGCAATGCGCTATGCGACTAATGCAGCCGGTCTGCTGCGCTATTTACCCATGCAAGTGGCGGCGACGGCAGTTCAGACGAAACTGTCCTCTCAGGCCAAGATTACGAAAGAAGTCGTTGGGTCGGCCACGGTTCTCCGCATCGATGGGAATTTCACAGGTGTCCCGTTGGAAAGATTGGAAGCTGAAGGGCGTGACGCAATTCTCTCCGGCTCTCACGTTGTGCTCGATATGAGCAAGACAGTTTACATTGGAGCGGATGCCCTGGGCACTCTGCTTCAGCTTTTGAAAATTGCCCGCCGGTGGAAACGCGATCTCTGGCTCACGGGTCTGGATCCATTTCTGCTGTGGGTAATTCGAGCCGCACAATTGGGGGCTTCATTCCGCATTGCACCTAAGGTTGCAGAGGCATTGCGTCGGATTGAGCCCGAAGCGTTGCCAGTTTCCCAATTGGGTAAGGACTGGGCGTACTGCCTCATTGGCGGCGTGCCGATTCCAATTCACTTTCAGGAAGTTCCTGAAGTATACCGCCAGGTTCAACTTTTGCTGAATCAGAGGGTAACGGTTGAGCCGAATTCAGGCATGTGGTCAGGTGATCGAGACGAGGAAACTTCGATTCACAAACTCCCACCTGTTAGCGTCGGAAAAGAGGACGGTCCGAAATCAGAGCAAGGTGCATGGGCTCAATACCCTGGATCCGCAGTAGCAGTCAACGGTTTCGGCTCAAGCCGGTCTTTGTGAGTCTTGTGTTTTACAGCCGTTGAGTTATCCAGAGGCAGGACCAATGTTAGCATCCCAGATACTCTTCATTCTCGGACTCTTCCTCGTTCTGGCAACCTTGCCATTACTCGCGGAGCTTATGGCCCTCACCGGTGCAGCGCTCGCTCCATCGGCGCGAGTCGGAAAGGATGACGGAGAGTCGGAACTGCCACTACTCACCGTTTTGGTTCCGGCTCACAATGAAGAGGCCCTGATTGCGCGCTGCATCCGAAGCCTGCGGTCCTCCACGGGTGCTGGCTTTGAGGTGCTGGTCATTGCACATAACTGCAGCGACGCGACGGCGACCGAGGCCGAGGCGGCGGGAGCGCGTGTTCTGGAACTGAACGACCCTGACCAGCGAGGTAAGGGGTGCGCGCTAAGTTACGGATTTTCCGCGGCTATGGCTGGAAACTCGCAAGCCGTGCTGGTGATCGATGCAGATTCTGTTGTTGACCCGGGCCTGATAGCGACGGTGCAGCGCAGATTCAAGTCGGGCGCACGAGCGGTGCAATGCCGATATGAGGTCTATAACTCCAAGTCCAGTGGGCGCACCAGGCTGATGACTCTCGCTTTTTATGCGTTCAATATCATTCGTCCGCGTGGGCGTGCACGTCTGGGCCTCTCCGCTGGGATTCTCGGGAACGGTTTTGCACTTCACCGGGATGTGCTAATGCGCATTCCATACATTGCTCACTCAGTTGTAGAGGATCTTGAATATCACCTGGCGTTGGTTCGAGCGGATATCTGCGTAGAGTTTATCGATACAGACGCGGTTCGCGGTGAGATGCCGGTGACGAAAAAGAGTGCCGAAACACAGCGTGCTCGCTGGGAAGGCGGGCGGTTGCGCATGATGAAACAGTGGGCACCGGAATTGATGGGTGATGTGCTTCGGGGCCAAACGAGGTTGATGGAGCCGCTCCTCGACCTGGTGTCGTTGCCGATTGCCTTAGAAGTAACTCTGCTGCTGGTTGCGGCCTGCCTACCTTTCTTATGGTTCAGGGTATATGTTCTGGCGGCATTTGCAGTGCTGTTTGCCCATGTGTTCACGGCAGCTCTCAGCGGTCCCGGCTTCTGGGAAACGATGAGAGCTTTATCGACTGCGCCAGCATACGTGCTATGGAAGCTTTGGATGCTCCCGAAGATATGGCGCACATCTCGGGCAAATGCAGCATGGGTGCGCACAGAGCGGGTGGCTCCTGCAGACGGTCAATGAAACAGGATGCAACCCGGCAGGACTTTTGGCGATCAAACAAAGTATCCAATATCCCGAGCGGCTAGGATGCGCAAACAATAAGGAGTTTTCTGTGATCCGGCTGAATCCTCGTAACACCCTTGCTATCTTCACTTCTATGTCTCTTTTGATCTGCTCGGTCTGTCCGGGAATAGCCGGAGCGAGCCCACTTGGCAACATGGGTCCGAACGGTGAACCTGCCCAGGCCGTGCAGCAAGCAAGCAATTCTGCTGCAGAGAATCCACCGAATCCAACCTTAAAATTGAGCCCTCTCGAGACTTTGCGCAGGTTTGAGCCACCAGTTGATGAGGAGTACACCCTGGGCGCGGGAGATGACATTTCGATTCAGTATCCAGGCCGTACTGAGTTAGCTACCAAGAGTGCGATCGGCCCGGATGGCCGAATCACACTTCCACTAGCAGGGCCAATCGTGGTTGCGAACCTGACCCGCGAAGCGGCGGCTCAGAAGATTGCAGCCGCAATGTCAGCTTATTATACAAACATCTCGGCAACAGTCGAGGTAGTTAGCTACGGCTCGAATCACGTAACTCTGTTAGGGGATGTGAAAAGTCCCGGACTTATCGAATTCACGCAGACGCCAACGCTGCTGGAAGTCCTTTCCAAAGGTGGTGTTGAGACGCGCCTTGATGGAAATCTTCCCGAACAGTGC
>Ga0116135_1001550_pt1 | contig 11414 bp, 14 predicted proteins | sample June2015DPH_20_1_FD_89738 | JGI IMG/M metagenome (GOLD analysis project Ga0116135, IMG submission 89738) | Peatland microbial communities from SPRUCE experiment site at the Marcell Experimental Forest, Minnesota, USA - June2015DPH_20_10 | ecosystem: Environmental > Terrestrial > Soil > Wetlands... | reverse complement strand
TCGACGACGGGGCTTACGATGCGCGATTTGGAGGCGCTTTCGGCTAGGGTGCAGAAGGCGGTGGAGGAGTTGTACTACGCACCCGCTTCGTAGGCTGGCGCAATCTGAAATTTTTTCGGACGGTGGAGTTGCCGCTGGCTGATTGCGACTTGGAATCCGGATTGAAAAAAAATTCGGATTAAACCGCTAAATATTTCATAAGAGGCGGCTTGCTGGCGGGCGGCCGGAAAAAATCCTGCTAAAGTATTGAGCCAAAATAATTTGCTCGCAAAATACTTGCTTTCTTCTACTTAGCGCGTTTCGCGCCGGTTTTTCGGTTGTCAAGGAGCAGTTTAGCTGTTTGGGCCATCATGAACGAGTTGGACCGGTGTGAACAAGGTTAGATGTCACATGGGCTTGTGGATTCGTTTCGCACGGTGGCCTGCGTTAATGACCCGGCGATTTTCACCACCCAATCCGTTTCAATCCCTTGACCTGATCGAAGTGTCGATCACGGCTCAATAACGGAAGCGAGTGCTGGCGGCAGAGGGCTGCGATCCAGAGATCGTTGGTGGGAATTGGCTTGCCTTTGCGCCTTAGCTCGAGAGTGATCTCGGCGTAGTGCTGGGTCGTCGGCTCGCTAATGTCGAGCACGGCGCAGTCGCGGAGAAGGCCGGCCAGCCAGTTCTCGTAGATGGCGCGGTGGCGCGATTGGGCGGTTCCGTAGCGATACTCGCCGAGCACGATCACGGGAATCGCCATCTGGTCGGCGCGGGCGAGGATTGCGATGACGGCGGGATCGTCATCGGCCGCGGCGGACAAGGCGTTGGTATCGACAATCATTATTTCGTCAGATCGTACTTTGTCGGATTTTCGATCGCAGCCAGTCTTCGATCTTAGTCAGCGATCCTTATCAACCTCGGATCAGCGCCAGAGTTCGCGATCGATCTGCTCGAAGGCCTCTTCCACCCGCTCCTCGATCTGCTTGCGCTCTTTGTCGTTGCGGAGGTGCTTGAGCTTGCCCAGGTGTTTCGTCCAAGGTTTTTCCTGAGGCGCGATTCTCAGTTTCTCCTGGATAGCCGCCGTCACGAACTGGCGCAGAGGAATGCCGCGCTCGGCGGCCACCGACTTCGCCCGCCGGAAGAGAAAATCCGGAATTTCGAGGGTTGTCTTCACTCGCCCATATTACCATATTTATGGGAGAGACTTACAACCGTCTGGCTGCGTTGAGGCTCGCCCACTTCTCGCAAAAGAAGCGAGAAATGGGGCACACGGCGCGAATTCTAACAGAGGGCATCAAGGTTGATGCGGAATACCAGTCTGCTTCTTGATGTCGTGCGGCTCTGTGGATCTCACAAATTCGCTCTTCGGCATCCAGAACCATCCGGGACTGCTTCCGATGGTGAACAGCACAGCTTCGACATTTCTGCCCTTCAGCTTCTTCGTTTCAGTCTGATTCGCCGTGAAAAACACGCTTCCTACGCTCGTCTTCACTTCGTCGCCATCATCGCCGTAGCTTGCGTCCTGCTCCCGATATACGATCACATCGTCTGTCGTTTTGACGAAGTTGGATCGAGCTCGATTCGCGGGTAAAGATGTAGCTGTGCTCATAGGAATTCTCCTTTGGGTGGGTGCCGTTACCAGATGTGGTGTTTCAGGTTCTCAGGCTCAGGGTGTTTAATGCTGTGGCGAGGAAGGCCCGTCAACTCAAGCCCGAACAGCACGAGAGGGGAAACCCCTCGGAGGTAGTTTAACACTCCAACTCGACTTCTCCAGCTATTTGAGGTTATGGATTGCTCCACTTCTCCCATCGCTCGATCAATCCCCTTAGTTGGAATTTGTTTGTAACGGTGACATATAGGTATTCATCAATCAGCTTGGGGGGTGTTGACTTCGGCCTTTCAAGCTTGGTGGGCAGATCGGCCAACGCAAATCCTCGTTTCGTGCATTCACCGCTCAAATCTCGAAGTTGTTCCCTTGCCCATAGCAAATGCTGACGATAAGAGGCGGCAGAACCATTCAGACGAAAGTGCCTGAGCATTGCGTTGTCCCACGGGATCAGGGCATTCGGCCTGAGGGCAAATAAAACCTTTGCAGTTGGCACTGAAGCAAACGTCTTCCCCGTACAGCAAGGTCTGGCAGCCAAATCCCTAAATGCTTCCTCCGCCGTGTCAAGGTCGAAGTCGGTCAGTGCGAGAAGTCCGGTAGCTGTTGGGAATAGCTTGTTCCTAATGATGTCGTACCATCCCTCAATCTGAATGGCAGCGTCATCGAAATCGTCCTCTTTGATTCGGCATCCCCAACTGTTGAGAAACTTCAAGAGACTCTTGCGATGTGATTGTTGTGTTAGGTCGAGTGCGTGAACCGTTTCGTCGAGAAACTCAAGATAGCCGCCGTCAAAAGATGTCATAGTAGCGTACACGTAGCAGCCGAGGGATAGTTCAGGCAGTGTCATGTCAATGCACCTCGGATACGGAGTGTACGCAAAACTGGAGTAGTGGTGTAGTCAAGCTACACCACTACTCCAGATCTCAACACAATGGGTACTCGCAGGACACGGCAAACCCGCCCTGCGGCCGAGGTTCAACACGAAAATCCGTGCAAAGGCCGATTTTTCCAAATTCGGTCGGCGATTTGGCGGCAATTCCTCCCCACCCGAGAGTCCAACGGAGGAATCGGTCGGCTTGCCCCTCCGCGTCCCAGTTCCACGCACCTTCTATGGCAGAAGTCCATGTGAAGGTGTTGTGGTTGGCCTCGCGAGCTATTTCCTTGATGAAAAGACGCATCCTTGTCACTGTCCTTTTCTAAGATTTTTGGTTATTGGGCGTTGCTTAGGGCCGCGCCCCCAGCGATAGCCGAGAGCGGTAGACAGAGAGGGTGTCGCGGCAAAAGCTTACCACGGGTCCGGCTCCTTACGAATTCAATTTTTTGGACAAGGTAACGCTTTCGCCAATGAGGAAGAAAACTCACAACATGGGAAGTCAAATTCCCCACCCTGTCCTTGCACAGTACGCAAGGACAAGGATGGGGCACCCAGAGTAAGATTTTTCCGCGTAACTTTTCGCTGCTCCCGACGTTATCCCTGTGTAACACTACTCCGCGCGGTGAATTCGTTGAAGGCTCTGACGGCTCGGAACAAAGAACGCGAGGCGGACGAACGGCTTCTTGTCGAAGCGGCGCAGAAGGACCCTGCGTGCTTTGCAGAGCTTTATGAGAACAATTTCGAGCGAGTGTATGCGTACATTGTGCGGAGGGTGGGAGATCGGGCCGAGACGGAAGACATCACCTCCGAAGTATTTCATCAGGCGCTGGCAAATTTGAAGCGTTTCGAGTGGCGCGGGATTCCGTTTGCGGCTTGGCTGTATCGTATTGCCGCCAACTTGATTTCAGACCGGTGGCAGCGCACGAATCGGGAGCAGGTTGCGGATGAGCCTGAGCAGATCGAGTCGGTGCAAGCGAACAGTAAGGAGTTTGAGGAAGTCGAGCATCGGGCGACTCTGTATCGAATGGTGGATACCTTGCCGGCTGAGCAGCGGCGGGTGGTTGTGCTGCGGTTTGTCGAGGAGAAAAGCATTAAGGAAGTGGCGCGGGAGATTCGCAAGACCGAAGGCGCGGTGAAGCAGTTGCAGTTCCGGGCGCTGACCACGCTACGCGCCAGAATGGAGGGTGCCGATGCCTAAGCGCTCTCTGAACTCTGGGAATAAGGACAACAAGAAGATCGAACAACTGAACAAAGCCGTGGAAGCCATGCTGGCTCGAACGGACGGACGGGGACCGAGGGTTGAGGCGGAAGTCGAGCCACTGGTGCGCATCGCGGCAGAATTGCGCAATCTGCCGAGCGCAAGCTTCAAGGCACGATTGAAATCACAACTCGAAGGGAAAAAGACTATGGCCACCGTTGCTGAACCCATGGCTGCTGTTCGTACTAGCACAACCACGAGCGCAACTCCAAGATTAACTTTCAGAGATGCCGCGAAGGCGATTGAGTTCTACGAGCAGGCATTTGGCGCGAAGGAAACGATGCGGTTCCAACTTGAAAGCGGGATTCCGCATGCCGAGATCACGATTGGCAACTCGACAATTCTGCTGGCGGAAGAGTGGCCGGAGGGCGGAAGATTTAGTCCGGAGACGCTGGGAAATTCACCCGTCATCATGTCGCTGAGTGTTCCTGATGTGGACAAGTTTTTTGCCCATGCGATTGAGGCGGGGGCGAAGACTGTGCGGCCCATCGCCGATCAATTTTACGGACGCCGCGAAGGAATGCTACAGGATCCGTTTGGATATACGTGGAGTGTGTCCACGATAACGGAAGAAATGCCGGTGGAAGAGATGCACCGGCGCATGAAGAAGCTTACTACCGGTCCTGAGGGTGGGCGATTGCCTCAGGGGAAACAGGGCGGCGTAAACCCCGTTCCGCGCGGGTTCCGCATGGTGACGCCGTACCTGGTGGCTGCGGACGGCAATGCGCTGATCGATTTCGTATTGAAGTCCTTCGGCGCAGAAGAGACGTTGCGAATTCCGACGCCGACCGGCGTGCACGGCGAGGTGCGCATTGGCGACTCGATAATGATGATCGGCGGCGGCGTTGCGCAGAAAGAGTTCCCGGCTACGCTGCATCCCAATGCGCTGCATGTTTATGTGCAAGATGCGGATGCGGTTAGCAGGAATGCAGTTGCGGCCGGCGCGACGTTGGTGGATGAACCTCGCGATCAGGAGTACGGTGAGCGCTCGGCCACGGTGAAAGATGCGGCGGGCAACTTCTGGTATATCGCCACGCATAAGGGCGAGAGCTACATTCCGAAGGGGTTGCACAGTGTGAATCCGTATCTGCATCCGCTGCGAGCTGAGCCGCTCATCGGCTTTTTGAAGCGCGCGTTTGGGGCGCAGGAAGTGGCGAAGTATGCCTCGCCGGATGGAGTGGTGCACCATGCGGTGATCCGCATCGGCGATTCGGTGGTGGAGATGGGAGAGGCTCACGGTAAGTATGAGCCGATACCGGCGATGTTCTACCTCTACGTGCCGGATTGCGATGCACTCTACCGTCGCGCGCTGGCCGCGGGAGCGAAATCGCTGCACGAGCCTACCGATCAGCCTTACGGCGATCGCAGTGCCGCAGTGACGGATTCGTTCGGCAACACGTGGTATGTCGCGACGCATTTCAAAGATGTTTAACCTCGCGATAACCGGCGGGTGAGAAGAGTGGCTGCTACGCGGGACTTGTAATCTCTGCGATGGAAAACACTCCCTCACCGCCGGGGATTCGCCAGGATCGGCATAGTCCTTACCTTCGCTGCTATGCATTAACATCTTCGTCCGCGATCAGGATCGAAGCCTGCGTCTTTAATGTCGACCAGCTTGGCTTCGGCCTCGTGATCGGAGAGAACCATGAATCGGCCGGGCGCTGGCTGGCAGTCGCGCCTCCCGACGGACATACGGTTCTTGCCCTTATTACCCCCCATGCAAATCGAAGATTACACTTGCGCTGCGCGACCGAAAGGCCGGCCCTCCGCGAATCATTAAATCAGAGCCCCTAGAGCGCTATGGACGCGTGATGACTTCGTTGGGCGAGGATGGGAGAACGAAGTTCACGTTGTGGGCGGAGTTGGCTTGCACGGTGCCTGCGACGTTGAGAGTGGCGAGGTCGATTTTTTTGTTCCAGTAGCCGTCGGTGTAGTAGTTGCCGCGGGCGTAGAGGGTGCCTTGGGCGATGGAGTAGTCGCGGACTTGTTCGCTGTGTCCGTCGCGGAAGATCAGGACTACTGCGGGAAGCTGAGCTGCGGCTACGGTTTGTGGTGTGGGATTTTCGGGTGCCGGCTTCGCTAATTTTATATGCGGCTTTGCTGCCGGGGAATCGTTGGCGAAGGCTAGGGGTTGGGCTTCGTCATTCGCGGTGTGGTTGACGCGGACGTAGCGGCCGTTTTGCAGTTCGATCATCAGCGGGCCATTCGAGGAAGAGTCCTGCGTGCCCGGTGTGTTCATCAGCGTCGCCATTGAATTGACTGCGGGGTTGGTTAGGCCTTGCAGAGCTTGCATCAGGAATGGCGGCGGCCGCGAAGCTACGGGATAGCCGGTGGAGTAGACGTCGTTGGGGTCGAAATTGTCGTCGAAGAACGGGAATGGTAGCGAGGCGTAGCCGGGATATCCGGGGCTGTAGCCTGGCCCATACGGCGATGAGCGGCGGAAGCTGGAGTGCGCGCGGCGGGCTATCGCGTAGTTGCCTGTTGGCAGATGAGAGTGAGGGGCGCTGACGTGGGCGGGGGCGGAGGTTCGCTGGGCAGCGGATGCGCTGGTTAAGGTTAGCAGCAGTGCTGACACGGCCAGGAAGTGCGCGAGGGTTCGTCTTCCTGCTCGAGTTTTGCTGTACTCCGTTCGCGGCCGAGGGCGGCGGCTCCACATTTTTGCGATTTGCATATCAGTTGGCCTGGGCTGACGGCGGGAGTTGGAAGACTACGCCGTGGTCGTCGTTTTGTTTTTCGGTAGCCGGGAGGTCGAGTTCGGCCAGAGCAATTTTGCGTTGGTGGCCCGGCGTCAGATCGTAGAGCGTTTGACTGACAATCGCGTAGTTGCTGACTTCGACTTGGTGGCCGTCCTTGAATACCAGCGTGGTGGGAGGTTGTGGAGGTTCAGGATCAGGGTCTGACGCGAAGCTGGCTTGCGATGGATCTGGCGCATGGGCTGGACCTTCGTAGATCGGAGCGACATAGGAATCCTGGCCGGAGCCGCGACGATCGAATATGGTTGGGCCGCCCTGGTATTCGGCGTCATCGTCGTCTGTTACATCGGTGGAATCATCCGTGGCACTCATGTCGACTGCGTAGGGTACGGGCAGCGCGTAGACGTATGGGTAGTAAGCTGTGCCGTTCGCGGTGTGATGGGGGTGATTGTTTCCGTTGCCATGGTGAGACACGCCGGAAGAATGCGGACCGTTTCCGGTATGGACGCTCACAGTCGATTGCGGATAGTTGTGCGCGAATCCCGCGGTGGGCGGAGCCACCGGACCGGTCGGCGGAGTTATTGCGCCGGTGGGCGGGGTTGCGGCGAAGCGAGTCGGCGGCGCGACGCTTACGGCGTGGCCTGCACCTGCGGCGTTGAATTGAGCTGAACTGGCGGAAACGAGGAGGACCAGGAACAGCCCAGAAAGCGCTAGTGAAGCGGCAAGCGAGCGGTGGATTGAGCGGACCACATTACAATCATACTCCAAGGGAAACGGCATGGCGCACCTCCGTGGCGGAGCTAACCCTTTGGGTTAGATCGTTAGAGAAGGGGTGGAGATGCGCGGGAAATTGTAGAGAAATGTGATGGGGAGGGCCGCCGGGGCTAAAGCCCAGTCTATTGTGTGCGGCTGACGCGGCGCTAAACGCCGCTCTTCGACCCGAACTAACAAGCTCATTTCTGGACCGTGCCCGAGCGAGGGTTCTAGGGGGGGTAGGGATGCTTCGACTACGAACGAGTTCGCTTCGCGACTCGTTCTCCGCTCAGCATGACGGAGGGGGCTACGATCACCCTGGACACAGTTTTCCTGGCCGCTAGCCAAGCGGAATTTTGACCAGAGCCGAAAAGCTCCTGAGGATGTAGGCACCCACCAGTGCCCAGACGCAGGCTGTTACTAGCGGCCGGAAGCGGGTTTCCATCAGGTCGGCTGCGATTCCGGAGACAAAGATGAAGATGAAAGGAATGGAGGCTAAGAGGAAACCGGCTCCGGGCGCACCGGGATGAGCGATGGCCAACAGGATGAACAAGACGGCTACCAGCAGCGGCGCGGTGTTGCCGAAGTAGCGCGCGCGGGGCCATGCGGTATAGGTTGCGATTGCTGCCGGCAGCAGAAACACGAATGCCGGACAGGCGCGCAGGAGTTGCGATGCGAGTTGGCGATAGGCGGCCACCACGGTGAAACTGCGCCAGTTTATTCCCCAGAAGGAAGCGTGATGGAGGGCCTCTAAAAATGTGTAGAGATGAAAAAAGTAGATGGCGAACAGGATTAGGATAGCGACCACGCATGCCGCTGCCCAAATCGCGATCGCTGCCGGGCGGCGGATGGGCGCCAGATAGAGCATGAATGCCAGGGCCAGAGGAACTACGATGATCATGGAAAATTGGGACCCGATGGCGATGGCTAGAGAAACTCCCAGCAAGACGATGCGGCGCCAGTTCCAGAGAATTACTTCGCGTGGGGCGTAGAGTGTGTGGGCTACGGCTATTGCGGTGAAGATTGCGCCGAACGAGCCCCAGGCGGCGAGGATGTCGGGGTCGGTGTGCCAGACGGCGGCGGCTTGCAGCATGGCGGGAGAAAAACAGTAGAGCGTGAGGGCGAGGAATCCCCCGTGGTTGCCGCAGAGGCGGCGGGCTACGTACCACAAAGACGCGCCCAGGAAGACGCCAAAGGCCAGAAATGGAATGCGCGTTAGCCAGCGCCACCAGGTCGAACTCGAGGTGTCGACCGTGCGTTTTGGAAGCAGCATCAATGGCGCGGTTGTTACTAGCGCAAGAAGAGGCGAGTGGTCGGTGTTGTAGTTGGCTTGGTCGACGGAGATTTCGGTGGGCAGGGTGGCTGGAGGGTCGGGATAAGGTGCGCCGGCGATGCCTCCGCCGTGGAGTTGACGCCAGCCTGCGGTTAGATTGACAAGCTCTACCGCGCCGAGGCCGTTTAGGCCGTGGGCTTCGGCGTCGTGCAGTTCGGCGTAATTGAGCCAGAGGGCTTGGGCCAGGAAGAGGAAGAGTAAAGCTCCGGCTAGGAATTGGGCGCGACCGAAGCGTTCGCGCGTGAAAAAGTTGGCCATAGGGCTGAGCCGAGTGTTTTACCATGAGCGAGGGGTTTAGGGAAACTGAGGAAGAAACTAACCACCAAGATATTCACGAGAGAGCGCACACACCTGGGTATGAGAATCGCGCCGAGGTGAACTGGATCAGCAGACGGCGGCGTAGCTACTGGAGATCCCTCAGCCCGCTGGTGAAAACGCGGGCCTCGGGATGACGCCCTTCCAGAGTTCCGACATTTGCGATAGAGGACACGAAGGTGCACGAAGGCGGAAACATTTCGGAGACGAGCGTTGGCGAGCGACCGGGCGCTGAGATTCCGGGGCCGGTTGGTCCGGCGCCGGATTTTTCTGTGCAGCCATCGTATGTGCGAACTGTTTTTCTTGGGCCGGATGGATTAAGGCCGGGATGGGGATTCGCGTTTTATGTGGCGATGTTTTATCCGCTGCAGTTTGTGGCGGCGCGCTGGGCGGGGTCACTGGAGTTGGGAGCGGAGGGGCTTTGGTCGATAATGCTGCTGGAAGCGGCGATGCTGGCGGCTGCGGTTTTCCCGGCATTGGTGTTGATGGGAGTTGAGCGGCGGGCGTGGGGCGCTTACGGATTGCCGGGGCGTTTGGCGTTTGGGAAATTATTTTGGGTGGGTGCGGTGTGGGGATTTACGGCGATCACTTTACTTTTGGCTTTGATGTTTGGGCTGCGGGTTTTTGATTTGGGACATTTGGTTTTGCATGGGGCGCGGATCTTCAGGTTTGCGGTGTTCTGGGCGGTTTTCTTTTTGCTGGTGGGATTCTTTGAAGAATTTTTGTTGCGCGGGTATACGCAGTTCACATTAACCCGGGCAATGGGATTTTGGCCGTCGGCGATTTTGCTTTCCAGCATGTTTGGACTCATTCACTTGCAAAATGCAGGCGAGCAGTGGTCGGGATTGCTGGCGGCGGCGGCGATTGGATTTTTCTTTTGCCTGACTTTGCGGCAGACGGGCAATTTGTGGTTTGCCGTGGGGTTTCATATGGCTTGGGATTGGGGAGAGACATTTTTTTATTCGGTGCCGGATAGTGGAACGCTCTTCCCGGGGCATTTGCTGAAGTCGTCGTTCCATGGGCCGACGTGGATTACTGGCGGGAAGGTTGGGCCTGAGGGCAGTGTGCTTTGCTTTTTGGTGATTGGGGTTGCTTGGTTGGTATTTTCCAGGACTTATCCGGGGGTGAAGTACGGAAAGACATAAACACAGGGGACACAGAGGGGCACAGGGGAATTTTTCTTTCCAGATTTTTTTCTGTGCGGTTTTCTTGCTGGCAACTGCATCGGCATTGTTTGCGCAAGGTGAGGCGCGTCCTCGGGCTCGTGACATTGGAATACGGATTGGAGTTTTGCCTCCTGGCCCACTGAATGCGATTACCGACGTTGCCGGGGTCGAGGTTGGGCAGACTACTATCATTCGCGGGGACAACATTCATACTGGCGTCACGGCGATCGTGCCTCACTTGGGAAATCTTTATAAGGAGCGGGTTCCAGCGGCGGTGTTTTTGGGCAATGCTTACGGGAAACTGGCGGGATCGACGCAGGTGAATGAGATGGGCGAGATTGAGGCGCCTATTCTGCTTACTGCTACTGATTCGGTGCCGCGCGTGGCGGATGCGGTGATTACGTACATGTTCGGTCTCCAGGGAAATGAGAATCTGTTGTCGGTGAATCCTGTGGTCGGCGAGACCAACGACGGATGGTTGAGCGATATCCGTTCGCGGCCGATTGCTGCCGAGGATGTTTTTGCGGCGATCAAGAATGCGACTGGCGGGCCGGTGGAAGAGGGCGTGGTTGGAGCGGGGACGGGGACGGTTGCGTTTCAATGGAAAGGCGGGATTGGGACTTCGTCGCGTCGGCTGCCCGATTCGTTTGGCGGATATACCGTGGGCGTGCTGGTGCAGACGAACTATGGTGGAAATCTGATTATTGCAGGCGTGCCGGTCGGGAATGAGCTTGGGGAAAGTTATCCGAAGTTTTCTTTAGGTATGGGTGCTCGTGCGAGTGCGCCGCAGTCGGCGGATGGATCTTGCATGATTGTGGTTGCTACCGACGCGCCGCTGGATCATCGCAATCTTTACCGGCTGGCGGGGCGGGCGATGATGGGGTTGGCGCGGACGGGATCGAGTGAGAGCAATGGAAGCGGAGATTATGTGATTGCTTTTTCCAGTTCTGCGGATGTGCGAATCGATCCTACGGCGACGCTTTATCGGCCGAAGGAGTTTTTGAGTAATGAAGGGATGTCTCCTTTGTTCGAGGCAGTGATTGAGGCTACGGAAGAGGCGATTGATAACTCGATGCTGCGGGCGCACGACGTTACCGGGAACGGGCATACCGTGAAGGCGTTGCCGCTTAAGGAGACGGTTGAGATTTTGCGGAGGCATGGGGTTATTTCGGCGAAGTAATCACACAGTTTTCAACCATTCCCGGTTTGACAATATCTTTCCGGCCTTGCAGATTTTTATTTTCTCCTAATATTCGCCTCGCTCTATACTCGTCGATATTGCTATGGCGCCGGAAATTGATCTGCTCGAGCCGATGCGGCGGTACTGGGGCTATAGCACGTTTCGTCCGCTGCAGGAGCGGATTGTGCGCAGCTTGCTGGCGGGGCACGACACTTGCGTGGTGATGCCTACGGGCGGCGGAAAATCTTTGTGCTA
>Ga0116135_1001546_pt1 | contig 11439 bp, 10 predicted proteins | sample June2015DPH_20_1_FD_89738 | JGI IMG/M metagenome (GOLD analysis project Ga0116135, IMG submission 89738) | Peatland microbial communities from SPRUCE experiment site at the Marcell Experimental Forest, Minnesota, USA - June2015DPH_20_10 | ecosystem: Environmental > Terrestrial > Soil > Wetlands... | reverse complement strand
CCTTCCACCTGCACCTTCAAGCCAGGATAAGCCTGCAGGATTCCCGCAACCTTCGCCAGGCTGATCTGCGTCGTCGGCTTCAGCGTGTACTTGCCCGTGTCGAACAACACGTCCGCCATGGTCACTGCCAACCCGCGGTCCGTGTCCTTTGTCTCGAGCACCGCGTTGAGCTGCTGCAGGAGTTGCTGGCGCAGTTGCTGCTTCTCCATTTCGGCCTGTTGCCGCAAACGATCCGACTCAGCCGCTTCGCGCTGCGCTTTTTCGGCCACCGCGCGCGCGGCCTGCGCAGCCGCCGCGGACTGCGCCTGCGCCGCTTCGGCCTTGGCCTGCTGCGCCGCAGCCTTTGCCGCAGCCAACTCGGCTTCGAGCCGTCGTTTATCCGCGGCCGCCTTCTCGGCTTCCGCGTTTGCCTTCGCTATTTCGGCTTGGGCGCGGCGCGCGTCCGCCGCCTTTCGATCGGCTTCGGCCTGTTCGCGCCGCCGTTGCTCGTCGTCAGCCTGGCGCTTCGCCTCGGCCTCGCGCGCGGCCGCAGCCTCCCGCTCCTTTTGCAGCGCTTCATCCTCCTGGCGTTTGACGGCAATCGCCCGCGCATCTTCCGCCGTCTGGGCGGTCTCGCGCGCAATCATGATGGCCGGCTTCCGTTCTTTCCGTTTCAAATAACTCTCGGCCTGCTGCAACGTGGTCTGTGCCTTCGCGAACGTATCGGCTGCATACTTATCCGCGCCCGATGACTGCGCAATCTTCACCGCATTCCGCGCTTCGTAAATTTCCACGGGTATCTTCGGGTCCGGCCGCAGTTCCAGGGTGTTTGCAAGCTTCTGATATTGGCCGCGCTGCAGCAGCTCATATTTCGCATCGATTAACTCGATCTTGCCCAGCGTTTCCGGCCGGACCTCGTTCTCCATGACGATCACGTCGCTGGGCTGCGTCACCGAGAAGTAAGGTTCGGCTGTCACAATCAGCCCGAACACCTGCAGGTCGGTGGTCACCTTCAGGCTGCTCTTGCCTCCATCGAGCAACACCTCGCCCAAGTTCTTGGGGCGGCCCTCCGGCGAAACGGCCCAAAGAACGTAGGTCAGGTATTCGGCTCCAAACTGGTTTGCAGGCCCCACATCGCGGAACGAGGCGTCGATGCTAATGGCGCCCTGCCGGCTGTCCACCTTCGCCTGGCCCTTGGCTTTCGGCATCGCCGCAGTGCCCAGGAAGCCAATCTCCGTAGAACCGCTGCGATGCCGGTAATTGATCGCTTTGGTGGAGTGGGCGACGACGCTTACGCGGAAGATCGGAGGCGGGATTTCGTTCTGCTGCGCTAGTAGGGCGGCAGCGCTGATCTGAAATATTGCAAATAGAAGAGCTTTTCGCATGATTTAGGCCTTACCCTCTTTTGGTTCATCGTACTAAAGGAGCGCCGCGCCGATCAATGCAGGGGACAGGCGGGGAGGGCCGTCCTACTTATGCGGTAGAATTGGCAACCATGGCAAGCTGGCAAGCGCACACCATGAGTTTCTTCCTGCGGCACACGTTCAAGCCCCGCCTGGCGCGCGCCGAGAACGCGCAACAGGCGCGCGCCATCATGAACGGGGGTGTCTTCAAGACCCCCTCGGACGTGAAGATCGCGCCCGCCGCGCTGGGAGGCGTGCCCGGCGAATGGGTCGAATCCGTATCGTCATCGGGCAACCCGGTGCTGCTGTATCTGCATGGCGGCGGCTACTTCGCCTGTTCGGCGCGCACGCATCGGCCCTTCACCACGGCCTTCGCGCTACGTGGATTGCGCGTCTACGCTCCCGATTACCGGCTGGCCCCGGAAAACCCGTTTCCCGCCGGATTGGACGACGCCGTGGCCGCTTGGCATGCCGTGCGCGCAGTGACAACCGCAACCACTCCCATGGTCATCGGCGGCGATTCGGCGGGCGGCGGACTGGCCCTCGCCACCATGCTGAAGCTGCGCGACGAAGGCGCCGCGCTGCCCTCCGCCGCTGCTCTGTTCTCGCCGCTGACGGACCTGGTGGGTATTGGCGAATCGCGCCGCACAAACGACCGGCGTTGCGCCATGTTCTTTGGCAGCGGCCTGGCGCGCGCCACCGAGTTCTACGTGGCTACTGGCGGCGATCCACACAACCCGTGGATCTCTCCGGTGTATGCCGATCTGCGCGGGCTGCCGCCGCTGCTGATCCACGTGGGCGCGGACGAGACCCTGCGCGACGATTCCACGGAACTGGCCAAGCGCGCCCGCGCCGCTGGCGTAAGTGTGGATCTGACGGTGTGGCCGGTGGTGCCGCACGTCTGGCAAATGTTCCATCCGTTCGTGCCGGAGGGGCGTCAATCGCTCGACAAAGCCGCCACATTCTTGCGGCAGATGGCCATGCGAGGAGCGGCACATTGAACATACTCGAACTCACCGCGCTGGTCGGCCTGATTTCCGTGGCGGCAGGCTTCCTGGGAGCGCTCACCGGATTGGGTGGCGGCGTGGTGATCACCCCCGCCATGGTGCTGCTGCTGGGCATCGATCTGCACTACGCCATGGGCGCAACCTTGATCTCCGTGATCGCCACCTCGTCCGGCGCGGCGGCCGCGTACGTGCGCGAAGGCTTCTCGAACATCCGCATCGGCATGTTCCTGGAGATCGCCACCACGGTAGGCGCGGTCTGCGGCGCGTTTGCCGCGGCGAAGATCTCGCCATCGATCCTGGGAGTGCTCTTCGGCGCCGTGTTGCTGCATTCCGCCTGGATCTCGACCCGCGCCCGTCCGGCGCCGCGTCCCGGAGAGAAGGACGATCCGCTGGCCACCCGCTTGCGCTTGAACGGCAGCTTTCCCACGCCGGAGGGACCCAGATCCTACAAAGTCAGTCATGTGAAAACCGGCTTCAGTATGATGTTCGTGGCCGGTGCGGTTTCCGGCCTGTTGGGCATTGGGTCGGGCGCATTGAAAGTGGTCGCCATGGACCGCGCGATGCGCATCCCGTTCAAGGTTTCCACCACCACCAGTAACTTCATGATCGGAGTGACGGCCGCCGCCAGCGCGGGCGTCTACCTCAACCGCGGATACATCGATCCCGGACTTACCATGCCGGTGGTGCTGGGCGTGCTCGCCGGCTCGGTGCTGGGGGCGCGCCTGTTGCCCGGCGCTCCCACGATGACGCTGCGGCGGGTCTTCGGCGTGGTGGTCGGCATACTGGCCGTCGAGATGATCTATAACGCCATTGCTGGGAAACTGTAATGCAGACCCGAGCACCTCTGAGCGACCAGCGCATGGACGAGATTATCGGCGCTTTGCTGCGTTACGGCGTGATGTTGTCCGGCTCCGTGGTGGCCGCGGGCGGGATCTGGTATTTGATTCAGTACGGAACCAGCGCGCCGGGCTACCACGTCTTTCGCGGCGAGCCCGAGTACTTGCGCCACCTGCGCGGCATCGTCAGCGGCATTCCCGGCTTCCATTGCCGCCGCATGATCCAGCTCGGCCTGGTGCTGTTGATCGCCACGCCAGTGGCGCGGGTGGCGTTCTCGGTGGTGGCGTTCTTGTTACAGCGGGACCGCACGTATGTCGTCATCACGTTGATCGTGCTGGCTGTCCTGCTATTCAGTCTTACAGGGAAAATGAGCGGCTAATCCGCAGGCACGCGATCCGGCTTCGCGCCAGACCACGACCACCGCCAACCCTGCACGTACGCCGCGATGTCCTTGCGATACGTCTTACCTACCGCCAGCAACAGCATCAGCGCGATCACGATCGCCGACGCGAGCACCGTCTGCCCCACATCCAAATTATTCTTGCACCACGGCAGCCAGCGTCCATACACCAGCTCGATATGCACCCAGTAGACCAGCAGCGAAGTGGTGCCGAACTGCCGCACCCAGCTCCAGCCGGGCGCAGCGCCGTATGCCGTCCAAACGTACGCCACCGCCAGGATCAGCAAAGTCACTCCCAGTTTGATGAACACCTGCGCGGGGCTGTCCAGCCAAAACTCGGATTTCGGATAGATCGAAAACGGCAGGTTCGCGAAATAGCGCGCCGCCAAAATAAGGGCAACTCCCAAGAGTGCCGCCCACTGCATGGCCCGGTCGTACTGTTCATATTTCAGCAGGCGGATCAAGCTACCCGCGCTCATCCCAAAAGCCAGGTACGCCGCCCAAGGAAAGAAGCTGAAGAAGTTGTAGTCCGGAACGAGGTACGCCTTCACAATCCACGGCACACCCGACCAGTTCATTTGCGAGACTACCGGCGACAGGCCGGCGATCAGTAGCCCCAACGCAGCGCAGATCCGCACGCGCTGGGCCGTCGAGAACAAGGCCATCGCCGACATCAGAGCGATCCCGAAGCCCATGCAGTTGAGGATGTCCACCTTCAGCATGTTGGTCCAGGGGCTGGGCCAACTGAACAGCCAAAGCTGCAAGCGAAACAGCATGGCGATGCCGAACAGGTAACCCGCGCGCCGCAGCGTGCCCGTAATGCGGCTGCCCGGCGGAACGCCTTTGCGCTCGAAGCTGTGCATCAGGAACGCCAGCGTAATGCCGGTCAGAAACAGGAACATGGCGGGCGGCATCCCGCCGAAAAACTGGGAGAACATGTAAGCCGCGCCGCCGCGCAGATCCGGCTTCAAAAACGATTGGAAGACGTGGCCCTGCAGCATGATGATGCCAGCCACGCCGCGCAGCCAGTCCAAGAAAGTCAGCCGATTTCTGCTTCCGATCGATTCCATGCGCCTGGTCTTCGCCTGGTTTCTATCTCTGCGGGTACTCCCGCTTCACGTTCTTGGGCAGGTGCAATTTTAGTTCCGAATCGGGCAGATTCGGGTTAATCTGCATGTCCGAATACGTTGCCAATTGATAATCACCGCCCGGAAGGTAGAACTTCTGCTGCACCGGGTAACCGTTATCCGCCACACACATCTCCAGTTTCAGCAGATGCTGCAGGACCTCCTTGGACTTCGGGATCAGTTCCAGCACCTGGCATCTCTGGCCGGAGATTGTATCCGGACCCACCAACCGCAACTTGTAGGAAGCCTGCAACTCCGCGCGCGACGTGCCAAACCCGAGCAGGAAGAACTGTTCCAGCATTTCCCGAAACTTGCTCACATCGAATTCATCCACGGTCTGCATTTTCGGGTAATAAATCTCCACCGTGTGGTCCGAGAAGGCTACCATTTTCCGGTCGGGATCGGTCAGATCGATCAGCATGCGCAAGTCCCGGCGGTGCCCCCGTTTCAGTAAGACGCTTCCCGAATCCACGTTGTCGTCGTTCATCACCGCGGTATGCTGTACGCGGCGCAACTTCGCCGACATGCTATGGAAAGCGGCGCCGGCCTTGTCGATACGGTCCAGGACCGTATCCAGTTCACTGGGCGGTTTGGGCAGCGCGGGCGCGTACGTGGGCGCACTCAAGACGATTCCCAGGATGGCGATGGCGGGGCGATGCATGAGGGCGGCCGCTCAGGGCTTGGCAAACACCATGTAGCCCTTGGTCTCCCCATCCGAGTCGGCGATGGGTTCCACACGGGTCACGGCGACTTCTTTCTTGTGTGTGACGTTTCGCAGAAGGCCCGCAAGTTTTTGCGCCTGTTGGTCTTTCGACAGACCGGCCAACAACTCCGGCTCGACCCAATAGACGCTGCTGCCGTGCTCACCCGGCAGCACGGCGATGGAACTGACCAGGGGCGTGCGCGGCTGATCGCGGAACCATCCGCGCGGCGTCAGCATGATGAAGACGAGGATGATGCCGACCATCACATCGTACTGCCAACTGGCGCGCGGGTAATCCCAGAAAATGAAACGCTTCAGCACCTGAAGCTCAGTCTAACAAATGGACGCTGTAGTGCGAACGGGGGAGTTGAATGCGCTACGGCTTCACGTAAAATGCGGTACCCAGGGCGGCGCTTCCGCCCCCTTGCGTGGCGCCGAAGAGCAGTTCGCCCGGGCCGAACACCACGCCCCCGGTTGGATCGAGCCCGTCTGCGCCTGCCGTGAAACTCCACAATATGGTTTCGGCCCAAGGGTCGCCCGCAGCGGCTGGGGGCGTCAACGCGAACACTGTGCCATAGTCGTTGCCGATTCCGCCTGTGCGAGTCGTGCCGAAAACCACGCCGTGGTTGCCGATGATGACGGGTGAGCTGGGTGACGCTCCGTCGCCCGATTCGGAGCCCGCAAAATTGTGAATGACGGTCTCGGTCCAAGGGCTGCCAGGCGATGCCGGCGGCTGTAGCGCAAACACCGTTCCCACACCGGCACTGCCGCCGGAAAGCGTCGTACCGTAAAGCACTCCGCCGGCGCCGCTCACCACACCGGACGAGGGTAGCTGTCCGTCCTCCGAGGCGCCGAAGTTATGAATGATTTGCTCGGTCCACGAGCCGCCCGCGGAGGCCGGCGGGGTCAGCGAGAATACCGTGCCCGCGGAAGCGGCTCCGCCCACACCGGTCGTGCCGTAAAGCACGCCGCCGCCGCCGATCGTCACGCCCGTGGGACCGCTGCCGTCAGTCGGGGCGCCAGTGAAGTTGTAGAGCACGGTTTCAGTCCACGCGCCACCCGCGGCCGCTGGCGGGGTCAGTGAATACACGGTGCCCTTATTGGACGTCCCGCCTTGGCCCGTCACGCCATAGAGCACGCCGGTTGATCCGTCGATTACCACGCTCGATGCGATGGCGCCGCCGTCGGAATCGCCAGTGAAGCTATAAAGCGTGGCCTCGGTCCAGGCGCCGCCTGACGACGACGGCGGGTTCATCGAGAATACCGTCCCTTGATTGAATGTTCCGCCGAAAGCGGTCGTGCCGTAGAGCACATTACCGGGCGCGAAGGTCAATGCCGTGCGGGGCTCCGCTTCGCTGGGAAAACTGTAAATTACCGCCTCTGTCCAAGCCGGCGTCAGGGAGAACACGGCGCCACAGCCTGGCCCGAACGTGGCGTTCGTGCATGGGCCCGAGCCGCCGTAAGGGGTTACGCCAAAGAATGCATCGCCTAGCCCAGGTACTAAGCCCGCGCGGGGAAAGGACCCGTCGCGGGGAGCGCCCGCGAACGACCAGATCGTTTTTTCGGTCGGCTGCGCCGCGGTAAGTGAGGTAAAGATCAGCAGCGCTGCGAAGAGCCTTCCGCCAGTTGAGAAAGTCTGCCGGCAAGCGGCCATATTTCCTCCGGTTTTGAACAACGACGCCTATTGACCAAAAGTTATCATGCAATGCAAGACAAAGATGTTACATAAGATAGCTCTGTGTATAGGAGCGTACCGGGGCTTGCGGGGAGACGATGTGGTGCGAACGGGGGGAGTTGAACCCCCACGGAGTTTCCCCCGCCAGATCCTAAGTCTGGTGCGTCTGCCAATTCCGCCACGTTCGCTTGGGGCAGGCTTATACCCGATCATATCGTGTTACGGGGTCGCAAGGAAAACCGTGCCCAGGGAGGCGGCGCCGCCCATATCACGTTCTTGCTCCCAGGGTCGCCTGGAGATACAGGTGGTGTTAACGAGAAGACTGCGACAGGCCGGAGAGTAGACCGCCTCCGCTCGTTATGTGGAAGGAGTACCGGAAGTAATGGACTCCGCTAACGCGCGTTACGGCTGCATAAAAAATGCCGTGCCCAATGAAGCGCTGCCGCCATCTTGCGTGGTGCCGAAGACCAATTCGTGGGGGCCGAACGCGATGCCCCCGGTAGGATCGAGCCCGTCCGCGCCGCCCGTGAAACTCCACAATATGCTTTCGGTCCAAGGGTCGCCGTCAGCCGCTGGCGGCGTTAACGAGAACACTGTGCCGAAGTCGTTGCCGATTCGCCGGTCCGAGTGGTCCCGAACAGCACGCCGTTGCTGCCAATTCCGACAGGCGAGCTGGGTGACGCTCCGTCGTTCGATCCGGAACCCGTGAAACTGTGAATTAAGATCTCGGTCCAAGGGCTGCCCGAAGATGCCCGGGGGTTTCAGCGCGAAAACGGTTCCAAGCCCGGCACTTCCGCCGGTGAGGGTGGCGCCGTAGAGGACTCCGCCGGCGCCGCTCACCACACCCGACGAGGGTAGCTGTCCGTCCCCCGAGGCCATGAAGTTATGAATGATCTGCTAGGTCCACGCGCCGCCCTCGGAGGCTGGCGGCGTCAGCGAGAATACGGTGCCCGCGGAAGCCGCTCCGCCCACACCGGTCGTGCCATAGAGTACGCCGCCTCCGCCGATCGTCACGCCCGTGGGACCGCTGCCGTCATCTGGGGCGCCGGTGAAGTTGTAGAGCACGGTTTCAGTCCAGGCGCCGCCCGCGCCCGCTGGCGGGGTCAATGAGTACACGGTTCCCTTATTCGACGTCCCGCCCTGGCCCGTCACGCCATAGAGTACGCCGGTGGGTCCGTCGATTGCCACGCTCGATGGGATCGCGCCGCCATCGGAATCGCCGGTGAAGCTATAAAGCGTGGCTTCGGTCCACGCTCCGCCCGAGGACGACGGCGGGGTCATCGAGAATACCGTTCCTTGATTGAATGTCCCGCCGTAAGCCGTCGTGCCATAGAGCGCATTACCGTGGGAGATAGTTAATGCTGTGCGAGGCTCCGCGTGGCTGGGAAAACTATAGAGCACAGCTTCCGTCCAGGCTGGTGTCAGCGAGAACACGGCGCCGCAACCCGCCCCGAACGTGGCGTTCGTGCACGGCCCCGATCCGCCGTAAGGGGTTACGCCAAAGAATATATCGCGCACTCCAAGCACCAAGCCCGCACGGGGCAAGGACCCGTCGTTGGGAGCGCCTTCGAACGACCAGATCGTCCTTGCGGTCGAGGTCTGCGCTGAGGTAAGTGAAGTAAAGACCAGGAGCGCTGCGAAGAGCGTTCCGCCAGTTCTGAGAATACGCCGGCAGGTGGCCATATTTCCTCCTGGTTGGGAACAACGATTCCTACCGACAAAAGGTTACCGTGCAAACCGAGCAATTAACCTCGCATCTAACGCTCGTGGCCGATTCGCAATCAGCATGATCGTCAGCATGCTCACTTCCACTCAAGATACAAGCCTTTATTTGTTTCAGGGCCAGTGGACTTACTAGCTAATCTTCAAGTCGTGCGCACTTCCGCACCACCGGCCCGGCCGGCGAGCTGAGGATCCCGATCGCAGCCTGGATCGCGCAGTTCTTGCCGTTCCTCCGGCTTCGCGGTCTGGCTAAAGAATACGACTCGGTTCCGGCCGAGATGCTTGGCCGTATACAGAGCGCGATCAGCCGCGGCAAAAAACGCAGCTACATCTACAAAGTAACCGCGCACAACGGTGGCCACGCCAATACTTACCGTAACAGTGGGGGCGACTGGCGAACGCGGATTGCTTAGTCCCAAACCCGCGAGAGACAAGCACACGGCGTTGGCAACTCGCATCGCATCTGCTTCCCCAGTGGCGGCGAGCATTATCCCGAATTCTTCTCCGCCGTATCGCGCTACCAGATCCGTCTTTCGTTTTATGAGTTGGCTAAGTTCCAAGGCAACCCGCACGAGGCATTCGTCGCCGCACTGATGGCCCTCGGAATCGTTCAGCAACTTGAAGTGATCCACATCGAGAAGCAGCAGAGAGAGCGGCTCGGCGGTCCTTACCTGGCGATCCCATTCACGCTCCAATTCCCGATCGAACGTGCGGCGGTTGGCTACGCCGGTAAGACCGTCAACCGTGGCAAGACGAAAGAGTTCATCGTTCGCCAGCCTCAATTTGGAGGCCGTGGTTCTTCCTTGCCGCACCAGCCCAATGAGAGCCACCGCGGCCAGGACGATGATGAGCAGAGCGAAGCCCAGCACGCGCAGGGCGTGGGCCGCCGTCCACCACGACGGCCGCTGGACCACCACCACATCGGCGGGCGACCGGAGCAAGATTCGAAACGACTTCGGGACTGAGAATCCCGAGCTCCGCGAGCTTTGGTCGGTATCGGCCTGCACCGCGCAGATGCCGGTTATGCGCAACGTGCTGCCCGCCTCCCAAGCAAGTGGCAATTGCGCCCACAGCTCGCTCGGCCCAACCGCTGAAAAGATGAATTTTCCCGAAGATAGGACGATGGTAGGATCTTTGGCCGCTTTGTCTTCCCCGATTAACTTGCCATCCAGCGCGACCAGTTCCGCGTCGTGATCGCCCCGGAACGCCTGGGCAGCGGTAACGCTCAAAGCCGGTACGGGACGCCCGCCGCCCGCCGCTCCGTAAGTGGCGTTGGTCAGGGTAGGAGTAAACTCCCCGGCGGTTGGAAAGCCGATCACGTCGACCAGTTCTCCCGGTTTCAGAGGTATGCTCGGATCGGCCTGCGCACACAGTCCGTGAGCGCCGTCCTGGATACACAACAGCCTGCCGGGCCAAAGCAGCGTCACATTACCACGGATATGGACGCGATGGCGGAAAGCCGTAATGGTCGTGAAGCGCAGTAAACCAACCACCGGGGACACTGGCATCGCAAAGGGGTGGGCAGGGGCGGGAGACTCGACAGTCACGCTCCCGAGGCCGGGAAATAATAAGCGAGCCCCAGCCTGCTGCATGTTGCGATTGAAAATCGGAGCTGTGTTGCCGCGAATCGTTACCTTTGCATCCACCAGGATTGCGTAATCGGCGCCGGGCTGCTTCACAGTGGCAGCAGTTAGGTTGCCGTCGCTGAGTTCCAGGTTCAAATAGACGTTTCTGCCGGACTCCCGGCTCGCACGCACGACGCCTTCGACCTCCACCCACTGGCCGTCCTCCGCACTGGTCGTCATCTGAGTCAGGTTTACTCGCGGCGCGTACGGCAAAGGGGACCTTCCAGCCACGCGGGCTTCGGCACGGGCCACGATGGGCGCGAAATCCCCTGTGCCGCTGACGCCCGTCACTTCAACCAGATCCCCCACCTGAAGGGGAATCGCGGGAATGCGTGTCAATGCGACAAAGACGCTGCCGGTTGCCTCGGTGACAAATAGCGCGGCGTGTCGCGGATCGATGTAAGGGTCGTAATATGTGACCACGGCCAGCAGATGAACGGGGTAGCCGCGGGCCGCTTCCTTGAGCGTCAATTGGTGCGCGGCCCGGGTGGTTGTAAGCGTTGGCAAGACGGCGGCTTGAGCCTGTGCCAATGGTATTATGATCGGGGTCAGGGCGAGGAAGACTGTGGAGAGGGCCATCAGCCTAGAGCTCACCATTGTTGCGTTTATGGAATCGGCCCGCGTTTAATGTCCCTGATTACCATATCGGCTCTTCCCGGACTCATCAATAGCCTTCCCGCAAGCCTGTCTGCGAGGCACTGGCCCGGCGCGCTCGGGGTCTGCCGGAACCTCTAGAGAAGGTTTTTTTCGTCAGCGGGCCAAGCGGCGAGATTTATTCGCGAGGGGAGGGTCCAAGAGGCGGCTCAGGAACGGGTTACGGGCACCTGGCACTTGCCGTCGCCATGTCTACTCGCTGGCAGCTTTTCCTCGATACGCCGGCAAAAAGATTTCGGCTACGAAAGTTTCTAGAGTCGTCGGAGTCGTATTCGCCGGAGAGCGCGGTTCAAGCCTCTTCATGTGT
>Ga0116135_1001544_pt1 | contig 11450 bp, 7 predicted proteins | sample June2015DPH_20_1_FD_89738 | JGI IMG/M metagenome (GOLD analysis project Ga0116135, IMG submission 89738) | Peatland microbial communities from SPRUCE experiment site at the Marcell Experimental Forest, Minnesota, USA - June2015DPH_20_10 | ecosystem: Environmental > Terrestrial > Soil > Wetlands >... | reverse complement strand
GTACGGAAGCCGCTCTTGTGCGGAGCATCACTTCATACCGCGAATCCTACGTTGTCTTTCGTTCTCCGCCGGTGATTTCCGTCACACCAGCGCCCTCGAACTCGCCTTTGCACCAGCTCTCGGTGACGGAAGCAAGAGTTCAGGCCATCCGGCAGAGTCCCCGTCCGGAGCGAACCGGCGACACTGACTCCGATTCCGACCCGGATTTTCAAATCAGCACACTGCTGCGGGAGCTTCTGTGAGCAGAACAGCAGATCGACGCGCTTGATTCTGTGCTGAAAGGGACACCTTCCTCAAAAAACGGCATTGACAGCCCTCTGGAAGGCTTAACTGGCAGATTCTGCCTGGGATTCACTGAACGACAGCCATACAATCCGCAGGCAAGATGGACACCCCGGGAGGGTATCATTCTGGCGCGAATCCGATGCCAATCAGGCCTCTCGATAGGCGTGAGGCCCATCACATCCATCCCAGCGGCTACTCCGGCAAACTTGCTTTGAGCAAGTGCCTCTTTTTCAGGAGGCCCGGTGTATTTATCCCCTTGAATGAAGCCCTTGCGTCGTCAAGCTGGCCGGCAAGAAGCGGCAGACGACAATGAATTTGATCGGGATCGGAAGGGGGCACCATGAACACCCACGCAGAGAACGCTGTAGTTGCACCCGGACGTTCCAGGAACGCGGCGCGTCAGGCGCCCGCGGGTTGTGCCGCCTGTGCGAATCGCCGCCCAGGCTGGTTCTGCTCGCTGGGCAGCGCGGTTCTTGCCGATCTTGAGCTCGCCACCAGTACCATCACCCTGCCTGCCCAGGCTGCGCTCTTCAACCAGGGTGAAGACGCCCGCTTGCTCTATCTCATCTGCGGCGGTTACCTCAAACTCACCGCTGGACGCATTGAAGATCGGCAGATGATCGTCCGCGTCGCCGGACCCGGTTCAATGCTGGGTCTCTATGCGGTCCTCTCCCACGGTGTCTACGAAGTCTCAGCCGAGTCCCTCACCAGCGCGCAGCTTCGCCCCGTCGAGCGAGACCGCTTTCTCAGCTTCCTGCGCAGCCACAAGGAAGCACAGATGCGCGCCGTCCAGTGCATCTGCCAGGAGTACCGGTTCGCGCTCCAGGACGCCTGCCGCATCGCTCTGGCAGAGACCGTCGCCGCGCGCCTCGGTCGTTTACTGCTCGAGCTGGCCCACCAGATCGGGGAGCATCTCGACGCCGGCGGCTACCGCTTCCCGCTGCTGCTTACCCATGAGGAGATGGCCTCCATGGCCTGCACTACCCGCGAAACCGTCACCCGCACCCTGGGCCAGTTCCGCAAAGACGGCTGGATCACCATTGAGGACTCGCTCGTCACCCTGAACCAGCCTGAACATCTCCAGACCCTGCAATAGAACCCGCTCTATGTCCATTCCGCCGCGCCATTCCCCGCCATCCGGCGTCCAAGAGCTATCATGGAATTGGGAGTTCGCATGACCCGTTTTGCAATTTGCCTTTTTGCTTTTATGCCTGCTTGCTGCATCGCTGTCGCCCAGAGTCCGGCTCCAAGCACACCAACCAACACCGTCGCACCGAGCGTTACCTCCGCCGAAAGCCCGGAGATTCGGGAGTTTCAGAAGATTGAGGATTCCTGGTCCGACGCCGTGAACCAGCGCGATCAATATGCTCTCGAATTGGTGCTATCTCCTTTGTTTGTCGACGTTGCCGCCACCGGCGATATCACCACGCGCAATCAGCAGGTTGCCACGCTCATCACCGGCGAGGACAAGACCATCCATCTCGATCAGCGCGTGATCACCGTGCGCATGCTGGGCGACATCGCCGTCGCCAACGGCACCTATACCCTGCATCACAAGGTGAACTCCGCCGAAGCCAACGAAAAGGGTATCTTCACCCATGTCTTCGAGCGTGTCCATGGGGGTTGGCTTTGCATCAACTCGCAACGCACCACCCTGCGCGAAGAGTCGAACGCCAAGCAGAAGAAGCAATCCAATGCCGAGCTGCCCTTCCATATCCCGCTTTTCCAGAAAAGCGACAAGGGGCCTCAGTAGTGCCGAAGCCCTGCTGATTGGTTAGCGGCCAGGGGCGAAACAACCAAGCCATTGAGAGCCTCCCGCGAGCGCATGCTCAACGCAGTGATCTGCTGCACTGCAGGTGGCATTTATGATGGATTGACAGCGGAATCATGGCCCACTCGCCCGCAACTTCCCCAACTCCGGCGGCAATACACGCCCCTGCGCCGCCCACCCCCGCTGCCAGGGCGGCCTTCCACATTCTGGCCGCGGTCAGCCTCTGCCACATGCTCAATGACATGGTGCAGTCGCTGCTGCCATCCATTTATCCCATCCTTAAAGTTTCGTTCCACCTCAACTTCGGGCAGATCGGCCTGATCTCGCTGGTCTACCAGGTGGTCGCCAGCCTGCTTCAGCCCTTCATCGGGCTCTATACAGACCGCAAGCCCATGCCCTACGCGCTGGCCGTCGGCATGTGCTTCACCTTGCTGGGGATCGCGTTGCTTGCCACGGCGCCCACGTTCATCCTGCTCCTGGTTGCCTCTGCGGTGGTGGGCATCGGCTCGGCCATCTTTCATCCTGAATCGTCGCGCATTGCCCGCATCGCATCGGGAGGACAGCATGGATTCGCACAGTCCTTCTTTCAAGTGGGGGGCAACACCGGTTCGGCCATCGGCCCGCTGCTGGCGGCGCTGATTGTGCTGCCTCAAGGGCAATCCGGCGTTGCGTGGTTCTCGATTGCCGCCATTCTGGGAATCTTTGTCCTGATCCAGGTGGGCCGCTGGCGCTCGCACCACCTGTCGCGCGCCACACCCAGCCACCTGCATTTGAATCAAGGGCCTTCGCTGCCGCGCAGATCAGTGATTCGCGCCGTTGCGGTGCTCGCGGCACTCATCTTTTCAAAGTATTTTTATCTCGCCAGCATGGTGGGATACTTCACCTTCTACCTGATCACCCGTTTCCACGTTTCAGTGCGAAGCTCGCAACTGCACCTGTTCGTCTTCCTCGGCGCGGCTGCCGCGGGAACCTTCTTCGGCGGGCCCATCGGCGACCGCATCGGCCCCCGTTACGTCATTTGGGGCTCCATCCTTGGCGTGCTGCCCTTCACGCTGATGCTGCCCTACGCCAATCTCTTCTGGACGGGCATTCTCTCCGCAATCATTGGTTTTGTGATCGCATCGGCGTTCTCAGCCATCGTGGTTTACGCGCAGGAGCTGATGCCGGGTCGTGTCGGCCTGGTCTCGGGGATCTTTTTTGGATTGGCTTTCGGGATGGGCGGTATCGGCGCGGCGGTTCTCGGCCACATCGCCGACCTCACCAGCATCGTCTTTGTGTATAAGATGTGCGCGTGGCTGCCAGCTATCGGCCTGCTGACGGGCCTGCTGCCAAATCTTGATAAACCGCAACCCCGCTGAAAACGGGTTTCGCGACTTCACTTCTTCACGACTTCACTGCCTCTTTTGTTCCCCTGCAACTTGATGGAGATATGCACCAGGCTCAGCGCCGCGGGCGTCACACCCGGCAGCCGGCTGGCCTGCCCGATCGTGATGGGCCGCACGCGCTCCAGCGTCTCCCGCATCTCGCGCGACAGGCCGCTGATGGTCCCGTACTCGATCCAATCAGGAATGGTGACCGACTCCGCCGCCTTCAGCTTCTCGATGGATTTCTTCTGTTGGTCAAGGTACCCGGCAAACTTGATCTCCGTCTCCACCGCGCGCGCCTCGTTGCGCAACACGGCGGTTCCGACTTCCACTGAACTGCTTCGATCTCCCGTCAGAGCAGCGGCCATGCTTTTCAAACGCGGCTCTTCGGCAAGTGTCTCTCGCATCGCGCTCAGCACCGGTTCAATCGCCACCTCGGGTCGCTTCAGCAACTGCGCCCAGGTCTGCCCTGTGGTGCTGCTCAACCCTTCAAAGCCCGCGGCACGCAACGCTTCCGCATCCACTCTCCTGGTCGTCAGAAGCCGGGTAAGCGCAGCCATACGCGCGTGTTTTTCCTCGTAGTCCGCCCACGCCGCATCGTTGATCAGTCCCAACCTGCGCCCATAAGGGGTCAGCCGGCGGTCGGCGTTGTCGATGCGCAGATGCAGGCGGAACTCCGCGCGCGAAGTAAACATGCGGTAGGGCTCGTTGGTTCCCTTTGAGATCAAATCGTCGATCAGGATGCCGGTGTACCCTTCAGACCGGTCCATCGTGAAGGGCGGCTCGCCTTTCAGCCACAGAGCCGCATTGATGCCCGCCATGATCCCCTGGCAGGCAGCTTCTTCATAACCACTTGTGCCATTGATTTGTCCGGCAAGATAAAGGCCGTCCAGGCTTTTGACACGAAGCGTGCGATCGAGCTCGGTCGCGTCCACGCTGTCGTATTCGATCGCGTAGCCGGGCCGCAGCATCTCCGCTTCTTCGAGGCCGGGAATGGAGCGCACAATTTGAAATTGCACTTCCATCGGCAGCGAGGTCGACATGCCGTTCACGTACACCTCGTGCGTGTTCAGGCCCTCCGGCTCGAGGAAAAACTGGTGCTGCGTCTTGTCAGGGAACTTGACGATCTTGTCTTCAATCGACGGGCAATAGCGCGGCCCGATGCCCTCAATCTGCCCCGAGTACATGGCCGAGCGGCCTACATTTTCGCGAATGATGCGCAGCGTCTCCGGCGTAGTAAACGCAATGTGGCAGCTGATCTGCGGCTGCACAATCTTCTTTGTCCTGAAGCTGAAAGGGGTCGGATCCGCATCCCCCGGCTGCTCTTCAAACGCATCCCACTTGATTGTGCGTCCATCCAGCCGCGGAGGCGTGCCTGTCTTGAGCCGGCAGGTACGCAGTCCAAGAGCGCGCAGCGCCTCGCCCAGCAGGACGCTCGCCGGCTCGCCGCTGCGCCCCGCGGGATAGCGCTCTTCGCCGCAGTGAATCAACCCATTGAGAAACGTACCGGTGGTGATGATGGTGGCCCCGGCCAGCAAGTTGCGCCCGTCCCGCAGCTTCAACCCAATCACGCGGCGCTTCTGATCTCTGATCTCTGACTTCTGACCGCTGTCGTCAAAGACGAGATTCACGACTTCCGCCTGGCGGATATGCAGCCCCGGCTGCGCCTCCAGCACCTCGCGCATCTTCACGCGGTAGAGCTGCTTGTCACACTGCGCCCGCGGACTCCATACTGCCGGCCCGCGCGAAGTATTCAGCAAGCGAAACTGAATCCCAACCGCGTCGGCCACTTCGCCCATGATGCCACCGAGCGCGTCTACTTCGCGCACCAGGTGTCCCTTGGCTACGCCGCCGATTGCGGGATTGCAGCTCATCTGCGCAATCAGGTCAAGGTTCATGGTGATCAGCGCGGTCTTGAGTCCCATGCGCGCAGCCGCCATGGCCGCCTCGCATCCAGCATGCCCGGCGCCCACCACGGCCACATCGTATTGTTCGGTAAATGCCATTCGGTCGGGGAAAAGAATCCTGTACTTCTATTCTACGGATTCCTGGCTGAAGGTGCTTCCCAGCAAGCCGATCTTTGCGGATTCAGCTGCCAATTCGGTGACATGCTTATATCCGCGCCAGCTTTACCCGTCGCCACGCATATGCAATCAGCACCAATGCTGCCGCAGCCTCCAGAAACGGCAATGGGGTGCTCGACATTGGAGTCGTCCCAATGAAGTCGATATTGGGCGTGTGGTGCAGCGGCCCCACGTACCACCAAGCCGTGTACAGCGCCTCAAAGAACTTGCGACTGCCCGTCGCCACGCCCAACGCCAATGCCAGTGCTGGAATGAAAAGCGCGCCGGCCGACCAGGCGCCCAGTCCAGCAAAATCGCGCGCAACCAGCAAGTGAATGCCGAGGCCGCCGCCGGTCAAAGCAGCAACCAGTACACCCGCCGCGTACGTAGCCAGCAGCTGGCGCGGAACTGCGTGCGGCGCGGAGAATATCAGCGAACCGGTTGAGAACAATGCCTCACGCGTGCCTAGCTGGGACCAGATCAGCATCGGCCACAGCCACGCAAATACAATCACTTCGGAGCGGGCAGATTCCATTGGCGAAAACAAGCATCCAATGAACGCTCCCGCAGCGCCCGCATACCACCACCACGCGTGCCCGCGCAGCAGCAGCTTCAGTTCCGCAACCACCAGCGCAACAAAACGCGTTCGCGTCCCGGTTCGAGCCAACGGAGAAAGCTGCGCGGCTGACAACTGCGGCCGCGGCCCATCCGCCAGGCTCCCGACAACAAACTTGTCCACAGTCAAGGCCTGTGCCTCGAGCGCTGGAGCAGCCCTCGGCTTTTTCTGCGGCAGCCAACTCGCCCGTGCCGGGTCGAAGCGATCGAAGAAGAGCGCGGCCAGCAGCGCCAAAGCAACGGCCAGCGCCAGCATCATTCCACGGCTCAGCAACAGCGCAGTTGTCCAGGCAAGGCCCGTCCACAAAAACGTCTTCGTCGCCGGATGCAGATTCCCAAAACTGAATTCCGCACCGTCGTTGTACGCGGGATCGAGCACGTGCAGCTGGTTCTGCATCTGGCTCATCACCGAGAGCAGCCCGGTGTAATCCTTGTACGGCGAGATCACATGGTGCGCCGTTTTCTGGTCCACATTGCTCGCGCCAAGCGCAATCAGCGCGATCCACAAAAAGAAGTAGAGAACATTTCCCACACCGCCGCGGAGCACTGGCAGGCTCTCAAACAAGACCGCCAGCGCGGCGGTCAGAGCCAGAGCGCTCAGCCCGAACACCAGCACAGGCGCCTCGAGCGCAAGGAAATCAATCTGCCCATCGCCGCGATGAAGAATCTGAATCACCAGCGCCGCCAGCCCCAGCACCAGCGCCATTGTTCCAAGCACGGCGAAGTTGCTCAGCATCTTGCTGATTGTGTAGAAGCTCTTGCTGATCGGCGTTGTCGCCAGAATCTGCCCCACGCGCGTCTGGCGGTCGCGCTGAATCGAATTCTTGATGATGTAGAAGCCAACCAGCGAAAGATAAAACGACCCCACCAGACCGATCACCGCGCCAAGCCACGCCGAATTGTTCACGCCGCGGTACTTGTCCAGTTGCAGCGTCATCTGGCCCGAATAGACCGCGTAGCCTAGGTAGATGCTGAAGGCCATGGTCAGCAGGAAGCTGTAACGCCGCACGCGTTCCAGAAAGTCCGCTCGCACCATGTGGTAAAGCGCACGCACGCCGTTCATACGCGGTCTCCGCGAAGTCCCGCTTGTTGGTCTCCGCGGTGCCCTGCCAGGCAATAGAGATATGCGTCTTCAAGATTCGGCGCAACTGCCTTCGCGCCCGGAGGCGGTGCACCGCCCAGCACGCGCACGTGCACGCCGTCACTGCGCCGCGTTGTGCTGCTTATCAAATAGCTTTGTTTTGCCGCGGTCAGATCCGCGCTCGAAACAACCCATTCCCACACCTTGCCTTCCACCTGCGTCAGCAGCAACTCCGGCGTTGCATGTGCCACCAGCGCACCCTTCGCAATCAGCGCAATGTCGGTCGCGGTGGCCTCCACATCGGAAACAATGTGCGTTGAAAGAATCACAATGCGTTCGCCTGAAAGATCCGACAACAGATTGCGAAAGCGAACCCGTTCTTCAGGATCGAGCCCCGCTGTCGGCTCATCCACAATCAGCAGCTGCGGATCGTTGAGCAGTGCCTGCGCAATCCCCACACGCTGCTTCATGCCGCCCGAGAACCCGCCCAGCGGACGCTTGCGCACCTCGCTCAGGTTGACCAGTTCAAGCAGCTCGTCAATCCGGGTCGCAGATGTGGCCGCGTCGAGACCCTTCACCGCTGCCAGGTACTGCAAAAACTCTGCAGCGCTCAAGTTCGGGTACACGCCAAAATCCTGGGGTAAATACCCAAGAACCGAACGCAGCACATCCGGATCGCGCGTCACATCGACGCCGTTCCACAGCACGCACCCTTCGCTTGCCTTGGTAATGGTTGCCAGAATGCTCATCAACGTAGTTTTCCCCGCGCCATTCGGGCCGAGCAGGCCGAGCACGCCCGGCTTGAGTTCAAGGCTGAATTTGTCGAGTGCAAGGACGCCCCGCTTGTACCGCTTCGAGACTTCCTGAATATCAAGTTTCACGCATCCTCCACATTCGCTGTGTCCAGATGCACTTTACGCATTCCACGCGCAGAAGTTCCGCGGCCGCCAGGCGGGACCTATGCACACCCGTTCCGTTTCTTTCTGCTGAAAGCGAGAAAGGCAATGAATCCAGTACGAGCTTCGCACGAGCGTCTGCCCCGCCGCAGGTGGTTAGATGGCTTGCAATTCCAGGAGAATTGCGGCCCCGCGCGGTTCCAGGTTCACCGCCGAGGCGCGGCCGTTGTGCTCGCGCAGGATTGACGCACAGAGCCCCAGACCCAGTCCGGCAATCTCGCCCATCGCCTGCGCCGGGACAAACGGATCGAAAGCCCGCTCGGGATAAAGGAACCCAGCTCCAGAATGTGCCACCAGAATCTGCACCACACCTGCCTCGGCCGTGGCCTCCAGCCGTACTGTCTTGATCTCCGGCTCGCCGCCTTGCAGGCCCGAGGAACCTGGGTCGTTCCTGTCCGCAGCTTCAATCGCAAATTGCAGGCAATGCAAAACCGCCTGGCGCAAATGCTGCGCGTTGCACAGAACCTTGGGAAGCCCCGGCGCGATGCTGAGGCGGAAATCAATTGCGCGCCGCAGAAACTCTGACCGATGCAGCTCCTCCATGTCGGCGAGCAGTTCGGTCACAGACACCGAAGTCAAGAGATCGCTGTGCGCACGCGAGATGCGCGAAAGGCTTTCGAGAGTCGTCCGCATCCGCCGCGCCTCGGTCACAATCGCGTCTACTCCTTTGCGCTCCTGCGCACTCAGCGACGAGGACTCATCGAGCAGCGACGCGTAACCCAGAATCACCGTCAGCGGATTGTTCAATTGGTGGGTCACGTTGTTGGCCAACTGCCCCAGTCCGGCAAACTTCTCTGAGTCGATCAACTTCTCCAGCATCATGGTCTGGCTGCGCACCGCCTGCAATCGTGCCGTGAGCATCTCCACCGGCAGCAGGTCGTCCGTACGCAGCGGCTCGCGAGGGTTCCGCATCTTCGCCAGCAATAAAGCGCCCTCGGTGGCTGTCCGGCCTACGATCGGCACCGCGCGCGCAGAGGTAAAGCGCAGCCGCTTCAGATCGTCCCCAGGCTTGAGCCACGGCCCCAGATCCAGATCGACAGTCTGGCTCTGTTCCACCGTGGGCCTCGCCGATCCAGGAGCAAGAAAGCCCGCCATGGGTATTCTCCCTGCCAGCGCATTGAGCGCAACCGCTGTCGCGCCGTCGATCCCCGACGATCCAGCCAGCTTGAACTTTCCGGCGGTATTCAGCAGCAGAGCCACCTGCGCAAAACGGCTGTTCTCCGCAACCGTCTCGCAAATTTCGTTGGCCTGTCGGTCAAAGTCCTCCAGCTTGCGCCGGGAGAGAATCAGGCTCGCGTAGGCTTCGAACTCCTGCCGCGCCCTGCGCTCCCGTTCCTGCGCTGCTTTGTTGACGGCCAACTCATCTTCCAGTGCCAGCATGATCATGCCCACCGCCGCCACCACCTTGCCCATGCTCATTGCACGGTCAAGGCCCAGGCGGATCATCGGGTCGAGTGCGATCGCGGGCACCAGCTTCAACACTGTCATTGACCAGGCTGTGAATCCAAGCGCACTCAGCACCACGCCCGGCGAAAATCGCCGAAATACGAACAACAGAAGCAGGGCCGTAATGAAATGTTCTGCGCACTCAACAACGGTGAGCGGCCATCGCCCGCCCGTCTTAGTGAAGTAAACCCAAATCGCTCCGCCTACTACGAAGCAAAGCGAAACACTCAGCCATGTAGGCATACTGCCCTTGGCCAGCGCCCAGGAAAAGCCCGCAATCAGCGACAAGAAGCCCAGCGCCGGAAAGATCATAAACAGCGGCTCGCCGGGGGCAACCCCATGAAACACGGCGTGAAACAGAATCGAGTACACCACCAGTGGAATTGTGAACGGGATGACGTAGAGAACCTGCAGCCGTCCAAGGCGAAAGCGCTGCGGAGACAGCGACGCCAGAAACATGGCAGAACACACTTGAATCGAAGTCTGGCTGACCGCGGCCACCCACGGGTGCAGTGTGGAATCTGACAAATCCCACCATGGCATCTGGTACACCAGCAGCATCCGCACTATCGCAAAAAGGAATCCGAGGAACCACAGCAGTGTACGCGTATCCCGAAACCGCAGGTAGAGATAACCGAACGCGGGCAGCAATAGCGTTGTCAGTACCAGCGCGGGCATGTGGTACGTGTCGAACATGAACTCCGAGGCTCCCCTTGCGTCCTCGTCTTGCGAAGACGTGAATGGATAGTAACGGATGAAGGGCCGTAACCGGTAGGCTGCGCTTGAACGGGAGGCCGCCTAGCACACCCCAGGGCCTGCGGAGGAACGTTAGCGTGCAGGCTTAAGTCCAGCATAACCCCAGCGGCGACCGAGCCTTGATTTTGTGACCAACCGGCTGTCCCGTCCACGCGTCTAATAGGTTAGATGCAGCGTGGGAGCCGGGTTTTCCAGGCCACTCTGTTTTCCGACCGCTGGCTCTCTAGAATGGAGAACGCCAGGACTGGACTGCAAACGTCAGACCTGATTCCGGCAAGCAAGGTTCAGTGGCAACTACAAAGGGAGAAACGGGAGATAATCCAGGGTGCGAAATCAGTTGGTTATAACAATGTTGTTGGCTCTCATCTGCGTCGTTCCAGCCGCGGCGCAGGGAAAAGACAGTTTTACGCCCATGCCCCTGGACTCCGGTTTTGGGCCCATGGATATCAGCGCCCCCGCCACCCCGCCTGAGCAGATCATCAAGGAGTTCGCCGCCAAGGAGAGCGAGTTCCAGCAGGCCCTGAACCACTACACCTATCGCCGCATCGCGCGCGTGCAAACCCTCGACGATGACAACAAGGTCGACGGGGAGTGGTATGAAGTGGACGATGTGATTTTCGACCCCAGCGGGGCCCGGACTGAAAAGGTGGTCTACGCGCCAGGCAACACCCTGCAGCGAGTCATGATGTCCCCCTCCGATCTTCAGGACATCCAGCATGGCTACTCATTCGTGCTCACCACCGAAGCGATCAGCCAGTACGACCTGAAATTTGTGGGCCGCCAAAGAGTGGACGAGATCGACTGCTACGTATTCGACGCCAGCCCCAAAATCATTGAGAAAAAGAAGCGCTATTTCCTGGGCCGCATCTGGGTCGATTCCACTGACCTCCAGATTGTCGTCACCAACGGCCGCATGGTTCCTGACGACACCCGCAAAAACAGCGAAGATCTGCATCCGCCCTTCATGACCTGGCGCGCCCAGGTGGATGGGCACTACTGGTTCCCCGTCTACACCAAGGGTGAAGGAATCCTGCACTTCTCCGGCGGAAATGGGTACATGGGCAACGACGTACACATCCGCGATACCGTCAAGTACTCCGATTACAAGCAGTT
>Ga0116135_1001542_pt1 | contig 11455 bp, 12 predicted proteins | sample June2015DPH_20_1_FD_89738 | JGI IMG/M metagenome (GOLD analysis project Ga0116135, IMG submission 89738) | Peatland microbial communities from SPRUCE experiment site at the Marcell Experimental Forest, Minnesota, USA - June2015DPH_20_10 | ecosystem: Environmental > Terrestrial > Soil > Wetlands... | reverse complement strand
GGCCGATACCAACGAGGAAGCGGCCAACAGCCAGGCGCTGTCGACCCGCCAGTCGATCGCGGTATCCGCGCTGTCGCTCGCCAACCAGTCGCAGCAGAGCGTGCTGCAGCTGCTGCGCTGATCTCACTAGCCAAGCTTCAAAGTCGCGGCCCGGGTAGCAATGCCCGGGCCGCAGCCATTTTTGGCGCCCTGGATCCATGGGTCAACCGTACCGCCTCGAAAAACCCGACATCCGGCCCGATGGTTCGTGCTAAATTAGCGGCAGGCGGCGGACGGACCATCCGATCTGCCATTTTGGTCGCTGCAGGAGTTTAAGCGGAACATGCGCGGAACGGTTCGAAAAATCTCAATGCCGCGCCGGTTCCTCGCCGACCTCATGCACGCCTCAATCCGCGTGCCATTCGTTTCGCTGCGGCGAACCCTCAACATCCGTCAACTGATCGAGGCCCGCGCGATGATGGCGCAGCCGCCCGGCTTCGCGGCGATCTTCGTCAAGGCGTTCTGTCTGGTGGCGAAGGACGAACCCGTGCTGCGCACGCTTTACGCCAAATGGCCGTGGCCGCATTTTTATGAATTGCCGCGCAATGTCGGCGCGGTTGCGATCGCGCGCGTCGAAGACGGCGAGGATTGCGTCCTGCCGCAAAAAGTCACGGCGCCGGAGGAGTTGCCGCTCGCGCAAGTCGATGCGCTGATCCGGCACGCCAAGGACGCACCGGTCAGCGAGGTGCCGGCGTTCCGGAAGATATTGTTCACGACGCGGCTGCCGTTGCCGCTACGCCGCCTGATCTGGCTGGTCGGCATTAATTTCGGACGTCAGCACGCCAACTATTTCGGCAATGTCGCCGTAACATCGGTCGCCGCGTATGGGGCCGGCGAGCTCCATGCGCTGAGTCCCGGTCCATATATCCTCAGCTATGGGGTGGTAGGGCCGGACCAGAGCATCGATGTCGTGATCCGCTGGGATCACCGGGTTACCGACGCGGCCCTGATCGCAAAGGTCCTGACCCGGCTGGAACAGGTGCTGAACACCGAGATCGCGGCTGAATTGCGCAGCCAAAGGCAGCAAACCGAGCCAAAACCGGTCCTGGCGGTCGCGACCTGACAGATCACCCCGGAATGACCGGTTTTTGCCCCAAAACTTGGGTCTAATCGTTTGACAGAAAGGCGGTTTCTCCCTAGAAACCGCCTGCTCGCGGGCCGGTTTCGGCCCGCGATGCGTTTCGCGACCCGTGGTCTGTTCCCTTGCTTTAGGGGCTGGACCTGTCGGCACCGGGAAATTCCCGGTGCACAGGAGGGCGCGTCTCCTCAAAACTCAAACTTTGCAAAGAGGACGCGATGACAAAGCGCAGTGAGGCGAAATACAAGATCGATCGCCGTATGGGCCAGAATATCTGGGGCCGCCCGAAGAGCCCTGTGAACAAGCGAGAATACGGCCCTGGCCAGCACGGCCAGCGCCGCAAAGGCAAGCTCTCCGACTTCGGCGTACAGTTGCGCGCCAAGCAGAAGCTGAAGGGCTACTACGCCAATATCAGCGAGCGGCAGTTTCACGGCATTTATGTCGAGGCCGGCCGGATGAAGGGCGATACCGGTGAAAACCTGATCGGCCTGCTCGAGCGCCGTCTCGACACCGTCGTCTATCGTGCCAAGTTCGTGGCCACCATGTTCGCCGCGCGCCAGTTCATCAATCACGGCCACGTCAAGGTGAACGGCCGCCGCGTCAACATCTCCAGCTTCAAGCTGAAGGTCGGCGACGTGATTGAGGTTAAGGAATCCTCAAAGCAGCTCACCATCGTTCTGGAATCAAGCCAGCTCACCGAGCGCGACGTGCCCGACTTCCTCGAGGTCGATCACTCCAAGATGACGGCGAAGTTCAACCGCATCCCGCATCTGTCCGACGTACCGTTCGCCGTGCAGATGGAACCGCATCTGATCGTCGAATTCTATTCGCGCTGATTTTATCGTCGGCATACCCTGAGATTAAAGGCCCCGGTTTTGCCGGGGCCTTTTTGTTTGGGTAAGATCAGATGTCATTCCGGGGCGCGTCAAAGGCGCGAACCCGGAATCTCGAGATTCCGGGCCTGGTCCTTCGGACCATCCCGGAATGACGAAACCAGCCCAGAGAGCTCGCCATGTACACCCCTGCCCCACGCGATCCGAAGCAGCCGCCGGTCCGCATCAATCTGTTGTCGGATACCCAGACCCGCCCGACAGCCGGGATGCGCGAGGCGATGGCGCGGGCCGAAGTTGGCGACGAGCAGATCGGCGACGATCCCTCGGTGAACCTGCTGTGCGAGCGGGTGGCCGGTTTGCTTGGCAAGCAAGCCGCCGTGTTCATGCCCTCCGGCACCATGTGCAATGTCACGGCAACGCTGGTGCATTGCCGGCCCGGCGATGAAATCCTGGCGCATGGATCCGCGCATATCATCGCCCGCGAAGGCGGCGCCCATGCCGCGCTGGGTGGATTCCAGATCACGGCGCTGCCGGGCGACGACGGAAAATTCACGCCCGGCACGTTCCGGTCCGCACTCCATCCGCGCACCCGCTATCAGCCGCCACAGACGGTGGTCAGCGTCGAGCAGACCGCCAATATCGGCGGCGGCACCATCTGGAACAAAACCGATCTCGACGAGATCGTGCAAATCGCAAGATCGAACGGGCTCGCCACCCACATGGACGGCGCGCGGCTGTTGAATGCCTGCGTCGCGACCGGCATCGGCGCGAGCGACATGACAATGGGATGGGACTCGGCCTGGATCGACTTCTCAAAGGGGCTCGGGGCTCCCATCGGCGCCGTCATCGCGGGCTCGCGCGATTTCATCGACGAGGTCTGGCGCTGGAAGCAGCGCCTCGGCGGCTCGATGCGCCAGGCCGGCATTTGCGCCGCCGCCTGCACCTACGCGCTCGACCACCATGTCGACCGGCTCGCCGAGGACCACAGCAACGCCCGGGCGCTGGCGCGCGGGCTGGCGCAGATCGCCGGCGTCGACGTGCAGCAGCCCGAAACCAATCTGGTGTTTTTCAAACCCGACGGCGCCGGGATCAGCGGCAACGACATGGTCGCGCGATTGCGCCAGCACGGCGTATTGCTCGCCATGATGGACGGCCGGATCAGGGCCTGCACCCATCTCGATGTCTCCGCCGACATGATCGAGGAGACGGTCGGACTGGTGCGGGATATTGCGCGCGGCGCATAAGACAGCCGGACGCAGGAACGCTTACTGAGTTGATCTATTGACGCCAAGCATTTTGTATCCTATAAGATACATAATGCTTGAGGTTCAAAAGACCGACGAATTCGACGAATGGCTATCGAGCCTCGCGGATCAGAAGGCCCAAGCAAAAATTGCTTCTCGAATCGAGCGCCTCGGCCTCGGCAATCCCGGCGACGTTAAACCTGTCGGAGAAGGCGTAAGCGAGATGAGAGTGCCCTATGGTCCGGGGTACCGCGTTTATTTCAAGCAAACCGACAAGACCATCGTCCTTCTCTTGTGCGGCGGAGATAAGTCCACACAACAGAAGGATATAAAACGAGCGAAGGAAATCGCTGCCGAACTCTGAAAGGAACGCAAATGGTAAAAATTTCAAAATTCGATGCGGCGGATTATCTCAAGACCCCGGAAGCCATCGCTGCTTATCTAACCGAGGCATTCGCAACAGACGATGCTGCCTATATTTGTGCCGCGCTGGATACAATTGCACGAGCAAAGGGAATGACCAGCGTGGCGAAGGAAACCGGTCTTTCCCGGGAGAGTTTGTACAAGTCGTTTAGTGGCTCATCGAAACCCGAATTTGATACTGTCCGAAAGGTCATCAATTCATTCGGCGTAAAGCTTGTCGCAGAGCCGGCCGAGAGCAAGACGGCATAACTCCAAACAATCATCTGCCTCAGCGATCGGCGGCGTCCGTCGCAAGCCGCAACCAGGCAAGCATCGATGTGAACACCATCGTGAACAGCAGGGTCACGACGGTCGTCTCGCGCAGATCCGCGACGCGCCAGACATGGTTCGCAGCGTCGGTGACTTCGCCGCTTTGACCGATAACCCATGGAATCACATGGGTCAGGCCGGAACAAAGATACAGTAAAATCGCCACCAGCCGCAGCGCTCGCCCTCGTTCAGCCGTATGCACCGGCGTATCGCACCGGCGGCTGAGATAGATCGCGAACGCCTGATAGAACAGCCACGCGGTCAATAACCAGCCAAGATAATTCGACAGGGGAACGCCGAAATCCGCGCCTCCATCGTGCCATATCCAGGCTTTTGAAATGGTCGCCTCGGGCGGGTCCATCACCACATCCCATTGCGTCATCACGAATGCGGCGACCACGGGCAACGCTAGGAGCTGGATTTTCCGGCTCAAGCGCCAGTGTGCGCCGCCGAGCAACGTTCCGGCCACGATCCACGAGAGGTATCCCATGCCGAACCACAGCGGGCCGACGATGATCGGGATGGCTCCGACATGGATCAGGTTCGATCCGACCTCAAAATGATAATGGCCAAACGGAAACCCGGTGGCGGCGCCGATGTTCTCCATCGCAAATGTCGTCACCAGACAAATGGCCAGAAGAACCAGCGCATTCTTCCAGCCGTAGAATAATGCTGCGTGAGCGCAGGCGATCGCGATTCCGAGCGCCGCCAGACCTTGCGCCAAGGGCGTCGGATTCCAGGCGAAACCGACAACCAGCACCAGATAGGTCGACAAACCGATCCAGCCGGCCGCTTCAAGCGGCGAACGCGCGTCACCGGCCTTCATTTGTCGAGCGCCTGATAAATCACCGTCTTCAATTCGGTTTGAATCCGCATGCGCTGCGACGGCGATTGCATCATCAGAATTGTGAACATGTCGTCCTTCGGATCGATAAAGAAGAAAGTGCCGCCGACGCCGTCCCAGCGATATTCACCCTCAGGCAACACCGCATTTGGCAGCGGCGCGGTTCTCACGGCAAAGCCGAGACCATAGCCGCTGTCGGCGCCCGGAAAATAGAAATGGTCGCGGGCGATTTTCGTCTCCGGCCCGATATGGTCCGATACCATCAGCGCAACAGTCTCGGGCTTGAGGTAACGCCTGCCGTCCAATGTACCACCGTTAAGCAGCATCTGGGCGAAGCGCGCGTAATCCCTTGTTGTACCGACCATGCCCGCCCCGCCGGATTCCCAGCGCCGCGGCAAGGTCGGATCAACGATTCCGGCTATCGGACGCGTAAACCGATCGGCCGGCAGCGGCTCGGCGATCAACGGCCGCTTCGCGGCATCGGCGACATAGAAAGCTGTCTCTGTCATGCCAAGCGGACCCAGCAGCCGCTGCTTTTCGAATTGAAACAACGACTGCCCGGATACCACCTCGATGACGCGGCCGAGAATATCGGTCGAGTGACCGTAATCCCACAGCGTTCCCGGCTGTTCGGCGAGCGGCAGTTTGGCGATGCGCTCGGCGAACAGGGCATTGTCGAAATCGCCCTCCAGCAGATCCGAATTCGCATAGCGTTTTCGCGCCGCGCTGTCGCCATAGAAGCCGTAGGTGACGCCCGAGGTGTGGCGCAGCAGGTCCTCGATCGTGATCGGGCGTTTAACCGGCTCAAGCACCAGCGCCGGTTGGGCGTTTTGATCGGCTTTTTCGACGCCGACCTTCACGTCCGCAAAGGCCGGGATATATTTCGAAACGGGATCGCCGAGCGAGAGCTTGCCGTCGTCGACCAGCATCATCGCGGCGACTGAAGTAACCGGCTTCGACATCGAATAGAGACGAAAGATCGTATCCGCGGTCATCGGTCGCTTGCTTTCGACGTCACGCAGGCCGAAGTTTTCGAAATAGACGGGATCGCCGTGTTGCTGGATCAGCAGGATCGCGCCGGGGATTTTGCCGGTCGCAACCTCGTTGCGGACGTAATCGCCGACCCGCGCCAACCCTTCGCGCGAAAAGTGCGCCGACACCAGCGACGGCGATTCCGCGCGGCCGATGTCAGGCCGGCCGACGACGACCGCAATAAGCACAAATGCGAGCGCCGACGCGACGAGGCGGCACGCGGAGCCCTCAGTTTTCCAGCGCTTCATAGATCAGCTTCTTCACCTCCGGCTGGATGCGCCCGCGTTCCGAGGGCGTCTGCTCCAACAGCACAAAAAACATGTCCTGTCTGCGATCGATCACGAAATAGCAACCACCGGCGCCATCCCATTTCAGTTCGCCGAGCGAGCCCGGCGGCGGCGGCTTGGCGTTGCCGGGAGCGATGCGCACACCGAAGCCGAGCCCAAAACCGAAGCCGTCACCGGGGTAATAAAAACCATCATGCGCGACGCCGAAGCCCGGTCCGACATAGTCCGACGTCATTAAATCGAACGCCTTGGGGCTGAGATATTGCCTGCCCTCGAAGCTGCCGCCGTTGAACAGCATCTGCAAGAACCGCGCATAGTCCGCCATGGTGGAGACCATACCGCCGCCGCCGGATTGCCATTTTCTCTCAACTGCGGGGTTGCTCTCATAACCGACCCTGAAGTCGCGGTCATTCGGCATCGGCTGCGCCAGCATTTTGTGTTTTGCGGGATCGGTCACGAAAAAGCTGGTATTGGTCATGCCGAGCGGGCCGAGCAGATTGTCCTGTTCGAACTGCAACAGTGATTTTCCCGACACGATCTCGATGATGCGTCCCAGAATATCGGTCGAGTGGCCGTAATTCCACAGCGCACCGGGTTGCGTCGCCAGTGGAAGACGAGCGATGCGTTCGGCGAATTCGGCATTGTCAAAATCGCCGTCATGAAGTTTGGCGTCAGCATAGAGTTTCCGAACCAGGCCGTAGCCGTAGAAGCCATAGGTGATGCCGGACGTATGCGTCATCAGGTCCTGAATCGTGATCGGCCGGTTGACCGGCACCAGATCGAGCACCTCCTCGCCATTACCGGCTTTCCTTTCGACTCCGACCTTGGTGTTCGCGAATGACGGAATGTATTTGGCAACGGGGTCGTCAAGCCTCAGTCTGCCCGCATCGACCAGCATCATCGCCGCGACCGACGTGATCGGCTTGGTCATCGAATGCAGACGGAAGATGGTGTCATCGGTCATCGGCAGCCCGGTTGCGACATCGCGCACACCGAAGAACTCGTGGTAGACCGATTTGCCATGCTGCCGGATCAGCAGAATCGCGCCCGGAATCTTGCCGTTCGCAATCTGTTCGCGGAAATACTCGCCGACGCGCTGCAATTTTTGCGGGTTGAAATGCGCGCCGGCGGGAAGATCGAAGCCGCCTTCCGCCAAAGCCGACGGTATCGCCGCGATCGCCAGCAGCGCGCCTGCGATAAGCGACCCTATGGCGTGTCGGGAATTCATTGCCGCTCCCTGGAATTCCTGCGCCGGAGAGTTTAGCGGCCGGCTCACTCGGCACAAGGGTCGCCGAATTCAGCCAGCGACTGCGCATGCAGCCGGGCGCTAGCCTCCGAAAAACAGCAGAAAATGACCAACCCGAGCGATGGCGCCACGGCCAGCGTATCGACCGTGGTCGCGACTGCAATTCGCGCCGCGCGCTCGGCGGGGAAACGATAGATGCCGGTAGAGACCGCGGGAAAGGCAACCGAAGCAAGATTGTGGGTCTGGCAAAGTTCGGTGGCGCGGCGATAGCACGAGGCCAGGGCTTCGTCTTCGCCCCGGCTCCCGCCGTGCCAGACCGGACCCACGGCATGAATCACATGCCGCGCCGGCAACCGATAACCACTGGTGATTTTGGCGCCGCCGGTTTCGCAGCCATGCAGGATGCGGCATTCCGCCAGCAGCTGCGGCCCGGCCGCACGGTGGATCGCGCCGTCCACGCCGCCACCGCCGAGCAGAGAACTATTCGCGGCGTTGACGATGGCGTCAACGCGCAGGGTGGTAATGTCGGCGACGATGACTTGCAGCCGCGCCGGGCCGATCTGGCGCGCGGACAAACTCAGGCGGTGGCGGCCGCGCTGACCGTGACGCCCTTGTCGGCGAGAAGCTGCTGCAGCTCACCGGCCTGGAACATCTCGCGGATGATATCGCAGCCGCCCACGAACTCGCCCTTGACGTAAAGCTGCGGAATGGTCGGCCAGTTGGAATAGGTCTTGATGCCGTTACGCAGATCGGCGGACTCCAGAACGTTGAGACCCTTGTAGCCGACCCCGACATGATCGAGAATTTGGACTACCTGCCCGGAAAAACCGCACTGCGGAAACTGCGGCGTCCCCTTCATAAACAGCACGACGTCATTCGACTTCACTTCATTGTCAATGAATTGTTCGATGCTCATATTCGATTCCTTTTGGGCACTGCCCCTGCGGCATAACCTCTCGGGCCGGCATCCGTCCGTTAAACCCGCTACTGTTATATATGTACCCCAAACCATTGTGCATCCAAAGTAAAATGGCGAGGAGCTGGCATGCACAGCTTTCAGCCGGTGCCCGCCTGAGGGGTCGGACCCTGGCCGGCGGGTAACACCATGATGGCCTCCAACGTAGCCGTGAACGTACCCTTGGGAGGCTTTTATCCCGGACGGGAGCCCCTATCTAGGACAGGCTGTTCTCGGGGAACCCGTCCGCCGGACTAACGTTCTCTCCCGAACCGGAGATACCAGTGACGAAACCAGCATCCGCTGCGGCCGCGACCGCCGCCCCTTGCCCGTCATTATTCTCCGATTCCGGCAGCCCGGCCCAAGATCTGGCGGAAGCCTTCCTTGCCGTCCGAGACGAGACCGAGCGCCGCGCGGCCGCCCTGACCCCTGAGGATCAGTTGATCCAGTCGATGCCGGATGCGAGCCCGGCGAAATGGCACCGCGCCCATACCACCTGGTTCTTCGAGCAATTCCTGCTGGGCGAGCACTGCAAGGGCTATACGCCCTTTCATCCCGACTATGCCTTCCTGTTCAATTCCTACTATGTCAGCGCCGGACCCCGGCACGCCCGGCACCAGCGCGGCCATTTGACCCGGCCGGGCGCCGACGAAATCACCGCCTACCGCCGCCACGTCGACACCGCCGTGGTCAAATTCTTTCGCGAGGCCGGCAATGAGACGCTGGCTGCCATCGCGCCGCTGGTGGAAGTCGGCCTCAACCACGAACAGCAGCATCAGGAATTGATGCTGACCGATATCCTGCATGCGTTTGCGCAAAACCCGATTCCGCCGGCTTACGATTCGCTGTGGACATTTCCGGCTTCAACTCCTCCCGGTGACCCAACGCGTGGCGGCGAGGCGTGGGTGACACTCAACGAGGGCATTCACAGCATCGGGCATGCCGACGATACGTTTCATTTTGACAATGAAAAGCCGGCGCACCGCGCCCTGGTGGGTCCGGTCCGGCTGGCGCGCCATCTCGTCACCAATGCGCAATGGCTCGCCTTCATGGCGGATGGCGGCTACGCGACGCCGACGCTCTGGCTGATGGACGGTTTTGCCGCCGCCGGCAATGAAGGATGGCAGGCCCCCGGTCACTGGCGGCAGGTCGACGGCGAATGGCACATCATGACACTCGGAGGACTGCAGCCGGTCGATCCCTCAGGTCCGGTCTGCCACGTCAGCTACTACGAAGCCGACGCGTTCGCGCGCTGGAGCGGCAAGCATTTGCCGACCGAAATGGAATGGGAAGTCGCCGCACGCGCCGGCCATCTCCATGACGCCTTCGGGATCGTGTGGCAGTGGACCCGCAGCGCCTATGCGCCCTATCCCAGCTACCGCGCCGCCGAAGGCGCGCTCGGCGAATATAACGGCAAGTTCATGGTCAACCAGCTTGTGCTGCGCGGCTCATCGCTTGCAACCCCTCGCGGACACAGCCGTATCACCTATCGAAACTTCTTTTACCCGCACCACCGCTGGCAATTCACGGGACTGCGTCTCGCCGATTATGCCGGCTGATATTTTGTCAATTCAAACCGCGCCGCAGAGCGCGTTCGGGAGATTGTCATGAATGTGCACGCTGCCGCCCTGGCAAAAGCGCATCCCTTCGACGAACAAACCTCGGCCTTTGCCCGCGACGTGATCGACGATCTGTCGCAGCACCCGAAACGGCTGTCGCCGAAATATTTCTACGACGCCACGGGCTCGGAGCTGTTCGAGCAGATCACCGTGCTGCCGGAATATTATCCGACCCGCACCGAACTGACGATCCTGCGTGACCGCGGGCGCGCGATATCGGCCATCATCCCCAAGGGCGCCGCGTTGGTGGAATTCGGCGCGGGCGCGACCACCAAGGTGCGGCTGCTCATGAACGAATGCGCGTTCGGTGCCTACGTCCCCGTGGACATTTCCGGCGACTTTCTCAAATCCCAGGCCGACGCCTTGCGCGCGGATTTCCCCGGGCTCGACGTGTATCCGGTCACCGCGGATTTTACCGCGCCGTTCGAGTTGCCACAGGCCATCAGCGCGACGCCGAAGGTCGGATTTTTCCCGGGCTCGACGCTCGGAAATTTCGAGCCGCACGAGGCCTGCGCCTTTCTGCGCAGCGCCCGCGAGATTCTGGGGCAAGGCTCCCGGATGGTGATCGGCGTCGATCTCGAGAAGGACGAGCGGGTATTGTATGATGCCTATAACGATTCCGCAGGGGTCACGGCGCGCTTCAATCTCAACGTGCTGCATCGCATCAACCGCGAACTCGGCGGTGATTTCGACCTTGGCGCGTTCACCCACCGCGCGATCTACAACCGCGAGCGCCATCGGATCGAAATGCATCTGATCAGCCGCAAGGCGCTGACCGCGCGGGTATTGGGCCGGAATTTTTCGTTCCGCGCCGGCGAAAGCATTCACACAGAGAGCAGCTACAAATACAGCCTCGATCGCTTCACCGCGCTGGCGCGCGGCTCGGGCTGGACGCCATTGGAGTCGTGGACCGACGCGGCCGGCATGTTCTCGGTTCACGCGCTGGTGGCTTCGGACTGAGGTTTTTCAGATCTGGGTTTTTCAGATCGGGATTCGGCCGCGCCGGACAGCGAGATCGTCTCCCACACCGCGACGATGACCATCAGCATCGTCGTCAGGATCGACAGCACCAGTGGCGACAGCTCGCCGGCGAACCAGGCCAGGGCGCAAAGGGCGATGATGCCGACGCCATGCGAGAGCTGAAGCCAGCCGCGAATGGCATGCTTGAACAGGATGGTTCCGAGCAAAAACAACAGCGGCCCGCCGATCGCGCTCAGAACGGTCTTGAGATCGGAACGATCGGCCGGATGCGTCAGCACGAGTTCATCGGCCACCGCTGAGAGAATGATGCCGGCCACGATCGGCAGGTGCAGATAGGTATAGGCCAGCCGCGCCAGCCGCCCCGGCTCGCTGGAGTTTGAAATCAGTTCGGAGCCGGCTTCGGCGCCCTTGTGGAAATAGATCCACCACATCGCGAGCGCCCCGACAAAGGCCGACATGAAGGCGGTGACGGTCGCGCTGGTCCAGGCCAGATCGGCAAAGGTCGCGCCGGTGACGACAATGGATTCGCCGAGCGCGATGATGATGAAGCCGGCGCACCGCTCCG
>Ga0116135_1001541_pt1 | contig 11455 bp, 9 predicted proteins | sample June2015DPH_20_1_FD_89738 | JGI IMG/M metagenome (GOLD analysis project Ga0116135, IMG submission 89738) | Peatland microbial communities from SPRUCE experiment site at the Marcell Experimental Forest, Minnesota, USA - June2015DPH_20_10 | ecosystem: Environmental > Terrestrial > Soil > Wetlands >... | reverse complement strand
CGGATGAGCTGCACAAGTTGAGCTGCGCGAGCCGTTATTCCGTAGCCTGATCTACCGTCAAGTGGTGGTTGCCCAATAATGATTCCGCGATTGACAGGGCCAGAACCGCTATCAGGACGTACCACCAAAACTCCATTGTCTTGGGCGCTTCCGCATCCCCGCCGGAATTTGCATTTTGCGGCCCCTGAGCCGTATTTTGCCACAGCGCCAGCGTGTCCGCCGAGATCATATCCAAGTCGGACTCGTGGCGATCCGCATTTACCGCAACCAATTCATGACGTCCGTTGGGGCGCTTCACATCGTAAAATCCGGCCATGGTGAGCGGCATATTCTGTGCGCGGGCGGCCTCGTCGAGGGTCAGTGCGCGCTCGCCTTTTGGGTCAAGCACTTCTACCGCCGCGCCCTGCTGCTTGGCCTGGCGCAATTCCAGATACGATCCCACCAGATAATTGCTCGGGCCTTCCTCCTGCCGCGCCAGATAGTTCGCGGTATGTTCGATGAACGGCACGAAGGAAGCATGCAGCGGGAAGTCGTTTGAGATATTGTCGAAGGTGGAAGCGAACACCAGCGCACGACCTTCGCCAATCTGCTTGTCGAGCAGCAGCGGTGTATCGTCGCCGAGGCGTGCCGCTATGCGCGCGGCCCCCGGATTGACGCGCACGGCCTGATAGAATTTCACGTCGTCCCAACGTTGCGCATTATGAATCGACGGGTGGCCGGCATCCAGCCAGGCGGCGCTTTGGAAGAGGGCGCCATCGCGGCCGTAATAACGCGGCTCGACGACGGCCTCGTCGAAAACCGGCACGCGATTGCGCAGGGCCGACTCGCGTCCCAAAGCCACCAGCAGCGATCCACCGGCGCGCACGTAATCGCGCAACGCGGTTTCGAAGCTGGCGGGCAGCGACCCTACATCCGACAGCACCACGAACGCATACTTGTGCAGATCGAGATTGCCGCTCTGCTCCACGGGCACGGCATCGAGCGCATAGGCCGATTCGGCGGCGGCTTCCAGGGCAGTGCGGAAGTACAGCGCGTCGCGCTGATTGCGCCCTTCGTGAACGAACAGCACACGGCGCGCTTCGGCGCGTTCCACCGAGAAATAGAAGCGATCGTCGTCGGGCAGGTTGTCGCCGGAATCGATGCGAACCTCGCCGCGATTCAGGCCGAAGGGCAGATCCGCAGGCAGGAATTCGGCGGCGGCACGCCCACCCGCGGGGACGTCGACAGTCTTGCTATCGATCTCGCGGCCGTTCAGCACCAGCGAGACGCGGCGCTTCACCTGATCGGTTCCATAGCCCGCGATAGTGGCCTCGACGCGCGCCTTACCGGAGCCATAGACTCTGCGCGGCGCGTTCACGCTTTCGACGGCGAAGTTAGCGGCGCGGCGGTCCGCCACCGGATGTGCGATCAAACGGACGCTTTCGCCCAGGCGCAAGTCGGCGAAGTTGGCGGGCAGTGACGATTTCTGCATGTCGGAAAACAGGTGCGCTTCGACCGGCAGGCGAGACGATTGCGCAATCGACCGCAGCGCGCGGGAAAGTTCCGCGTACGAACTGCGCGTGTCGGTAGGCTGGATGGTTTGGATCGCGGCGGCCGAATCGCCCATCACATGCACCTGCGAACCGAAGGCCAGCACCTGCAGTTTGTCCTGGTCGCGGAGTTTCGAAGCGACGTCGGCGGCTTCCCGCTTGGCGCGTGCGAGGCGATCGCCATCCCGCATGCTGAAGGAATTATCAATGGCGAGGACGGTCAGTTTGGGACCGCCCGCCAACGCCGCCAGGCGCGAATGCAGGAAGGGGCGCGCGAAGGCGAAGGCCAGCAGTGCGATGACAGCGGCGCGCAAAGCCAACAGCAGCAGATACTGCAAGCGGCGATGCTTAATGGAACTTTGGGTGCGGCGCTCGAAGAACATCAGCGAGGCGAAGGGCAGGGGAGTGGTCTTGTGTTTCCGGAGCAAGTGCAGCCAAACCGGCAAACCCACCGCCACAAGTCCCGCCAACGCCAGAGGCGTCAAGAGACCCACTTACATCCTCCCCTGGCGCACGCCCAGATACTCGCGCAAACCCTCGTCGAGAGGCCGTCCGGTGTCCATCAGGAAATAATCCAGGCCCGCGCCTTTGGCTTGATCGCGCAGAGCTTGTATGTGCGCGTCGATCCGGTGGCGGTATTCGCCGCGGGCATATTCGGGCGAGACTTCCAGGGTGCCGCTGGTCTCCATGTCGGTGAGCAGCACCGGCGCGCTGAACTTAGGTGCAATCTCCTGCGGATCGAGGACATGGAATAGAATCACTTCGTTGCCACGAAAGCGCAGCGGTTCGACGGTCTTCACGATTACATCGGGGCGCTCGTAGTAATCCGAGATCACGACCACTAAGCCGCGACGGCGGGTGAAGTCCAGGAAGTGTACGAAAGGTTTGGCAAAGTCCGTGCGGGTGCCGGGCTGGGCCTTCTCAATGGCGTGCAGCAGCCGGAACAACTGGCCCTGGCGGGCGGAAGGCGCCACGTAGTTCTGCACATTTTCATCAAAGACGATCAGGCCGGCGGCATCGCGTTGGGCGTGCGCCAGATAGCAGAGCGAGGCGGCCAGAAAACGCGCGTAATCCAGTTTGTTGACGGCGTGCGAGCCGTAGGACATCGACGCGCTGGCATCCAGCAGGATGAGCAACTGGGTATTGGTTTCGCCGCGGTAGCGCTTGATATAGAGGCGCTCGCTGCGCGCGAAGACGTTCCAATCCACGCGCCGCAGATCGTCCCCTGGAGTGTAGGCGCGGTACTCGGCGAACTCCTGGCTGAAGCCGTAGTCCGGTGAGCGGTGCAAGCCCGCGATGAAACCATCCACCACGGTCTTAGCCACTAAGTCGAGACCGGAGATGGAGGCCAGCGTCGCGGGGTCTAGGAAGCGCTGTAGCATTCAGTTCAAAGAGGAATTCTGACTCCTGACTCCTGACTTCTGTCTCCTGACTCCTGACTCCTGTCTTCTGCCTTCTGCACCCTCATTCTTTCGGCGCTCCTTTGTATTCGAGCAAGCGCTGCAGTATATCGTCTTGCTTCAGCCGGTCGGATTCCGCGTGGAAGTTCAGCAGGATACGGTGGCGCAGGACTGGGATGTATAGCGCCCGGATGTCTTCGTAAGTCACATGATAGCGCGCCTTCATGAGCGCCCTGGCTTTGGCGGCCAGCACCAGGAACTGGGCTGCGCGCACGCTGGCGCCGTAGTTTACATACTTCTTGACGAAGTCCGGAGCGCTTTCGTCACTGCTGCGGCTGGCGCGCACCAGGTCGATGGCATACCGCGCGACCGATTCGCCGATGGGCACCATGCGCACCAGTTGCTGGAAGTCCAGGATCTCTTCGGCTGTGGTCACCGGGTCGGCTTGTGCGATGTGTGTGGTGGTGGTTAGATCGACGACTTGCATCTCTTCGTTCGCGCTCAGATAGCCGAGCACCGTGTTGAATAGGAACCGATCCAATTGCGCTTCGGGCAGCGGATAAGTGCCTTCCAATTCTATGGGGTTCTGGGTGGCCAACACAAAGAATGGCGCGGGCAGCTTGTAGTTATTGCCGCGCACGGTGCACGCCAGTTCCTGCATGGCCTCCAGCAACGCCGATTGCGTTTTGGGCGGTGTGCGGTTGATTTCATCCGCGAGCAGGACATTGGCGAAGATGGGACCTTTCACGAAGGTCCAGGTGCGATGGCCGGTGGTGGGATCTTCCTCGATGATGTCCGTGCCGGTGATGTCGGACGGCATCAGGTCAGGCGTGAACTGAATGCGCTTGAACAGCAGTCCCAGCGTCTGCGCCATGGTGCGGACCAGCAGCGTCTTGGCGGTGCCGGGCAGGCCGGTGATGAGACAATGGCCGCCGACAAACAGGGCGATCATCACCTGATCGAGCACCTCTTCCTGTCCGACGATGACGCGCCGGACCTGGCGCACAATTTCCGCTTGCACCTCCCGGAAGCGGCCGATTCGGCCGCGCAAGACATCGGGTTCTAACTGGGGTGTCACAGTGGTTGACATATGGTTATTTGGATAACTCCAGCAGCATTTTCTGCGCGGGCCGGAATCCGGGGGCGGCCTCCAGCGAGAGCAACAATTCGTCTTTGGCGGCGTCTGGGCGATTGGCCGTGCGGTAAGCCTTGGCCAAGTTGAAGTGCGACGCCGCCGGATCGGTGGGCGCCTTGGCCAGCACCGCTTGATACTCGCGAATCGCGCCGGCTGTGTTTCCCAGACTGAGCCACAAGTCGCCGAGGCGGCGGTGCAGATCCTCGTCGATGGGATAAATATAATTGAGCCGGTCGAGCACTTCGGCGGCTTCCTTCCGATTGCCGGCCTCTTCGAGGAGGGTGGCCAATTGTTTCAGTGTATCAGGGCTGCGGCCGCCTTCTTTGGCATAGCGATCGAGTTCGGCGATGGCGGCCTTTTTGTCGCCCTTTGCGAGGTAGCCGTCGGCCAGAAACTGATAAACATTGCCGGCCTCGACATAGTCGGGATATGTATCGCGAATGCCGGATGCATCGCGAATCACGTCTTCGTAATCGTGAGCCTTGTATTCGGTCGCGACCTCCTTCAATTGGTCACGCCACTTGTCGAAACCATCCACGGTCTTCTTTGTTTCGGCGGTGAGCGCAGTCATAAAGCGCTTGTCGAATTCCTCCGGCTTGATGCCGAGCTCTTTCTCGATCGCCTCGGGAGTGGAAGCGCCGCCGGCGAAGTCGTGAATCATAGCCAACAGCTTGGGCCAACCCCACTCGCGGTCGATATAGTCGCACATGCGGCCCGCCTCGAAGTAGGACACCACGACCTGAGTGGGATACTCGGGGCGCACAAAGCCGCGGTCCAATTCCGCGACGGGTAGGAGCTTGTGGTCCTTGATAGCCATGATGACGTGCGGGTCGAGACGGTCGCCCCATTCGGGCGATACAGCGGTCTCTTCGTGCACCGCCAGCCCTTCGGTAAACCAGCGGGGCACGCGAAAGTTAGTCATGTTCAGGACATAAACGTGACTAAGTTCGTGCCACATGGTGCTGGCCCAGTGAAATGTTCCAGGCGGGCGGCCCGAGGGACTGTCCATAGCCACCACATAGCCGAAAGTCACACCCAGCGCGCCCAAGCCGGGCATGCCCATGGTCCGGACGGCGAAGTCTTCATGATCGGGATAGACTTCCACTTGGACGGGCTTATCTAGATGGAAACCGTACTTCTTGTCGTAGGTGTTCAGCGCACGCAGCATCTCAGCTTCGAAGTACGGGTGCAACAACTCGGCTTCTTTCTTGTGAAGGCGCAAGACGGTTCTGTCAGTCTTGTAAGTAGTGAAGTTCTTGTAGCTATCCATCAGCCGGAGTGTGTTGACGGTCGCGGCATCCCGGTATTGGTTCTCGTAACATAGCTCCAGCTCGGTACGGGCTTCATCCTCGCGGCCGAGACGCATCAGGTTGATGCCCAACTGCGAGTGCGCGCTCCACAAGTCGGGCCGCGCCGCGATGGCTTTGCGAAAGAGCAGAATGCCCTCTTCATAGCGGCGATTCAAAACGAAGATGCGGGCGGCGGTTTCGTAAGCGGCGCCGTCGTGCGTATCCCACGGAGTGACGGGCTTGTCGTTGAGCCAGTCGATGGTGGCGAGGATGGCTTTGGCCTGCGTGGATTGCGCCGACATTTCGAGAGCCTTGTGGGCTTCTTCGGCGGCCTTGGCCGGATTGTTGTCCTCGAGGGCCAGGCGCGCGAGCAGTTCTTGCGCCTCCAGCATGTGGGGATCGGCCTCCAGCGCCTTGTGTGCGAAGTACGAAGCCTGCGCTTCGAAGCCATCGGCCGCGACCAGAGCCATACCTAGGAAAGCGTCCGCGCGCTTCGGTTGAATTTCCAGAGCTTCGTTGAAAAGCTTGGAGGCTTCGGGCGCGTTAAAGCGCTCCAAAAACAACCGGCCAAAGCGGACGCGGTATTCAGCGTTCCGTGGATGTGCTTTGATCAAAGCCTCAAATACGGCCTTCGACTCCTCGTACCGATGTTGTTTCCAGAGTGATTCGGCTTGATCGAGGGTTTGCGCAGGCAGGGCGGCAGTAATGGACAGCGCCACCAGCAAGAGGTTTGAGAGGCCGGCTGAAAGCCGGCTGCGGGCAAGATTGCCCGCCCTCCAATTGTCTGGCCGGCTCATTTGTCGATCTCCTGCTGTGTCTGCGCGAGTTTCAGCAGCAGCGCGCCGATCTGCTTCTTATACTCGTCTGGCGGGATGGCGGCTTTCTCGTATTTGAGCTTATCGATCTGTTGTTCCAAGTCTTCTTTCTTGGCGAGCAATTGGACCTTGGCTGGATCTTTCGCGGCCGCGGCAGTTGCGCCAAGGCGTAGCAGCGGGAATTGAGCGGCCAGCAATCCTTCGCCGTTTTCCGGCGACGGAGCGCGCACGCCATCGCCCTTGCCGGTATCCTCCAATACCGCGTGCTCGGTGGCCAGGCGGTTCTGCGATTCGTAAAAAGCGACCGTCTTCTTGTCCGCGAAACGAAAGGCTTCGAGCGCGGAAACGACATCGTTCTTATCGCTGTCGGCGGCGGGATCGTCCAAGGCCTCCACCCAGTAGCGCGCGAAAACAGTGGCGTTTTTTTCGGTGCCGTTCTTGGTCGCCGTAATGACTACGCGATTGGCCCTGCGCAGGAATTCGATTGCGCCGCCGCTGGAGCTGGTCATATCCACGACGAGCTGGCGTGTGGCTGGGATGCGGTCCAGCAGTGTGGCTAGCTCGGAGGCGGTCAAATCGGGGCCTGGGAGGTTAATCTTGTATTCGTAGCCATCGTAGCTGCCATGGCCGATGAGCATGAGCACCAGTGCGTCCTGCGGCTTGGCTTGTTTGGCGATGCCGTCGAGCGCGGTGCGCACTTGATCCCGCGTGGCGTTCACCAGTGTGTCGATTTTGGAATCGGGAGTGGATTTGAGAGCTTTGTCGATGTCTTTGGCCCACATGGCGAAGTGTTGCTCGTAATCGGGCTCGCCGCCGAGGCCGGTAACGGTGACATAGTAAGTGGTGGCAGTGAGCGAAGCTGCTGTGAGAAGCAGAGTTAATAACAGTCTCATACTACACCCCATCTGCGACGCAGCACCCATTCCGAGCCGCGCAACAGCAGCGCCAGAAGGAACACGGCCGGCATGTCCCAGAGGTCCTTGGTTTCACGTGTGGTAATGCCGGCTTCCGAGTACGAAATTTCGTCAGCCAACTTGCCTGCGTTGGACGCGCTATAGTACCGTCCGCCAGTCTGATTGGCCAGCGTTTGCAGCAGCTCGCGATTCTGCGCGGTGTGGAAGTTCTCGGCCACGCCATCTTCGCGGCGGAAGATCACCACGCTACGTCCGAGTTCCTCTTTATCCCGCCCGGCCACGATTTCGGCCACATACGATCCCGGCTTTTCCGCATTCCAGTCCGCGGTGTAAGCGCCTTCTTCTGTCGGAATCGGCGTCATTTCGACGCTGCTGGAAGACCCGTCGGGCGCCACAATGTGGGCCTCAACCACCGCGTTCGGTACGGGTTTGAACGCTTTGTCGCGCACCTCGGCGTGCAGCGTGACTTTGGTCTCGTCCGGCAAGACGGCGCGCGGCGTGGAACCGGCGACGCGGCCGGGGCTATCGGAAACCAGGTAGCGCATCAACTGCTGCCAGAAAGTCGCGTGAGTGATGTCGGTGTGGTCCTGCCACATGCGCCAGCGCCAGCTCCCGGACGTCGCGAAGACAGCAGTGCGTCCGCGCCCGTAATTCTCGGTGACCAGCAGGGGCATCCGGTGGTGGCCGGCAGGCGCCACATCCATCAGTACGATTGCGCCGGGCTTGGCCTCGGCGACATCATTGTAATTGGCGAGCTGGGGCATGCTGGTCCAACGCGCGGCGTTACGTTCCGGATCTTCCACCAGGCGGCAGATCAGACTGGCGCGTCCCTGCGCAGTCAATTCCTGGCTTGAAAAATCGCGATGGAACGAACCTTTATTTGCGGAAATCTGCACGGGTAGCAATTCGGCTAAAGGTGAGTGCGGGTAGCCGCCCTCGGCCAGCGCGAAGCGTCCGCCCAGAAAGAGGATGCCGCCGCCGCGGCGATTGGCGAATTCGCGAATCAAATCCTGTTGCGTTTGGGTGAAATAGTTGGCTTCCACGCTGCCAATGATGAGGCCGTCGAAGGCAAACAGATCTTCAGCCTTGCCGGGGAATCCTTCTTCAAGCTCACGCGGATCGTCGAAACCCTGGCGGTAGATCTTGTTCTCCGTGGTGCGCAGGATGCTGGCAAGCTGCAAGCTGTGATCGTCTTCGGCGGCGCGGCGGATGAATTTGAATTCCCAACGCGGCTCGCCTTCCATGTAAAGGATGCGCGGCTTGCGCGTTTCCACGTCGACCAGTCGGCGCAGTGAGTTGTTGTTGCGGTTCTCTTCGCCGGGCAGCGGATCGATGGAAATCTCCAGCGTCTTCGGACCGGCCAAGCCGGCATTGAACAGCAGCGGCTCACTTTGCGGCGCCCCATCGGCTTTCAACTGCACTTCGCGCGAGGCCACGACTTTGCCGGCGTCATGTACGGAGAGCAGCGCCTTCTGGCCTGCGTAACCATACTGGCGAAAGGTGACCAGCGCGCTCAATCGGGAATCGGCCAAGGCGTGGGCGGGCAACACGGCGTCGGTGATTTCGATGTCCTTCTCGGCCTTCTCCCGGCCGAAGCCGATGGTGTGTACGGGAATGCGGCGCTGACGGATCTGCGAGATGGTGTCGAGATCGATGCCGCCGGAGTTGTCCGCGCCATCCGACAGCAGCACCACAGCGCCCAGCGGCAGAGTCGACGATTCCGCGAGCACCTGCTGCAAGCTGTCGCCGAGGCGCGTGGCCGGCTCCGACGCGGTAAGCTGACCGGTCTTCTGAATGCGCTCGGCTTCCTTGCCGAAGCGATAGAGGCGCACTTGAAACTTTTGCCCCAGCGCGGCAAGCAGTTTTCGGTCGAGTACGGCGGCGGCCTGTGCGCTGCGCGTCTGGGATCCCTCCTGGATGGCCATGCTGCGCGAATCGTCGACCAGCACGGCGACCACGTTTTGCTGCGGCCGCAGCGTGGCGATCGAGATGGCCGGGTGCCAAAGCATGAAGAGCAGCAGCGCGATCATCCCGGTTTCGAGCATCCAGATCACCAGCGAACGCGCGCCGGTGAGCGCGCCGCGGTTGCGTCGCACATGCCAGAGCAAGAACCCGGCGGCCGCAATCACTCCCAACGCGAGAACCCACACCGGCCAGGATGCCAGTAGCACAAACTGCCCCTTTTGGAAAACCGCGCCGGGATATTTGAAGAGAAACTCGAACATGATGAGTCTTGGATTCTAGTGCGTTCCTAATGTGTCATTAGTGCGTCATGGCGTAGATGATGTAGTTGATGCCCATGCGATAGGCTTGCGACGCGTACCGCTCCGGGTAGCGCGGATGGTCGGCCCATTCCCATGCGTCGCCGTTATCCTGATTGAAGCAGATGGCCACCATGACGCGGCCGGCGTCGTCGTAGATGGCGCGCCAGTGGGGCGTTTTGCCGTCCTTTTCCCAGATACGGCCGGTGTACCAATATTGTATGCCGGGCACTTGAATCCGATCGCCTATGTCGTATAGGACGTGGAAGATGGGGTCCTGGTTATCGATTTCCACGATGGGGCGGTCCGGGAACACCCGCCGGATGCTTTCCAGGAAGACGTTCCATTCGCCGCTGCCGTGGAAATCGTCGCACATGAAAAAGCCGCCGCGCAGCAGATATTCGCGCATCTTGGCGCATTCGGCGTCGGTCCAGTCCGAGTGGCCCATTTCGACCGCATAGAGCCAAGGCCAGTTGAAAACTTCGTCGTTGTCGAGATCCACTACCTGTTCAGACGAGCGCGTGTGGATACGGGTGAGGCGGCGCACGCCTTGCACGAACTGGCGGTCGGCCTTGGGATAATCGGTGGGCCAACTGCCGATCCGGCCAAAGACGCTGGCGTTCTTGCCGGACGGATACATGAGGCGCGTGAATGCCCATTCGGTTTTTTCGTAGGCGTCGGGCGGCACGGCGATGTGGTCGTCTTCCATTTGGGGAAACTGGCGGAAGGTGGCCTGAAGGGCGAACAAGGCCGTCACGGAAAACGCGACAAGACTACCGCGGATGAGCAAGCGGCGGCGCATTTGGACGAGGCCCTCGTATGAGTTTTAGGATAGCATGGGGGCGCGGCCCATTCGTCGCTAACTTACGCATTCTGGTTAGGACTGGCCGGCCCGCCGCCGATGCGCCGTTTCGTGGCACGAGGTTTGGGACAGTTCGCATTTGCGTTGTTTCCGAGTGGCGCAATCCGGCTTAACGCAGTTCGCGAAGAGAATAAGGACTTTTCTGGGATTCTAATGGAGTCTCGGCTCGCCGCAAGGCGCGTATTTGGACGAGGCCCCGGTATCGCAAGTGGGGTGGCTAGGGTTCAAGGGGCGGATTGCGCTACGCTGGGGGTGAGAGCAATGCCTACCAGCGAGACAGTCGAGACCATTCCCATGGTGACCGGGGCTGACGGCGTGATCCGCGTAAGCGGTACACGCGTGACGCTCGATTCGATCCTGCTGGCCTTTAACGAGGGCGCAACCCCAGAAGAAGTCGCCCAGCAGTACCCGACCGTTCGGTTGGCGGACATCTACCACCTGATCGGTTATTGCCTTTGCCATGGCGCCGAAATGGAAGAATACCTCAGTAGGCGTCTACGCGAGTCGCTGGAAGTGCAGCGGCAGAACGAAGCACGCTGGAGGCCCGATGGCCTTCGCCAACGTTTGTTGGCTCGACGGTCAAACCGGGCATAAGCGAAGACTGGCCGATATCGTGCGCTGGCTTGCCGACGAGAATTTGAACAACGACATTGTTCGCCGCTTACTCCGCCGGAAGCCCGATCTCGATATTGTCCGAGTGCAAGACGCCGGTCTGTCGGGCATGGACGACCCGTCCCTGTTGTCTTGGGCAGCGGCACAGGATCGCGTACTAATCACCCACGACATCAGCGCGATGACGGCATATGCGTATCGTAGGATGGCTTCTTCAGGTGAGTCGTTCCGTTCCTGTTATCGATGACATCATGCTACTGTCCGCGTGCAGCGCCCACGGAGAATGGCAAGGACGGTCCCTTACCTTCCGCTCCGCTGATCGGGCGTCAGCTACCAGCGGGTTCTGGAGAACCCGCGCAGGCCTGGAGGCCCGCCCCACTGTATAATAGGGTGTTGAATTCCCCCACCTGAAGGAGCATGAATGCCTGCGAAGCGGATCGGTATACTCACCGGCGGCGGAGACGTGCCCGGCCTGAATTCCGTAATCAAAACCGTCGTTTACAGAGGCAGCGAAATCGATTGCGAAGTCATCGGTATTCGCCGCGGCTGGGAAGGCCTGACGCACGTGAATCTGGACGATCCCGCCAGCCGCGCGCGCTACATCCTGCCGCTCAATCGCGAAAATACGCGTACCATCG
>Ga0116135_1001535_pt1 | contig 11477 bp, 13 predicted proteins | sample June2015DPH_20_1_FD_89738 | JGI IMG/M metagenome (GOLD analysis project Ga0116135, IMG submission 89738) | Peatland microbial communities from SPRUCE experiment site at the Marcell Experimental Forest, Minnesota, USA - June2015DPH_20_10 | ecosystem: Environmental > Terrestrial > Soil > Wetlands... | reverse complement strand
CGGGCCACCCTGCTTACCGCCGACCGCTTCCACGTGGTCAATGGCGTGCGCAGCACGGTGGCCGGAGACGACGCTGCGCTCTACAACTCGCTCCTGCTCACAGTGAAGGATGCCGCGCCTCTGACGGGCCGCAAGGCCATCGTCGTCTTTTCCAACGGCCCCGACAACGCCAGCTCCATTCCTCCCGAAGACGTTGCCGAGCTCGCGCAGTCCACGGGAACGATCATCTACATTGTGAGCACGCGCGCGGCGCAGGACGACCTGGTTTCGGCTGCGGCATTTGAGCGCATGAGCAGAGTCACCGGCGGCAAAGCATACTTTGCGGGGAATTGGAGCAAGGAGAAGCAGGCGTTCGAATCCATCCGCAGGGATCTGGGGCATCTCTATTCCCTCAGCTACTATCCGCAACCGAACCCCAACCACGGTTGGCGCACCATCAGCGTCAGGCTCGTAGGCAAGGATCTGCAGAAGTACCACATTCGCACGCGCGACGGCTACAGCCTGCAGCAGCAGACGCAGGTGAACAGTGAAGCCCATCTGGAGCCCAACACAAGCGTCGCACCGTAATGAGTAGCGCCGGTCTCCCGACCGGCTGTACGGAGGGCCTCGCGGCCCTCCGCGACTTAGCTTTCCCCGAAATCTGCGTGGTCGCTCGTTTGTCAGAGACGCAGACTAACCAGTCTCGGACATGCGCTTAGCTCCGCAGCGCCTTGATCACTTTTGCCGTAGTGACCACCTGGCCTACGTGCCTCTGCGTGTGATCGGCCACATGAATCAGCGCCCCGCCAATGAAAGTCGGCAAATGCTTCCGCCCCACGAAGCGCGGCGTATCGAGATCAGCCGTGGCCAGCACCCGAATGCGCTCTGCTGCAAGGTCGAAAGAAAACCGAACGACAATGAGCAGCTCATTGAGACTCCCGTCGCCGAAGTTTTCGGCCTTGAGAGCGGCAAGCTGACCATCAGAGAGCTGGTTTCCCTCTGCGTAAGTGAGAATGCGATCGGTGGCGCGCGCAATGTGCCGCAGATGAAAGGCGATGGACGTGAGTCCGAGCGGCTGCGCGTGTACTTCAGCATCAGTCAGGCCGGCAGTCCACTTTGTCAGGTCGTCGAGAGCCAGCTCAAGCGCATGCAAAACAGCGCGGCTCGCCGCAGGAACGTCGCTGTGAGTGCCGCGCAGCCAGGGTTCGGTATAAGGGGTGGAGGAAGTACTCATCTCCGCAGTGTAAAGCCCCCAATCGGCGCCAGAGAACCCACCGTTGAGGCGGCCGTAATTCCTATAAAAATCACGCTTGACATTCAAGAATAATCCACTACCATATGGTTGTGGATAGATTGGGTACAACATTTGCGGCTTTATCCGATCCGACCCGGAGGACGATGATCGAGCGGCTCTCGCACGGACCTGCGTCCGTGCATGGACTGACGGAACCGTTTGCACTTTCGCAGCAGATGATTTCAAAGCATATTGCCTACCTGGTGAGGGCGCGGATTGTGGTGAAGACGAAGCGTGGACGGGAGAGTGTGTGCACGCTCAGGCCCGAGGCAATCAAGAAGGTCAGCGACTGGGCGATCAGCTATCGCCGATTCTGGGAAGAGCGTTTCGACAAACTGGATGTAGTTCTAAATCAAATGAAAAACGAGGAGGTCAGAGATGACAAAAAACACAGCTAGCGAAATTGAGCGGATGGTCGTTACAAGAGTTCTTGATGCCCCACGCGAGTTGGTTTGGAAGGCGTGGACTGACCCGAAGTACATAATGCAGTGGTGGGGACCGAAGGGCTTTACCGCGCCCGTTTGCAAGATGGATTTTCGCGTTGGCGGAAAACTTCTCTGCTGCATGAAGGCGCCGGATGGGCAGGAGTTCTGGAATGCCGTTGAATACCACGAGATTGTTCTGCACGAGAAGATCGTTTCCTCCATGTACTTTTCTGACCCGGAGGGAAACAAGGTTGAGCCTGAGCATTACGGAATAGAACATGAGGCCATAGAGGGTGCGTACGATGTGACTCTCTTTGAGGATCTTGGAAATGGCCAGACGAGACTCACCCACATTGGAAATGAACCCATGGAGAGCGCAAAGAACAGCGGTCAACTCGAGGGCTGGAACCAGATACTCGATAAAATTGCCGCAGTTGTTGCAGGGCTGGCGCAGGCGAAATAAGAAGTTGAGCGGGGCTGCGCGTCCACTTCGGCATCGCTCAGCCCCGGGCTCCACTTGGTCAGACCATCGAGGGCAAGCTCCAGCGCATGCAGAACAGCGCGGCACGCGGCGGGAACGTCAGCGCGCGTGCCGCGAGGCCAGGGTTCGGTGTAGGAGGTGGGAGAAGTGCGATTGGCTGTAGTCTAAAATCCCGAAACAGCCATTCCACCAACCTCCCGCCTCTGTCCTCCTGAGGAGCGCAGCGACGACTCTCGCTGATTGTCCTCATGGAACCGCCGCGACAGCCGGCTTCGGCCGCCGATGGAAGAGTGCCCGCGAGATGTCGGGATAGAACTCGCTTGCTAACGACTGAATCAGGCTCTCGCCAATATCGATGGAGCCCCGTTGAAAGGTGAGCCCAAGTCCGCGGTCCGCCGACGGATAATAGGCGTTCGAGATCGCTCCCGCTGCAAAGGTGCCGACAATCCCGGACGCATTGAACTGCCACTTGCCGTCGTCGCCCTGGCAACGCACTGCCGTGAGCAATGAATACCCCAGTCTGCGGCCTGCTCCGCCGTGCCCCAACCGGAAATAGCGCGGATCCTGGTGCAGCAAAGATGGCAGTACACCCTCGCTTAGCAACTCGCCGTCCGCATCGTCTGCATAGGCCGCTCCAAAGCGCTTGGCAAATCCGGCCCAGCCTGATCCGTACTCCGGGAACTCCCCTTGTTGCTGCTCCAGGCCCGCGTCGGCAGCCGACGACGCAAAATCGAAAGGATCGAACATATCGGCCAACGCCAGGTGAAACTTCTGTCCCGGCGAAAGCGGCACCGCATGCCCACTGCGCACCGAATAGAAATCCGGCACCACACCCAGCATGCGCTGTTGTTTTTCCTGCTTTAGCTCTCGTTCTGCCTCAGCGCGGCGCGCATCAGGTGTGGACGGCTCCTGTTGCGCTTCGGAAGGCGATGCGGAGGAAGTTTCGGACTGTGCCGCCAGCCGGCCCATGCCGGAAGCGCGCATATCCGCGTTGGGGGCCTGCCCCGGAGCGGCGGCAGCGCTCACGATAAACAGTAGGGCGACGCCTGCCAAACGACAGCAATGCGGACGAGCGTTGACGCGCCCCCCCGCAGAGCCAAGAGTGAATTCCATGAGAACTCCCGCGATTCGTAGTTCGAGAACGAAAACGCGCGCAGCTGCGCACGCGCACACGAACAGGCGTGAAAGAGCGGGGAATTCTAAATGCGGAGGGAAACGATTCGCCAGGGCGGCGAGAAGAGCAACAGTAGATATTCAGTTGCGCGAACGCCGCGATGTGCACGAGCCGACGCGCCGGTCTCGATCATCCCCGGCAGAAGCACTGCGGCAAGCCAGCCCAGCAGACAGACTGCGCTCCATGCCACCGCCACGCCCAACCCAACGTCGAACGCGGCCATCATCAATGTGGTTTCAGTGTCATGGCCAACCAGCGGCAGCTCAGGGCCCTTATCCCACTTGTCGACCACGTTGAACACGGGCGGCAGAACCATCATCAGGATCATCGACGCCGTAGCAATGGTCAGCAACCGCCTGCGCATGAGCAAATCGTACCACGCGGCATCTGCCGTAGCAGGGGATGGCGGCAGATCAGGCCTTGCGCGCGTTCCGCCACATGTTGAATCACATGCGGAAGCCTACCGGGTCTCTACCCCGCGCTCTTCACCCGCACCACGGTGATCTTCTCAAACCCCTCTTCAAACACCGGCGGTTTCAGCTTCTCGGCCATCTTGCGCATGATGTCTTCGCTCACCGAGCGGTCGCGCTGGCGATTGCGCTCCAGGCACACCTCGAGCGGCACGTCGAAGAAGACGGCCTGTACCTCGTAGCCGAAGCTCTGGGCCATCTTGATCCATTGGCGGCGCTCGTGGGTCGAGAGGTTGGTCGCGTCCACATAATTCATGGGCATCTTGGCGATGAGCCGCGCGCGCAGCAATGACCGCAACGTCGAAAAGACCAGTCCCTGGTAGCGCTGCTCCTCCACATCGTCAAAAAGAATGTTGCGCAGCAGATCGCTCGAAAGCGGGGTGATGCCGCGCCTCCCGAACCATGTGGTTTTGCCGGAACCGGGCATGCCGATGGCCAGCACCACGATGCCCTTGGGCGTTTGCCCCTGGGCGTTGGGCTTGGGCGACGGAATGTGCGGCATCTCGGGCTGGGTTTCCACCTCGAGGCGGCCGGAGCCTGCCGGCTCATTCCATTGCGGCTTCGCTGGAGCTTGGGGTCGCGCGAGCCTTTCAGAGCGCTGTGGCCGCGCCGGTTGCGCGTGCCGGGGCTCTGCGGCTTGCCGGGGTTCCTGGGCTCGCGCCCGCGCCGGAATCTCGTCGGGATACAACGGAACTAGCGGAGCCGGCTGATTCAATGGGACTTCCGCGCCCGTTTTGCCTGTGGATTCTGAAGTATTCGGACCACGTCTGGAACGTCTTCTCATGGTGCTTTCAACCCTTACCAAACACTTTCTCTTTCACACGGAATACCATACCGGGCGCAGGCGCTGCAAATCGTGTGCACTCCGTCACATACAGTCCCATCGCGGGAACACCATCCTTACGGTAGGGAATCGTATGCGTGGGGCGGAGCTGTTCGCACTTTTTTGCCGCCGCCCACAATGTTACGATCAAGGGTTTGGTAGAACTCATTCCAGACCCGCAAAAAATCCAGATATTGAACCCAAAAGGCTCACCAAAGCGAAGGAGAATTCGAAAATGGCAGTAAAGGTTGGTATTAACGGCTTCGGCCGCATTGGACGCAACGTTTTGCGCGCCGCTCTCGGCAATGCAGACATCGATTTTGTCGCCGTCAACGACTTGACCAGCCCGGCGACGCTGGCCCACCTGCTCAAGTACGACTCGATCCTCGGCAACCTCAAGAACGAAGTCACCGCCGGCGACGATTTCATCGCCATCGACGGCAAGAAGATCAAGGTCTTCAGCGAGCGCGATCCTGCCAAGCTGGATTGGGCATCAGTGGGCGCACAGGTTGTGGTTGAGTCCACCGGCTTCTTCACCGATGCCACCAAGGCCAAAGCGCACCTGGGCTCGACCGTGAAGAAGGTCATCATCTCGGCTCCGGCCAGCAACGAGGACATCACCATCGTCCTGGGCGTCAACGAGGACAAGTACGATCCGGCGAAGGACAACATTATCTCGAACGCCAGCTGCACCACCAATTGCCTGGCGCCGGTCGTCAAGGTAATTCTTGAAACCACGGGCCTCGTCTCCGGCATCATGACCACCATTCATAGCTACACCAACGACCAGGTGATTCTGGACACGCCGCACAAGGATCTGCGCCGCGCCCGCGCCGCCGCTCTCAGCATGATTCCCAGCTCCACCGGCGCCGCCAAGGCTCTCAAGCTCGTCATCCCTGAAACCGCCGGCAAGCTCGACGGCTTCGCCATCCGCGTCCCAACACCAAACGTCTCCATCGTCGATCTCACGTACATCGCTGAGAAGCCCACGACCGCAGCAGACCTGAACGCCGCCTTCAAGGCCGCCTCCGAAGGAAAACTGAAGGGGATCCTGGGCGTCGACTCGAACCAACTCGTCAGCTCGGACTTCAAGGGCGACAAGCGCAGCTCGATTGTGGACGCGCCGCTGACCAAGGTAGTCGGCCAGAGCGTGAAGGTGCTGAGCTGGTATGACAACGAGTGGGGCTACTCCAACCGCGTCGTCGACCTCATCGGCTTCCTGGTGAAGAAGGGGCTGTAAGAAGCAGGTTTCAGGGGTCAGGGATCAGGTTTCAGGTTTCAGAAGGCGAACCCGCCAAATCCGGCAGGGTGCGCCTGTTCTCTGACACCTGAAACCTGACACCTGAAACCTACTATTGATCTCTGTTCCCCACGAAAGGCGACTGCCATGTCCAAGCTCTCGATTCAAGACATCGAACTGACCAATAAGCGGGTCTTTATCCGCGTTGATTTCAACGTTCCGCTCACTGAAGACGGGCAGACAATCACCGACGACACGCGCATTGTGGCCACGCTGCCCACCATCGAATACGCGTTGCGGCACCGCGCCAAGGTGATCCTGGCCTCGCACCTGGGCCGGCCCAAGGGAAAGCCGAATCCGAAATATTCGCTCCGGCCCGTGGCCATCAGGCTGCGCGAACTGCTCGACAAAAAGTTCAGCGATAGCGTCAACGTCGCCTTCTCACCGGATTGCGTGGGCGAAATTGCCGAAGAGATGGCGCGCCAGCTCGAATCGGGCCAGGTACTGCTGCTTGAGAACCTGCGCTTCCATGCGGAAGAAGAAGCCAACGATCCGGCCTTCTCGAAGGCGCTGGCCTCGTTGGCCGAGGTTTACGTGAACGACGCCTTCGGCTCCGCGCACCGCGCGCACGCATCAACCGAAGGCATTACGCACTACCTCAAGCCCGCCGTGGCTGGACTGCTGATGGAAAAGGAAATCACCTACCTCGGCAAAGCGCTCGAGTCGCCCGAGAAGCCCTTTGTGGCCATCATCGGCGGTTCGAAAATCTCCGGCAAGATCGACGTCATTCAGAACCTTCTCGACAAAGTGGACACGCTGGTGATCGTTGGCGGCATGGCCTACACTTTCTATCGCGCACTCGGCGTGAAAACTGCCAAGTCGCTCGTAGAAGAGGACAAGATTGACCTCGCCAGGGAAACACTGGTCAAGGCAAAAGCCAAGGGCGTGAAATTGTTGCTGCCCGTGGACAACGTAATTGCTGACAGCTTTGCCAACGACGCCAAAACCCAGGTGTGGGACAGCTCTAAAAATTTTCCAGACGACTGGCAGGGGCTCGACATCGGCCCGCAGTCGGTTGCCGCCATCGAGCAGGTGGTTTTGACCGCAAAGACGATCGTATGGAACGGTCCGGCGGGCGTGTTTGAATTTCCGCGCTTTGCCGTGGGCACCAACGCCATTGCACGCGCCGTGGCTGCCAACCGCGCGGCCATCTCGATCATCGGCGGCGGCGATTCGGTGAGCGCCATCAACCAGGCCGGCGTAGCCGACCAGATCACCCACATCTCCACCGGCGGCGGAGCCAGCCTCGAATTCCTCGAAGGCAAGAAGCTGCCCGGCGTGGAAGCGCTGACAAACAAGTAGTGCTCGACGGCCGGTCCGACTTGGAAGTCGGACCGGCCGTCCCCCTCGCGTAGTGCGATGGCTTTAGTGAGGTTTCGCCATCACCTATCTACCCCTCATTCTCGTAGTTTTCGCCGCGGTTGCCCTGGTGGCAGCTGCCATCACCTTTGCAGTGGCTTCCAACGTTCCATCATTTCGGAGCTCCGCAATACCCGCCCCCGTCGCTGCGTTTGTCGTTGCCCCAGGCCTTTTAGCAGCCGCAGCTCCTTTTATGCTGTTTCATGCTTTCATCGTGCGGCGCTACGACCCCGTTGCCGTGGCGATCGCCTTTATCGTGGCGATGGCATTGACCCTCGCCCTTTTCGCCGGAATTGCGAAAGTGATAACGCTCATTTGCCGCGCGGTTCTTGAGTTCCTTCCACCGTGGCTCGATTCGCGATTGGGTATTCGCCGCTTGTTACTCCTGCAAGTTGCTTTGTTGTTTGGTGGTAGTCTCAGCCTGCTTTGCCTGCTGGCGTTTTTTGCGTGGCTCACCTTCTTGCTCCGGGCGAATCTGGCCTGGGCACTCGTTGCATGCCTGGTTGGGCTCACCGCGAGCGCGGCGTGCATTCACGCTCTCGTTCAATTGCCAAACCCGGAGCCGTTCCAGCCCAGGCCTTTGCCCGAAAAAATCAAGCGGCTGATCTTTCGCAAGGCTGTTCAAGGGAAGCCAGAAGCCTGAACCGCGGCACCTATCGCCCTCTGTTTCCCGCAGAATGAATACACTAGAAGCTGAGGCCGAAAGCCATGAGCTACTACACGCGAGTCCTGTCAAAAGACGAAGAGTTTCCTTCTTTGGACGAGCTTGCCGGGTTCATCCGTGCCGAGCACCCTCACTTCAAACTCACTCTCGAAGAGGGCACGGAAGAAGAGTGGGAGAGTCTGCTCCTTTCCAGCAATGATGACGTTGAAGTTGCGGTCATCGAGCGCTATCCCGTCTCGGATGGTTCACTCGGCCAGGACGATATTGCCGAATTCATCGAGGAGACCATGGATGCGAAGCCGGAAAGCGGTGTCGCATGGCTCCATGAGTACCTGGCCGACGTGAAAACCATATATGCCTTCCAGCACCTGCAGGGGAACGAATTCGAAGCAGGCAGTAGCGCGCTCCACGCCCTGCGCAGCAAGCTGTGGGAACGCGGAGACGCAATTCTGCAGGCTGACAACGAGGGGTTTACGAATGAGGAGGGCTACCACATCGTCTGGCAGTTTTCCGATTCCGTCTCAGGTCCGTGGAACATGGGCGTGCTGCAGGACGGCGTCTGGCGCCAGTTCTCCATGGATCTGGGCGATCCCGATCATCGGGACGCTTTTCTTGAAGGCTCGGTACCCGACGACCTGACCTCGACAATCGGATCGGGTGCGTAGATCTAGCAGTTCGCGGAAAAACTCTTCATGGGCGGCACGAAGTGTCAGGGCACGACTTCAGTCGTGCCGCAAATACTGTCAAATCATCGTGGGCTTTAGCCCCTGCGCTAACCTAGCACGAGAATTCGCCGCCTACTCACTGTTTTTCAGCATCCTGCTCAACACCACCGCCTGTCCCCGACTGGGCCTCCACGTCTCACCTTGTGCCCGGCATCACCCCGGCTCCGAACCCGATCCAATAAAATTGAATTGAGGAACCCTGAACATGTCTCGTAAAGCACTGATTGCTGCCAACTGGAAGATGTACAAGACGCCGGCCGAAGCCAAGGCGTTCGTCGATGCCTTTTTGCCACTGGTTGCCGGGCACACGCGCGACGAGATCGCGCTGTTCCCTTCTCCGGTGCTGCTGCCGACTGTCACTGCTGCATGCGATGCCTCGAACGTGGCCGTGGGCGCGCAGAACATCCACTTTGCCGAGGAGGGCGCCTACACGGGCGAGACCTCGGTGCTGCAATTGATGGCCGTGGCCGGCACGCATACCCTTATCGGCCACTCGGAGCGCCGGCAGTACTTTGCCGAGACCGATGAGATTGTCAATAAGAAGCTGCACACCGCGCTCAAACATGGAATTGTCCCGATCGTCTGCGTCGGCGAGGTGCTGGCGGAGCGCGAGGCCGGTAAAACGGCGAGCGTTCTTCAAACTCAGGTGACAGGCGCGTTTGTGGGCATTACGCCTGAGGCCGCCGCGCCGATTGTGATTGCCTATGAGCCGGTGTGGGCTATCGGCACGGGCAAAACGGCGACGCCGGAGATTGCCGTCGACGCACACAAAATCATTCGCGCCGAAGTGGCCAAATTGCTGGGAGCCAACGTGGCCGCGGCCATCCGCATTCTCTACGGCGGCAGCGTGAAGCCAGACAATGCGACCGCGCTCATCGGTCAGGAAGAAATCGACGGAGCCCTGGTAGGCGGCGCAAGCCTTAAGCCGGATTCCTTTGCCGCAATCGTCAAGTATTGACGACCCTGAGCCGCAGCACGGCCGCGCGTCCAACTCGCGGTCGTGCGCATTCCACCTCATCCAGTTCAGCTTCGCCTAGAATGAACCCCTACTGCCGCCGCATAACTCCACCGCATGCCCCATGGCTTTCGTGGCACGGTTGGCCGGGCCTTGATCAAAAAAGAAGAAGTAGTACTCCATCGTTTCCTTCCCTTTCACCACAAGATCGAAGACTGGCGGATCTACCTTCGCGGTCCACGTTGGGTGCCCGGCGGCCGAATCATTCTTGTCCTGACGTTGGTCGCCCGTGGTCAGCATCAGGTCCTGTACATCGTGCAGATTGAACGAAGTGTCCTCATCGGAGACCTGGGTGCCGTCCCGTACGATTTTGTAGTGATAGCTGATTGTGCATGCCGACGCGTCGGCAACCACTTTGCTTACCTCAAAGCTGAACGTATAGGTCCAATTCGTCGCATCGGCACTGTCGTGGTAATGGATCGTCCAGTTCATCTTGCCTTGTTCGCTCAACGTGGATTGGAGGATCTGCATCGTTGTTACGAGGGACGGCCCGCTTTCAGCGGGTCGGGGCGCCGCGCCTTGCTGTCCCAAAACGGTAGTGGAGTAGATACCACAGGCCAGCATTCCTGCAAGCCACATGTTTATTTTCACGTTCCCTTCCTGGCGCAATGTAGACGCGCATGGATTATAGGCGTTCTAAGGCTGACCCAGCGCATTCCGGCCGCGCGTACAATGACTCATGCCTCAGCGCGAATACTATGTCGACCGTCTCCGCTCGGTGATGGTCGCATTGGTGATCCTCCACCATACCGCGATCACCTACGGCGCGATCGGCGGCTGGTTCTGGCGCGAGGTTGAGCCTTCCGGCTCGCCGTCTGGCATTCTGCTCATGCTCTTCTGCACCACCAACCAGGCCTATTTCATGGGTCTCTTCTTCCTGCTGGCCGGATATTTCACTCCGGCATCGCTGGAGCGCAAAGGCTATGCGCGCTTCACCGGCGATCGATTCCTGCGACTCGGCCTACCGCTGCTGGCATTCATCCTGATCCTCGGGCCGCTCACATCGGGGATTGTCAACTTTGCGCAGGGCGACGGTTTCTGGCCGGCTATTCACTCGATCTGGCGGCACAAGGAGATCATCAACGGCCCGCTTTGGTTTGCGCAGGCGCTGTTGATCTTCAGTCTCGGATACTGTGCGTGGCGCGCGATCTTTGGCTCGCCGTTAGCAAAGCGGGATCGCCCGCAGACGCCGGTTCCCGCCGGCCGCTGGTGGCTGTTGAGCGCTCTCGCGGTGGCAGTTGCGGCGCTGGCCATCCGGCAGGTTGTTCCCGTCGGCGTCAACGTCTTCGGCCTGCAGCTTGGCTATTTTGCCGGCTACGTGTTTCTCTTTGCAGTTGGAATTGCAGCCTGGCGGCACGACTGGCTCGCGCAGCTCAACTGGAAACAAGCGCGGCCCTGGATCATTACGCTGTTCATCGCATGGCCCAGTCTTCCCGTGGGCATCACGGTGGCGCACGCGATCCATCATGGCGCGAGTTCCGGCGCGCCCAGTGGGCTATCGTTTGATGCTGTCTTCTACGCTCTATGGGAACCGTTCGTGGCCTGGGGCCTCATCGCCGCGTGGCTTCTCGTCTTCCGCGAGCACATGAACCAGCCTTCAGCCTTGTGGTCGTGGCGCAACCGCCGCGCCTACGCGGTCTACATCAGTCATCCGCCTGTGCTCGTCGGCATCGCATTGCTCCTGCACGGCTGGGCAGCTCCCGCGCTTCTAAAATTCGGCGTCGTTGGATTCTTAGCATGCGCTGCAAGCTGGCTTCTGGCTGATCCG
>Ga0116135_1001534_pt1 | contig 11478 bp, 11 predicted proteins | sample June2015DPH_20_1_FD_89738 | JGI IMG/M metagenome (GOLD analysis project Ga0116135, IMG submission 89738) | Peatland microbial communities from SPRUCE experiment site at the Marcell Experimental Forest, Minnesota, USA - June2015DPH_20_10 | ecosystem: Environmental > Terrestrial > Soil > Wetlands... | reverse complement strand
GGTTCACTCCCACCATCGCCCGCAACACCGATCCCGGCCGGGGCCGCGCCTGCCCGGACCACGCCAGGAAGAGCGCGCCGACAACAATCAGCCCGTGATCCACGAAGAACTGAATCGTCGAGAAGGACGGGAACGGTTCCCACAGGTTCGGCGTCAGCAACGCCATGGTCGCGCCGGCCAGTGCGCCGTAGTACGCTAGGTCGAAGACTCTCTTGTTGAGCGTGAACAGGGCAACGATCACCAGACACAGCGAGGCATCGCAGAGCTCAAGCGGGAGATGGTCCGGAAAGGTGAGCTGGCCGTGCGCGATCAGGTATCCGTAGTAGACCGCACCGTCAAGGACAATGAAGCAGCCCAGTCCGATGCGCAGTGCGCGTGTGCCTGGCGCGAGCCCGCGTTGAATGAATGCAAGCAGGCCGGCAAAAAGCGGGACTGCGCCAAGAATGCAGAGATGCACCGGCCCGAGAAGCCTGAAGTTCGTCGTCATGCTGAGTTTGTAGTGGTTGAGCCAGAATAACCCAAGCTGCACCAATGCGTTCAAACAATCTAACCAAACGCCAGGTGATTTCAGACGTGCTCATTTCAGAATCGAGAGGTACGCACGCCACGGCCCGACAGCTTCGCCGTACGCGCTCGCCATGGCCTTCACGATCTGCGAGATATGGCCAAGATCGTGCACAACCCATGTAGACAGCAGGTTGCCGAGCGTGACCGCACCCAGGTCGGGATGCAATCCGCGAAAATCAAACTGCCGCTGCGCAAGATTGAGATCAGCGAGCGTTTGCAGGCTCTCCCGGCGCACCTGGGCAAAATCGTCCAGCAGCTCTGCGATGGACTTGCCCTCAATCAACGGCTGAAACGCGAACCGGTCAAAGGGATCGAACGGCCGCGTGTCGCCGTGGTCAAGGATCATCCGCACACGCGGCATCCAATCGGTTTTGTCGGCGAGGATCAGGTGACCGACTACGTCGATGGGGCTAAAGGCATCGGCTGTCTTCTTGCTGTTCAGCCATTCCGCCGACTTGCGGCGCAGGAGGGCGTCGAGCACGCCGGGCGTGCCTGCCAATACTTCGAATGCCTGATTCAATTTAAATTGCATCGCGGCTTCTCCCGCAGCAAATTCAAAAGCCTGCGCAGTTCATTTGGGACGGGCGAGCTCGACGCGGTCGCGCGTGCGAACCCAGGTGTTTCCAGCCATGCGGCCCACTGCGTCAAGGCCGGCGGGGTCGACGCGGAAGTTGTCAAAAATCTCTTCACGCAGATGAAAGCGTACGATTTCGCCGAGCACAATCACGCCTCCGCCCGGCTCATGGCTGGTGTAGAAGACCTGCAGCAGCTTGCACTCCATCTGCGCCGGCGACTCGGCCACGCGCGGAGGTCGCACAGCATCACTGGCGATGGGCGTCAGGCCGGACAATTGAAACTCATCCACGTCAGGCGGTACTTCGGCGGCCGTGATGTTAGCCGCGGACGCCAATGCGTCGCTGATTATGTTCACGACGAATTCCTTCGTCTCTTCCACGTTCCGCAGTGTGTCTTTGCGTCTGTCGCGCTCGTGGCTTGCCGCGCGTACTACGGGGCAAAACAGCAGCGCGGGCGGGTTGGAGCCGACGGCATTGAAGAAACTGAAGGGCGCAAGGTTTGCAACGCCTGCGCGATCTACGGTGGACACCAGCGCGATGGGCCGCGGCACCACGATGCCGGTGAGCAGCTTGTAAACATCTTTCGTCTCGCAGTTGGCCGGGTCGAGGGTGAGCATTGGCCCGTTTGTGGGATGGGAAGAAGCGATCTCAGAGCGCATACTGATAGCCTAGAACATGAATCCCGCGTGACGTAAATCATAGCTTGAGCGGGACGAAGGTCCTAAAGTGGGAAATGCCCCGAGGGACCGTGACAAAAGTGATACCGGTCACGATATTTGCACAACAGTAACACGCAATGATGCACAATCAAGAATACGGGGAAAACCGCTGTGCCGCGCATTCACTTTCAACAACAACTCGCCGAACTCAAGGACAAGCTCCTTGCCATGGCTGCGCTTGCGCAGCAGTCGGTGGAGTCCGCGGTGGACGCGTATCTGCAGCGCGACAAAGGGCTATGCAAGTATGTGAAGCAGAATGAGACCGCCATCAACACGGCGCAGCGCGAACTGGACGAGATGGCATACGAGTTGCTGGCGAAAGAGCAGCCCATGGCCATTGACCTGCGATTCATTCTTGCTGTTATCAAAATCAACGGCGACCTCGAGCGCATCGGCGATCAATCAATGGGCGTGGTGCGGCGCACCAAGGAAGTTCTGGATGCGGACGAGATCGATCTGCCTGTGGATTTTGCGGCGATGGGCGAGTTCGCAGGACGCATGATTCGCTCGGCTGTGCAGGCGCTGCTCGATGGCGATGCTCGCCTCGCAGATTCGGTTCGCGAGATGGACGACGAGATCGACCGCATGAACCGCCGCGCGCACTCCGACTTGCTCAAGCTGATCCAGGAGAGGCCGCGCTACACGCAGCAGGCAATGAACGGAATTCTTGTTTCGCGCAACCTGGAGCGGATTGCGGACCACGCATCGAATATTGCGACAGACGTGATCTTCTGGATTCGCGGCGCCGATGTGCGCCACCAGCTCAGCATGTCAATGGACTGACCCACCCGGGATTGAATTGAACGGCAACTAAAATGCCCAGGCTTCCGTACGGAAGCCTGGGCATTTTTCGCCCATTGATAGTGCTTTTATGGTGCGAATAGAAACTTACCGCGTGGCTTCAAACAGGAACCAGGCGCGCCGCTCTGCTTCATCAATCCATACCTCAATCAGGCTGGTTGTGGCGTAGTCGTTTGCCTTGCTGGCGACTTCGTGGGCGGAGCGCAGGCTATCGACCAGCGACTTGTTATCGCCGTGTAGTTCCAGAAGCATGTCGCGTGCGGGTACAAACTCCTGGTCGTTGTCGGAGATTCGCTGCAGGCGGGCAATGTGCCCGATGGATCGAATGGTGGTGCCACCAATCTTGCGCACCCGTTCGGCAATGTCGTCGCTGATGGCGAAGATCTGGGAGGCCTGTTCGTCCAGCAGCAGGTGGTAGTCGCGGAAGTGCGGTCCGCTCATGTGCCAGTGGAAGTTCTTGGTCTTCAGATAGAGGGTGAAAACGTCGGCCAGCAATGCATTCAGCACACTGGAAAGATTCTTGACCTGCTCCGGATCGAAGCCGTCTGCAACGTTTGCCTTGGCGGCCTTTGACTCAGGACGTGTGTGTGTCGACATGAAAGCTCCTTTGCCCGGGGGAATGTGCTGGCACAAGGGACAACTCCAGTTTTGCCGTTTCCCCCTCGCATGAAATTGGATGCGAGCCCGGTTTGAAAGGGTTCTCAGCCGGCTGCCCGTTCGCCCAAAATTAAAACGGACGTCCAGTCTTTCACTCCAGCGACGACTGCTCGTCGCTAGTGGAAGATTGGGCGCCCGTTTATTCCCCAGGGAGTTGGGAGCTTAAACCTTGACTGCTTAGACCTTTACTGCAGGATGAGTTGCGTAGTGCAGCAGAACGGCCACTGCGCAACTGGTGAGCCGGGTCTCCGCGGAATCCGCGCGGCTGGTGAGAATGGTAGGCACACGCGCGCCGAGCACGATGCCGGCCAGCTGTGCACCGCCCAGGTACTCTAACTGCTTGGCGAGCATGTTGCCGCTTTCGAGATCGGGAACAACCAGGATGTCTGCCTGCCCTGTAACCGGAGAGACCAGACCCTTGATGCTCGCGGCCTTGGTGCTCACGGCAGTATCAAATGCCAATGGGCCGTCGAGGATGCCGCCCGTAATCTGGCCACGGTCGGCCATCTTGCACAGGGCCGCTGCGTCCAGCGTGGACTTGATCTTGGGATTTACGGTTTCGACTGCAGAGAGCAGCGCCACTTTCGGCTCAGGAATACCGAGCGCGTGCGCCAGGTCGATGGCGTTCTGCACAATATGAATCTTGTCCTCAAGCTCCGGCGTAATGTTGATGGCCGCATCGGTGATGAGCAGGGTGCGTGCGTAGGCTGGCGTGTCCATGATGAAAACGTGCGAGATGCGCTTGGCGGTGCGCAATCCGGTATCAGCTTTCATTGCTGCCTTCATCAGCTCGTCGGTGTGCAGGCTGCCCTTCATCATGGCTTGCGCGGTTCCTGCGCGGCAGACGGCCACGCCGAGTTCGGCGGCCTTACGCTCGGTGTCGGCCTGCAAGATTGGGTAGGCGCTGATGTCCAGGCCGATCTTGGCGGCCAAAGCTTTCAACTCCGTTTCGTCGCCGATGAGCGTCGGCTCAATCAGGCCTTCAACCGCCGCTTCGACCGTGCCGCGCAGGGCCACGTCAGAGAGCGGCCATACGACAGCGGTGGTGATGGCTGGAAGTCCCTTGCAGCGGTCCAGAAACTTGTGGAATACGTGGTAGTCGGCGGGATGGCCAACCAGGGGGTCAATCACAACACCCTCAGCCAGCGTGGCAAGATCGCTCATTGTCTTCTCCTGGGCACGCAGCGAATGGCTGGCGGGCCTTACGCATTCATTCTCACCCGGAGAGGGGCCAGCGACTGTGCTAAGGATCACACTTCGGGGTTGAGTATCGCATAGCGGGAGTAGGGTGAATGTCTGCCAACTCCTCGAGCCGCGGGAGAAGCCATCTTTCTGCCCTCACGTTTCAGGCAGGTATGCCGATCATTCTCTCAGCGGTCATGAATCGCGGGTGAGCGCATGTAAGTCGAACACTGGAGTTTCACCACGGAGAGTCAAAGGAGAAGGGAAGCGACAAGATGCCTTTTATGGTCTGGAACGACAGGTTGAGCGTGGGCGTTGGCGCATTGGACGACGACCATAAGAAACTGGTCGACATGATCAACGAACTCTACGACAGCATTCTCGCCGGCCGCGGAGCGGAGATTTGCTCAGGAATGATCGATAGACTAGCCGTGTATACGGATGATCATTTTACCCGGGAGGAAGCCCTCTTTGTAGAGGCTGAATATCCCGACGCGGAAGCGCACATAGCAGTGCACCGCCGCATTACCGCCGGGTTGCTGGAATCGAAGCGGAACATTCAGGCCGGAACGCTTGCCGCCCCGTGTTTGGATCTGATGGTCGCCCTCAAAGACGAACTGTTCGATCACGTTCTGGGCGAAGACATGAAATATCAGGCCTATATGCGTGCCAAAGGTATTCAATAGAGTGGCTTTAGGGCAGCCCTCGGATTTGGTAGCACATATACGCACGCATATCTGCTTTGCAACAATTCGAGAGCTGCGGTAAGCATTCTTTTTTCAAAGCCACAGCAGAGGGTTAGATGCTTTAGAAATCGGCGTACAAACGCTCATCATGTTCGGTCGCGATGAGCGATGCAAGAAGGTTCGCGAGTTTGGTGAGCAGTCTTTTCATGCGACGATCATGCGCCAGGTTTCAATACTGCACGATGAACGCCGGTGTAATTTGTTGTAATAATAATTACCCGCTACAACCGGCGCAGTCCGGATCACACCCGCTTGTCATTCGATGCGTGATCCGCGCCGCGTGTTTACTTCACCGGTTCGGCGATAACCGAAATTTCCTGCTTGTGCGTGGTGCCGAGAATATCGATCTTACCGATAATCAATGGTTTGCCCGGTGTAATCGTTGTCGTGATTTCGAGAACCGATTGACGCAGCACTGGATCCTGCGGCCCCGCGCCCGACTTTTCTTCAGCAAGGCTGGATTGCTCGACCTTCGAATGCAAGCTCAGATCATCCCCGTGGCCTTCTACGGTGGCATCTATGGTCAGACCCACATCTAGATATTGCACTTGAGTGTTTGCCTTGGAATTGTCGCTGTCGTATGTCCCGGTGATGATGGGAACCTTGCTCCCCTGCTTGAGGATTGCCCTCTCACCAGAGGCTAAAACCGCGGCCAGGGTTTGCGTTCTCGCCTGAGCGCCGCCGTCCGTATCAGTCAAGGTATAGATAAGCCGGTAGCTCTTCCTCGGCCGGTCGAGCTCCGAAATAAGCTCCTGAGCAAGCCGAATGTCTTCCGGGGTCCCGTGAATGGAGATAGCGCCCTCCTTTGCGACCATATAAATCTTGGTGTGGCCGCCGAGCATGTTGCGCAGGTCCGTCTGCACATCGTTTACCTCATTTTGCTGCGTTAGGTTTTTGAGGAAGATGGTCTGAGTGATCTCTGTGCTGCCTTTTGCCTCGCCTGCGCTTGATTCGCCAGAAGCGGTTTGCGCATGCGCGGCTGTTGCAGCAAATGCGGCGGTAAGCAGGAGAGCAAAGACAGTTTGGGCAGGGCGGAATCCGCGTCGCGCGGCCGCGTCACAATGTATTTTCATTTCTCGCCTCTCAAAATGGATGCACGGAAGAACACCGGTTTGTGCGCGCGGTGGATTCGGGTGTTTCTTCTATCCCACAGACGCTCTCTATCTTTTTCCGCTCGACAATTTTTTAGAGAGGCTCGTCCGCACTTTGTTCAACGTGGCCAGTCGAAGCGCCGGCCTGCGGATTTGCCTGTTGTTGCAACGGTGCGGGATGATATGCTCTCTGCGCTGAGAAAAGCGATTTATCAAGGGAGAGAACGAGCATGAGTTTCCTCGGAATGGACGTGGGCACGGGCGGTACGCGGGCGGTATTGGTGAACGCGGCAGGCAAGCTGATCGCGGGCGCATCCGCGGAACACGCGCCGTTCAAGACCGCGCACCCGGGCTGGGCGGAGCAGGCTCCGGAGGACTGGTGGCGCGCCGCACAGCAGGCGATTCGCCAGGTATTGGCCGCAGCGCCTGAGCCGCATGAGCCCATTCAAGCCATCGGCCTCACGGGCCAGATGCACGGCGCGGTGATGCTTGACGAGAACGGCGCGGTGTTGCGTCCATCCCTCATCTGGTGCGACACGCGAACGCAGCCGCAGTGCGACTGGCTCACGGAAAAGATCGGCTACGAGCGCCTGATCGAGCTCACCTGCAATCCCGCGCTGCCCAACTTCACTGTGACCAAATTGCTTTGGGTGAAGGAGCATGAGCCGGAGATCTTCGCGAAGATCCGCCACATTCTCTGCCCCAAGGATTACGTGCGCTACCGCCTGACGGGCGAGTTTGCCATCGATGTGCAGGAGGCGTCGGGCACTCTGCTGCTTGACGTGACCCATCGCCGCTGGTCGCGTGAAGTGGCGGAGGCAGCGGAGATTCCCGAGAGCTGGCTGCCCAGGCTGTTTGAATCGCCCGAAGTGTGCGCGCGCATCAGCGAGAACGCTGCGGGGCTCACGGGGTTGAAGGCGGGCATTCCTGTTGTGGCGGGCGCAGGCGACCAGGGAGCGGGCGCTGTGGGCATGGGCATCTTGCAGCCGGGCTCGGTATCGGCGACCAACGGCACCTCCGGCGTGGTGTTTGCCGCAACGGCCGCGCCGACCAAAGATCCCAAGGGAAGGCTGCACACCTTCTGCCACGCAGTGCCTGGGTTGTGGCACGTGATGGGGGTAACGCAGTCGGCAGGGTTGAGCTTTCGCTGGTTGAAGGAGACGTTTTTCGCAGCGCAGAACTATGACGAGTTGACTGCGGCTGCGGAGAAGATTCCTGCCGGCAGTGAGGCACTCGAATGGGCGCCGTATCTGCTTGGCGAACGCACGCCGCATCTCGATCCGGAAGTGCGGGCTGCATTTGCCGGCATCTCAACAGTCCATACGAGTGCGCATTTTGTGCGCGCGGTGCTGGAGGGTGTCGCGTATTCCCTTCAAGATACGTTCACGCTGTTCGCGGAACTGGGGATTCCTGTGAGCGGCATCAGGCTGGGCGGAGGCGGTGCGCGCGGGCCGCTGTGGCGCAAGATTCAAGCCGGGATTTATGGCCACGCCGTCGAAGTCCTAACTGCGGAAGAAGGCGGCGCTTTCGGTTCGGCGCTGATGGCCGGAGTGGGCGCGGGGCACTGGGCGAATCTGGATGAGGCCTGCGCGCAAGCCATTGAAGTGGCGCAGCGCATCGAGCCGGAGGCTGCCGATCTGGCATCTTACAAGACCGGATACGAAAAATGGCGCAAGCTGTACCCGGCGCTGAGAAGTTTGCGATAGTGCAAGCATAGTTTGCAGGCGCCCGGAAGAGACAAGCTTCGATTCGGTTCTGTGAGCGCCTTGGTCAACCCGGACTGCGGTCGCAGCGGTTGCTGTGGACAATCCTCCCTTTCGGGTGCAAACTTCTTGCATGTATTCAACACCTTTTTTGCTTGCCCTTCTGCTGAGTCCCACAATCGTTTGTGCACAACAGGCAGCTGACAAGCCCGCTGCGCCCGCGCAAGCCACAGCGACTGTGATTGCGCTGCCGACCAATCCGTCAAAGATGGCGGAAGTAATTCGCGGCGGCTATTATCACCCGGATGATTTGGCGTCGCTTGACTGCTCCGTTTCGATCGACTGGGTCAAGTTTTTCAGCGCCCTGAAGACGAATCTTCCTGACGACCGATTGAAACTACTGCAGGGATTGAAGATTCATTCGCATGCGGTGCGGGGCAAGGTTCCCGAACTTACCTATGACTGGACGGCCGGCAATCTCAGCACAAAAGACCAGATGGAGTCAGGGTTTAATCAAGCCATTGGAGGCTTCTACCAAATGTACTGGTCGATTCTGGGCGGAAGTCTGGTCAAGACCGGCGACGATATCAAGAAGGTCGAACTCCTGCCGGATGGGTCGGCGAACGTTGACTTGTCGAGCGATGGCGCCAGTTTCGTAGCTGCGGTGAACAATGATGGGAGTCTGGGTCACATGGTCCTCGACTCTCCAGCAATGAAGGGGACGATCGATCCTCAATACGTTGCGTCCCCTCATCCGGTGCCGGGCGATCTCCGCAGGATCTCAAATGTCAAGGTCGTTGAGCGGATAGGGGAGTCCAACATCAACGCGGAACTCAGCGTGGACTACCAGGAGGCCGGCGGGTTCGTTATTCCCAAGAGCGTGCTGTTTACGGCTGCGGGAGCTTTCTCGCTCCCCATTGAGTTCTCTTCCTGCACGGCATCCCGCGCGGAAAGCGGACATTGAGATTCTTACTGGTCTCAAAGACTTGCCGTAGAGCACCTAACCTTTTGCTCGTCGGCGCTCGCGCCTACTGAAAGTCGGCGAAGACAAATCCATCACGCTCCACCACTTCGCCGGTGTCCAGATGCAGCGGTGCGGTAAACATGGGCCCGTCGTAGACGCAGGTATGAAACTCGCCGCGCTCTCCGCAGGGATCGACCCCGCTCGGCAGGGCCTTCAACAGGGCCGCATCAAACTCGCAGCCTGCAAAAGAAGCCGGCAACTGTTTCGGATCAACGCATGTCAATTTCGCGCGCAGGCCGCCGGCGATCATAGTTTGCGCCAACTCATCGGTCGGAATCTCCCATAGAGGGAACAGCGGCTCAAGGCCGGTTGGCTTGAGTTTCTCTTCGCGATAGGCACGGACGTCGGGCAGAAACAGGTCTCCGAATGCGATGGCGTCGATGCGTTCATTGACCGCTCGCCGGCACGCTTCAGCCATGCGCTGCTCGTAGATTTCGTTGGAGCAGGGCCAGGGCAATGGCACGATCCACAGCGGCAAATGCGCGGCCTCAGCCTGCGCTTCCAGAACCGAGCGCCGCGTGCTGTGCATGGCAACGCGGTCGAACTCAGTGTTGATGGTGGTCAGCAGCCCGACCACTTCGATGTCGGGTTGCTGACGCAAAACGTGCAGCGTCCACGCACTGTCTTTCCCGCTGCTCCACGACATGAGAACGCGCTTCATAAGACGATGATACCCACTCGCCGTGGAGCGCCTGCGGTGCGGCAGAACATTTCATGGAGCAGACGCTCGCGGGAGGATCGCATGGGTGTACAGGCTCTATCCTTCCGGGTTCAACACATTGGAGATGTCGCCGGCCGTACCTGACCGGAGGTGCCCCACCCCCACCGTACTTTTTAGACAAGTATCTTGTTTTCATTGGGATAAGGCAGGGCACCCGCCCTATCTTCATGGATCCAGGCTGCTTAAAGTCAAAGTACTTGCAGTCAATGGCTTGAGGGCGGTTGCCCGGATTCTCTTCGAGGATGAAGGTGTCCTAGAATGATTGTGCGCCAATGGGGCTTAATTATCTGCAAAGTTTGGAGCCGTGGAGGAGATTTATTTTTGCAGAGAAATTGAGAACGCTTTGGGGCAAGTTATCGAGCCAGGGACTCGACTCGTGAACCGGAGCCAAGGACCCTGGCCGCGAGTTCCGTGCCCTCGACCCTCGCGCGAATTTTGCTGAACGCGACCTCGCGTGCGGTTGAAGTGTCATCGGCGAATGGAGAGAAGCCACAATCGTCCGTGGTTCCAAGTTGCGCAACGGGTAAGATCGAAGCCGCTTCAAGAACCTGATCGCGAACCTGGGCTGCCGTCTCGACCTTCGGATTGATCGGATCAATGACGCCTACAAAAAGAGTGTGATTTGGCCGAAGCAATTGGCTGACAATTTTGAGGACGCGTTTCTTGTCCGGCTCGCCGGCCATCTGCAAATAGAAACGGCCGACCTTCAATTGGAATAGGTCAGGCAGGAGCCCGGCGTAATCGACATCCGCACTGTGCGTGGAGTCGTGATCGCCTCCGGGGCATACGTGGACACCGATGCGCTGGCGGTCTTCAGCCGTGAAGCGATCGAGAACCTGATTATTCAGGGCGATAAAGCTGCGCAGCAGTCCTCCTGAAGGATCAAGCTTCAACGACAACCTGGCCTCAGTGAAGTCGATTTGCACGCTGGCAGCTCCGGCTTCGAGCGCGCCTCGAATATCCGTCTCCGCCTCGTCAATCAGATCCGCAACAAACTCTTCGCGCGGATAGCCGGGGATTGGGTCCGAGGGGTAGAGCAGGCTGAGAGCAGAAGCCGATATGACCGCCTGCTTGATCGGCAATTGAGTGTAGCGACGGGCTTCCTCAACATATTTGGCGGCATGAACGCCATAGCGGAAAGGACCCGCATTCAGCTGCGGCAACTGCCGCGTATGACCATCAGCAAACGGAATGATCACTCCATCGGGCACAAGGTTGGCTAGTCCGTAAAGGGGATAGGTCGCGAAGCTGGGCTTGGTTTGTTCACCGTCGGTAATGATCGGCGAGCCCGTCTGCTCGAGCCTCCCGATCGTGTCGCGCAATGCTGCGGAGTACGCGGCTTCGAGCTCTATGCCACTCGCTTTCCCTGCTTGAACATTCAGGATCGTTTGAATAAGCGAAGCAGGACGAGGAATGCTGCCAATGGGTTCGGTCAAGATCGACATGCAGCGAAGTGTATCGCGCCAAGAAATTCCGGCCATCCATCAAAAGATGGACTCGCGAGTGTCGCGGCAGCGCAAGCCATCCCGGAATGCAAAACTCTGATAAGAAACTGCTTTGTAGGTTGAGCAAAACAATAAGGCGACGAAGATGCCCGGGCCTAAAGGCCATCGTAGCCTATTGCCGCATTCAGGGGCCTGAAGGCCCCTGCTCCCTCCGCCCGTTTCATCCAACCGTGGGTCGGCGAAAGCC
>Ga0116135_1001531_pt1 | contig 11493 bp, 9 predicted proteins | sample June2015DPH_20_1_FD_89738 | JGI IMG/M metagenome (GOLD analysis project Ga0116135, IMG submission 89738) | Peatland microbial communities from SPRUCE experiment site at the Marcell Experimental Forest, Minnesota, USA - June2015DPH_20_10 | ecosystem: Environmental > Terrestrial > Soil > Wetlands >... | reverse complement strand
GTTCATGAACTGTATAAAGACGAACATGATCATCGCGATTGGATTGATGTTTGTGAACGGCTGACCGAGTTTGACGAACTGGTGGTGAGCTGGCGCTTGCGACACATTCAATTAGTGGAGCGAATCATCGGCGTCCGAATGGGAACTGGAGGAAGTGCAGGAGCCTCTTATTTGAAGCTCACCTTGGATAAGAAGTTCTTTCCCGAGCTGTGGGAGGCGAGGACTCTACTCACTGAGTAAATATCGTAAGTCAGGCGCATCAAGCCTTACCGGTGTGCGGTGCTATGCAATCCGCTCCTAAACAAATCACTCTGATTGGCGCCGGCCTGAATGGACCCCTGTTGGCCATACTGCTCAGTCAACGTGGATTCGGCGTGGAAATTTTCGAACGCCGTCCCGACGTGCGACAAGTTCCCGCGAGCGCGGGACGATCCATTAATCTTGCGGTCTCGGCGCGCGGCATTCATGCGCTACAGCAGGCTGGCTTGTGGAAACGGATGAGGAACATCATCATCCCGATGAAAGGCCGAATGATGCATTCGGTCTCTGAACAGCTCACTTTCCAGCCGTACGGGAAAGATGAAACTGAGGTAATCAATTCGGTCTCGCGCGCGGAGCTAAATATCGCGCTCATGAACGCTGCTGAGGACCAAGGGGCGATGATTCACTTCCAGCAGCGTTGTGTTGGTTGCGATCTGGAGACGGGTATGCTGCGATTGCGTAACGAGGATGGCGATGAGGTCAACCACCAGGCTCAGGTGGTTATCGGCTGCGACGGTTCAGCATCGGCGATTCGGATGGAAATGCTGAAGTTGAACCGGTTCAACTTCTCACAATCCTATCTCGATTATGGTTACAAGGAGTTGACGATCCCCGCTGGAGAAAACAATCTGCACTTGCTCGAGACCAACGCTCTGCACATTTGGCCCCGCGGCAATCACATGCTGATTGCGTTGCCGAATATCGACGGCACATTTGCCTGCATTCTGTTTCTGCCGTTCGAAGGGGCAGACAGTTTCGCAAGCCTGACGACCGGTTCGGAGGTAATCACTTTTTTCGAGAAACGATTTCCCGACGCGCTTCGGTTTATGCCGGGACTGGCCGAAAACTATTTCACGAACCCAACCGGCGCGATGGTTACGATCAGGTGTTCCCCATGGCACGATAAGGGGAAATGCCTGCTTCTTGGAGATGCAGCGCATGCCATTGTTCCGTTCTTTGGCCAAGGCATAAATTGCGGTTTTGAAGATTGCACTTCTTTAGTAGGTTTAATCGATCGGCATGGAGCAGATTGGCCTTTGGTGTTTGCGCAGTTCGAAAAGGAACGCAAGGTGAATACTGACGCCATCGGCGACATGGCCGTTGAAAACTTCGTCGAGATGCGAGATCGAGTAGCCGATCCCAGGTTTCTTCTACGCAAGAAAATCGAGCTTGCTCTAGAGGCCAAGTATCCTGGGATTTTCGTGCCAAAGTATTCCATGGTGACCTTTCACCGCATTCCCTACTCGGTCGCGCAGGCGCGCGGCGCTGTGCAGGAGATGGTCCTCGAAGAACTTTGTAAATCGATACATCGAATCGAGGATCTGGACTGGAAGAAGGCAGACCAATTGGTGCACCGAGATCTCGTTCCGTTGGAGTTCATCGAGTGACGGAACTGCGGTTCGAAGCTGGCGAAGATTTTGCGATCGCGATGGATGAACGCGATCCCCTGGCGGAATACCGGACGCGCTTTCTGATTCCTCAACATGCTGGAAAGGACTGTGCTTATTTGTGCGGTCATTCTTTGGGCCTTCAGCCACGATCTGTTGCCGCTTACGTTCGACAAGAACTCGAGGACTGGGCAAAACTGGGCGTGGAGGCGCACTTTCGCGCTCGTCATCCCTGGATGCCTTATCACAAACTACTGGCGGAGCAGACTGCCGCACTGCTCGGTGCGAAGGCATCAGAAGTCGTGGTGATGAATTCGCTCACGGTGAACCTCCATCTGATGATGGTTTCTTTCTACCGTCCGGCCGCGAGCCGGCACAAAGTTCTCATTGAGAGCGGGGCCTTCCCTTCCGACCAGTATGCCGTTCAGTCCCAAATTCAATATCACGGATTTGATCCGGCAACGTCGCTGCTCGAACTCACTCCGCAACCGGGTGAGGCCTGTCTTCGCGATGAAGAAATTGTTGCTCTCATCGAACGCTCTGGAGACGAAATCGCTCTGATACTCCTGGGAGGAGTGAATTACGCAACGGGCCAGGCTTTCGACGTGGAGGGAATCACGCGGGCGGGGCATGCTCAGGGATGCCTGGTTGGCTTCGATCTGGCGCATGCGGCGGGTAACTTACAACTCAATCTTCACGACTCGGGACCGGATTTTGCGGTGTGGTGCAGCTATAAATATTTGAATGGCGGACCGGGATGTGTGGGCGGTTGCTTCGTGCACGAGCGGCATGCGCATGCTGGGAAGTTGCCGCGATTCGCGGGCTGGTGGGGACACGATGAATCATCGCGTTTTGCAATGCCGTCGATATTTCGACCGATGTCTGGAGCGGAAGGGTGGCAGTTGAGCAATCCGTCCATCTTGAGCATGAGCGCGCTTCGCGCATCTATGGACATCTTCCAGGGAGCGGGCATCGAACGACTGAGAAAGAAGAGTATCGCGCTGACCGGATACTTAGAATTTTTACTCAATTCCATCGCATCTCCAACGTTTTCTATCATCACGCCGCAAGAAAGCGAGCGCCGAGGAGCGCAGCTTTCTCTGCGTATCCGCAAGAGGGGACGCGAACTGTGCACGGCTCTGGCTCAAGAAGGAATTCTCGGCGACACGCGGGAGCCTGATATCCTCAGAGTGGCACCGCTCCCTCTATACAATTCCTATCGCGACGTATATCGCTTCGCTCAAGCATTCTCCGCCTTGATCGCTTAGAAGCGCAAGAGAAAGACCAGTGGCGGCTTGCCCGGTTGCCATATAAACGCTAGAGTGAAACGTGATTCTCCGAAGCAGCCTAATGAGCACGACGACTAATTGGTGAGGACTACTGGATGACGAATACGAAAACTTCCGCGCGAAAGACTGGGTTGCGGCAGAAATCTCAACTGATGTCACCCTCAGAAATCGAACGCACGCTGGTTCGCCTGGCTTATGAGATCGTGGAAAAAAATGGCGGGGTCGAAGGCTTGGGATTGATTGGAATCCGGCGTCGTGGCGTGCCAATCGCGAATCGCCTCGGCAAGATTATTGCTCGCATCGAAAATGCTGAAGTTCCTGTGGGCACGTTAGACATAACTTTTTATCGTGACGATCTTTCCACGCTTGGGCCGAAGCCGGTTGTGCAGGAAGGCGAGATAGGGTTTCCAATCGAGGACAAGAACATCGTACTGGTCGACGACGTTCTTTTCACCGGACGCACGGTGCGTGCGGCGATGGATGCACTGTTTTCGCATGGCAGACCGCGGCGGGTGCAGCTTTGCGTGCTAATTGACCGCGGACATCGCGAATTGCCGGTTGAGGCCAGTTTTGTGGGCCGCAACATCCAGACCACAATGAATGAAGTGATCGAAGTGAAGTTGACTGAGATCGATGATGCGGAAAAAGTTCTCCTTATGGAGAAGTAGCTGCCAAAGTTCCACGAATTAAAGACAGGACGGCGGATTCCCGCCGTCCTTCTTATTGCAGTCACCACAACTAAGCGATTTTGGTGCAAACCGCTTTAATTTGGGTGTAAAGGCTAAGGGCATCATGCCCCATCTCACGGCCCCAACCGGATTGCTTGTAGCCGCCGAACGGCAGTGCAGCGTCGAAAATGTTGTAGCAGTTGATCCAAACCGTACCGGCGCGCAGGTATTCCGCAGTCCGATGAGCCTTGCCGATATCCTGCGTCCAAACGGCGGCGGCGAGTCCGTATTCGCTGTTGTTCGCACGCGGCAGAATTTCCTCCGGATCGTTGAACGGCATCGCCGTCACAACGGGTCCGAAGATTTCCTCCCGCACCACCTTCATATCTTCGCGGGTGTTCACCAGAACTGTGGGCTCAACGAAGTATCCTTTGTCACCTTTCTTCTTGCCGCCGGTTGTCGCGGTCGCGCCTTCTGAAAAACCAGCCTCCAAATAGCCGCAAACGCGGTTCAGTTGATCTTCCGAAACCAACGGTCCCATCTGCGTCTTAGGATCGAGGCCCGAGCCTACTCTAATTTTCTTAGCGTAATCGGAAACGCCTTCCACAACGCGATCAAAGATTGGCTTTTCGATATAGAGACGCGATCCCGCGCAGCAGCATTGCCCATGGTTAAAGAAAATCGCGCTGGCCGCGCCGGGGATGGCGGATTCCAGATCGGCGTCTTTATACACGACATTCGGTGATTTGCCGCCAAGTTCGAGAGAGACTTTCTTTAAATTTCCAGCCGCGGCGTGCACGATTAATTTGCCAACCTCTGTTGAACCGGTGAAAGCGATCTTGTCGACGTCTGGATGTGCAGCCAGAGCCGCGCCTGCAGTCTCGCCATAACCAGGCACAATATTGACCACACCTTCAGGGAATCCTGCTTCCAAGATGAGATCGCCGAGACGCAGCGCGGAGAGCGGAGTTTGCTCCGCCGGCTTCAACACCACTGTGCAACCCGTAGCCAGCGCCGGTCCCAATTTCCATGCGGCCATCAGAAGTGGAAAATTCCAGGGAATGATCTGGCCGGCAACTCCAACTGGTTCTCGCAACGTGTAGGCCAGGTACTTTGCGCCCGGCGTGTAAGGGACAGAAATTGGAATTGTGTTGCCTTCGATTTTTGTGGCCCAACCCGCCATATAGCGAAAGAGATCGACCGCGAGAGGGACATCAGCGCCTTTTGCGACTGCGAGCGGCTTACCGTTGTCAAGACTTTCAAGATATCCGAACTCTTCGGTGTGTGCCTCCAACAAATCGGCCAGTTTCCAGATCAGACGGCCACGCTCGGAAGGTGTCATTCGGCGCCATGGTCCTTGGTCGAAGGCTTTGCGCGCAGCCTTCACAGCTTCTTCAATATCCTGACCGTCGCCCTCTGCGACCTGCGCGAGAACTTCGCCAGTGGCCGGATTGTAGGTTGGGAATGTCTTACCGGAAATAGAATTGACCCACTTGCCATTGATTAACATTTTGCGCGGCTTGTCGATAAAGTCCGCGACATCGGGATGAATCTGCGAGGAAACAGCGATGCCCATATGTGCTCCTTAGTGAACGGAAGTGAAATAGACCGGTTGCATGATTGGCAAGCCAGAAGGCCCGATAGGAATAATAATGAGGGTATGCTAGCTCCGAGCCGAAACAAAAGCAATCCAGCTCGTCCCGGATCTTGTGGTCCCTCTCAATCCGAACAATAAACCACGCGAACTGCATCCCAGGGTTTACAATGGCCATCGATTTCGCGCGCTCGAGATTGCTGGCCTATGCGGAAGAAGATACTGCCTGCGAATACACGGGCGAAACTCGTGCAGTCCGCCAAGCGCGTTATGAAGAATGCGCACGCGCCTTATTCGAAGTTCCGCGTGGGCGCTTCCATCATTCTCTCGAATGGCAAGATTTTTTCCGGTTGCAATGTGGAGAATGCATCCTATGGGATGACCAACTGTGCCGAGCGCACTGCCATTTTTTCGGCCGTGGCGCAATTTGGACCGAAGATTGAAATCCGTGCGGTAGCGGTAGTAAACGACCACGGAGTTCCCTGTTCGCCCTGCGGCGCGTGCAGGCAGGTAATCTACGAGTTCGGACCGGATGCATTGATTTTCTTCCAAGGTGCGAATGGTCCGAAACAGGCTCACATCACCGAACTGCTGCCGGAAGGATTCCGCCTGCAGTGAATCCCCCCGTTTCCACACAGACTTTCCGTGCCATCGATGTCATCCGCAAAAAGCGCGATGGGATTGAATTGTCTGGCGCTGAAATTCAATTCCTGATAAATGCTTATACGCGAGATGGGATTCCTGACTATCAAGTCTCGGCATGGCTAATGGCTGTGGTTTTACGCGGCATGACGCGCGCCGAAACTGCATTTCTCACGGATGCGATGCTGCATTCGGGTGAAGTTCTCGATCTGTCGTCGCTACCCGCAAAAAAAGTGGACAAGCATTCGACAGGCGGTGTGGGAGACAAAACGTCGCTGGTGCTGGCACCGCTTGCGGCTGCTGCGGGAGTGACCGTTCCGATGATCAGCGGCCGTGGGTTGGGCCACACCGGAGGCACGCTCGATAAGCTCGAGGCGATTCCTGGGTTCAATGTAAATTTGACGGTCGAGCAGTTCCGCCGGATTCTTGAGATTTGTGGATGCGCCATGATCGGTCAAACGGCGGAAATCGCTCCGGCAGATCGCAAACTTTACGCTCTGCGCGACGTGACTGGCACGGTAGAAAGTCCAAGCCTGATTTGTGCCTCCATCATGAGCAAGAAGCTGGCGGAAGGCATTGACGCGTTGGTCCTCGACGTGAAGACCGGGTCTGGCGCTTTTATGAAAAACGAAAACGATGCGGCTTTTCTTGCCGAGCTTATGGTTGAAACCGGTGAGCGGATGGGCAAGCAGGTTGTTGCCTTGATCACCGATATGGATCAGCCGCTTGGCAAGATGGTAGGAAATGCGCTCGAAATTGTGGAAGTCGTGGAGGTTCTGCGAGGAGATGGCCCGGAAGATCTGCGGAAACTTTGCATCGAACTCGGGGGATGGATGCTACATCTCGGCCGGGTTGCCGACTCGGTTGATGATGGGAAAAAGCAAAGCGAGAAATTAATCGCCTCTGGCGAAGCACTGGAGAAATTTTGCCAAATGGTCGAATTGCAGGGTGGAGATCCGCGGACGATCGATGATCCCAAGAAGCTGCCGCAAGCCCAACATACAACCACGATCTACGCTGTGAAAAATGGATACGTGGTTTCCTTGCAGTGCGAACAAGTGGGCACCGCATGCGTAATTCTTGGCGGAGGCCGCGAACGCAAAGAGGATTCGGTGGATGCCGCAGTGGGAATCGTGCTGCATAAAAAAGTTGGGGATGCCGTTTATCTCGGCGAGCCGATGGCAACGGTTCACTACAATGCAGAAGCGCGCGCGGAACAAGCCAAGCGGATGATCGAAGAAAGTTATCGCATCGAGGACTCGCAGCCTCATGAGAAACGGCCGCTGATCCATAAAGTGATCGGGAAGTCGGGAGAAAAAAACTGAATGGGACGCTACACCGGAATTCTTGGCCTTCTCACCATGTTGGCGCTAGCCTACGCCTTCTCCACTAACCGCCGCGCCATTCGCGTGAAAACCGTGGCCTGGGGACTCGGCCTGCAGATCGTCTTCGCCATCTTCGTCCTGCGCATCGACTTTGGCCGACGCGCTTTTCAAGTCATCGGCGACGCCGCCAACAAAGTGCTCAGCTATTCCTTTGTCGGTTCGGAATTTCTCTTCGGATCTCTCGGCAAGCAAAACTCGAACATCGGCTTTATCTTCGCTTTTCAGGTTCTCCCCGTCGTCATCTTCATCTGCGCGCTATTCGCGATTCTCTACCATGTCGGCATCATGCAGATCGTCATCCGCGCCATGGCCTGGGCCATGACGCGCATCATGGGCGCCAGCGGCGCCGAGTCGCTTAACGTTGCCGCCAGCATCTTCATGGGACAGACCGAGGCGCCCGTGACCATTCGCCCGTTTCTGCCCGACCTCACGCGTTCCGAACTCATGACCGTGATGACCAGTGGCATGGCTCACGTCTCCGGCTCGATCATGGCGGCCTATTTCGCCTTCGGCGCCGAGCCGCGCCACGTGCTCAGCGCCGTCATCATGACTGCCCCCGGTACGATTCTGATTTCCAAGATGCTGGTGCCTGAAACCGAACATCCCAAAACCGCAGGCACCGTCGTCATGCCCCAGAGCGAAGAAGAAAAAGAAAAGCACGAGAACCTGCTAGGCGCCATCGCGCGCGGCACCGGAGACGGGCTCCACATGGCGCTCAACATCGGGGCCATGCTGATCGCCTTCCTCGCGCTGATCGCTCTGTTGGACGGGATTCTCGGCGGCATTCACAACCACCTCGCCTGGTTCCCCGCGAGCCTGGAAGGGATTCTCGGGGTCCTCTTCGCGCCCGTGGCGTGGGTCATCGGCATTCCTTGGCGCGACTGCCACGCCATCGGCAATCTTCTTGGAACGCGCATGGTGCTGAACGAACTCGTGGCCTTTTCCCTGCTCGGACCGCAAAAGGCTGCGCTCGACCCGCGCTCATTCACCATCGCGACCTTTGCCCTGTGCGGTTTCGCCAATCTCAGCTCGATCGGAATTCAGATCGGCGGCATTGGGGCGCTTGCGCCGAACAAGAAACGCGAACTGGCGCGGCTGGGGATTCGCGCAATGCTGGCAGGAACAATGGCGAATTTGATGTCAGCATCAATCGCGGGCATGCTGCTGTAGGTCTCGCTAGATTTAAAAAAGAGTTCCCATGAAGCAACTTCTTGTTTCATTCGCTTTTCTTATCTCGATGTCCAACGCACTCGCTCCCCGCGCAGTTGCACAAGGCTCTCCCCAGCGCGTCATCATCGATACCGACCCCGGCACCGACGATGCAATGGCGATCATTCTGGCGTTGAACTCCCCGGAGTTGAAGGTCGAGGCGCTTACGGTCGTGCCGGGGAACGTAGATGGACGACAGGGCTTGGAAAATGCGCTGAAAATTGTCTCGCTTGCTGGACGCTGTGATGTTCTAGTTGCCGGAGGGGCGCAGCATCCGTTGAATCAGAAGCTCATCACCGCGCAATTCTGGCATGGCAAAAATGGCCTGGCCAACGTCGAATTGCCGCCGACGAAGTGCAAGGCTGATCCACGGTTTGGTCCCGATCTCATCATTGAAATGGTGCACAAGTATCCGCATGAGATCACGCTCATTCCGGTCGGCCCACTGACGAATATCGCGCTCGCCGTTTCGAAAGATCCTTCCATTGCGGGTCTCGTTAAAAATATTGTGATCATGGGAGGCTCCATCAGCGGTGGAAACGTGAACGGTGCAGCAGAAGCGAACATCTATAACGATCCGGAAGCGGCGCAGATTGTGTTCAGTGCGGGATGGATGGTAACGATGGTGGGATCAGACGTTGGCGAGCGAACATTGATTACGCGCAAGTATCTCGCCGAGCTTCAATCGTCTCATGGACCGCAGAGCGATTTTATCGCGAAGATTGCCACGTTTTATCTGGACCGGAGCGAGAAGAGTGGCTACAGCGGGGCTGCAATGTATGATCCCCTGGCCGTGGGAATTGCACTGGACCCGACGCTCGGAACGCTAAAAGATATGCACGTGGATGTGGAAACCAGAGGCGAGTTCACTCGCGGAGAAACTGTAGCGAATCGCATGGGCTCGAACGAGAATAATGTACTGCACGGAGATCACTACGAAATTGAAGGCGTGATCGAATTGAAGCCCAATGCGCGGGTATGCATGGCTTCTGATGCCGATCGATTTCTGGAGTTATTTGTCAGCCGGATTCGAGGGAAATAGACTCGTGGCAGTCATGAAATCAGGCTCCTGCCGTACAATGCAAGAGGATGACAGGGGAATTCAAAAAGCATAACGGCTCCGGGGGCCGTGAGAGCGGTGATTCAGCCGATACGCTTGCATCAAGCGCGAAGGATGCAATTGCCAACCTCGACGGCAAACCTTTGCTCTCGAATCGCGGCATCCCTCTGAATCTGGATTGGGTCACCCAGGTTCGCGTCAATACCAGCGCGATCGAACGGAGAGCGCAAACCCACGTCGCGCGCCGCACGGTTAAAAAAGATTGGCAGGCTGCCTGGCTTCTCCGCGCCATAACTTGCATGGATTTGACGACGCTTTCCGGTGACGACACGGACGACCGCGTGCGACGGCTGTGCGCGAAGGCGCGGCAACCAATCCAGCGCGATCTGGCGAAGTACCTGGGAATTGACGATCTCGATATTAAAGTAGCTGCGGTGTGCGTCTACCACCGGTTTGTTGAAACGGCGGTGCAGGCGCTCGCCGGCAGCGGCATTCGAGTGGCTGCAGTTTCCACGGGATTCCCTGCGGGATTATCTCCGGTGGAGGAGCGAGTGGCGGAGATCAGGCGATCGGTGGAGGCTGGTGCGGACGAGATCGACATCGTAATCACACGGGCCCAGGTGTTCGGCGGAAAATGGCAACAGCTTTATGACGAGGTCGCGGAATTCAAGCGCGCGTGCGGCCACTGCCATATGAAAGCGATTCTGGGAACCGGAGATCTGCTCACGCTGCGCAACGTGGCGCGAGCCAGCCTGGTGGCGATGATGGCGGGAGCGGATTTCATCAAAACCTCGACGGGAAAAGAAGCGACGAATGCGACTCTCCCGGTTGGATTCGTGATGACGCGAGCCATCCGCGAATACGCTCAGGAAACGGGCATGGCGGTTGGATTTAAGCCAGCGGGTGGAATTCGCACGGCGAAGCAGTCGACGGAATGGCTGGCCATGATGAAAGAAGAATTGGGTAACTCCTGGCTGCAGGCAAGTCTTTTTCGCTTCGGTGCAAGCGGTCTATTGAACGACATCGAGCGGCAATTGGAACACCATGCCACCGGGCGTTATTCGGCAGAATACCGCCATCCAATGGCCTAGCCACATAGCAAGAAAGCAAACAACAATGAGCATAGCCGAGAAATTCGTAGCGATGGACTACGGACCAGCCCTGGAGGATCCGAAGGAAGCGCTGCTGTGGCTGGACGGGCATAAGCGGCGCTTCGGACACTTCATTGGCGGCGAATGGCGCGAACCAGCGGAGGGATCCTTCTTCGATTCGAGCGATCCGGCGACGGGCGGACAGATCGCCAGTGTAGCGCAGGGTTCCGCCGCGGATATCGATGCGGCGGTTCAAGCCGCGCGCGCGGCGCTGCCGCGGTGGCAGTCTCTCAAGCCACACGCAAGAGCGCGCTTTTTGTACGCTATGGCGCGAGAGGTGCAGAAGCATTCGAGGCGGCTCGCAGTGCTGGAGACAATCGATAACGGTAAGCCGATTCGCGAGAGCCGCGATATTGACATCCCCCTGGTGGCGCGCCACTTCTACTATCACGCGGGGTGGGCACAACTGCTTGAGTCTGAGTTTCCGGAATACTCGGCGTCCGGCGTGGTTGGCCAGATCATTCCGTGGAATTTTCCCTTGCTTATGCTTGCGTGGAAAATCGCGCCGGCACTGGCTACGGGAAACACGGTGGTGCTAAAACCGGCCGAGTTCACTCCGCTGACCGCGCTTGCTTTCGCTGATATTTGCCAGGAGATTGGACTGCCGGCTGGCGTGGTCAACATCGTTACTGGAGACGGTTCCACGGGCGAAGCGCTGGTGAAACACGGCGGCGTCGACAAAATTGCGTTCACCGGATCGACGGATGTTGGACGAGCCATCCGCAGCGCAACCGCCCAGAGTCACAAGCGGCTATCACTGGAGTTGGGCGGTAAATCCCCGTTCGTGGTGTTTGAAGATGCCGATCTCGACAGCGCGGTGGAAGGCTTGGTGGATGGAATCTGGCT
>Ga0116135_1001522_pt1 | contig 11527 bp, 8 predicted proteins | sample June2015DPH_20_1_FD_89738 | JGI IMG/M metagenome (GOLD analysis project Ga0116135, IMG submission 89738) | Peatland microbial communities from SPRUCE experiment site at the Marcell Experimental Forest, Minnesota, USA - June2015DPH_20_10 | ecosystem: Environmental > Terrestrial > Soil > Wetlands >... | reverse complement strand
GGATAGTCTTGAAAAGCTTCTCTTCGATGTACCGCGCGCAGCCCAGCGCGAACTTCTCTGCGTCTTGCGCGCCACCCGAGCAGCCACGATAGACATCTGGATAGCGAACGTGGGTTACGCCCGGCATGAGTGGCGCGAAGCGGCGCCGTTGCTGGGGCTTCGAGGCGGTTAGCGACATAGCGCCCATGGTGCGACCATGAAACGCGCCAAAAAATGCGATGATGTTCTGACGCTTGGTGTGATAGCGCGCCAACTTCAGCGCGCACTCGATTGCCTCCGCGCCCGAGTTGCCGTAGTAAAACTTGTGCGGGCCGGGCATGGGCGCGATCTTCGAGAGGCGCTCGGCGAGCTCGACCATGTTTTCGTAATAAAAATCCGTGCCCGACATGTGGATCAATTGGCCGGTTTGCTTTTGCATGGCCGCCACCACGTGCGGATGGCAATGGCCGGTTGAAGTCACGGCGATGCCGGCGGAGAAATCGTAAAACTCATTGCCGTCAACGTCAGTAATGACGATGCCTTTGCCGCTCTTCGCGACCAGAGGATAGGAACGCGTGTACGAGGGCGAAATGTATTGCTCGTCTTTGGCGAGGGCGCGCCTGGCGTTTGGTCCGGGCAGGACGGTCTTGATTTTTGGTCCAACTTTTTCTTCAACGGCAACGGTCTTGGTGGTCATGGAATTCTCCTGTTAGAGCAGTGGTCGGTGGTCTGTGATTAGGGCCGGTAAAGGCCATCGGCGCACGCAGTTGCGTCGCAGACGCTTACTTCTCGACAGATTCAGGAGAATTGTTAGTCGCTACCGAAGAGGCTGGGACGAAGACGCGAAGGAAGGTTCGCACGATAACGGCGCGGGCACACCAGGCAGTGCAACCAACACTCGGGCTTGTGCGAATTGAGCTGACTCGAATTGGAACGATTGTGGAGCATGGGTAGACATCTTATCCAAAAACATTATACGTGGTCGAGGATCGTGGCGTAACCCTCATTTTCATTGAGGATTGCGACTTGTATTCGTATTTTATTCGTATGCGAAAGTCCAGACTTAATCCGGGTGGGCCGCCGAGGGACTGTCCCTGCACTGATTCGTTTTGACTCTGCCGGGAACTCCGCCTAGCATGGCTGCTACCGCACGATGAGGGTTCTTCTTGCTCGATCAAACGATTTCACATTACCGGATTGTTGAGAAGTTGGGCGGCGGCGGTATGGGCGTCGTCTACAAGGCGGAAGACACGCGCCTGGGCCGCTTCGTTGCGCTGAAATTTTTGCCGGAGGAACTGGCGCAGGATCGGCAATCGCTGGAACGATTTCGCCGCGAGGCTAAGGCCGCCTCCGCGCTCAACCATCCCAACATCTGCACAATTTACGACATTGGCGAAGAGAACGGTCGCGCGTTTCTCGTCATGGAATATTTGGACGGGGCAACGCTAAAGCATTTGATTGGCGCTCGCGCGATGGAGTTGGAGACGATTCTCGCCCTGGGGATCGAGATCGCGGATGCGCTGGATGCGGCGCACGCGGAAGGGATTGTGCACCGCGATATTAAGCCGGCGAATATATTTGTGACCAAGCGCGGGCACGCCAAAATTCTCGACTTTGGCTTGGCCAAGGTGAAGGCGAATCCCGGCTCGCCCAGTCACGTACCCGATGTGACCGCCCCAACTGCGGTTGCGGTTGAGGAACATTTGACCAGCCCGGGATCAACTCTAGGCACGGTCGCCTATATGTCTCCGGAGCAGGCGAAAGGGAAAGAACTGGATTCGCGAACGGATCTTTTTTCCTTTGGCGTGGTGCTCTACGAAATGTCGACGGGGACGCTGCCGTTTCGCGGGGAAACTTCGGCGCTGATTTTTCAAGCGATTCTGGATCGCGCGCCGGTTTCAGCGATTCGCTTGAATCCCGATCTTCCGCCGAAGCTGGAAGATGTGATCAATAAGGCGATCGAGAAGGACCGCAACCTGCGTTATCAAAATGCGGCCGACATTCGAACTGATTTGCAGCGCTTGAAGCGGGACACGGATAGCGGGCGGGCGGTAGTAGTGCAGTCTGATTCCTACCCCGCGATGCCCGAGGCTCAGGCTACGCGGGCACCTGGATCGCCGCAGCCAGCATCAGCGCCGGTCATTGCGGCGGCGTCGTCATCCTCGGCTGTGGCCGCGACGCCAATCAGCGAGACTAATGTTAACGCGAATGCAGGCGAGGCCCAGATTTCCGCGGCCAAGGGAAAAAACTCCTGGAAAATTGCTGGCGCGGCGGCGCTGGTAGTTGCCCTGTTGATTGCGGGCGGCCTTTATTTGCGCTCGCGGCGCTCGGCGAAGCTTACGGAAAAAGATAGCGTCCTGCTGGCTGACTTTGTGAATACTACGGGGGACGCGGTGTTCGATGGCACGCTGAAGCAGGCGCTGGCGGTGCAGTTGGGACAATCGCCGTACTTGAATATTCTTCCGGAATCGCGAATTCAAAAAGCTTTGCGGTTCATGGGGCGTCCGCCCGACGATCGTATAACCCGGGATGTGGCGCGAGAGATATGCCTGCGAGAGAACGTGAAGGCGATGCTTACGGGATCGATCTCCAGCCTGGGTAGCCATTACGTGATCACGCTGGAGGCAATCAACGCGCAGAGCGGGGACTCCATCGATCGAGAGCAAGTGGAAGCAGAGAGCAAAGAGCAGGTGCTGAAGTCGCTGGATAAGGGCGCCTCCAGCCTGCGCGAAAAACTGGGCGAATCAATTGGCTCAGTGCAGAAGTTCGCGACTCCGCTGGAATCGGCGACCACGCCTTCGCTGGAAGCGCTGCAAGCCTTTTCGCTCGGGCAAGCTGAACATCAAAAGACCAACGACGAGGGTGCGATTCCGCATCTCCAACGCGCGGTGCAACTCGACCCGAATTTTGCCATGGCCTATGCCACCCTGGGTGTGGTCCTGAACAATCAGGTTCGGCCGACGGAAGGAATCGAGGCTCTTAAGAAGGCCTACGAGCTTCGCGACCGGGCCAGCGAGCGCGAGAAATTCTATATTCAGTCGCACTACTACGACACTGTGGAGAACGATCCGGTAAAGACTCTCGGAGTGTATCGGGAGTGGATGCAAACCTATCCGCGCGATACGATCCCTCGCGACAACACCGCTTTGCTGTACTCCATTATCGGACAGCCCGATAAAGCAGTGGAGGCCGCCAGTGAATCTCTGAGGATAGATCCGAATGATCGCTATGGCTATGCCAATCTTGCCTCCTCTTACGAAGGGCTGGGGCGGTTTGACGAGGCCAAGGGCGTGGCAGACCAGGCGGTCGAGCGGAAGCTGGACAGCTTGCCGATTCACTTCGTGCTGGCCGATCTGGCGTATATACGTGGCGATTGGCCGGCTTATGACCATGAGATCGACCGCGCCAAAGGGACATCCGATGAGGCTTTGATGTTGATGTGGAAGGGCGGCGGATTGGCCGGGATGGGGAAGCTCAAAGCATCGCGCGAGCTATTGGAGCAGGCACGAACTGAGTCGCTAAGTGCCGGGGCGAAAGACTTTGCCGCGGACCTGTTCGCAATGGAGGCGTCCGACGACCAACTCGCGGGCTTCGAGGGCGAATCCCGGGAAAAAACTGAGAAGGCGCTTGGCTTGTCGCAGGGTGCGCCCGTGCTCTCGTTTGCCGCGGAGGAGTTGGCGCTGGTGGGAGATGTGGCCAAAGCGGAATCGATTATCAATGATGCGAAGAAGAAATTTTCCGAAAATCAGCGCTTGAAGCAAATCAGCGCGCCGTGCGTGGAGGCGGCAGTGGCATTGCAGAAGAACAAACCGCAGGACGCGGTCACAGCGTTGGAGGTGGTGCGGCCATACGAACTGGGGACCGGGCCAACCGGCAGCGGTTACGACTCGATTTATCTGCGTGGACTCGCGTATTTGAAGCTGAAGGATGGAGCCAAAGCTGGAGCTGAGTTTCAGCGCATCCTCGATCATCGAGGAGTGGGACCGCGGGACCCGGAGTATAGCTTGTCGCACTTAAATTTGGGGCGAGCATATGTGATTCAGGGAGATTCGGCGAAGGCGCGCACTGCGTATCAGGATTTTTTTGCGGCGTGGAAGGATGCGGACCCGGATGTGCCCGTGTTGAAGACGGCGAAGGCGGAGTATGACAAGTTGAAGTAGGCGGGCAAGTGGCCTGATTATTTCGGAGATCTTTGGGGCCAGAGAACGCGGTCGTCAGGATGACAAAAATTAACTGTAATGACTAAATAATCCTGAAAGCGCGCCTGATAGGAAGCTCCCTCACACTGTGTATTTTAGAATCCCTCCTAGCCTCGGACCGCTCTGATATGTTTTAGCTCCCCTAGTCTTTTCACTGACATGTCCAAAGCTCACAGTCCAAGCCGGTTTGCGGTGATTCTTGCCTTCGGGCTGGTGTATTTGTTTTGGGGCTCCACTTATCTGGCGATTGATATTGCGGTGCAGAGCATTCCTCCGGCGCTGATGTGCGGGGTGCGGTTTTCAATGGCCGGGGTGGTGATGCTGCTGGTCTGCGCGGCGATGGGACGCAGGGTTTGGTATTCGGCACGGCAGATCGCGCTGGCGGCGGTGGTGGGAATTCTATTACTGATGGGCGGCAATCTCACGTTGTCTTGGGCCGAAGAGACTGTGCCATCGGGGCTGGCAGCGCTGATTATCGCGGTAACCCCGTTATGGTTTTTGGTGCTGGATTCGTTATTGCTCGGGCATCATCGCATATCCGGGCGGGGCAAGGCTGGGCTGGCACTGGGAATCGTGGGGCTGTTCGTTCTGTTTTGGCCAGAGTTGCACTCGGACTCGTCCATGGCGCGCCGGGAACTATTTCCTTCCGTGGCTTTACTAGGAGGATCGTTTTTGTGGGCGCTAGGGTCGGTGCTCTCGAAGAAATGGCAATCTGGAATGGATGTCTTCAGCGCGACCGGATGGCAGATCACGGCGGCGGGAGCCGCGAACTTTTTATTTGCGCTGGCGGCCGGAGATTTCTCACGGGTCGCGTGGACGGTGCGCGGAGTCAGCGCGACATTGTATTTGGTGGTATGCGGGTCGTGGATCGGATACACGGCTTACATCTGGCTGCTGGAGCACGTACCTACTTCGAAAGTATCCACCTATGCCTATGTGAATCCGGTAGTCGCAGTTTTCTTGGGTTGGCTGATTCTGCATGAACGTGTCGACCGCTTTATTGCGATGGGAAGCGTGATCGTGGTGCTCTCGGTGATTCTGGTGACGAGCGCGAAGGTGCGGGAGACGAAGGTAAGAGCAGAATTGCCGGCAGTAGAAACCACAGGGGACTGACGGAGGAGGGCGGAAACTTTTCCGTTTGTGCTGCGACGCTCTGAGAGAACTGAGCGGGTTCGGTCTTAAAGGTGATGCATTGAATGAAAAGATTTGTGCTGACTGGTGCGCCAGGTGCGGGGAAGACGGCGATCATCCGGCAACTGGAAGTTGACGGATTCAGTGTCGTCGAAGAAGCGGCAACTGACGTGATCGCCCTAAAGCAAGCCCAAGGCAATGCCGAACCATGGAAGGACCCCTCGTTCATCGATGCAGTGGCCGCGCTTCAAAAGGAGCGACAGATTCGAGCTTCGAGACAGCCTGACGAAGTGCAGTTTCACGACCGATCAGCCATCTGCACCGCGGCTCTGGCGGTGTACCTCGGACATCCGATCCCCGAGACGCTAACTGACGAACTGGATCGCATCGAAAGGGAATCCGTTTACCAAAGGCGAGTTTTCTTCATACGGAATCTAGGTTTCGTCGCGCCAACTCAAGCGCGGCGAATCAGCTTTGAAGAAGCGCTGCGGTTTGAGCGCATTCATGAAGAGATATACAGAAGCTTCGGTTATGAGATCGCCTTTGTCGAACCCGGAACTCTCAAAGACAGAGTTGCCAGCATTAAGATGGCAGCCCTGGCAGGTCTGTAGAATTCTCGCGGCTACTTTGCAGCTTCCTCATCTTCTTCTCCAGTCGACAAATCGACGGAGTGGCCACGAATCACGTAGGTCCGCTTCGTTACCGGATTTGGTTCGAAGGTCACACGGGTGGGAGAGCGCTGCCAGTCCGGCGGTGGGCACGGCGGGTCCGGAAGCTGCCATTGCTGAGTATCGACTGAGAATTTCGTCTCTTCTACCAGCCACTTGACGACCGGCTTGCGCCGATTGATCTGCGCGACCACGGCATAAATCTGCTTGCTGTCGTCGGAGACGCCGCAGTAAGCGGCATAGTCGCGGTACCACGTGACCTCGGAGTAGACAACGTCGAACTCAGGCAAATTGACGGGGGAGATGCGACCGGTGGCGCGGTCGATCAGAAGCCACCCTCCCCGTTGCCATCGCCAGTGCGGCGCTGGCCCAGACTCCTGGGGGAGACTGTCATTGAGGCGGAAAGCGCGGCGGACCACGAACAGGCGATCGGTAATCTCATGCGGAGTGCCGAGGGTGAATTCCTTCACGTGAGCATCAACGACAAGGGCACGCACTTTGAGAGCAATGAGCTTTTCATCAGCGAGTTTGTGGTTCACGAGTTTTTCATCGGGTAGGCCAGCGTCGTCGGAATATGGAACGCTGATCCATTTACCGAAGTTGACGGTGTGCAATTTCGAGGCGGAGAAAGCGGGAACAGTGAGCCCGGAGATGAGCACGAAGGTCAGCACAATACGTTGGTGAGGTTCGGATAGGATACGCATGGGACCAAGACTAGAGAGGAATACGGCAGATCGAAAAGGTTAGACATCACAAACTCGAGTTAAGGCTTTCCCAATTGGGAATGACGCTACGATTTTAGATTTTGAACAATGCGCAGGAATTAAGGCTATAGCGCCGTGAATGCAGTAGAATTGCAACAGATAAGTTTCATGAGTTTCCCTCGCGATTTCCGCCCGGCGTCCCGCGACAGCGTTGATACAACTCGCCAAGCAGAAGCGGCTTCTGATTCAGAGATGAACGTGGTCGGCACACGGAGGCAGGCTTCGCGCATTCTGGTTGTGGATGACAATCCCGGGATTGCTGCGCTGATGAGCCAGTTGCTCACCATGCGGGGATACGACGTGGTGACTGCGGGTGATGCGCATGCGGCAGAGGCTGAAGTGCGGCGGCAAGCGCCGGATTTGATTCTCTCCGATGTGAGGATGCCGGGAAAGTCGGGATACGAATTCTGTCGTGGGTTGAAGGACGATCCGGCCACGCGGTTGATTCCGTTTGTGCTGATCACGGGTTTGAGCGATGGCGCGGAGAAGTTGCGGGGAATCGAAGCCGGTGCGGATGACTTCCTGAATAAGCCTGTGCTTTCGGAAGAGTTGACGGCGCGGGTAAAGTCACTACTGAGGATGAAAGAATTTACCGATGAGCTAGAGACGGCGGATTCGGTACTGTGTACGCTGGGACTGATTGTGGAAGGCCGCGATCCCTATACGGAGGGGCATTGCGAACGGCTGGCGCTGAATGCGTCCGAGTTGGGGCGGCATCTTGGGTTGGATGAGGATTCGGTTCTGGCTCTACGGCGCGGGGGATATCTTCACGACTTGGGGAAGATTGCCGTTCCGGATGAAATTTTGAAAAAGGGTAGCGATCTGACTCCGCAAGAATGGGCGGTGATGAAGAAGCATCCGGTGACGGGTGAAAATATTTGCAAGCCTCTGAAGTCGCTGCGGCTGGTACTGCCCATTATCCGACACCATCATGAACATATGGATGGGTCGGGCTATCCGGATGGATTGGTAGGGAAAGAGATTCCGCTGTTGCCACGTATTTTGCAGGTGGTGGACGTGTATGATGCGCTGCGCACCGCGCGGCCCTATAAGCCTGCGATCGGGCACGACCAGTCGGTGCAGACGATGCGGGAGAAAGCCCGACAGGGCCTGCTGGATGACGATCTGGCGCACGAATTTTTTTGCATGTTGCAGGAAAAGCGCAATGTGGCGTGAGCGCAGGGTATCTTCTAAGCTGCCATTTTCGCCATCTTCCTTGCTCTTTATCTCCCTTTAGTTATCTTTCTAATAAGCCATTGAGGCGTACAATTGGCGCTGCGTATGGCCTTGTGGCAACACTGCCGCTTGAAATGACATCTTATCTGTCCCGGGCAGGCCGGATTGCCACGAGCCAATTTGACGAGATGACTTACAGCATCGTGATTCCCGCGTATAACGAAGGTCAGCGCCTGGGAGCAACTCTGGACAAGGTGCTGGCATATGTGCTGAAACAGGGCTGGGACGCCGAAATCATCGTGGTGAACGATGGGTCCAAGGACAATACCGCAGAGATTGTGCGGACCTATGCGGCCAAAGATCCGATGGTTCGGTTGGTAGAGAATCCGGGGAATCGTGGCAAAGGGTATAGCGTTCGCAACGGGGTTTTGAGTTCGCGCGGCGATATTGTGGTGTTCAGCGACGCGGATTTATCGTCGCCGATCGAAGAAATGCCGAAATTGCTGGATGCGCTGGCCAGGGGAGCGGATATCGCAATTGGCTCGCGGTGGGTACGGGCTGAGTTGCAGACTCAAAGGCAATCCCTGCACCGGCAAGTTTTTGGGAGAATGTTCAACCTCCTCATGCGTGCGGTTCTGGGGCTGCAATTCAAAGATACGCAGTGCGGCTTCAAGGCGTTTACCCGGCGGGCGGCGGAAACAATTTTTCCTTTGGAAAGGATCGAGCGATGGGGATTCGATCCGGAGATTCTGTTTCTGGCGCGTAAGTTCGGATTTCGTACCGACGAAGTGCCGGTGCGATGGGGACATAGCGGCGGAACGCGCATCAATCCGCTAATCGACGGAGCCCGGATGTGCGAAGAGATGTTGCGGATCCGGTGGTATGACCTTACAGGAAAATATGACGGGCGACTTGCTGCAGTTGCGCAGGCAGCCAAGCCATTGCCGGGAAGACCTGCCCCGCGCGTCTGAATTTATTTTCTTTTCGATCCCGAGTTGTTCACTTCTTCAACTACTCTCTTTCCCATCTCGGATGTAGTGATTGAATTGCCTCCTGCGCGGGCCAGATCCGCAGTACGCGATCCTTGAGTCAGAACGGTGCTTACTGCTTTCTCGATGCAGGCGGCTTCGCCCTCCAGCTGGAACGTGTGGCGGAGCATCAAAGCGACAGTGAGGATGGCCCCGAGCGGATTCGCGACTCCCTTTCCGGCAATGTCCGGTGCGGAGCCGTGAACTGGCTCGTACAAGCCCACCGGGCCGCCGATGCTGGCCGAGGCCAACAACCCGAGTGAACCCACCACACCGCCAGCCTGATCGGAGAGAATATCGCCAAACATGTTTTCGGTGAGCACTACGTCGAAATCCCTCGGCCGCAGCACCAGAGACATGGCGGCGGAATCGACATACATATGCGAGAGCTGCACGGCCGGATAATCCTTCGCGCAGCGGATTACAACTTCGCGCCACAGGCGCGAGCACTCGAGAACGTTCGCCTTATCGACGGACAAAACTTGGCGGCGACGTTTTAGCGCGAGATCGAAGGCGACACGAGCGATGCGTTCGATTGCATCTTCGCTATACGTCATAGTGTTCGTGGCGAAGCGAGTTCCGGCGGCTCCTTGGATTGAGCGTGGTTCGCCGAAATAGAGTCCGCCCAGCAGTTCGCGGACGATCATGATATCGGTTCCCCGAATCAGTTCAGGACGCAGCGGAGACGATTCTTCGAGCGCGGGAAAACAGATGGCGGGACGAAGGTTAGCGTAGGCTCCCAGTTCGCGGCGCAGACGCAGAAGGCCAGCCTCGGGGCGCAGGTGCGTGGGATTTTGATCAAACGCAGGATTACCCACTGCGCCCATCAACACCGCAGAGGATGAAAGGCAAGCCTGAACGGTATCGGCGGGCAGAGGATCGTTTACGGCGGCGAGCGCAGCACCACCAATGTTTTTGTGCTGAAGTTGAAGCTTATGGCCGAACGCTCCGGCAACGGCTTCGAGAACGAGAACGGCTTGTTCAGTGACTTCGGGACCGATGCCGTCGCCGGGGAGGATCGTCAGATTTAGGAACATGTGGAATTAGTTTAGCGTGAACACCGCTGGCGAGGACATGAAGTTCTCGGATTTACAAAAGCAAAAAGGAAAGCATAATCTTCGTTGGTCATTTCGGATCAGATCCGAATCGAATCACGTTGCCATCGGGGTCTTCGACGTGCATCTCCAGCGCCCATGGGAAATTTGTGGGAGGCATGAGAATTCTTACTCCCCGCTCTTGGTATTCTTCCAGCAATTTCTCGACGTCCTCGACACCGATCCAGATCCACGCTTTGCCCTGACCTTGACCGCGCTGGCACAGGTAAATTCCGGCCTTGTCGCGGTTCACGCTGGTAAACTCTGAGGTGCCCCAAACCGCGTTCTTGAAGCCGAGCAGATCCACGTAGAAGCGCAGGCTCACTTCCATGTCTTCGACGCGCAAGATAGGCTGACTACCTTCAAAGAAAACGCGCGTCGAACCGGATTCAGCCATACGGGAAAAAGACCGGGTTACACGCCCCAGAGATAGTCTTCCTGGTCGTGATGCTGATCGGCAGGAACGGCAAGGGGCCGTGCGAAGGCGTCGCTGGTCGTGACAAAGGGAAATGGCCGAGGCGATTCCGCTGCCGTTGCGGCGCTGGGAATCGGCTCGAACAGAGGAGTGGCAGAGGCCGCAGGCTTGTGGGTGTCGCGAATCAGCTCCAGCAGGTGGTGATCCTCGACATGCTTGATCTTGTCGGCAAGACGAACGAAGCGGCGATAGACGTCATCCAGCGCGCGGCGGTCGAACTGATAGCCGAGTTGCTCGCAACGAATGCTGAGCGCGTGACGGCCGGAGTGTTTGCCCAGAACAAGTCTTGAATCAGGCACTCCGACCGACTGCGGCGTCATAATTTCGTAAGTCAACGGATTCTTAAGCACGCCATCCTGGTGGATGCCGGCTTCATGCGCGAACGCGTTTCGTCCAGTGACGGCTTTGTTCGGCTGTACTGGCACGCCGGTGATTTCACTCAGCATTTGGCTGGCGGGAAACAACTGGTCGGATGCGATGGCCGTTTCGTAGGGGTAGCGGTCGTGGCGCACCCGCATCGTCATGACAATTTCTTCGAGCGCTGCATTGCCTGCGCGCTCACCGATACCATTGATGGTGCACTCGACCTGGCGGGCCCCGGCGGCAATGGCAGCCATGGTGTTACCGACCGCCATGCCGAGATCGTTGTGGCAGTGCGCAGAGATGGTGACGTTCTCGATGCCCTTGACGCGACGGCGAATCGTCGCAATCAACCCGCCGAATTCCTGCGGAACGGTGTAGCCCACAGTGTCCGGAATGTTGAGCGTCGTGGCGCCCGCTTCCACAACCGCGTCGAGTACGCGGCAGAGGAAATCAGGATCGGTGCGGGTGGCGTCTTCGGGAGAGAACTCAACGTCGCTGCAGAGCGATTTGGCGAAACGAACCGACTCGCGGGCTTGAGCGAGGCATTCGTCCCGGGTAATACGCAACTTGTATTGCAAGTGGATATCGGAGGTTGCGAGGAAAACGTGAATGCGGGGGTGGGCGGCATCTTGCAAAGCTTCCCAGGCGCG
>Ga0116135_1001520_pt1 | contig 11532 bp, 4 predicted proteins | sample June2015DPH_20_1_FD_89738 | JGI IMG/M metagenome (GOLD analysis project Ga0116135, IMG submission 89738) | Peatland microbial communities from SPRUCE experiment site at the Marcell Experimental Forest, Minnesota, USA - June2015DPH_20_10 | ecosystem: Environmental > Terrestrial > Soil > Wetlands >... | reverse complement strand
CCGGTTCAGCTCTACAACCCCTTCTACACCACATACAACTCACAAGGCGCAAGCACACGGCCGGCGATTCCCAACAATCGCCTCGACCTGGCAACCAGGCCCGGCGGAGCACCACTCGTCGATCCAGGCGCGCTGGCAATTCAGAAAGCGCTTTGGCCTGCGCCCAACGTTGCCAACACGCCCAGCAACGAGGTCAACTACACAGCGTTCCAGACTCCCGGAATCTCGAACTATCACATCGATACGCGCTTTGACGCCAAGATCACGAACAACGACTCCATGTTCGTAACCTGGTCGAGACAGTATGGAACATCCACTCTGATTGGCGGAATCCCTCCGGCACCGCTTCACGACTTCCCCGTGCAAGATCAGGGTTATCTGGTAACCACTAACTATGTCCATGTCTTTTCCCCGCGACTGACCAATGAATTTCTATTTGGAACCGGCGACAGCGCGCTCGTGACGCTCACCTCGGGTGAAGGAAGCTTCTTGAACGGCAGCACCAATCCGCTGAATACTCTGTTTCAAAACACCGGAACCGGTTTTACGAAAGGCATCGTGGGAGTGTACACAGGCAGCTATGCCCAACCGGGCGCAAGCGAAATATTTCGCGCCGAGAACCAGTCTTACCAGTTTTCAGACAACCTTGACTGGATCTTTGGCCGCCACAGCCTGACTGCCGGCTTCAACTACTTCAGGAAGAGCGAGCTTGACTGGGATGTTCAGAGGCAGGTGTCCTTCGGTGGAACTACGAACACTTATTACGGAAGCAATTCGCAGAACGCGTTCAGTTCAAGCGGCAGCTATCTGGGGTATGTAGGCGGCGACAGCATGGCTGATCTTGAAATGGGATCCCCTTCGAACCTCTGGGTGCGCTATTCCATCAATGGCGGAAACGCCACTTCGCCGAATTACGACATCATCTTCCCCAACTGGGGATTCTATGTCAACGACAAGTTCCGCGTGTCCCCCAAGCTCACATTTTCCGCGGGCCTGCGTTACGACCTGAGTATTCCGGACTACACACCCAACCCGGTTACAGCTCCCTGCTGCGCCATCTACACGCCTACTTCGGCCGGCGGAATACTCGAGTATCCCGGCATCGCCCCCAATCTGCCGCTTCACTATCTCTCCGCTCCCAAACTCGACTTTGCTCCGCGTGTCAGCATTTCCTACAGCCTCAAGCCGCAAACAGTTCTTCGCGCCGGCTACGGGATCTTCTATGACACGGGAGCTACGCAGGTTTCAACAATTCTCGGCTACGCGATTTACGGCACGTCGGCTGCCGTCAACTACAACGTAAACAACACCACCATGGGAACGCCGGTGGACACGCCAGTGTTGAACCTGACAAACATCCTTCCAGTCCCGCTGCCCACGAACCTGGGTTCGTTTCCTGTTCCCACCGGCACGGGCGAAGGATACGACGGAGACGGTCAGTGGGCGGGGATTACCTACTTCGATCAGAAGTCGCAACCGCTGCCCTATTACCAGCGCATGATGGCTGACCTTCAGCAGCAGGTTGGCGCTCATGACGTCTTCACTCTTTCGTATTCAGGAGCACAGGGCCGCAAGGGAACAAACGAAACCAACATCAACCTGCCCCCGTACCAAACGGGATGGGTGAACGGCGGCGGCAACGGCGACCCAACATACGATGCCGCGCGGCCAAATAACTCGGGCAGATTCGGCGACATCTATGTGGTCAGGCCCAACCTGAACTCTTTTTACAACGCGCTGATCGCTCAGTTCAGGCACGATTTTAGCAAGGGCTTCCAGTTCTCAACCAACTACACATGGGGCAAAACGGTCTCTGATTATCCATGGTCAAACAACGTGGTGGGAGGTGCGGTTGGCGGCGGTCCCGGCAGCGGATTCCAATATCCCAATCTCAATAGCCGCGGTGAAAGCACGCAATCCCATCGCAATCGCTTCGTGTATAGCGGAATCTGGACCCCAGACTATGGCAAGAGTTGGTCGGCCTGGCTCAAGGCTCCATTGGCGGGCTGGCGCGTCACGGGGATCGGAACCATGGAGTCCGGAGATGCACTCACCGTCGGGAACGGCGGTCCCGGCACACCCTGCCCTGTCACCGATGCCGGCACTCCGACCTGTCCAACGGGCTATGGTTCCAGCGCGCAGGACGGCGCAGGCTTCGATGAGCTGAACGTCACAGGGAATTCAAACATCGGACACGCCTCGAAGACATTCTCTCACCAGTTCGATACGTCGAAATTCTCTGTGCCGGCCATGAACGTCCGCGGAAACTCCGGTTTGGGAACCGTGAGAGGACCGGGACAGAATCGCGTGGATCTTTCGATCGCGAAAACATTCAATCTGTACGAGAGTCTTCACCTCGAATTCAGAGCCGATGCATTCAACGCATTCAATCACTCGCAGTGGAATAGCATCGTCACCACTTATCCCAGCGGAAGCACGCAATATCCGTTTGGTCAGGTGAACGGCGCAGGAGACGCTCGTATCGGGCAGGTGGCGGCGAAGCTGGTCTTCTGAGCAGCCTGCGCGGACAAAGTGTTCCACTTAGTGACGCTTTCATGCGGTCGCGGCGAAGGTCAACCGCTCCAGAGCCGGACTCGCGAAGGCATCACCTGATCCCTGTATCTGCTATTAAGGTTGGTTTCGCGTGCCGATTGTTTCAAATCTGCACGCGAAACCGACCCGGGTTTTTGCGGCGAGCAAATGACAATGAAATCCAATTCCAACACGAGAATCACGCGCCGCAGTTTTATCGTGGACTCCGCGGCTCTGCTGGCCGCATCGCAGATCGCTGCCGGCGCAAAACCGGCGATAAGCGCGGTAGTTGGTTCGCCGGTCACCACGGCACGAGCAGTCTGCCCGGTTATTCCGCTCAGGGCACAGCCGTTTGCTCTGGCGGATGTTCGTCTCCTGGATGGACCGTTCAAAGACTCAAGGGACGCGGAAGCTCGTTACCTGCTGAGTTTGGATGTGGATCGCCTGCTGTCTCCCTACCTGGTTGAATCTGGATTGAAACAAAAAGCTCCGCAATATCCCGGCTGGGAAACAAACTATCTGCCCGGCGTTGCCCTCGCATTTTATCTTTCTGGAATTTCGAACCTTGCGGCAAGCATGGACGGCTGGGAGAGCAGCGAGTTCCGCCGGCGGTTGAACTACATCCTCGATGAGCTCGATGCCTGCCAGCAGTCTACCGGCGGTTACTTGCTCGGAACCCGCAATGGGCGCGCGATCTTTGCCCGTGTTGAGAAAGCGGGAAAGTTCGACGGCTTTGCACCTTGGGGCGATGGAAGTGCCGAACCATATTACGCGCTAGAAAAAATCTTCTCCGGCCTCCGCGATGCGTATCGAGTGGCAGGCCTGCCCAAAGCACTGCAAATTGAAATTCGGCTCGGTGACTGGCTGGCAGGACATATGTCGCACCTGAGCGATGCGCAAATGGCTGACTTGATGACGATTGAATTTGGCGGAATGAATTGGGTGTTGTCCGACCTCTATGCCGACACCGGCGATCAGCGTTTCATGGATCTTTCGCGCCGCTGGCAAGACAAAGAGGTCTTCGATGCCCTGGCCGCGGCAAGAGACGACCTCGCAGGCAAGCATGCAAACACGCAATTTCCCAAACTCGGCGGGCTGGCCGCGCGCTATCCGTACAGCGGCGATCCCGTCGACCTGAAAACCGCTGCATTCTTCTGGGAGAGCGTCGTCCGCCACCATAGCTATGTAACCGGCGGCAACAGCGAACACGAGCATTTTGATCAACCGAATCAGCTCAACCATCACCTGTCGCAATACACAGAGGAAAACTGCAACGAGTACAACATGCTGCGCCTCACCCAGCTGTTGTTCAACATCGAGCCCAGGCCTGAATATGCGGAATATATGGAGCGTACGCTGTTCAATCACACGCTCTCGGCGCAAGACGTGCGCGATGGACGCATCTGCTATTTTCTGCCGTTAAAGCCCGGCGCGAGCCGCGCACCCGAGAGCCTCTATGACGACTTCACCTGCTGCGTATGCAGCAGCATGGACAGTTACTCCAGAAATAGCGGCTACATCTACAGCCACGGCGAAGAATCGCTTTATGTGAATCTCTTCATCGCCTCTGAGGTGACCTGGAAACAGAAAGGCCTGGTTTTGCGCCAGGAAACCAGGCTTCCTGACGAGGACTCCGTAAGCTTTCGCATGAGTCTCCACCAGCCCTCGCGATTCACCCTTCATCTGCGCTACCCAGCATGGGCCATCGACGGGATTATCGTCCAGGTGAATAATGACAGGCAAAAGATCACTGCAGCCCCGGGCGAGTTTTTCGCTCTCGAGCGCGAGTGGCGAGATGGCGACACTGTGGTCTTCAAGGCGCCCCTGTCACTGCGCTATGAAACGCTGCCCGACAATCACGACCGTGTCGCGTTGTTTGCCGGCCCAGTCCTGTTGGCGGGAAATCTTGGGCCGGTCGCAGACCCCGGATTGGAAGACCCGGACTATATTCCGCTCCTTGTGACGAACGCCAAGCCAGTGAGCCAGTGGTTGCAGACGGCAGGCGCTCCGCTCACATTCACCACAACAGTTGCGCAGCCCCGTGAAATTGTGGTGCAGCCATTCTTTCGCCTGCATGATTGCAGCTATGCCGTCTATTGGGATCGCGTCACGTCCGCTGGTTGGGATGAACATGTGAATGAAGTCACACAGCTTCGTATGCAGGCACAACGCCTGGAGGCACGAACCCTGGACAGAGTCGCAGCCGGCGATCTGGCCTCAGAATCTTCGCATCAATTAGAAGTGAAGGGCGAAAGCACGAGCGGCCGCGGCATGCGCGGGCTCGAAATGCATTTGACCTGGCGCGCAGGTGAATCCTTCGCATATCGAATGAAGGTCGCGCGCGGAAAACCCGTTACCATACGGTGCCGCTACTTCTCCCAGCGCTATGAACACGCCAAGGGCCCGGAGATCCAAGTTGACGGAATCACAGTTTCTCATGCTGCGCCCGTCTTCGCTGTCGCGACCCAACCAGATGGAATGGCAGTCGAATACTCCATTCCACCGGAGATGACGAAAAATGCCGACAATATTCGAGTTTCCATTCGCTCCATCGATGGACTTCGAATCGGTGAACTGCGCGTCTTGAGCCCTCAGAGCGGTTAGTGTGAAAACCGTCTCGCAGATCGTAGAACTAGCTGGACTCAATCAGCTCGTGTTCGTTCAGTTTTTACAGTACAAAGGCCTGAAGTTGGGCTGGTCACTCGTTTGCTGTTGATCTTCGCAGGGGTATCGCATGTACCAGCCGGAAGTGTACGGAATCGCACTGTCGTTCATGATCCTCAGCATGCTGTGCTGGGGATCGTGGGCCAACACTCTGAAATTATGCCCCGGCTATCGATTCCAGTTGTTTTACTGGGACTATGTCATCGGATTGCTGGCTGGCGCCCTCGCATGGGGTTTGACATTAGGCAGCTCCGGCGGCAGCGGCAAGGCGTTCCTCGCAGACATCGCACAGGCAAGCTTCCATCACATTGTCCTGGCGGTCGCGGGCGGAGTAATTTTTAACATCGCCAACTTGCTGCTCGTCGCTGCAATTGATATTGCGGGCCTCGCGGTTGCCTTCCCCATTGGGATTGGCCTGGCGCTCGTTATCGGGGCGGTCAGCAGTTACCTGATCTCGCCCAAAGGCAATCCGCTCTTGCTGTTTGGTGGAATCGCCCTCGTCGTCGCGGCCATTATCTTCGATGCAATTGCGTATCGCCTGCGCGAAGCGACTCGCCCTGCAATGAGCCGCAGAGGTATCGTCATCAGTCTCATCGCGGGCATTTTGATGGGATGCTTTTATCCGTTCGTCTCGAAGGCAATGACCGGCGATGACGCTCCCGGTCCCTACGCTGCTGTCCTGTTTTTTGTGGTCGGTGTGGCGCTTAGCTCAATCCCGGTCAACTATCTGCTGATGAAGATGCCGCTTGACGGACGCGCACCCGCATCCATGGATGGCTACTGGCACGCGGCAGGCAGTTGGCACCTGTGGGGCGTCATGGGCGGCGTCATTTGGTGCACCGGAGCAATTGCCAACTTTGTGGCCTCGCAAGCACACATTGTAGGGCCGGCAGTGTCGTATTCGATCGGCCAGGGCGCAACCATGATCTCTGCTTGTTGGGGCGTCTTTGTATGGAAGGAGTTTACCGAAGCGCCTTCCAGGTCAAAGATATTTCTGGCGTGGATGTTTGTCCTGTTCCTGAGCGGATTGACTGCAATCGCTGTCGCTCCGCTCTTCCAGTAGGTCAACCAACACTTCGCTGTGTGCATCAGGAGATTCAAATTGTCAGGGCAAAAACCAATCGTCGTCGTCGGCAGCATCAACACCGATCTCGTCACATTTGCAGAGAGAATTCCGTCGGTGGGCGAAACCGTCATCGGGAACGACTTTCAAATTCATCCCGGAGGCAAAGGCGCCAACCAGGCCGTTGCCGTGGCGCGCCTTGGCTACCCGGTGCGCATGATTGGGCGGCTGGGCAATGATCCGTTTGGCGAACAACTGCGGGCACATCTCATCAGCACCGGCGTTAACACAGACGGCATCGCGACCAGCGAGGGAACCTCTGGGGTTGCGGTCATTGAAGTTTCGCGCAAAGGAGAGAACAGCATCGTCGTTACGCCGGGCGCCAACGCCAAAGTGTCTCCGCAAGACCTCGAGCTAAACCTTGAGATCATCCGGCATGCGGGCATCGTCCTTGCTCAGCTTGAGATTCCGATCGACACGGTTGAATATCTGAGCTTGATCTGCGCGCGAGAGGGAGTGCCGTTCATTCTCGATCCCGCCCCTGCCGTGGAACTTCCGCAAGCCATCTTCAAGCACATCCAATGGTTCACGCCTAATCAGACAGAAGCTGGATTCTTTATCGGCGAGGGGACCATCGGCATCAAAAATCCTGCTCCTGCGGAAATAGCAATGCTGCTGCTCGGCAATGGATGCCGCGGAGTGATTTTGAAAATGGGCGAACAGGGCGTCTACGTTGCATCGCAGGACGGAATCGAACAGTCGCTTCCCGCTTTCCCAGTCAAAGCCGTCGACACAACCGCCGCCGGGGACGCGTTCAACGGCGGCTTTGCAACAGCACTCATGCTTGGAAAGAATCCGATCGAGAGCGCTCAATTCGGTACGGCAGTCGCTGCGATTTCCGTGACACGAAATGGCGCGCAACCTTCCATGCCGACGATGGCCGAGGTGGAAACTTTCCTGGAGAACAATGCGGCAAGAACCACCTCCAGGTAAACACACCATCGAACCTGATCCAACAGAAAAGGGCCTTATGAAAAAGACAACGCGATTTCTCCAGTGGACCGCACTTCCCTCGCTTCTTGCCATCGTTCTTGCATCGCATGCTTTGGCGCAGGACACACATAGCCCTCCGTTTGGACAGCAGATTCCTCCGCCTGCCTGCCTTACGCTGCGCGGTGCCTGGGAGGGCGGCTATATCCCTTGCACCGCGTTGACCCATCAGCAGTGGCTCGCCGACGTCACGCATTGGCGCGCAGAGCGGCGCATTCGTATCGGGTACGATCCATCCCGCTATGAGCTGCCCGCGCTGAAGTGGGCCCAGTCCTCCTTCATTCAGCCTCAGATGATGGTGCAGGACCGCTACTTCTACGATCCAGTCGCCGGCAAGTACACAGTTGATCGCTACCTCGACGATCTTGACAAACGATACGGCGGGATTGACGCAGTCTTGATCTGGGCAACCTATCCCAACATGGGCATGGACGATCGCAACCAGCACGACATGGTGCTTTCAATGCCAGGAGGCCTCGAAGGCCTCAAGCAGATAGTTGCGGACTTTCATCGGCGGGGTGTTCGCGTTCTCTTTCCAATCATGATGTGGGATCAGGGAACTCACGATCCAGGCGCATCTTGGCCTGACACCATCGCCCAGTTCATGAAAGATATTGACGCCGACGGCATTAACGGCGACACGCAGGATGGTGTTCCGCTTGCGTTTTCGCTTGCTGCTGAAAAACTGAATCATCCACTCGCGTTTGAGCCGGAGAAAGGACCGAGCGACGAGGCCCTCGCATGGAATGTGCTCACGTGGGGCCAATATCAATACCAGTTTGTTCCAACAGTCGACAGGTTCCGCTGGATTGAGCCGCGCCACCAGGTGAACATTCAGGGCCGCTGGAATCGCGATAAGACGGATAATTTGCAATTCGCCTTCTTCAACGGCGAAGGCTGGGAGAGCTGGGAGAACGTATGGGGCATCTGGAACGGAGTGACGCCCCGCGATGGAGAAGCCACGCGGAGGGTCGCAACCATTGAGCGTGCGGTCGCACCATTCTTCGCAAGCGATGGATGGGAGCCGTTCTATCCGATGCAGAGATACGGAGTCTTCGCCAGCAGGTGGCCCTCAGGTGAGCAGACCTTGTGGACCATCGTGAACCGCAATGAATATGACGTGCTGGGGAGGCAAATGTTGGTCCCTTATCAACAGGGCTTGCGCTACTTCGATCTCTACCACGGTGTTGAACTCAAACCCGATCAAGAAGGACAAACCTCTGTGCTGAGCTTCACGACGGAGGCGCACGGATATGGTGCAATCCTCGCCACGCAAGGCGAACCCGATGCAAAGCTACAGCAGTTGATGGCAAAAATGAAACAGTTGACGGTCAAGCCCCTGGACAGCTTCTCTCATGAGTGGATGCCGCTTACTCAGAGTCTTGTGGACATACCGGAGACACCGAAGGCGCGCTCTGCCCCAGCAGGAATGATTCGCATCGATGGCGGCAATTTTCTGTTCACTGTCGAAGGAATTGAGATCGAGGGATTCAACGATATAGGTGTGGATGTGCAATACCCATGGGAAGATAGTCCGCGGCGCTTCCACGAGCACCCCATGCAAATCAAGCCGTTCTATATTGACAAGTATCCAGTCACAAATGCCGAATTCAAAAAGTTTCTCGATGCGTCTCACTATCATCCCAAAGACGATCTCAACTTTCTGAAAGACTGGAAAGGCGGCACGTATCCCGAAGGCTGGGCAAACAAGCCCGTCACCTGGGTCTCGCTGACAGATGCGCGGGAGTATGCGAAGTGGGCCGGCAAGCGGCTTCCGCATGAATGGGAGTGGCAATTTGCAGCCCAGGGCACCGACGGCAGGCGATTCCCGTGGGGCGACTGCGACTGGCTTGCGCCCTTGATGACCGGAGGCCCACTCGCGTGCCCATGGCAGAACGACCCCAACGATGCGCCCGCGCCGATTCCGGACAAGGGACGCGTCATGCTTCCCGCCAGCGATGTTGACGCTCATCCGAAAGGCGCAAGTCCCTTCGGCGTGATGGACATGGTGGGCAATGTCTGGCAATTCACAGACGAGTATGAGGACGAGCATACAAAGGGAGCGATCCTGCGCGGAGGCAGCCATTACCAGCCGCAAGGCTCCATCTGGTACTTTCCGCAAGCCTACCGGAATAACCAGCATGGCAAACTGCTGCTGATGGCGCCCAGCTACGACCGCTCCGGCGCGCTTGGATTTCGTTGCGTAAAGGATGCGGAGTAGTAGCTCGAATTTACGCTTGATTTCGAGGGGATACCTTCCGAGGACCGCCGATGATTGGCACTTTTCGGGAACGGCAGTCTCGGCCCTCAACGCGAAGGAAGAAATCCGAATTTTGGACTTGCGGGAATTCTCCAAGAAACGAACTTCGAAATCACGGCACGCAATGCGCGGTGACGGCCCGGCAGGTTTCCATGCCGGACCGTCACTGTACCCCGTGCCTCACGCCATCTACTGAACCGTCAGCGAATAGGTCGCGCTTTCGCTGAGCGTTCCAGCGGTTGCAGTCACCTGGATCATGTAGTTACCCTTTGGCGTTGTTGGGCCTCCGCCGCAACCGGTCATTCCTATGGATGCCAAAGTTGCGATCAGGATCGCGCTGCTGAGTGTCAGCAGGAGTCTCCGCAATCTCCGGTTTTTCGCGCCGAGGAGCGGAAGCAACAGGAAAGCCGCGAACGCGCCCGCAATTGCAATAGGACCCTTGAATGGTAAGCGGGCAGGTCTCGATCGTTCCGCTCGAAGAGCCGCGGAGCTCGCCTTGACGTCCGTTGCAATGGTGAGTGTCGAGGTTGCCGTCCCACCGGCACTCGGCGTAATACTCGACGAAGAGAAGGTGCAGCTGGTGTCTTTGGGAAGGTCACTGCATGCCAGGCTGGTAGCGGCATCGAAGCCATTCACGGAAGTGACAGTGACCGTGATGACCGCATCCTTGCCGGCATTGAGAGAGCCGTTCGCGGGGTTGAGCGACAGGGTGAAGGCGGCTGGCCCCGGCCACACCGTGACTGCGACAGCAGAAGACGTTGACGACGCATTGTTGGTGTCGCCTGCGTAAGCTGCCGTCACGCTGTAGGAGCCCGCCGCCAGCGCTGACGTAGTGTAGGTCGCCACCCCCGAGCCGTTCAGCGTACCGGTACCGAGAGTTGTCTTGCCGTTCATGAACGTTACGGTCCCGGTGGGCGCCGGAACACCCGAGGCTCCCGTCACAGTCGCGGTGAAAGTGACGCTTGATCCCACCGCAAGGGAAGTTGCGGATGCGCTCAGCGCCGTGGTTGTGGCACCGCTGGTTACGGTCACGCTGATCGGGCTGGAGGTGGATGCGATGTTCCGGCTGTCGCCGCCGTAGCTTGCCGTGATGCTATGCGTTCCCACCGCAAGCGCTGAAGCTGCGTAAGTTGCAATCCCCGATGCGTTGAGCGTTCCGGTACCGAGCGTGGTCGCACCATCCTTGAAGGTAACTGTTCCGGTTGGGGTGGGTGTGCCCGATGCCGGAGTCACAGTTGCTGTCAGGGTTATGCTGGTTCCCACGGCAACCGACGTTGCGGAAGCGGCCAGCATAGTTGTCGATGCCGTTGCTGCTGGAGCGTTGATCGTGATGCTCAAGCTCTGAGTTGCGGCGTTGCTGGCGGAGTCCGTTGCCTTCACCGTGAAATCGGATGTCCCTGCCGTGGTCGGGGTGCCGGAGATCACGCCCGTGCCGGCAGCCAGCGAAAGCCCGGGAGGCAGCGTGCCTTTACTGACGCTCCATGTGTAGGGCGTCACGCCGCCGGTAGCCGCGAGCGTCTGCGCGTAGGCGGTCCCGGCTGTGCCGTCAGGGAGCGACGCGGTGGTCACCGCCAAAACGGAGTTGATGGTGATGGTCAGGCTTTGGGTCGCCATGTCGCTGGCGGAGTCCGTTACCTTCACCGTGAAATTGGATGTCCCAGCCGTGGTCGGCGAGCCCGAGATCGCACCAGTGGAAGCCGTCAGCGAAAGTCCGGCTGGTAGCTTGCCCGTGCTGATGCTCCACGTGTAGGGGGTCACGCCGCCGCTGGCCGCCAGGGTCTGCGAGTAGGCGATGCCGACCACGCCGCTGGGCAGCGACGAAGTGGTCACTGCCACCGGGAGAGGTGTGCCCGTTCCGGTGAGGTTCACCACGTGAGGGCTGCCCGCCGCGTTATCAGTGAACGTAAGCGTCGCCGACTCGTTCCCAACAATACTTGGCGTGAACTTTATGCTTACGGTGCAT
>Ga0116135_1001519_pt1 | contig 11536 bp, 16 predicted proteins | sample June2015DPH_20_1_FD_89738 | JGI IMG/M metagenome (GOLD analysis project Ga0116135, IMG submission 89738) | Peatland microbial communities from SPRUCE experiment site at the Marcell Experimental Forest, Minnesota, USA - June2015DPH_20_10 | ecosystem: Environmental > Terrestrial > Soil > Wetlands... | reverse complement strand
TTGCAACGGCTGCACTTTCGATCCTACTTATCAAAAAGTCGACGTTGAAGTCCGCTTCAGGAGAAGTCATCGCGATTCCAAAGAAGACAGTTGGCACTGGAGCGCGATACGCCATAGGCGGGACAATTTTTGGGTTGGGATGGGCTCTTACAGGAGCGTGCCCTGGGCCTCTCTTTGCACTTGTCGGCAACGGAGTGTCAGTGATGGCTGTAGCGGTCTTGAGCGCTCTGTTGGGCACGTGGGTCTATGGATTCCTTCGACCAAGATTGCCGCATTGAGTCAAATCACGAGAACGTGAAAAGACACTCGATAGATCGAGAAGTCCGTACAGCAGGAGCGGCCCATGAGCAGCGACATCGAACTAAACGAGATTGGCGTGTTGAAGCGCCGCGAAATTGAAGCACGAATTCTCTCTCCCATTCTGGAAGCTCTCGGGAATGAATTCGGGCGCAAGGAAGTCATTGAAATTACCCGCAGTACGATCACCGAGATCGCGCGCAAGCAGGGCCGGGAGCTGGCCGAGCAGATGGGTACGAACGATCTTGAATCCTACGGCAAATCAATTGAACCCTGGAGCCGCAGCGGCGCTTTGCAACTTCGGATTCTAAATCAAGACGAAAGAGCCCTGAGTTTTGATGTGACAGCGTGCAAGTATGCTGAACTCTATCGCGGCCTTGGCACTCCGGAACTTGGAAGTGTCCTTTCGTGCAGTCGCGATGCGGCGTTTATAGAGGGTTTCAATGCAGACATCACATTGGAGCGGACTCAAACCATCATGCAAGGATCGGGGTTCTGTGACTTTCGTTTTAGAGTCCGCGAGGGCCGCGAGCCTTGAGGAGCCCAAAGCAGGGACTCTAGCAACCTATGACGTTGATTCGGTTGTTGACACGGCTTTGTGGAAAGCTCTAGCCTGATTTCATTGCAAGATATGCGCGATCGCGCATTGCACCGAACGAATGAACAGATTCTCTCCAACCCGCATGTGTCTGCGCGCCTGTCGGTTTCGCGCCTTGCGGGTGTGTGTTTAGGGGAATCGAGCCAGGCTTCGACAGTCGCCCAGAACCCACCCGCCGTCAGCCGGCCGGGTGGGTTTTTATTTTTGTGCCCCAATCGACAAACGAGACAAGAATCTCCACGGGAGGAAATGCAAAATGTCACTTCGCATCAATGATATTGCTCCGGATTTCACCGCCGAAACTACGCAGGGTCCAATTCACTTTCATGAATGGATCGGCAACGCCTGGGCTGTGCTTTTCTCTCATCCCAAAGATTTCACGCCCGTTTGCACCACTGAGCTGGGCGCGGTCGCCGGCCTCGAAGAGCAGTTTGCCAAGCGTGGCGTGAAGGTCATCGGTCTAAGCGTCGATCCTGTGTCGAACCACAGCAAATGGGCTTCGGACATTCAGGAGGTGGGCGGCCACGCTGTGAACTATCCTCTGATCGGCGATCCCGAACTGAAGATCGCCAAGCTCTACGACATGCTTTCAGCGGATGCCGGCGACACTTCCGAAGGTCGCACGCCTGCCAATAATGCACCTGTGCGTACCGTATTCGTCATTGGACCCGATAAGCGTATCAAACTCACCCTGGCTTATCCTTTGACCACTGGGCGCAATTTCGACGAGATTATCAGGGTTCTTGATTCCATTCAGTTGACCGCGAAGCATCGCGTGGCAACGCCGGCGAACTGGCGCCAGGGCGACGACGTCATCATCACCGGTGCCGTCTCAAACGAGGAGGCCGATAAGATCTTTCCTGGCTACAAAACGGTGAAGCCGTACCTGCGCACAACAGCGCAACCCCAGTCAGTTTAATTCCGCGATCGTGCGGATTTTGGGCACCTCCTTCGCAGGGATGGAGATGCGATGCAAGATCAGCGACGAGGTGGGCAAGGTTCGACGCTGTGCCGATGCGCCACTAAACCTGCTGCTATACGCTATTCCGTGCGGAGAATACTGGCTGCTGATTGAATCGCTAAGCACATGCGGCAAATCAACTACGTGTCGTCTCTGTACGATCACGTGGCACGTAGAAAGAAAATCCGTTCACCGGAGAGACAAGGATGGCAACCGCGACCACACTCATTACTTCCGCTCGATTTGAGCAAGGCCTCACCTACAGCGATTTCCTGGCCGCGGCGAGCGTCAATCGCGACAAATTTGAGCAAAACTACAATAATCCTGTGCTAACGGCGGACGATCGAATCTTCTTTCAAAAGGCCAGCCAGCATCCCGATGGTCCTCGAAAAATGCTGGTGATCGCTGAAGCCTGGTGCGGCGATGTTTACCGGGAGTTGCCCACCGCAGTGCGCATAGCGGAGTCCGCTGGAATCGACTTGCGCATTTTCCTTCGCGACGAGAATCCCGACATCATGGAGGAGTTCCTCAGCAACAACGGGAAGTCGCGCGCGATTCCTGTATTTGTCTTCTACTCGGTCGACACAAAGTACATTACACATTTCACCGAACGCTCCGCGAGCGCTCACGCTGGATTGGCGCTTGCCATGGAACAAGCGAGAGCGAAGTTGAATCTGCCCGCGTCGGCCACCTTCGGCAACCTCCCCGATCCAGCGAGGCAAGAGTTTCTTCTGGACGTTATCTCGCGGATTGAGCTGCATGCAGACCGATGGCGACGGGATGCTGTCAAGGAAATCCGTCAGCTTCTTGCGACAGCTTTGCACTTACCGGATGCCGCATGACAGCCGAGGATAGAACTGCGGCGCACCAAGGGAAAATTCCAATCGTATATACCATTCGCGGCTGCGACTCCTGTGTCAAGCTTCTGGCAAAGTGGGACGCCGACAAGTTCGTCTATGACGAACGCCGCGTGGAACTCAGTCAAGCAACATTGGATGAAGCCCGGCAATACGGCAAATTAGTGCCTATCGTGGTGTGGCCGGATGGTCGAGTTGAACAGGGGTTCGGAGACAGTTTTGGATGTTTTATCTGATAAGCCGGCCGTGTCGCGACAGCTCCCTCACGACCTGTTTTAAGGCGGTTTAATGGGTCACCACCGACTTGGCAACCAGCGTCGCATTTACCTTCGTGTTGTTCTGGAATCTGCAAAGAAGCGCGACAAAGAGCGCCTCTCCGCGCTGGACCTGCTGGCGCTCCTTAGCTCACTTCCTGCAAAAAGGAATGTCCTAGCGCAAAGGCAATCACTCATTGCTTGAGAAGTCGTGAAGTCCTGCGTCTCACAGATCAAGGAGGTAAGCGATGCAGCAGGGAAGCGTCATTCAAACGACCAGAAAAGAAGGTCCGAGTGTATGGCAGTTTCGGTGGTCGGAAAAGGATCTGAACGGCCACCGCGTATACCGCAAACGGGTCATCGGAACGGTGGAGCAATACGCTGATGCGGCCGCCGTGCGCCATGCGGCGTCTGCTCTCTTGTCCGATGTGAATTTACGATCCCGTCAAGATCGGATCGTCTCTATCACGGTTGATCAGCTGTGTGAGCATTTTGAGCAAACCGAAATGCGTTCCGCCGCGAACTTGTGGAGCATTGCAACTCAAAGGACCTATCGCGGTTACATTCGTTGTTGGATCAGGCCACGTTGGGGCACTCGCACTCTGGACGAAATCAAGGCAGTGCAAGTGGAAGCTTGGCTGCATGGGCTCAATCTTGCCCGCGCCTCACGAGCCAAGATTCGAAACGTCCTCTGTGTCCTCTTCAATCATGCTTGTCGGCATGAATTATTCGATCGCAACCCAATACGCCTCGTTCGCCAAAGCGCCAAGCGCCGAGGAACTCCGGACGTGCTGACAGGTGCTGAAATCAAGGTGTTGGTCGAGAATTTGCCACTGCGTGAGCGCACATTGGTTCTGCTGGCCGCATCAACCGGGTTAAGACAGGGCGAACTCTTCGGTCTGAAGTGGAGAGATATTGATTTCGAACGAGGAGAACTGAATGTCATTCGATCGATTGTCTGCGGTGTGGAGGGTCATTGTAAGACGGAATCCTCGCAGAAGCCGGTTCCGATGCATTCGCAACTCGCCGCGGCATTGATTGCATGGAGACAACAGTGCAGACTGAAGACCGGTGATGATTGGGTGTTCGCCAGTCGATTGCATAACGGGCGAAGGCCGTATTGGGGAGCAGCAATTATGCGTCATTACATCCAGCCGGTTGCCGAAAAGCTGGGCATTCAAAAGCGCGTTGGTTGGCATACGTTTCGCCACACCTACTGCACGTTGCTCAGAAGCCTTGGAGTTGAATTCAAAGTCATGCAGGAACTGATGAGGCATTCCTCCCTGCGCTCTACGCTCGACGTTTATACGCAAGCGGTTGGCCCAGCGAAACGGGCCGCGCAAGCCGCGGTGCTTTCGCTGTTCGTAGCGCCGCCGGATTTACACAACGATTGGGAGATCATTGGACTGGCGTAGCAGGGAGCAATCCGGTTCCAAGGGTGCAAAAAGGACACCAGAACGGGGCTTTTTGCACCCTCGAAGTTTAGGCGAAACTGAGCGCAAGCTCTTGATTCTATTTGGCGTCCCCGACGGGATTCGAACCCGTGTTATCGCCGTGAAAAGACGCCGGCGAACGTAACTGATTGAAACTAAAGAGCATGGTTGGCCTTCAAAAGTACGTTTTGGAACCCTCGGGAACGCTTATCGAACCCTTATCGAACCCACGAAAAGGATCAATATCCCTGTCCATGCTGGCGGCGCCACAAAACGGAGCGAACCTGAATCCTTGTCCTCTTCACATCCTCTTTGCGCCGGTTGCCGCCGAGATCAATTTCAGGTAGAGATTTCGGCGCTTCTTGAGTTGAAAGGACATCACTCTCGGACATTCTCTGAGACACGGCCGAGCAAAGCGGCATGGGGTGTTTCCTCAGCTTTTACTCCCGATTCCAGGCTCCTCTGCGGGCTCTTCCTTCAGGTCGGATCGGTCTGAATGAACTGGAACTCCGCTGATAAGCCCCTGAAAGTTTGTGAGGCGTTTGCCGAGGATGACGACGCCCTTGGACGTGATTTCATATTCGCGAATATCCTTGGCATGATTGCCGCCGCGCATCTTGATCACCACCATAATCTTGCGAAGCTGGCCATCGATAGATACGTATCGCAGCCGGATGATGTCATCGGTGAGGAAAGAAATTGAGTAGGTACTGAACGGGAACTCAGTAAAAGACTCATCCACCTCAACCGTGCTGAGAATCGTAACGCCAATTCCTGTCAAAGCAAAGATCATCCGGTAGAGCGATTCGCGAAAATCGGCGCGGAAGCCGGGCGACAGAGCCATCTCAAAGCCGGCCAGGGAATCGATCACCAGGCGCTTGGCGCCAATTTTCTGAACAGCGTCGAGAATCGACTGCATGGTTTCATCCACCGACAGATCGAGGGGACGGAGATAGAGAATTGTGAGCATCCCGTCTTTCTGCGGCGTTTCCAGATCCAAACCTAAACTTGTGGCCCGCTCCGCATATGCTTCCGGGCGTTCTTCGAAGACCGCCACGATTCCCGGTTCCCCATGCTGTATGCCTTCTGCAATGAATTGGGTAGCTAGAACCGATTTTCCGGTTCCGGAAGACCCAGCTATAAGTACGCTATCGCCTTCGCGCACGCCCCCATCCAACATCTTGTCCAATTCTGGAATACCGAAACAAAGGCGCCGATTGCTAGGTGGATTTCTCTTGCGTGCGGTCAACCCAAACGTGCGGGAGAAGGCCTGGATTCCGGCATCGGTGATGCGGAAGGTGTGCAATCCCGGCACGGAATCCTGACCGCGCAGTTTTATAACCTGCAACTTCCGGACAATTGAATTTCGTTCCGCCGCTTGGCGCAGCCAGAACAGACCATCGGCGACGGTAAAAATGGGGTTGTCACGCAACTCGTCTTCTGCATATTCGCCGATCAGGAAAGTTGTAGCTTGCCAACTGGCCAAAAATAGGGCTAACCGTTGAATGAAAGATTGCAGGTCCATATCGCTTTGCGGCTTCCGCACCATGGTGCGGAAGGAGTCCACAACCACGACGGCGGGGTTGGCTTTTTCGACTTCTTTGGTGATCTCCTCCAACACTGCACCCAGGTCCTTCTCCAGGACAACCTGGCTCAGATTGATAAAGCGGATCGAGTCGGGCAGCTTGGCTGGATCGAAGAAGGTGTACTGCTGCTGGTATCGCAGCATTTTTATGGCGGATTCACCGAGGACGGTGAAATAGAGAGCAGGACGTTCCGGGCTTGCATTGGCAAACACGAATTGGTGAGCCAGCGTCGTCTTCCCGCTTCCGGGAGCTCCTGCGATGATATTGAACGAAAACTCGGGAAGACCGCCGCCCACAATTTCGTCAAGTCCCGGAACTCCGGTGGTCAGTTTGTTGATCTTCACTTTGTCTTGGGTGCTCACGCTTTTCTCCCTTGTACCGAATTGCGATCTTCAAAGACTTCACTTGGCCACGCATTGCGCAGCAGGCGGAGTGTAATAGGTTCGCCGAGGAAGATAAGGAGCAGGCCGAGTAACCGGGCGATGACAGCAATTCCATCATCGCCAATCGGCTGCTCGCCATGCCTATCCTCTTCAAAGTGAATTTGGGGCCCGAACTCGCTCAGGCCGTGTCCCAGCCCATATCCCAGGCCCTTTAGCGCTCCGTCCTCGGCAACCTGCACTGCTTGAAGACTGGGAATTTCCGATCTAGCCATCGCCAATGCGCGAGAAGCCAGCGAACGAAAAGCGGCAGATCCGGCAAATTCTCCCAAACTCTTGCGAAGCTTCTCATAGACGCGAAGAATTATTAACTCCGCCGACTCGGAGGGGTTGCTCGCATTGGCTTCGCAGGCCATAAGCCTTTGAGCTAAATCTCGCATTTCCGGGAGAGTCGTCATGTTCATCCCTGCATAGCAAATTTCGATTGCCGTTGCACGCTTCCTAAGAGGATCAGGGCAGCGATTCCGTTTCCTTTCGGAAGTGCTCCGGTGTTGGGGCGCCTTGAGTCCAAGGCTGCAACATGCCGTTTTCGATGGAGCGGCGGCGGAACTCAATTCATATAGCGATTAGTTCGCAGGTCAGGTGCTTCTTCTTGCGAGCCGCCGGCCTTGCTTCGGATGAGTGTGAAAACGTCCAAAACCGTGGCAATACTGCGAATGTTTCCCGCAACACTCGCGAGTCCATCCTCCATGCCCGGATGTTTGTCCGCCAGGGTTTCAATATGATCGCTCACGCTTCTCAGCCGATCAATTTCGCGCAGAAGGTCCTCGAAGGCCATAGCCATTGCCGGTCCGTCGGCCGCTGATTGTGTCGCGTTAGCCGTGGTCGTGGCGGACTCCGTCCTGACCTCGACCTGAAGCCGCAAATCCTCTATCAAACGCAGCGTCGTTGCCTCGCCAAGGAAAGTAAGAAACAGTCCAAGCAGCTGCGCAATTAAAATGACCCCAGCCTCGCCATCCTCATCCGCGTCCGCCTGGGATTCAACTTCGCCGAGACCGCGCAACCCTCCGTTTGCCGTTACCTGCACCGCTCTAAGCCGGGGAGATTCCGACTTGGCAAGAGCCAAAGCACGTGACGCAAGAGCTTGAAATCCGTCAGGTCCCACAGGTGCGCCGAGTTGCCGGCGAAGCTTCTCATAGACCCGCACAGTTGCAGGCTCGCTGTGAAGGGAGGTTGGAGTAGCATCGGCTTCGGAAGCAACGAGGCTGCGGGCCAATTCACGCGTCTTTTGTGGAGGAGCCATCTGTTCCGTTCTTTCTTTACACCTGCGCTTCGCTTTGAACGTGAGGCGTCATTAGAGATGATACTCTCGTGCCAATTGCTTTGATGAAGAGATCCCGGCGCGTTTAATCAGACTCAATCTCTTGGCGTCAAAAAGCCAGTCGAAATCTTTATGCAAAAGTGAGCAAAATTGAACAGTTCGCCGCCGTTTTCCGTGTAAGCATGTGCTATTGTTCGGGGTAAAGAGTGCAGTCAAGGAGGGTACAACGGGTGCCGGGTAAGAAGAGGAACATCCAGCATCTTAAGGCCCCGCTCGTAGTCGATGATTTTACTCATCGCGTACCTGCTTTTGTTAAACAGATGGCAACATGGTCGCGCACCCTTCAAGCGGTCATCATACAAGGCCGCAACCGGAAGGAGGCCCTTCAATGGTTGAACTTGGAAAGCCCGCTTTTGATGCCGCCGCCTTCCTGGCGAACGCCGGCCTGGGGCGGAGAATAGTCCAATTGGCACCCAAGGAGGCCTTTTTTGCGCAAGGAGGCCCGGCGGATTCCGTCTTCTATCTTCAAAAAGGCCGTGCAAAGGTCACAGTTGTTTCCGCAACCGGGAAGGAAGCCACCATCACGCTTTTCACTGCCGGTGACTTTGTTGGAGAAGAGGCGCTCGCGACAGTGGCTGGGTTGCGTTTGGCGACGGCCACGGCCATTACCGCCTGCACCGCGCTCAAAATAAGGCGGGAAGAAATGATCCGCGTGATGCACGAGGAGCACAAATTCTCCGACCTGTTCTTGAAGTTCTTGTTAGAGCGCAGCATGCGCATCCAGGCCGATCTGGTCGATCAGCTTTTCAACTCCAGCGAAAAGCGCCTGGCGAGGATTCTGCTGTTAATGGCCGAATTCGGAAAGCCGGGCGAACCGGAACAATATATTCCCAAGATCTCGCAGGAGACCTTGGCGGAAATGATCGGCACCACCCGCTCGCGCGTCAGCTTTTTTATGAACCGTTTTCGCAAGCTCGGCTTTATCGAATATAACGGGCGTATCAAGGTTCACAAGTCGCTCCTCGATGTGGTCCTACACGAAGAATTCACCGGGCGGCACCCCGGGAGAGCTTCTGCTTCGGCCACTGCGCGAACTCGATCGAAGCCGGCGAGACGCGGCTAACTATGATCAGAATTGAAATTGGAGTTGAGAGTGATGGGCAGGTAGAAGGCCAAGATTCAAGCTCGCGCGGAACGGGCAGCAGGCTTCTCGGTGGCCGCTGCGGCCTGGGCGCTGAAACCGTTGCGGACCGACTCGGTCAGTCGCGGCTGGTCCATCTCCCTTTTCACGTGGGAGACAATCTTTCTTTCAATTTCGATCCGGCTTTTCTTTTTCATGAATCGACTCTTCTTTGAACGATGAGCAAATCAGTTAGTTACCTTATCGAGCTCGGCGGGTGTATCCGGCAGTCGCATTAGCGGCGCCACCGCGAATATCCCCAGCCCCCGCCACCGAGCAGAAAAAGAACCACTAGAACAATCAATATTGTTGACATGTTGTAACCTCACTCGCAAGAAGAAGCGGACCTGCCCTTGTAACGACTGGCCCACTTCTTCCTACACATGATCCTAAGAGTGGCCCAGACAGTTGTCTGATCACATTGGAGCACCGTGAACCGGGCGCTCCAGCCTCTGCATACTGGCCTTAAGGATACTAGCCGCGATCCCGGTTATATTGGACCCGAGGTTTGAAGGTGTCCTGCGAAGAAAAGAACCGGTTGGCAATGGAATACGACGCAGCCACGTCAAAATTTTCCGAAGCGGTGAGAGAACTGCGTCGAATGATGGGAACATCGCCGAAGGAAGAATACGATCGACTGGACCGAGCCAGTAACGAGGCTCGAATGAGGTCCGAGCAGGCGCGACTGGCCCTTGAGCAGCACATCGCCGCTCATCTGTGCTAAGAACAAGAACGTGTGAATTGACATCGGTCGCCAGAAGCCAAAAGTCGCTTGAAGACCTAACTGATTGAAACTAACGACCACGGTTCGCCATCAAAGGACGTTTTGGAACCCTTGGATACGCTTCGAACCTTGATCGAACCCACGAAATAGCGTTTCTGTCGTCAATGAACCTCAGAGACGGTACTAATCAACCGGATCGATTATTTCGCGCATTGCGAGTATTTCGACTACGTGCTAACCTGAAAACACTATGGGCATTGCAGCAAAAAAGCCGATCACACTCCCTGATGCCGAGCAGCAACAAGTGCAGGCTCTTGAGAGATTACTGCGCAGCGGTGTACCTGATTTGGTCAGTCCGGGCGGGGAACGAATCGAACTTCCTGGCACCGTTTTTGAGGTTCTCAGGACGGCGGTTGGATTCATGTCTCATGGCCAGACCATTACGCTCGTTCCAGACAACCAAGTGATTACGACCCAGCGGGCCGCCGACATCCTCGGAATGTCGCGACCATTCTTCATCAAGCAGCTTGAGAGCGGTTTAATGGCCCACCACCGAGTTGGTAACCAGCGACGCATTTACCTTCGCGATGTTCTCGAATTTGCAGAGAAGCGCGACAAAGAACGCCTTTCTGCGCTGGACCTGCTCGCGCGTGATGCGTTTGAAGCGGGCTTGTATGAGCGGAATATATTCCCAGAAGGTGGCTCGGACGAGTGAAGCAGGACCGCACTGTTGTCCTAGATGCGTGTGTCCTTGTCCCCATGCCGCTGGCGGACACGTTGCTTAGGCTTGCCGCTGGACCACGTCTTTATCTGCCGAAATGGTCCGATCAGATCATGGTAGAAGTGACCCGAACTCTTCAGGAGAACTTCGGCCTCTCCCCCCAAAAGGCCATGTATCGCGAAAGCGAGATTCGGCGGCATTTCCCGGAAGCCTGGATCGACGGCTATCAAGATTTGATTCCCGCGATGACCAACCATCCCAAGGATCGCCATGTCCTTGCCGCCGCGGCGCGAGCAGGCGCGAAAGTGATCGTCACCTACAACCTCAAGGATTTTCCAGGCTCCTCGCTCGCGCCGTATGCCATCACGGCGCAAGGGCCATCAGTCTTTCTCAAGAGCTTTTACGATATGGCCCCGACGGCGGTGATGCAGACGTTGGAAACTCAAGCGGCCGCGATAGGCCAGCCGATGAGCTACCTGCTTTCCAGGCTCAGAGTCAATGCCCCTGCCTTCGTCGCGATGATCGAAAAGACAATGAACAGAGATGAATAAAGGCACCGTTTAGTCCAGCCCTGTCCTAGAGAACGCCACGACTGCGAACCATCGTGCGAAACAAATCACTGCTTCAAAATCCAAAAAGTTATCGGCAACTTCCAAAAAGTTATTGGACGCGGCGCTCGGATTCGGCTTAGGTTCACGGCATATCGCGGCCCAATCGGGGTCGCTGGAGGTGCCGATGAACGCCACTCTTACACACAGCCGCCGGTTGCAGGCTGCCTTCAGAGGCAGGCTGCGCCGACTTCGTCCCAGCCTTAGCCTCTTCACCCTGCTGATCCTATTCCCTGCCCTTGCCCTGGCACAGTCGCCATTTGATACCGGATTCACCGCAATGCAAACGCTCTTCACCGGCACGGTTGCCAAGGTGGCAAGTCTGATCGCAATCGTGGTCGGCGGCTACCAGTTCGCGCACGGCGAACCGGGCGCCAAGAAGACCCTGGCCGGCGTCGCAGCAGGCACGGGGATTGCCGTGCTTGCCACTAACGTTTTGACCTGGCTTTGGGGTGTATAAGCGGAACCCCACGCCGTGCGCAATAGCGACAGCCCAACGATTTTTCAAGCTGTGAGGGGCGACGATGCAGACACACATTACAACCCGCCGGAGGAACCGGGTCTACAAAAGCCTGCACAAGCCCCTCACATACCTCGGTGTGGAGCGGACGCTGTT
>Ga0116135_1001515_pt1 | contig 11569 bp, 9 predicted proteins | sample June2015DPH_20_1_FD_89738 | JGI IMG/M metagenome (GOLD analysis project Ga0116135, IMG submission 89738) | Peatland microbial communities from SPRUCE experiment site at the Marcell Experimental Forest, Minnesota, USA - June2015DPH_20_10 | ecosystem: Environmental > Terrestrial > Soil > Wetlands >... | reverse complement strand
GCGGTTGAACCAAGCAAATGCAGGCTCTCCAGCACGATTTGAACCGGTTGGAAGCCGCAGACACTCAGGTTCTGGGTGTGAGTATGGATAGTGCCTTCGCCGATAAAGCCTTTGCCGACCAAATTGGAGTTACGTTTCCTCTGCTCAGCGATTGGGGCGGGGAGGTGACTCGAAAATACGGGATCTATGTTGACAAATACAACGCTGCGCGCCGAGTGAACTTCCTCATCGGGAAAGATGGGAAGATTCTGGAGGAGCAGGTAGATAAGGACGCAATCGACCCCACCAAGATCGTGGATACCTGCGAGAGGCCGAAACTAAAGAATTGACCGGGTCTACGCGGTTGGCAGTTCGAAAGAGAAAACCGAGCCGCGCCCGAGCTGGCTGGTCACGCTGATCGTCCCCTCGTGCGCTTCCACGATGGCCTTCGCGATGGCAAGTCCCATGCCCGTGCCTTGCACGGTATAGCGCTGGTCGCGGCCGCGATAAAATTTGTCAAAGATCAACGATTGCTCGAAGTCATCGATTCCCGCGCCGCGATCGGTGACACTCGTGACAATACGATCTCCCTTTCTCTCCGCCGTGATCGTAATGGGAGTGGAAGGGGGAGAATACTTCGAGGCATTTTCCAGCAGGTTCTTTAAGACTTCAGCAATGCGGTCAGAATCCACGCGTACTTTGGGCAGGGACGAATTCACGCGGACCTCGATGGGGTGCTGACCGAGAACCGTTCTAGATCCTTCGACGGCGGATTCAATCACCGTCTGCATGTCAGCCGGAGCGAAGAGAAGCTCCACCTTGTGAGCGTCCAGTTGGGCCATTTCAGTGGCCTCGCCCACTAGCCGGTCAAGCCGGTCGGTCTCTTCGTTGATGACTGTTAGCAGCTCTTTTCGCTGGGCTTCGTCCAGATTGTAGTCGGAGAGTAATCCCGTTACCGCAGCCTTGATCCCAGTCAGGGGCGTGCGGAGCTCGTGGGTGACCGAATCAAGTAAGACGGAGCGCAGGGTTTCGCTCTGCCGCGCGGCTTCTGCTTGGGATAGCTTTTCCATCGCTCCGGCGCGCTCAATGGCGATACCAATCATGCTGCCCAGCGCCTCAAGCGTAGCGCGGGAGAGCACAGTGCCCGCGATACCCACGGCACCGGTTGTACGAGCGCCGAGGTGAAGCGGCGTGAGAGAAATTTCACGCTGTGAATCGATCACCGGTTCCCCACGTGCGCTCACCATTTGAAGATCCAGCAAAGGAAAAACAGAAGCTGTTGGATCCGTTCGATAGACCTGTTGCGAATTGAGTAAGTACATGGCGGCCGCCTTGGCGCCGAATCCTTTACACACGTACTCGGGGATCGCGTTCAACAGCTCGGCAACGTTATCGGTGGCCAGAAGGCGCTGGCTGAAAGTGTAAAGCCGCTCTACGTCTCGGCGCCGCTGAACCGCGTCCGCGGTTTGACGGCGCGCCCGGTCGGCGAGTTCGCTGGCGATACCGGCGGTAACCAGAAAGGCAAAGAGCGCAACCCAGTTTTGCGGGTCGGCGACGGTGAACGTGCCGATGGGAGGAAGAAAATAATAATTAAAAGCAAGCGTGCCCAGCAAGGCGAGGAATACGGAGAAACGAAATCCCCAGTAGGCGGCCACCCACAATACCATCAAGAGAAAAGTTAATGCGGCTGTAGTTGGATTAACGTGGATCCAGTGGCGGTAAAGCTGAACGACGATTTCAGCCGCAGCGAGGCAAGCAACATAGCGAAATGCGTGTTGCACCGACCGGTCCGTCACGGGCACGATTGTAACCGAACCCGGCTTCCCGCCACAGAGAGGAGCGGCACGCCGAGAAATCAAATGTCCCAACGGAAAAGCTGGCGGCCCTCAGCGATGTTCTGAGATTCGACAATTCTCTGTATAGCGTGGAGAATAGCGGCGATGCCCAAAAGTCCTGACCAATGGCTAAAGGAAGTAGATACCGAGAAGCGTCCGGCCGTATTCAAGCTGTTGCTGGGCTATGCTCCGGGCGTCGGTAAGACATATGCCATGCTCAGCGAAGGCGTGCGCCGCGCCAGTCGTGGCGAGGAAGTGGCGATTGGGGTGGTTGAAACCCATGGGCGCAAGCCGATCACAGAACTCTCTTCGCGCCTCGAAACCATTCCGCGGAGGAAGCTGGAATATAAATCCGCCATCTTCGAGGAAATGGATGTGGACGCAATTTTGGCTCGCAAGCCGCACGTTGTCCTGGTGGATGAACTGGCGCATACCAATATCGAGGGCAGCAAGCACTCCAAGCGGTATGAAGATGTGTTTGAATTGCTCGACGCCGGGATCGACGTGCTTTCCACGCTGAACGTGCAACATATCGAAAGCCTCGCCCCCACGATTCGCGGGTTGACCGGAGTGCAAGTCCGCGAAACGGTGCCGGATTGGGTAATCCGGCGCGCGGGTGAGATTGTAATGGCCGACTTGACGCCTCAGGCGCTACAGACTCGCATGCGGCGCGGAGATATCTATCCGCTGGAGCGGGTCGAGCGCGCGCTGGCGAATTTTTTTAAGAATACGAATCTGGTTGCATTGCGGGAACTGGCGTTGCGCCAGGTCACGCAGGCGGTTGACCGTACTCTTTCAGAACTCAAGAGCCAGGACGGCCAATTACTGCAGGTGAGAGAGCGAATCGCGGTGTGCATCAGTTCGAATCCGGCTGCTCAATACTTGATTGCCCGTGGCGCGCGCATGGCGCAAGCGCTCGACGGCGATCTTTTTGTGTTCTATGTGGATACCGGCACCGACGAGAGCGACGAGAACCAGCGGACTTTGGCTGAGAATGTGCGTTTTGCGGAGAGCGTCGGGGCGAAAGTGGTGAAGTCGGAGGGCAAGGTTGTAGCAGAGAGAGTGGCGCAGTTCGTGCGCGAGAATCACATCACCCACGTCTTCTTTGGCCGCTCGGCGACCAGAGGATGGAAAAGATATTTCTACCTTTCGGCAATCCATAAATTCCTGAGGGACACGCCAGCGGTGGATGTTCACATTGTGACCCAGGAAATGCGGTGACCCATGGCTGACGAGCATCGCCGTATTCTGATAGTCGACGACGAGCCGCAGATTACTCGCGTGTTACGCACCACGCTTTCGTCGCAAGGGTATGACATCCGCGTGGCGAATGATGGCGAAATGGCGCTCGAACTAATGAAGAACTGGACTCCGCACGTGGTCGTGACCGACTTGGCAATGCCAACTTTAGATGGAGTAGGCTTATGCCGGCAGATTCGGCAGGCATCGCAAGTGCCGATCATCGTGCTCTCCGTGCGCGGGCAAGATCGTGCGAAGATAGAAGCCCTGGACGCCGGAGCGGATGACTACGTTACCAAGCCATTCAGCATGAACGAACTGCTGGCGCGCATTCGTGCACAATTGCGGCGCAGCCCCGAGATCGAGGAACAGCCCACTACCATCGCACTTGGTGACTTCTTCATCGATCTGGATGCACGCCTGGTGAAAGTTCGCGGAGAAGAAGTTCATCTCACGCCCAAAGAGTTTGATTTACTGGTTTACCTGGCGAAGCGCCCGGGCAAAGTAGTGACGCATCGAACGCTATTGGCGGCAATCTGGGGTCCGAACAGTACTGAGCAGCCAGAGTATTTACGCGTGTTTGTTGGCCAGCTGCGAAAGAAAATCGAGACCGATCATTCCTCGCCAAAATATCTTCTCACCGAGCCCTGGGTGGGGTACCGCTTTGAACCTGGATCGTAGCGACCCTGATAGCTCCGCTCTTCAGTCCTTCCTAGCTTTACTCCCTTATAAACAATTTATCTTCCCCTTATTCAAGCTTTCGGCACTTCCGTCTCTAATATCCACTGGGCTGAAGAAGTGGGCCTGAAAGTATATGAATCGAGGAAAACAGAGAACCATGTGGACTAATGAAGTAGCACCGGAGCGATTAGCCGAACTCTTTCATCACTATCATCAAGCGTTGACTGCCGAGGTTTTGGGCAAGGGAAGTGAAGGGCGCGATTCCTGGGGAACGGTCCCGCCACAAGAGAAAAGCCGCATGGTTTCAGCCGCACGGCTGGTCTTGCTGGAACTGGAGTCGATGGCAAACCGCAACTCATTGTCACGGAAGTATTTCGCAGAGCCCGGCGAGGCGGAATGGGGCTGCTGACATGGTTCGACTATTCGGGTTTTCGCGGATTACGGCTGTTATGACTATTTGCCCTTATGAATTCTTTAGAAGTTCTTTAAACAAGCTTTACAGGTGAACCTGTTTACTAGATTGTCCGCGGAGTATTGCCGGGGGGCCGAGTTATGGTCGCAGCCTCGCTAACAGTCACGTTAGGTTTTGGAGCAACGCTATTCATGCTTCGCTACTTGATAGCGCTGCTGCGCGAGCTTGCGCCGGTGTCTCGCCCTCAGAATATGCCAGACAAGGGAAGATGGCAGAGAAAACTCGCAACCGTTTCTGAGCTAGGGAATCTTCTTCAGATTGTGCGATTTCGTTATGAATACGAAGGAGAGGGCTGCCATGAAACGGAATGCTTTTGCGGCGAGCGGGCCGAAGTGTCGGAGAGCCATTATCATGCGTTGGAAGGGTACGGATCGGGTCCTAATTATTTCGATGTTTTTAATGTTTCTCGTAGGGCGCGCCCGCGCGCAATCGACTCCAGTCACGGCCGCACCATCCACGGCCACAACTTCTCATTCTGACGAGCGCACCGAGCAGCAGGAAATGCGGGACGAATTAAAAGCGCTTCGGGAGGAAGTGGAGCGTTTGCGCGCAGAGGTTGAGCAGGGCAAAAGCGCTGCGAGTATAGGCCAGCAGGTCGCTGGTCTTCCCGCTGGGCCAGCGAAAGCGGGTGCGCCAACCAGTGCTCCCGCAGCCGCGGCGGCTGAACCTGCAAAAGCGCCAGCTCTCACGCCCACTCCGCCGCCAACCCAAACCGCGGAGCTCGGTGCTCTCAATGTCGCACCTGCGAAGAAAAAGAAGATCGATCCTTTTTCTGACTGGGACTGGACCTGGCTCAACGGGAATCCCCGCACGAAAGAAGCCGCCTTCGATTCGAAATTTTTCACGCCCGAAATCCGCGCGGATGCGACTTACACCTACGATTTCAATAAACCAATCGACAACTCAATCGGCGGGTCGAGCGAGATTTTTCGCTCCAACGAAATCCAGTTCGAACAACTCGGCATAGGCGGCGACTTCCATTATGACAATGTTCGCGCGCGTTTCATGACCCAGTTCGGCATGTATTCTGAAACCACACCGCGAAACGATCCCAGCCCGGCAAAGGGCCAGTGGGACCTCGACACCGCTTATCGCTACTTGGCTGAGGCTTATGGGGGCTACCACATCAACGCGTTGAACGGAATCAACGTGGACGCCGGCATCTTCCTGTCTTACATTGGGCTGTTCAGTTACTACAACTTCGATAACTGGGCCTACCAACCTTCGTTCGTTTCCTCGAACACGCCCTGGTTCTTCGAGGGTTTGCGGGTGCAGATTTTCCCTAATCCACATTTGAAGATCGAGCCGTGGCTAATTAACGGCTGGCAATCCTACGGTTCAGCCAATTCAAGAAAAGGTTTGGGTGGGCAGATCAAGTGGACCCCATATCCTTGGATGAATGTCATTTCGAACAACTACGGGCTCGGCCATGATGATCTGTACATTCCAAATCGGGGTCGCATCCATACGGACAACAGCATCGAGATCAAGTACTACGAGCATCCGGAGAGGTTCCTCGACAGGATGGCGCTCTCCTTCACCGGTGATATGGGCTGTGAATTTGGCCCCAGCACGACCACCTCGACTGGCACCTATCTTCAGGGCGTGGGTTGTCATGGCGACACCAAGGATCCACACTCGATAGGTGGGGACCATTTCGGGCCCGGAATTAATCCTAAACAGAGTTTTATCGGCTACATGCTGTACAACCGCTTCTGGGTCAAAAAAGACCGGTATGCGTTTACACTCGGCGGGGGTCAGATCAACAATCCCGGGCGCTATCTTGTGCTCGACCCTCCCATCAACGGCGAGACGGCAGAGTCGGCCGCGATCAATGCGCCCTACTTCACCGGCAATCCTTCGGATCCGTTCAAGGCATGGGATTCTTCAATCACGTTTGACTACATGCCCAGCCAGTACATCACGTTTCGGTGGGAGTACGACTACCGCCACGCCAGTGTGCCGTACTGGTCGGGCCGTGGCGGAGTCACGCCGCCGGGCCCAGGTGGTGTGCCATACACGAACAATGGTTATCCTGAGTACTTTGCTTGCAACGATGGAAATTCGTCCATGCAGGAGACGCTCTCTGCGGCGCAAACCGCTTGCGGTTCCCAAGGCAGCACCGTGTGGTTTCCTGACCTCCGTCGCGATGAGGGCTTCATCGATATCGATCTTATGGTTAAGTTTTAAGGACGAAAGGGTTCTGTAATGCAGGACATGATATTCATTGCCGTGACCATTCTGTTTTTTGCGGTGGCTGTTGGTTACGTGGCTTTTTGCGAGCGAGTGCGTTGAGTTCTCTATGAGCGCTGGGCCCATCATCATGCTGATTCTCTGCGCGGGATTGCTGGTTTATCTCGTGTATGCCATGTTGCGACCGGAGAAGTTCTAATTCTAATGACCGCGAATGGATGGCTGCAGATTTTCGTTTTCCTGGCGGCGGTACTGCTGGTCACGAGGCCATTGGGGGCCTTCATGGCTCGCGTCTTTAGCCGCGAGAAGACATTGCTCGATCCCGTGATGCGGCCGGTGGAAAAGATTCTCTACAAACTTACTGGCGTCGATGAAACTCACGAGATGGATTGGAAGGAGTATGCGCAGGCGCTGATTCTGTTCAGCGGCGCTTCCATGATTCTGCTCTATGTTTTGCAAAGGGTGCAGCAGTGGGCGTGGCTGCCGTGGAACCCCCAGAAGCTTCCGGGAGTCGCTCCCGCCCTGGCGTTCAATACCGCGGCTTCTTTCACCACGAATACCAACTGGCAGAATTACGTGCCGGAGACCACCATGAGCTATCTGACCCAAATGGTGGGTCTGGCTTATCACAACTGGGTCTCGGCTGCCGCCGGAATGGCATTGGCGATTGCGTTCATCCGCGGAATCGCCCGGCGCGAGCAGAAGACCATCGGCAATTTTTGGGTCGATCTCGTTCGCGGGACGTTGTGGGTTCTCGCGCCACTGTGTTTGATCGGTGCGCTGGTGCTGGCGTCGCAAGGTGTGGTGCAGAACCTCAAAGCTTACGACACGGTGCAGTTGGTTGATCCCTATCAGACTCCGCAGCTGGGCGCAGACGGCAAACCGGTGAATGGAACTGACGGAAAACCGCTCATTCAAACCGTCACTCAGCAAACGATAGCGCAAGGGCCGACCGCGTCGCAGGAGATTATTAAGGAACTCGGGACCAATGGCGGAGGATTTTTCAATGCCAACAGCGCGCATCCCTTTGAGAACCCCACGCCATTTTCAAACTTTCTGGAAATGTTCTGCATTTTTGCGATCCCTTCGGCATTCACATTCACGTTGGGAAAAATGACGGGCTCGCCGCGGCATGGTTGGGCGGTCTGGTCGGCGATGGCGTTGCTGTTTCTCGCAGGTGTAACCACCGCATACTGGGCGGAAGCGCGGGGAAATCCGCTGATCACCTCGGCAGTGCAGCGTAGCTCGCAGAGCTCTACGTCATCCTCCTCCGGGCAATCTTCCTCGCAGCAATCTACTTCTCTTCAGTCTGCGGGAAACATGGAGGGGAAAGAAGTTCGTTTCGGAGTAGCGAACTCGGCCCTGTTTGCAACCGTCACCACCGACACCAGCTGCGGCGCCGTGAACTCCATGCACGATTCGTTCACGCCCCTCGGCGGCATGGTTCCGTTGATCAACCTGATGCTGAGCGAAGTGATCTTCGGAGGAGTCGGAGCCGGAATGTACGGCATGTTGGTCTTCGTCATTCTGTCAGTATTCATCGCCGGCCTGATGGTAGGACGGACGCCGGAGTATTTGGGCAAGAAGGTTGAGGCCTATGACGTGAAAATGGCGATGCTCGTCATCTTAATCTTTCCCCTGGTGATCCTGGTATTCACAGCCATTTCGGTTCTATACAACTTCGGCACTTCCGCTATGGCGAACGCCGGTCCGCACGGATTCAGCGAAGTACTTTATGCGTTCACCTCCGCCGTGGCCAACAATGGTTCCGCGTTCGGTGGGCTGAGCGGAAATACTCCCTGGTACAACATCTCCCTGGGATTTGCCATGTTGCTGGGACGTTTCATGATGGTTCTCCCCGTGTTGGCGATTGCAGGCAATCTTGCGGGGAAGAAACAAGCTCCGGCAACGCTTGGCACCTTCCCGGTAACCGGCCCATTGTTTACCGTCCTTCTGATCGGAGTAGTAGTGATCGTAGGCGCGCTCACATTTTTCCCGGCGCTCAGCCTGGGTCCAATTCTCGAACACTTACTCATGCAAGCGGGCAAGACCTTCTAGGAAAATATGGTGAGCAAGAAATCAAAGCGCAGTTTATGGGATATAAAAATCGTTCGCCGCGCGTCTTGGGATTCGATTGTCAAACTGCATCCCGTGACCATGATGCGCAATCCGGTGATGTTCGTGGTGGAAGTTGGCAGTGTGGTGACCACCGTATTGCTGATCCTAGAGCGGGCGCACGGGCAGTCTGGTTTCAGCTTCAATCTGCAGATCACCTTATGGCTATGGTTCACCGTCTTATTCGCCAACTTTGCCGAGGCCATGGCAGAGGGCCGTGGCAAAGCGCAAGCCGATGCGTTGCGTCGCGCCAAAGCTGAGACCATGGCCAACCGCCTGATCGCCGATGGGAAAACCGAGACCGTGCCGGGATCAAAGTTGCGTTCGGGAGACATGGTTTTGGTCGATGCGGGCGAGTTTATCCCGGGCGATGGAGAGATTGTGGAAGGCGTGGCATCTGTCGATGAGTCGGCAATTACGGGCGAATCGGCACCGGTGATTCGCGAGGCAGGCGGAGACCGGTCGGCGGTGACCGGTGGAACGCGGGTTCTTTCCGACTGGTTGAAAGTGAAGATTACTTCGAACCCCGGCGAAACTTTTCTGGACCGCATGATTGCCCTGGTGGAGGGTGCCGAACGTCAGAAGACTCCGAACGAAATCGCATTGAACATTCTGCTGGCAGGGCTGACGATTGTCTTCCTGCTCGCAGTTGTGACGCTCCAGCCGTTTGCAATTTATGCGGGCGCTCCGCAAACCGTGTTCGTGCTGGTATCTCTGTTGGTCTGTCTGATTCCAACCACGATTGGCGGTCTGCTTTCCGCGATTGGCATCGCGGGCATGGACCGGCTTGTCCAGCACAACGTGCTCGCGATGTCCGGGCGCGCAGTGGAAGCGGCGGGAGATGTGAACACCTTACTCCTCGATAAGACCGGAACGATCACGCTGGGCAATCGTGAGGCCACGCAGTTTGTCACCGCCCCGGGAGTCAGCGAGGCAACGCTGGCGGACTCAGCACAGCTTTCCTCTTTAGCTGACGAAACTCCGGAGGGACGGTCGATTGTTGTGCTGGCAAAAGAAAAATACGGACTCCGGGGTCGCGAGATCAGCACCCACGACGCCGAATTTATTCCGTTCAGCGCGCTTACTCGAATGTCGGGAGTAAATCTCGACGGGCGCGTCGTGAGGAAGGGCGCCACCGATGCCATTGCGAAATATCTTGAAGAGCAGGGAAGTGCATTGCCGCCGGAAGTTCGTACCACTGTCGATGCAATCTCCCGTTCCGGAGGGACGCCATTGGTGGTGGCGGAGAATGGCCGCGCCCTGGGAGTGATTCACCTAAAAGACATTGTGAAGGGCGGAATGCGGCAACGCTTTGACCAGCTGCGGGCAATGGGAATCAAAACGGTGATGATCACCGGAGATAATCCGTTAACCGCTGCCGCCATTGCAAATGAGGCGGGCGTGGATGACTTTCTTGCGCAGGCTACCCCAAAAGACAAGCTGGATTTAATTCGGCGCGAGCAGGGGCAGGGGAAGCTTGTCGCTATGACCGGCGATGGAACCAACGATGCTCCCGCACTAGCGCAGGCCGACGTGGGCGTTGCCATGAATACCGGCACCCAGGCCGCCAAAGAAGCTGGGAATATGGTTGACCTGGATTCGAATCCAACCAAGCTGATTGAAATTGTTGGCATAGGCAAACAGCTGCTAATGACGCGCGGAGCGCTCACGACATTTTCGATTGCCAATGATGTCGCAAAATATTTTGCCATCATCCCAGCGATGTTTGCCGGCACGTTTCCCGTGCTGCAAGCTTTGAACGTGATGCATTTGGCCACCCCGCAGTCGGCGATTTTGTCGGCAGTAATTTTTAACGCTCTGATCATTGTGGCCTTGATTCCGCTGGCTCTTCGCGGCGTGAAATATGTTCCGCAAAGTGCGGCGGTATTGCTGCGGCGCAATTTGCTGGTCTATGGCTTGGGCGGAGTGATCGTGCCGTTTATAGGCATCAAGCTGATCGATCTGATCATCGTACGTGCGGGGCTGGCGTAGCCGAAAAGGCGGGGACGAAGAATTTCGAGAAGACTATGAAGAAGAACTTGATCACTTCCATACTAATGACGTTGGTGACGACGTTACTCTTCGGGTTGCTGTTCCCCCTGGCGATTACGGGCCTGGCGCAAGTCTTGTTCCCCAATAAAGCGAATGGACAACTATTAACCCGCGACGGAAAGCTCGTCGGCTCGCGCTTAATTGGCCAGTCATTTTCTTCTGCGAAATATTTTCACTCGCGTCCGTCGAGCGCCGGAACCGGTTACGATGCGGCGAATTCCAGCGGATCGAATCTAGGACCGACCAATCAAACTCTCATCGCCCGCGTGCAGGCAGACGCGCAGCGTTTGCGCGAGGAGAATCCGTCCGCTCCAATTCCAATCGATTTGCTCACTTCGTCGGGATCGGGGCTCGACCCCGATATCTCGCCCGAAGCTGCAGAATTTCAAGTTTCACGTATCGCCCGGGAACGTGGGCTTAGTGAAGATGTAGTGAAGGAACTCGTTCGCCGACACACGGAGCCTCGCCAGTTCGGATTCCTCGGCGAGCCGCGGGTGAATGTACTCGAATTGAACCTCGCCCTCGACCAGTCTTCTCCAAAGTCCGACCATCGATAGCGTTCAACGGATAAGACCGACCTGCTGTATTACCCTGCCTGCCACACAAATTACCAAAGGAACGTAGTGCGGTTGCTGCGGCGTGGATAGGATCGTGGGGGAATGATATCTCTAGCTGGGAACGTTCGACGTGTGGAGAAAGAATATGACGACACGAAGGCAGTGGTGGAATTGGGTCTTGCCGGTTGCAGCCTTGGCCCTCATTCTTCCAGTGAGTATCCGAGCGGTAGCCCAGACGGCGGAAGTTCCTCAAGATTCTGCGGATGCTGGACAAGACCCGTCGGGTCGTGTGGCCCGACTGAACTACGTGGAGGGATCTGTTTCATTTCAGCCAGGGGGAGAAAGCGATTGGGTCGACGCGGTACTCAACCGGCCGCTCGTAACCGGCGACAATCTGTGGTCGGACGAAAGCTCACGCGCTGAAATTCACATCGGATCTACCGCCT
>Ga0116135_1001514_pt1 | contig 11576 bp, 8 predicted proteins | sample June2015DPH_20_1_FD_89738 | JGI IMG/M metagenome (GOLD analysis project Ga0116135, IMG submission 89738) | Peatland microbial communities from SPRUCE experiment site at the Marcell Experimental Forest, Minnesota, USA - June2015DPH_20_10 | ecosystem: Environmental > Terrestrial > Soil > Wetlands >... | reverse complement strand
GCGCGGCGTCAGTTTTTCCATCGAGCGCGGCGAATTCGTCGCCATCATGGGCGCTTCAGGTTCCGGCAAATCGACGCTGATGAATTTGATCGGCTGCCTGGACACTCCGACTAAGGGCGAATACTGGCTGAACAGCCAACTGGTGAGCGAACTGGACGACGACGAACTGGCGCGCATCCGGAATAAAGAGATTGGGTTCGTCTTTCAGACTTTCAATCTGCTGGCCCGCGCCACGGCATTGCACAATGTCGAACTGCCGTTAATCTATGCTGGCATCCCGACCGAGGAGCGAATCGAACGCGCCAAAGCTTCCCTCACGGCGGTTGGTATGGGCTCGCGGATGTCACACAAGCCGAACGAACTCTCCGGCGGGCAACGGCAGCGGGTCGCTGTGGCTCGCGCCCTGGTGAATAAACCCTCCATTATTCTGGCCGATGAGCCCACGGGAAATCTGGACTCGCAAACCGGAAACGAAATCATGGCGTTATTCGACCGGCTGCACGGGGAAGGCAATACGATCGTGCTGGTCACGCACGAGCACGATATCGCCGAATACGCTCATCGCATTATCAATATCAAAGACGGCGTGGTGGAGCGGGACGAGAGGAAGAAGTAGCGATAGCTTCCGGTTTGCCAGCGACGACCGAGCGCCTAAAACTGTGATTTCCAGTTATCTCCTGACAACTAAGCAGAGCTGCTGGCAGATTTCTGTTTTTCTTCCTCGGGCAACTTGGCCACCACGATTCGATCCCTTCCCGAAGTCTTTGCCTCATACAATGCAGCATCGGCGGCGGCCATCAACTCCTGCGGAGTATTTCCGTGCAAAGGAAAGGCGGCAACGCCTCCCGAAAACGTAACCATGCGAAGCTGCTGCCCTTGGTAGACAATGCTCAACTCCTTGACCTTCTCGCGCAAACGCTCGGCACGACTGCGCGCACCGTCGAGATCCGCAGTGGGTAGAATGATCACGAATTCTTCGCCTCCATAGCGGCATACCAAATCCTCCGCACGGACATTTTTTACCAGGAAAGTGGCAGCCTCCCGTAAAACAGAGTCGCCCGCATCATGGCCGTGGGTGTCATTGAACTGTTTGAAGTGATCGAGATCGAGCATGAGAACTCCTACCGGCTGCTTCCCGCGCACAGCGCGCCGAAGCTCCCGATCCAGGGCTTCTCCCAGGTAGCGGCGGTTATAGAGGCCGGTCAAGGCATCGCGCACGGATTGGGTGCGCAATTCTTCGCGCAGCTTTATGTTGGCGATCGAAAGTCCTATCTGTCCCGCAAATGTGGTCTTGAAAGAAAGCTCAGCAGCGTTTAGCTGCGGCACTTCGTCGGTAGCCTGCAAGTGGAGAACTCCCACGGCTTCGCCCTGGGCCAGGATGGGGATACATAAGTAGCTATGGGTCACTCCAGTTGCGTGGTGACAGGGAGCTGTTGGGTCTCCCTCCACTACAAGATGTGGCTTCCCTGTGCGCAGACCCCAGCATTCACTCGCCTCAAACTCCGGTGAGGGCAACTCGCACGACCCCCATGAGACGATAACTTCGAAATGATGGCGGGCAGCATTCAGAATTAATATCGCTCCTTTGACTGTCGGAAAAATTTTCGGGGCGAACCCACTGGCGGCCGCAAATACTTCGTCGCGTGATACGCAGCTCTGGAGGTGCTCTCCCATCTTGGCCAACAGAGTTGCGCGTTTCGAGCGGTTCTCCAGCTCCTGCAACATTTTCTCGTTCTGCCGGTCGAGTTCGTTGCGGGCGAAATCTTTTTCGAACATCTCCTCCTGCAGGCGTTCATTTGCCTCGGCCAATTGCTGGGTGCGCTCCAGAATCTGCCCCTCCAACTCTGTCTGATTCTGCTTCTGATTTTCTATATCGGTGGTACTCCCGAACCATTTAACGATTTTGCCGCTCTCGTCACGAATCGGATTCGCACGGGTCACAAACCAGCGAAACGCTCCGTCCTGTCTGCGCAGCCGATACTCGACATCGTAGGGTACTCCGGTGCGTATAGCATCCTGCCACTTCGAAACACAATGCTCCAGATCGTCCGGATGGACGATCACTCCCCATCCCGATCCTTGCAACTGTTCGTAAGTCATTCCGGTGTAATCGAAGGTCCGCTGATTGAAATAGTCATCGGCACCATCCGGAGTCGCGGTCCAGATAATCTCGGGAACTGCCTCGGCCATGGTATGAAAATACAATTCGCGTTCCCGGGCCACGTCCAGATCGCTGCGGTGGAGAGCGATAAACCGATCGAGGAACGCCGAACCGATGACTCCCACCAACACCAAAAAACTGGTCGCGCTGATGGCCACAATTCCAAGGGAAGAAATGTCAACAGCATTGGTGAGATCCGGCATGACATGAGACGCCCGGAAGCTTGCCGCCCACATGCCGGTATAGTGCATTAAGGGGATGGCGCTGCCCATTACAAGAGCGCTGATCAGTTTTCGCTTACTCAACCGCTTTTCTCCGCGCACGCGAAAGGCAAGCCGCAGGGCCACCTCGGAGATCACGATCGCTAAAACTACGGAGAGCACAACGATACGCAGATCGTAGAAGATCGCGGCCTGGCACCGCATGGCCGCCATGCCTACATAATGCATAGCGGCGATTCCACTGCCCATAATCACGCTGCCTGAGATCTCCTGCCAGGGGCCCATCCGGGGGCGGCTCACCACAAATAACGCGACCCCCGAAGCTGCGATGGCAGCGATGAGAGAAATCAGCACGGTGGGGACATGGTAGGAAACCAGCATCGGCATGGATAAAGCCAACATACCGACGTAATGCATGGACCAGATTCCCAAGCCCATTGCCGTAGCGCCGCAAACCAGCCAAATGACGCGGGGACGGCCTTCTGTCGAGGCGATTCTACCTGCCAGGTCCAACGCGGCAAAGGAGGCAACGATGGCCAGGCCGACGGAAAGCACTACCAGTCCGTAGTTGTAGCTGCCATGGATCATTGCCATTTGCATCGCAGTTGTGGAGTTCATCGAGCTTTTTGGTAGTTGGCACCGCCTTTTCAGAGGACGCGCCGTTCCCGCATTCTGGAGCGGTTTTATTGCACACCGCTCCGCATTGTTTTATTTGAAGTACATCGGCGATGTTGCCTGGTTTCTTGTTAGAGATCGTTTAAAACTTGGGGAAGACGATTGGTGGGACAAGCTATCAGGGCCTCTTCGAAGAGGCCCTGAGGAAACTGGCGGATTAGCTGGACTTTAGGCTTTGTTAGCGCGCCGCGGCGGAGGTATTGGTAAGGCCGGCAGGGCCGGCGATGAAGAAGTTGTGGTCGTAAAGATTGCGGTACATGTGTCCGGCGATCTCAGCTGCCTTTGGACCAAAAGTCGGACGTCCGCCTTGCAGGAACACTACCACCACTACACGGCCTCGGCTGGTGTTGGCGTAGGAAGCAAACCAGCCGTAGCGGGTTCCTTCATGCGAACAAGTTCCGGTCTTACCTAGAATTTCTTCTTCGCTGAAGTTCAACCCCAGGCGGCGGGCCGTTCCGTATTGCACAGCTCCGGCCATGCCGTCAGAGATTTCTGGAATGAGCGGCGCGATGTCGAGCTGACGCTTGATGCGAGGTTGGAAATTAACGACCTCTTCCGGAGAGGAAGGATGTTGCAAATAGTAGAGTGTGCCGCCATTGGCGATGGCGGACACCATGGCCCCCAGCTGGAGCGGGGTCATGGAAACGCCCTCACCGAACGAACACATCTTGCCCACTCCGCCTAATTTTTCAGGAATTACTTCGTCAGGGTAGGCGCCCAGCTGCTCGCCAGCAATGTCATAGCCAGCTAATTCGCCGAGGCCGTATTGATGGGCGTAGAAAGCCACCTTCTCGAAGCCGAGTTTGCGTCCCAGGGCCTCGAAGTATGCATTGTTCGAGTGCGCAAGGGCCTGAGTCAGGTTCATCCGGCTGCGGCCGCCGAGCGGAACTTCGGTCTCCTTAGAGATGAGCCCTTCGCTCAGGGCTGCCAAGGCCACTGAAAGCTTGATGGTGGAGCAAGGCTGCGCGCCGCTGGACAGCGCCAGTTTCTGGTTCACCATAGCGAGCACGCGCCCACTGGTCGGTTCAATTGCGACCACTGTGCCGTTCATGTTTCCCAGAGCGTCAATGGCGGCCAAACGAACTATCGGATCCTCGCCGTCGGTAATGTCGCCAGCAGTAATGTCTTCGGCGAAGGAGCTGGTGTAAAAACGTTCGTGATAAGTGTGGCGGCGAGGGCTGAGAGTCGTGGGCCCGCCGGAAGCTGGCCTGAGGGAAGCCGATCGGACTGAAGTATGAGTCAGGCTGGCCGTGTGGGCGGAGGCAACTCGACTTCCAGTAGCTCGACCGCGGGCCAAATGCCGAAGGTGGCGTTTGGTATGCTGGCTTTCGCTCACTTTCCGAGTAGTTTTTGGCTTATTGCCATTCAGCCCTTGCGGATTCACGTGCGCGGCAAAACTCCATTGCGCTGCCGCAAGGTAGGTAAGTAGGCTAAGACAAAGACGAAAAGCGCGCAAACCCTGCTTGGACATCCTGCTGGACTCCCCGAAAGCCACCTGATGAATTGATGCCACCCACCGCCAAAGCGTACTCGAAACTCAGCGGCAGGATGGTCTGATCATAAGGTCAGCTTTTTGTTCTGGCAACGATAAAGTTGCGATTAAGGGAAATATCATCGTAAGGGTAACCCAATTTGAAACAGCGAGATAGGACAGGTTACCGACGTTCTATCTGCTTTGGTAACGAAGGTTTGGTTACCTATAAAGATACCCCCTGACCCGTGAATTTCGGACGTGCGTTTCCTCACATCACATCGCCACGCTTGCGGAGAAACGCAGGAACGTCGAGATCTTCCTGCTCGAAGTTTGCCACCATGGCATTGCGCATGGTTTCAAGCGAAATAGCTTCGGCCGCGGTGGGCGTCGCCACCGGGAAGGACTGCGGCACGGCGACCTCTTCCAACCGGCGCTCCGGCGTCGGCTCAAAGAATGGATCAGGCGCCGGGGCGACCGCCTGAGGAAAGTTCATCGCCTCCTCGTGGCTCGAGGCAAATGAGGTATAGACCTCGGGCTTGCGCTGCGAGCGAGGAACCTCCCGGAAGCCGGTCGCGATGACGGTGATCTTCACCGCGTCCTTCATCTTTTCGTCGAGCACAGCACCGAAAATAATGTTGGCGTCCTCATGCGCCGCGCTTTGAATAATGCTGCATGCCTGCTGAACTTCGGCCAGCTTCAGCGAAGCCGAGCCCGTAATGTTGATCAGAATGCCGCGCGCTCCATCGATCGCTCCGGCTTCAAGCAGGGGCGATGCAATCGCCCGCTGCGCGGCTTCGGTAGTTCGCTTGGTTCCGCTGGCCGTCGCCGTGCCCATGACCGCGTAACCCATGCGGGCCATGATGGTCTTCACGTCGGCAAAGTCTCGGTTGATAATGCCGGGAATCGTAATGATGTCGGAAATCCCTTGCACGCCTTGCCGCAGAATGTCGTCGGCAACGCGGAAGGACTCGAAGAATCCGGCATCTTCGGCGACCGCTAGTAATTTTTCGTTTGGAATCACTATCGTGGTGTCGACGGAATCCATCAGTTCGGCAATGCCACGATCAGCCTGGGTCATGCGCCGCTTCCCTTCGAAGGAAAAAGGCTTGGTCACGACCGCAACAGTGAGCGCGCCCAACTCGCTGGCCAGCGAAGCGATGATGGGAGCCGCGCCGGTGCCGGTGCCTCCGCCGAGGCCAGTGGTCACGAATACCATGTCGGCGCCTTCGAGCGCTTCGATGATCTTGTCGGAATCTTCGAGCGCGGCTTTGCGGCCGACTTCTGGATTCGCGCCCGCGCCCAAGCCGTTGGTCAGCTTCACGCCGAGCTGTAATTTCACCGGCGCACGCGACATGCGCAACGCCTGCAAATCCGTGTTGGCCGCGATGAACTCAATGCCCTCGACCCCGGCATCGATCATACGGTTCACCGCGTTGCCGCCACCGCCGCCCACGCCGATCACCTTGATCTTGGCATCGTTGAGTGGCTCTTCGTTAAAGCTGATGCGAATGCTTGAATCGTTTGTCATATTTTTTCACCCTAATTTGAATTCTTTTATGCAGCGAGCGACCAGTGGCTAGTGATTAGTGGTCAGTAAAAACGTTTACACATGCGCGGATCCTATATTTTCTGACCACTAACCCCTGATCACTGATTTTTCATCCCACTAATATCGCCTTCAATCTCGATCCCCAACGATCTCCCTGAAACCCGCGTGCTACCCGCGCTCTCTGTCCGTAATTCATCATGCCCAGCACTGTGGCATATTCCGGCTCGGCCAGCGTTGCAGGCATTCTTGCCAAGGGAGTCGGCCAGGAAAGTCTCACCGGACGCCGCAACACCGATTCGGCAACATCGAAAATTCCCGGCAGCCGCGACCCTCCGCCACTAAGCACCATGCCCGCGAGGCAAGCGTCGAACATGCCGCACTGGCGCAAAGCATCGCGCATCATCTCGAATAATTCGCGCCCTCGCGGCTCGAGAATTTCGGCGACTAAACGTTGCGGAAGCAAACGCGAAGCTCTGTCGCCCACTGACGGCACTTCCACCTCGTTGCCTTCTGGAATCAGGGTGACGATGGCGTTGCCGAATACCTTTTTAATTTTTTCCGCTTCCGCGAGCGGCGTGCACATGCCCATGGACAAGTCGCTGGTGAAGTGGTCGCCGCCGACGGGAATCACGCCGGTGTAAGCAACCGCGCCTTGCAGAAAAACAACCAACTCGGTCGACCCCGCACCGATGTCGGCAAGGCAGACTCCTAACTCGCGCTCATCGGCGCGCAGAACGGAATCGGCTGCGGCCAACGGCTCGAAGACCGTGTCATCCACATGCACACCGGCACGGTTCACCGCGGTGATCACATTCTGCGTGGCGCTCGCCGCCGCCGTGACCAAATGCACCCGCACTTCCAGCCTCGCCGCCATCATGCCCAGTGGATCGTGAACGCCGGCCTGATCGTCGAGAATGAATTCCTGTGGCAACAGGTGCAGCACTTCACGATCCGCCGGAAGTGGAATGGCCCGCGCGCGCTCGACCGCCTGCTTGATTTCGTCGCGCCCAATCTCCCGCGGACGCGTGCCCAGCGTGATACCTCCGTGACTGTTGATTCCGCGAACGTGAAATCCGCCGATTCCAACAATCGCGTGCTCGACCGCGGCCCCGGCCACATCTTCCGCCTGCTCCACGGCCTTCTGAATCGCCGCAACCGCTTTTTCCAACTCGACGATCACGCCTTTGCGCGATCCGCGAGATGGCGCCACGCCGTGTCCGCGATAGCGCAAACCGCCATCGGTGACCTCCGCCATGAGCGCGCACGTCTTTGCGCTGCCCACATCGATCGCCGTCAGAACATTGCCTTGCTGCTTCGCCATGAATGAGTCCCGTATGAATTCAAACTACAAACTTGAAATTCTTAGTCGCTGGGTTCCTGACTGCTCTGCGTCTTCGCAATCCCTGGACTGGGCTTTTGTCCGCCACTCGCAGCCTTAGGTTTCGCAAGCGCCGCCGAATTTCTAATGGGAAGTTTTCTGCGTTCCGCCGCCGAATGCAGTACGGAAGCGCGTGCGGGCCTCTTCTTCGCCGGAGCGAACTTTGCAGTTTTCACATCCGCCTTCGGCTTCTTCCCCACTACCGTTGCGCTGGGCACCTTGGCTGCAAGCGTGCTCGCCTTCGATTTGCCTGCGGGCTTTTTCGCTACACCCGAAACGGCCTTCGGATCAAGCTTGTCCTGCGTCAACTCGAATGCGGGCTTCGGCACCGCACGCTCGTTCGGCCCTACTCGGGTCAGCAAAGCTGCCGGCTTTACTCCCGCCGCAGCCGCGGCCTTCGCCATAGCCGGATTCAACGGTGACTGCTTGGCCGTCCGCTCCAGATCCGGATTCACGATTATCTGGTTGTCATAGCGCAGATCCACTGAGTCCAGCTTCTGAAACTGGTGTCGCCATTCCTGGGCATGCGCAATATAGATTTTGTAACGCCGCAAGTAATCCGACGACCCTAGATGCACCAACACATCGCCCGCCGGATCGTTTACCCGCACCTTCACGTCTTCAAGGTCGGAAAGATCTACTTCACTCAGGTCCTGCGAATAGTGCGCTCCGCCGGAATCCAACTCCCGCACCATCTCGCCGTAAGCCTTCATGCGCGGCGCACGGGTCGAAAGCGGCTCCCCAGGATTCATTCCGAGAATTACCGGGAACGAATACTTATGCTTGGGTGACAATTCCATCAGCGTGCCGCCCGCGTCGATTAAAGTCATTCGCGGACCAACTCGAGCGAACGCCACCGGGGTGCGTTCGTGAATCTCAACCTGGAGCCGGTTGGGCACGAAGCGCATCACGCTGGCCGATTCCACCCACGGAATCTGTTCCAGTTGTGTCTTTTGCTGTGCCAGCGGAATGAAAAAAATGTTGCGTCCAATATCCGCGCCCATGACTTCCATAATCTGCGGTTTAGTCACGTTCTGCATGCCCGTGACTTCGATGTTGTCGCTCGAGTCCACGCGGAACCGCCACGAGTGCTCGCCGTAGTGGTACAGGGCAGCCAGGGCGAATCCGGCGACGCATAAAATGGTCGCGGCCACTAGTCCCCACAACAATCCATTGGCAGTTTTCTTAGGAAGCGTACTGCGGCGGGCGGAGACGCGCTTTTGCCCACGCAGAAATGGCGATTCCTCATCCACCTCCAAGTCGACCAGACGGGCGTCGTCGATCTCCGCGTCCTGCCGATCCGACTCGCGTCGATCCGGCTCACGGAAACCGTGGCGCACAGCCGTGGCGCTGGGTGGATACAACTCTTCCTGCAAGATGGTCGGTGCCGATTTCCGCGCCATCAGTTCAGGTCAGTTGTCGCTGTGGAATCGCTGAGCACTCAAACTATAACTTTTTTCCAGCGCGGAGATAGAAAAATAATTGTGCTTTTGCACAGGCAGGAATCGGATTGAACATCATGCAGAAAAGAATCTGGAACGGACGTACCCCTCGGCGGACTTGAGCCGAGGTCTTATTGTTGTTGCCCCGCCAGTGATACCCGATGAATTATTGCAGCTCGTCGCTGACCGTTTCGATGTGAACTCCGGGAACCGAAACGTCCACGCGTGGAACCCTGACGCGCATTCGCGGACAGATAACGGGATTGAACGCCGCAACGCGCATGCGGTCGGCCCGCTGTTCGATCCGCGCCCGGTCGGCTTCCATTCTGGCCATAGCGACTTCTTCGCGAGCCGACATTATTTCAAAGCGATTGGAACCTGCGCGGGCGAACTTAGTTTGCAAGCGCGCTATGGCGGTGTTGAAACGGCAGACCGCCGTCTCTCGCTGCTCCGCCACTATGCCGGTCTTTGCCACGAGCCAGTCAGCACGGCCGGAGGCCAATGCGATCACGGCTCGCGACGGGTCGCTAATTCCCCCCACAAGTCGGTCCATATTCCGGTGCGCCCAATCCGCGCCTCCATCGTGATAAATTCCATTCAATCCCAACGCCAGAACTCCGGCGGTCAACCATCCCCATGCTTGTGTCGATTTCATTGTTAACCCCTTATGGACCAATAGACGCAATCCAATTCCATTGGTTAGCGACCGTGCTCTCAATAAACAACGACCGGAAGGGTAGTATCCTCGGAACTAGCTACAACGGGCAGCGATGCTTACTCCAGCCGCCTTCGCGACAGCATGGCAGCCGTCTCCCACTGCGCCTCAAGGCGAGTAATCCGGCGGTCGTGGTCGCGCAACGCCACAGCCACCTCCTTCAGCTCCTGCGATGTTCGCCGCAATTCATCGGAGAGTTTCAAGGCCGACTGGACGGCGGCAACTGCCTCGCTGAATACGCTCACGCCCGCTCCTCCGCCGCGTCTGTTTTACGGTGTGCTCGCAGATCGCGAAGGATCGCCCGCGTCTCGTCCAGGTTACGGCGCACCGTAGCTCGCGTCGCCGTCACTTCTTTGTGGAGCAGCGCGGTCAACTCCGCCAACGCCGCCTCTTCCTCGCCCACCCGTTGCTCGCAGCGCACGCGGACCAGCTCCCCCACGCTGATTCCGGCCTTCCTGGCCTCCTTGCGCAGCCAATCCCGAAACGCGGGCGTCGTCAGTACTTGTAGCCTTGCCGTTTTCATTACCGTCACCCTTCCGCATGCATATGAGCATGCTTATGCTCATATGCTCTATTTTATCGCATTGCCGATTTCGCGCCTACAATCTGGAAATTAGCTCCCTGTTCCGGCGGCTTGCTGCTTCAACTTGTCCACGATCATCGGTCCTAACTGCGCCACGCTGCCCGCTCCCAGCGTGAGGATCATATCCCCATCCTGCGCCGCTGCGGCGGCCGCACTCACCGCGTCCGCGAATGAACTCACATGGTCTGCGCCGTGGCCGCCCTTCTCGCGTATCGCTCCAGCCAAGGCTTCCCCGCTGATGCCTTCGATCGGCTGCTCGCTCGCCGCATAAATATCCAGTACGAACAGAGAGTCCGCCCCTCCAAACGCTTGAGTGAACTCTGCCATCAGATCGCGGGTGCGCGTGTAACGATGCGGCTGAAACACGACATGAATCTTGCGGAAGCCGCACTGCCTGGCCGCCGCCAGGGTCGCCTTGATTTCCGTAGGATGGTGCCCGTAATCGTCGATCACGCTCACGCCCCCAACTCGCCCGCGCAGTTGAAAACGCCGATCGACCCCGCGGAATTGATCGAGTGCGAAGCGAATCGCCCCGGGCTCGATATCGAGCCCCACTCCCACTGCAATTGCTGCCGTCGCGTTCAGGACGTTGTGGGCTCCGGGCACGTGCAACGAGAACTCGCCTAACTTTTTCTCCCTGTAACTCACGCGAAAGCGGCTCAAGGGACCGCTCTCGCCAACCCTGCCAGGTACGAAATCAGTTTCCAACTTGATGAAGAAGTCTGACCCGCGCCTGGTCCCATATGTCACCGTGCGGCGCCGCACTTCGGGCAACAGCTTCCGCAGGATTGCATCGTCGTTGCAGGCTACGATCATCCCGTAGAACGGGACACGATCCATGAATTCGAGGAAGGTATTCTTCACGTCCCGCATGTTGCGGTAGCAATCCATATGCTCGCGGTCGATGTTGGTCACCACCGATAAAATCGGTGAGAGTTTCAGGAACGAGCGGTCGCTCTCGTCCGCCTCGGCAACGAGGTACTGGGATTTCCCGAGGCGCGCATTCGACCCCATGGCGTCGACGCGCCCACCAACCACCACCGTGGGATCAAGCCCCCCGCCGGCCAGCACCGCAGCCACCATCGAAGTGGTTGTGGTCTTGCCATGCATTCCGGCAATAGCGATGCCATATTTCAGCCGCATCAACTCCGCCAGCATCTCCGCGCGTCCAATCACCGGGACATGCAACTTGTGGGCTTCAACTACCTCAGGATTTTCGTCCGCTATTGCCGAACTTGTCACCACCACTTCAGCGCCCGAAAGATTTTCCTGGCGATGTCCTTCAAACACCGCCGCGCCCAGGGCAGCTAAGCGCTGCGTGACCGCAGAACTCCTAAGATCCGATCCCGAGACCTTGTACCCAAGATTCAGCAGCACT
>Ga0116135_1001510_pt1 | contig 11581 bp, 9 predicted proteins | sample June2015DPH_20_1_FD_89738 | JGI IMG/M metagenome (GOLD analysis project Ga0116135, IMG submission 89738) | Peatland microbial communities from SPRUCE experiment site at the Marcell Experimental Forest, Minnesota, USA - June2015DPH_20_10 | ecosystem: Environmental > Terrestrial > Soil > Wetlands >... | reverse complement strand
CGAGGCCACCAGAATCTGATAAGCGCTTTGGCGCCAGTTGCGTTCGGTGTTGTCGCTCTGCCAGGAGAGGCTGGGACGTTCGGCATCCATGCCCAGAGGATTGTTCAGATGCTCGCAGCGAAGGTGAACAGGCGTGGCGTGAATGGCGCTTGCCGCTAGCAGCGCGACGAAGACTTTATGCAAGCAGTTCATCCACGGCCCTTCCTTTGCCGTTATTGGTTACATAGAAGGGCCGTCCCTCAGTGACGTAGTTTGTATCGGCGGGGATTCCGAGCGCTTTGAAAATAGTCGCGTAAGCATCGATCAGTTTTACTGGTTTCTCCACCGGCTCCAGCGGATGCTGGTCGGCCGTGCGGCCGTGGACATAGCCCCTTTTGAATCCGCCGCCGAAAAACAACATGCAACTGCAGGAGCTGAAGTGGCCGTGGAATCCGTACATCTTCTCGTTTTCGATGATCAGCTTTTCGCCCGTATTGCGTTCGGCGAATCCGTCCGGCTCCTGCCCGGCCGCCGGAGCTGATGCGATGGTGCGTCCGAATTCGGTGGCGATTACCACAAGTGTTCGATCCAGCAAGCCGCGCTCGTCCAGATCCTGGATCAGCCGCGCAATTGGCCGATCGATCTGCTTCTTCATCTCCACCATGCGGCGTTGGCCGCTCTCGTGCATGTCGAAACCTTTGAAAGGGCCGTACTGATATTCCACCTGGATGAAGCGCGCGCCGGCTTCGACCAGGCGCCGGGCCAGAAGCAGCCCATGGGAGAAGCGGTTGCCGTGAAAATATGCAGGATCGAGCAGCGCGGTTTCGGCGATCTCCGGCTCGTAAGCTGCGATTGCTTCGGGTTTTTCGTCGGCTCGATAATCGAACGCGCGCTTCACCGGCGAATCCATCATGGCGCGCGCGTCCTCCATCACTTTGAGGTAGTCGCTGGCTTTATTGGATTCGAGCAGCGCCTTTTGCGAGAGGCCTGTAATGGCTTCGAGATACTGCTGGCGGCGATCCAGGCGATCCATTTTCATGCCAGCGACGGCGTTCAGCGTCGCCAAACCCTTAGCGGGGTCCGGAATCATGAAGGGCGCGTGATTGACGCCGTAAAAACCTGGGCCGATGTATTCGCTGATGAAGAGTTTTTCTTCGTCGCTGGTGTCCACGTCGCGGCCGATATAGATATAGGCGGGAATCTGCGGATTTCTTCGCCCCAGCGTGCGTCCGACGATGGAGCCGATGCTGGGCGCCCTCACGCCTGGCGGAAACAAGTAGCCGGTGTTGGCGTAATACTGCGCTTTGAGATGCACGGCGCCGAACTTGGTCTCGCTCGACAGCGTCCGTAAGATCGCCGCGCGGTTCATCACGCGGGCCATATTGTCCAGACCCGCGCCCAGATAGATTCCGTCGGCGGATGTTGGAATCTTTTCGCATGTGCCCAGGATCTGGCTGCCCTTCATGCCGGCAACATAGGGTGTGAATTTCTTCGGATCCCATAAATCGGTTTGCGCCATGCCGCCAGGGAGCCAGATGTAGATGATGGAGTCAGCCTTGGGCTTGATCTTCTCGCCACCGCGGAGCGATGCCGCAGCAACTCCGCTTGCAATGAATTCTCTACGGCTCAGTGGCATGGATCGACCTCAGTTGACATATGCAAATCCTGCGCTCGCGAACATTGCCCATAGCATGTCACCCAAACATTCGGGGACTCCTGGATTGCTCTTCAGAAATTCCTCGCCGGCCTGGATCTCGGCGGCTGTGGGCGGACGGCTGAATACGGCCCAATACAAGCGCTCCACGCTGGGTGACTCTTTCAGAATTTGCGCGTTATATACGCGATCATGAAACTCCTGGCCATTTAGGAGCTCTAAGGCCTGCACCACCGCGACATCCTCGGGACGTCCGGTACTCACCTCGTTGCGGGCAGCGGGACGTCCCAGCGCGCGCGTTAAATCCGTCGATGACGGCTGCTTGTAAAGCCGCTCCGTTGGATTCAACTTCTGAAGCGCGGCCACCTGAATACTGTCGAGCAGTTGCTCAGCGGTCAAACGGCGCAGTGATGGCGACCGGAAATATCGCGGCACGGACGGCTTTCCAATATCGAAATGATCTTCGAGCGCTGGATCATATTTGAGTTGATAGGTGCGGCTGTTCAGGATCAGGCGGATGGTGTGTTTCAGATCGTACCCGTGCTGCATGAAATCGTAGGCCAGCCAATCCAGCAGCTCCGGATGACTCGCCGGGCGGTCCGCGCGATAGTCGTCCACCGGCTCGAATAGTCCGAGACCTAAGTAGCGCTTCCACAGCCGATTGACGATGGTTTTTGAAAAACGATCGTCCAGCGGGTCCGTCAGCAGTTGGGCCAACCTGTGCAAACGCGATGGTACGTCCGCCGGCACGTCGTCGGGAACGTCGGGCAGACGAAATGGAAACGACGCGGTGACGAACTTGCCGGTGTGCGCCTCGCAGCGAATCACTTCCAGATCCTTCGCCGCGAAAAGGCTGGCAAATGCGAGGAAGCGTGTTTGCGGCCATTCGGAATTCAGGAAGTGATTGTGACAGCTTGCGCACTTCATGCCGGTTCCCAAAAACACTTGCGCAGTGTTGGCCGCGGTCTGGATCGTATCGAGATGATCGGAGTTTAAAACGAAGGATGGGTAGACGGAATAGTCGCCGTTCAACTTTTCCGGAACTGGTTTCTGATAGTTCGGCATGTACGGATCGATCAGCTCAGCAGCCATTACGTCGTACGGCTTGTTAATCAGAAAGCTCGAGTAAATCCAATCTTGATAATTGCCGTGGCGGACGATTCCGCCCACTACACCCGTGTCGGTGCTGGCGATGGCTTCTTCCCAAAACGGCGTCCAGTTGGCTGCGTAGTCGGCGTCGCGCGCGAGCAAGACGTCAATCAGCTTTTCGCGCTTCCAGGGAGAGCGATCGGCGAGAAAACTTTGCGCTTCTTGGATGGTAGGGATGACACCGATCAAGTCCAGATAGACGCGCCTCAGAAATTCGGCGTCTGCAGATAATTCAGGGATTTGTTTCGTTGGCCATTTGGCTTGGATGAACCGGTCGATTGGGTTGGCTGCGCCTGGAGGCGGCTCGGCGGGCTTGGGCAAATATTTCAACCGCAGGTTACGCCGCAGGATCATCAATTGTTCGGCATTCGCGCTGAAAAGTGCTTGATTGAGCAGTTTCTCGGAATCCGAGAGAGGTCGGGCTTCAGCCGATTTCGTATCCGCAGGCGAGTCATCTTTAGCACCTTCGGCGATCCAATTTCGAATGGCGCCGATTTCAGCGGCACTCAGCGCCGGGAGTTCTCTCGGCATCCGAGGTTGGCGTTTGCCGGTGAGATACTCGATCAACGGGCTAGAGTCCGGCTTGCCCGGAATGACGGCCGCACCCGCCTTGTCACCGCCTTTGAGCAGTGCAGCAACGCTAGTGACTTCGAAACCGCTAGTTTTCGCATCCGCCGAATGACACATCGCGCAGCGGTCTTCGAGCAGCGGGCGGATGACTTTTTGAAAGCTGACCGGCGCTGCTTCAAGCCAATGCACGCATGCGAGCAGGATTGCGGCGTGAGCTATCCGCATAGCCCTATCGTATATCATGAGTCCCCTTGCTGGCGGGCGGTAGTGCGCTAAATCTGTGCGCCTCGAATAGCACGCATCCGTAAGCCTCGCTATCCTTATAGGTGGTAGAATTCGTTTCGGTGGTGCCCCCGGCCAGAATTGAACTGGCGACCTGCCCGTACGAAGGGGACGCTCTATCCTACTGAGCTACGGGGGCACCACTTCATCAGTCTACACCACTACAGCACAAAGACAAGACACTAAGCCCTGTCATCCCTTTTTGTCCTTTACTGTATTGCGTTTCGTGCTCATAGCTGTTATGCTTGTTTTTCATGGATTATGCTCTCCAGCGCAGCATGGAACGGGCGGTCGAGCTGGAACGCACGCGGCTGGCAAAAATCGAGCGCGTGCGGGAGTTCGTCAACAGTTGCGATGGAGATCAGCTCAGATTCCTTGGGGAAATTTTTGGAAGCGCAGTAGATCACGATCCGAAGAGAGCGCCCCCGAAGTCAGAACCGACCCCGGCCATCAAAGGCCCCGAATCTGGATCGACAGCGGGTCGGGGCGAGCCTAAACGAAGATGGGGTGTTCTGTTTCCAGCGATTGTTAAAGTCATCGAGGGGATGGATGAGGTTACGAGTGTCAATGTCCGCGAGGCACTTAGGGCTTCAAACTTCAAGTTCTCCTCAGCACGTGCCGTGTCATCGATAGCCTCGGTTTTGCGGCAACTGGAATTCGAAGGCGCGCTCAGGGAAGTATCAAAGCCAGAAGCTCGGCCTGTTGTTTACAAGAAGGACGTGCGTGCCTTGAAAGCGACAGTGCAGAGGAAACGAATCTCAAACACCGGCGGCAAGTTGGCTTCCGAAGTAATACGAACGATTTCTAATGCGCCTGTTCCCTTCACCACTGGTCAGATCATAGAAAAGCTAAGACGTGGGGGATTCAAATTCGATACGGAGACTCCGGGGGCATCGATTAACGCCGTGTTCGCCAGGTTAGTGAAGCGGGATCAGATAAGGATCTTGAGCAAGGGCATTGGCCCTAGGCCCAGTACGTATGAACGCACAGCAACGTGGAGTGAAAATGAACAGGACTGATACTATCACCCGCCGAACCAAAGGCGTTCCGTAAGTAAGGATTCGGGGCCCACCAGGAGCACGGGAGCCTTTCGGCTCCCGCGCCTAGTTCAATACGCGGGCGTGGCGGAATTAGCATACGCACCGGTCTTTAAAACCGGCGTCCTTGTCAGGGAATTGTGGGTGCAAACCCCACCGCCCGCACTATTGTACATCGGCCTCACCGGCCTTTTTCTTCGCCCATCGAGCCTGGACGGCGTTCCGGGCGCTTTCGCTCCTTTGTTCGGCTGTCATCTTTGCAGCCCGCGCGGGACCACCTTTCAGTCCGCCTTTCTTGCCGATCTTGGCCAAGTAGGCGCTGAACTCTTTGGGAATCTTGTGTCCCGCCATCAGCCCATTCTATACGGGAACCGCTCACGTAGTCAAGTCAACTACCTCTTGACTTACGAGAGCCGCTCACGTATAATTAAGGCATGAAACATAGAGCCCCGGCAGTAGTTGAAGCTACCGCCGGGACTAGAACCGCACAGCCGAAGCCATACGAGTCCATCAACTCCAGTATCCGGCTTTTGGCTGTGCATCTCAAGGAGATTCACAATGACGTGCCACAATTGCCGGATCGAATGTAAGCGCAAGGGATGCGACCGCAAGGGTAACCAGCGGTATCAGTGCCGCCAGTGCTCCAAATGGTTTCAGGAGCCGCGTGAGGATCATCTGGACGGAATGTACATGCCCGTCGAGAAAGCCGAGCTGGTGCTCTCCATGCTGTTTGAAGGTAACTCTGTTTCGAGCGTCGAGCGCATCACCGGCGTTCATCACACCACGATCCTGAAGCTCCTGGTGCTGGCGGGTGAAAAGTGCGAACGTGTCATGGCGGACAAAATCCGCAACGTACCGGTACGCGATTTGGAACTTGACGAACTCTGGAGTTTTTTGGGTAAAAAGCAAAAGCGGGTCCGCGCGGAAGACGATCAGAACCTCGGCGACTGCTACGTCTTTGTTGCCATCGAGCGAAACACGAAACTAGTCCTCAATATCGCGATGGGCAAACGCGACCAGGCCACGACAGATATTTTCGTGGAAGGCATCCGTCATGCGACCGCGCGGACTCCGTTTCAAATCACCACGGATGGTTTTGCTCCCTATCGTTCGGCGATCACCACAACGTTGCATGATCGGTTGACCGGCTTCGCGCAACTCATCAAGGTGTACAAAGCTTCCAGTGAAGGAGAAGGCCGGTACAGCCCCGCTGAAGTAGCTTCCGTGGAGACCGTCCCAGTCTTCGGGCAACCCGACCCCGAACGCATCTGCACCAGTATTGTGGAGCGCCAAAATTTATCCGTAAGGATGGGCACGCGCCGCTTCACTCGCCTGACGAACGCGTTCAGCAAGAAGTGGGAGAACCACTGGGCGGCTGTCTCCTGCTGGTTCGCGTTCTACAACTTCTGCCGCGTTCACAAATCGCTTCGCACTACGCCAGCGATGGCCGCTGGAATCTCCGATCACATTTGGAGCGTGCGGGAGCTGCTGGAAGCCGCGTGAGCGACGGGGCTGCCCTACTTACTAATCCCCAGGCGCACACATTTAGCGGACTACCTGGCGGGCTTGAGAAAAAATCGGCATGCGTACGGGATTGGCAGGCGAAAGCGCCTGCCCCACGTTGACGCACAAGGATTTACGATTGGGTGGCGCAGGTGCTTTCGCCTGCGAACCGATTTTTTCTCGGGCCCCGACGCGCGGGGGGACATCTCACCTGCACTAACTCGTAATGGCGATGGTGACCGTATCGGTGCTGCCGTCCGGCATGGTGATCTGCAACGTCACATCGTCGCCAGGTTGCACGCCGCTGGGCACTTGAATGTTGATCTGGTATTGGCCCGCATTGCCCGGCGCGATGCCTGAAAAGCTCACAACCGCCGGGACTCCGCCGACCTTGACTACCGGCGTCTCCACGGTCTTATACAACACACTGCCATCGGTGGGCGCGAGCGATCCGGTGGGTAGTACGTTGCCGTTGGGATCGCCGTTCGGGGTCGCTTTTCCCAGCCCCGTGAGATAGATCTCGATCTGATCTCCCGCCTTGGCCGGCTTGCCGCAGACGGAGGCCGTGGTCACCGATGCGCAACTTGGGAATCCTAGCGCCGTGGCCATCGACAGCGGCATCACTTTCCACGCCGTGTTGGTAAATAGCACCGCTCCGTTCATGCGCTTGGGATCGGACGGATCGGCGATGCGGAAAATCCCCACCGAGTCGGCTGTCAACGGCAACTGGAACGGCACGCTCGCCCCCTCGCTGGTCATCACTTCCACTGCGGCCGTTCCCGACGTTCCTAACTCGGACGGCAGTACGACGTTGATCTGCCCACCCGTGCCGGCCACAATGTACAGCGGTATGGCCGTGCCATTCACCAGTACCGACAGGCCCTGAAAAGACATGGCCGGAAAGATATTCGAGGTGGTGTTTGCGCTGCCGAAATTCCTCCCGAATATACTCACGAAGGAGTTGGCGGCTTGTGGATTATTCCCGGCCTGGAACGTAGCGCCGTTCACGATTGCGTTGATGATCGGGACCGGCGGCGCCACCACTAGCGTTTGCGAATTGCTGGTCGATCCTCCTTCGCTAATTGTCACCGGTTGATTCCCCATGGCCGCATCCACCGGGACTGTGAAGACCACCTGATAGAAACCCGTTGTCCCGCCCACGAAAAGCCCGGCGTAGCTGGGTTGCACCATTTTGCCACCCACCATCACTTGTACCTGCTGCGTGGTGGCAGCCTGAGCCGTCGCGACTGTATTGGTCGCCTGCGCCGGATTGGTGGTTCCCAGTCCGATCGCCAGTAAATAGACCTGGGAGCCAGGAACGGCTGGATTTGCGGCCGTGATCGGATTATTGGATGTGTCGTAGAAGGAACTGCCGGTCTGCGATTGGGGCGGTTCGATTTCCGGCGCCAGCGCCACCAACTTGATATTGAAAGCTGTCGATGCCTGACCTTTATAAGTGACCGTGAGAGTGGTTGCTCCCAGTGGCGCGTCCACCGGCACCTGGACAATGAGATTGGTCGAGTTGATGAAAGTAAGGACCGGAGCTGCTTCGGTGCCGATCATCACCGTGGCCGAATCCGCGGTGCTATTTCCGAAGCCGGTGCCCACCACTTGAACGGGCATCCCAGGCGTCAGATTGGTAGTGGCCGCTGCCTGGTCGAAGACGTTAGTGACAGTGGGCGCGGGCGTGGCGGGGGTAGCCGCTGTAACTCGCAACTGATAAGGCCCGTCACTTACGCCAACATTGGGGAAGACTCCTGAATTGAAAAAGGTGTACTCGTTGGCAGACCCAATGCCGCTAACGTCGGTGGTCCAAGCCCACGCCGCAACACTATTATTAGAGGAAGTGATCAGTATCCAATAGCGAGTGTTCGCAGTCAACGAGATAGGTGGGTTGACCGGAATATCGAAGTTCTGGTATGCACCGCTGGCAGGAAGCGAGCTGTCCGGCACAGTTCCCAGTTGAGCCAGAAGAGTTCCCGGCCGAAGTACGTTGTTACTGTAGAGCGCAATAGTGACTGCCGCGCCAGAGGAGGCCGCGGGTCGAAGCCGTGGGAAGCCCGCCCGCCGGTTTATCAAGGCTTCCGTTGTGGTGTCATTTTGGGCGATGTTGAGCTTGACCATAACGTCCGTCAGCGAAACGGCGGAAGCCCCGGTGGAGAACGACTCTCCAAGTGGCCCGACCATGGTCACGCTATCGCTCCCCGCGTTGGCCGCGTTCAGTTCATCGAAGAGAATGATCGACTGTCCAAACGAAGAACTCAAGGTTACAAAGAGTAAAACTACGGATAGAAAACAAGACTTCATCTTTTGGCTCCTCCAGGGACTCCAATACATATAGCGCAAGGCGCGAGGAAACAACATCAGAGTAGGACCCGATTGGTGGGCCAGCAGGCCCGTGGGAACTTGCTTCCAGGCTTATTTGGCGGCAGGGGTCCAGCGGACGCCGCGGGCCAATTCCAAACCGACCGCGTAAGTGGTACCCTGGCGCGAGCAGTAACGCACGGAAGCTTGCCCATGCAGCTTGAGAGGCTCTGAACGCAGGGTAACGCAAGATTGAACGGCCAAAGCTTCCGGCACTTTCAGGCGCACACCCATTTCCGAGATATCCATCGCAACCGCGTTGGCGAACTTATCGTTGCCGGCCGGATCACACCACATGATCTTGACCTTAGGGCTGCAGGCCTCGCGGTTGTGACGCCGTAGATCGTGTCGCGTTCCCATAAGTGTTTCCCACTACAAGCATAGGGACATTAGGGGGGCAGGACATGAAGCATCCGTACTGGGCCGCGCGGAACGGAGTACTAATCGGCCGACATCGCGCTCGCGCCGGACTCCACTGCGGCGGCCTGCGCCGGAGTGATGACGGCCTGCATTCCCGCCGAGATAACTTGTTGAGCACGAAGACCATCGCGGTGCGATGTGGGGAATGGTTGATTGGCCCGGCAGCACTCGATGAAGGCCGCGACCTCAGCTTTATACGCCGGCCCAAAGCGATCGATGAACTCAGGGAGCGGACGTCCGTAATCCCGCATTTGGAATACGCGGTGGGCCAGCGGTTCCTTGCTACCTTGGCGGCCATAGGCTTCCACCAGGATCTCAAAAGGCTTCTGATCGAAACGGCCGACGTGGATCTGTCCCTCCTCGCCGAAAATCACGGTTTCCACGCGGTAACCGGAGACGTGATTGCGGGTCACCTGCACCTGGGCAATCATTTCGCCATCGAACCAAAGATAGAGCAGCGCGTCGTCGAAATCCTCGTCGGATGTGGTGAGGCGATGGCTGTAAATGCGCGATCCGATGGCTAATGCGGCGCGGGGCATTTGCCCGGTGAGCCACAGAATCTCGTCGACGTTGTGGACGGACATATCGGGCAGAATTCCGCCGCTCTGGTATCCATTGGGAGCTGGGTTGGAATCCTCAAGCGACGAGTAGATTTTGAAAATGCGTCCGATGGCCCCGCTCTGCATCAGCTCTCGCGCATGCTGATTGGGCCCGTCGAAGCGCCGTTGGAAGGCGAGCATCACGGCGTGGGGATGATCGCGATCGAGTTGAGCCGCGAATTCACGATCGCCATCGAGGGTGCCCGTGAGCGGTTTCTCGAGTAAGACCCTCTGTCCGGCCGCGATTAACGTCGCGGCGTTCTCCCGGTGGTGACCGGTGGGCGTTACGACCACGGTAGCGTTCGCAACGCCGGCCTTCGTGAATTCCTGAAGCGACGTAAAAATGGGAACATCACAACCGAGACTGGCAGCTACCTGGCGAGCACGCTCAGCATCGATATCCACCAGGGCAGCCAGCGAGCAGTTCCCGGTTTCGCGCGCCAGTTCCTGAACATGCAGGGCATGGATGGGGCCCATGCGTCCCACACCGGCTACGGCTACTTTGAGGGTTTCAGACATAGGTTTGAGAGCGGCGAAAGCTCAGTGTACCCCACCAAGGGAGGGTGTGATGGAGTACTTGAGTGCCGCCTCTCAAACCTAGCTGATCAGACCTGGCTGATGCCGTGGAGCAGCGCGAAGAGAACTAGCTGGTTTGGGCGGCCGCGGTCATGGCGCTGGCGACGCTCGAGAATATGGTGGAAATGCTGGTGGCGATGCCCGGCATGATGGCGCCGGCGGCAACGGCCACAAAACCGGCCATCAGGGCGTACTCGATGAGATCCTGTCCGCGATTGTCCGACCAGATCTTCAATTTCAGGATTGCATTCAAAACAGCAGTCATTTGTTTTCTCCTCTTTTTTCTTTCCCGCTTGCTCCGGGGATGATTCATTCTGCCTGCGGAGGAGATTTGCGAGAAGAGGCCAGTGGTACCGATTTAGCAGGGCTAGTCGGCCTAGACATATTGCCCTGTTCGGAAGCACGGAGCAGGAAGAAGGTACTGGGAGAAAGGTCAGTGGGTGGGCGCTTCGTAGCTGGCCTTGAGCGTACCGAACTTCCTCGCCACATCAATCAGCGTCGGATAGAACTGCACAAAGGTGTTTTCGACGGCCGCATTCTTGCCGTGACAGGTCTGGCAGACGGAGCCGTTCGGTATCATCCGGGCCGTCTCTTGAGGCTTCCCCGGCGTGTTGCCAAAGCTGTAAAACGCCCATTTGTCCGGATACTTCGCCGAATCTTTCACTTCGGCTTCGATGGCGATTAAGCCGCTTTGGAAGTGTCCGCCCTGGTTGATGGAACCGTGGCTCAAGGCTTCCCGGATTTCCAGGATGAACACGGTTTTCTCGGGCCAATGTCCGGTCGAAAGAAATTCTCGATAGGAAGCCGGGGAAACGAACACGTTGTCGAAGGACTGCTCAGGCTTGGCTTCGGCGCTATAGGTCATCCCGAGGCCCGAGCTCAAGTAGATCCATTCGCGGTAGTTTGGCCGCATCAACTTGCCGTCGGCGGTGAATTCGGGCCCCTGGGCCATCACGGCGGACGTGCCCACCACCAACGCTAGGATTGCTGACTTCATGCACTCATGCTACATGGATTTGCGCTGAGGCGTTGGCGCGAGAAAACTGTCCGGTGCCTTCAGGAATCGCTCGCGGCAGCTTTCCATGCAGAAGTAATACGTGGTGCCTTTGTAGTCGGCCTTCAGTGCGCCCGGGTTTACTTCCATGCCGCATACCGGATCTTCTTCGAATCCAGGCCTGGTCTTTAAGTTAAGATAAGCCGCGTTGGCGGCGCCTGTCGGATCCTTCCAGCCGTGGCCTTGATACTCCATATAGTAGGCGTTTTTCTCCGCGACTTCCCGCCCGAAGTAGCGCTCCACCACGCGCATGGCGAGATCCATGCCGGATGTCAGACCGCCCGCGCTTGCCAGATTTCCAGTCTCCACAAATCGAGCGCCCCGCTTCAAAGCGATCTTCGGAAACTGCCTCTCGAAAAGCTTGTAGGAATTGTGATGCGTGGTAGCAGATTTG
>Ga0116135_1001509_pt1 | contig 11589 bp, 10 predicted proteins | sample June2015DPH_20_1_FD_89738 | JGI IMG/M metagenome (GOLD analysis project Ga0116135, IMG submission 89738) | Peatland microbial communities from SPRUCE experiment site at the Marcell Experimental Forest, Minnesota, USA - June2015DPH_20_10 | ecosystem: Environmental > Terrestrial > Soil > Wetlands... | reverse complement strand
CCAGGCCGTCGCGCTCCAGGCTCTTGAGGGTCTGCGACAGCATTTTCTGCGATATGCCCTCGATCAACCGGCGAAGCCCGTTGAAACGCACCGGTTCGTCCCGCAGCAAGCCCAGGATCAGGACGGCCCATTTATCGGCCACGCGGTCCAGCACCAGACGGGTCGGGCAGGTGGCCGCATAGGCATTCGGATTGGGGCAGGCGGTCTTCATCGGCAGTCTCCTTGGACGTTACGCGGTGGTTACCAGACGGGTACTCGGTAGTTTCCTGGGGGTGACCAGCTTACGCGAAGGTGCCTTCTTCACAGCTGTATTCCGATCGACTAGTTGGTATCTGATAGTTACCATATCAGCCCCCAAAGTGAAATGGAGCCCCCCATGAAAATCGCCTTGATCGGCGCCACCGGCAATGCCGGCTCGCGCATCCTCGCCGAACTGTCGCGCCGCGGCCATGCCGTGACTGCGATCGCCCGAAATCCGCAAAAAGTCGCCGCGCTGCCGGGCGTGGTGCCCGTGAAGGCCGATGCGGATGACGTCGCCGGCCTCACCACAGCGATCAAGGGCCACGACGTCGTGATCAGCTCGGTGCATTTCACCGCCAGCGACCCGCACAAATTGATCGCGGCGGTGCGGGAAGCCAGGGTTCCCCGCTATCTCGTGGTCGGCGGCGCCGGCAGCCTCGAAGTCGCGCCCGGGGTGAAGCTGATCGATACCCCGGAATTTCCGGCGATCTACAAGGCGGAGGCCTCGGCCGGAAGTGTCTTCCTCGATCTGCTGCGCCAGCAATCCGATCTCGACTGGACTTATCTGTCGCCCTCCGCGGTGTTCGCCCCCGGTGAGCGTACCGGGAAATTCCGCCTCGGCCGCGATCAATTGCTGACCAATGACAAAGGCAGCTACATATCGTTCGAGGATTATGCGATCGCGCTCGCGGACGAGATCGAAAAGCCCGCTTATTCGCGTCAGCGCTTCACGGTCGGCTATTGATCCAGGCACGGTTCGGGTCGCCTCATTTCATGGTGTAGGCGACCCAGTTGCGCGCATCGCGGTAGGTGGTCTCCAGATAATCCGGATGATCCTGTGCCGCCCGTGCCACCGCGCGGATGCACATTTCCCAAAAATCCTCCGCACGGCCATGTGAAAAATGTTTGAAGCAATCGTCGTCGAACTTCACCGCCGCGACGATGGCCTGCTTCAACTCGGCGTCCGCAGCATGTGGATGCGCGCGTTTCAGCCGGTCGAAGGTCGGGCCGTCCTGGGCGAAGTCGTGCTCGTGCTTGATCTGCGCCCTGATTTCGCGCATCGATTTCTCGCGCGCTTGAGGCGTGCTCTGATCCCGCCTTGGCCACACCCGGCCCTCCAGCCGCTCGAAGTTGATCTTCTGGCGCCAGATCGCGTAGGCCGCATCGCGCAGGGGCAGGGTGGCGGCGGCGGCAAGGAGATCGTCAATGGTCATGGCGAGGACAAGCGACCTCATCGCGGCGGCAGCGAATAGACGAGATGGCCGGTCCACCAGCCGGCGTCGCCATTGAGGCGCAACGCAAATAGACCGATGCCCGCGACGAGGGCGATCCAGAACAGCGGTTTCGGAATGGAAGACTTCAGCCCGATCAGGCCAAGCAGCCCGAGGAAATCGAGCGCCATGGTCAGCATCTGGTCCGAGCGCATCGGATATTCATGCGCCGGCGTCAACACGTTCCAGAGAAAATGGCCGATCAGCAGGCAGGGAAGCAGCAACGAGACCACCGCATTGTGGCTGGTAGTCCCGGATGTTGGCGTGGGCTGACGAACCATCATTTGCTCCGTTGTCGGTTTGTGCTGTCAAGCAGTCGCGCCCGGACGGCGCCAAGTTCAAACCGGGTTGCGGATTTTCGGCAGCGTTGCGGGTCTGTAGGATGGGCAAAGGCGCGCTTGCGCGTGCCCACCATCATATCCGATGCGGTTCAGGCGGTGGGCACGCTGCGCTTTGCCCACCCTACGGAACTGTCGTCCCGGCCTTGAGCCGGGATCCATACGCCGTGACGCCTGTTTTGAAAGATGCTGTTCGACGGCTTTCGCGCAACAACAGCGGCCTGTGGTTATGGGTCCCGGCGTTCGCCGGGACGACGAAAAACTCAAGACACACCTCCGCCGCCTCGCGGCGCGATGCGTCCGAGTTGTGCCTGAATTGTCCGCCCGAAATAAAGGGCGTGGGGAATGCCGGGTGCCCGATGCACCCGCAGCCCCCTGTGCAACAAAAAAGCACAGGGGTAGAAGCCACGGATACACCGGTTCACCCGGCATTCCCGCACGCAATGGTTTTAACGGTTTCCTTCGCGCTCTCCCTGGTGACCGGGCTTGTTTGCCACCATCGCTTTGCGGATAAACTCCGGAAAACTTGACGCCAGCGTCGGGGCGTCAGGACCACACGACTTCGCCGTCCGCCAGCACGCGCCCTCGTCAGAAGCGCCGCCTGCGTCCATCGCATCCCGAGCCCTACGTCCGTGACGATCGCGAAACGCCCCTTTGTGTGGGCCGGGATGGCGGAGATTTAAAAGTGATTTGGGTCGCGCGCGAACAGAAATATTTTTGCGAGCGGGACTCGACAGACAAAGCAAATCAGTCAGTGTCTGTGCTGCTCCGACGGCGACCAATGCTGTAGCACAGTGAAATGACACGGAGTTGCATAAACGGACTCAGGTGTGCGTCTTGCTATTCGATCACCTCATCGGCGAGCGCCAGCAGAGTGGAAGGCACGGCAATGCCGAGCGTTTTGGCGGTCCTTAGATTTATCACAAGCTCGTACTTGGTCGGCTGCAGGATCGGCAGATCGCTGGGCTTGGCGCCCTTGAGAAGTTTCCCGACGTAAACGCCCGCCTGACGATAGCCATCGGCAAAATTGGTTCCGTAACTGAACAAACCGCCAATATCTGTGTATTCGCGCTGATTGTAGATCACAGGCAGGTTAAAACGTGCAGCCAATGCCACAAAATGGTCGCGCCGGCCGTTGAAGAACGGGTCTTGCGCAACCAGAAGCGCGCTCACGGCCTGTTGCGTGACGGTTGCAAAGGCCGCGTCGATCTCGGCCTCGGTACTGGCGCGCGCGACAATAATCTGCCGCTTGATCACGTCAGCCGCTTCCTGCAGCTCGCGCAATTCGAGATCCACATCCGGATATTTCGGATTCACAAGTACCGCTATGGTGGAGGCACCGGGAATCATTTCGTGCAGCAGTTCCAGCCGTTTGGCTTCCAGTGCCGAGCCAAGCAAGCTCACACCCGTGATATTGCCTCCCGGTCGATTGAAGCTGGTAACCACTCCCGCCCTGACCGGATCGGCGGCGCTGACGAAAACGATCGGGATCAGCGTGGTCGCCGCTTTGGCCACTTTCGCGGGATCGCTTCCGCCGATGGCTACGATCACGGCAACCTTACGATCGATCAGTTCAGCAGCGAGGTCCGTCAGCCGCTCGTATTTTCCTTCGGCCGAACGAAATTCGATCACAACGTTCTGGCCGTCGATGTAGCCCGTTTCGCTCAAGCCTTGGCGAAACGCAGGTGCAAAATGCGCAACATAGGCTGAGGAAAGGCTGGCAAGAAAACCAATTACCGGCATAGCCGGCTGCTCGGCACGCGCAGTCATTGGCCATACCGCGGCCGCGCCGACAATAGTGATGAAATCGCGCCGCTTCATCGCCTTCGCCTCAGGATTGAAGAGGCATTGTAGCAGTTCGAACCAGTTCTGGAAGGGACCGCCGGACGGAGCTCGGGCACTTTGCCGCGATGGCTTCCGCAAGATGGCTAACGCTAGCCCAGCCGCGCGTTGGTGGCGACGCGAGGCAAAGACTCGCCCGGAGGTTCGGACAGGGATCGGCCGATTCGCCTGAGCATGTCGCTCGCCCGGCCGGCGCTGTAGTCGAGCAGCCAGCGCCCGAAGGCGGGAGGTGACAGCGCGGGGGCGTAGAGAAATCCTTGAATGACGTCGCATCCAAGATCCGCCAGCAATTTTCTTTGCCCTTCGGTTTCCACGCCTTCGGCGACGACGGTGAGCTGCAAGCTCTGGCCGACACGGACCACGGTGGTGACGATCGCCCGCGCGCTGGGGTTGCTCTCGACATCGCGCATGAAACTGCGATCGATCTTCAGCTCGCGGATGGGCAGGTGCGCGAGGCGGCTGAGGCTCGAATAACCGGTTCCGAAATCGTCCAGCGACAGCCCGACTCCGAGCTTGCGAATGCTGTTCATGGTCTCGATCGCGACCGAGCGCTCGTTCATGATCACGCCTTCGGTAATCTCGAGCATGAGCACTTCCGGCGGCAGATCATGGTCTGCGAGGATCTCGCTGACCGCTGCCGCCAGGTTCACGTTCTGGAAATTGATCGGAGACAGATTGACCGACACGCAGGGGATGTCCAGTCCGGCAGCACGCCACGCCGCCATTTGCCGACAGGCCTCACGTATGGACCACAGACCGATCTGTTCGATCAGTCCGCACTCTTCGGCCAGCGGGATGAACTTCGATGGCGAAACCTCGCCAAGCTTCGGGTCATGCCAGCGCGCCAGCGCCTCGACACCATGAATGGCGCCGTCGATGGTCCGGATCTGCGGTTGATAATGCAATTGCAGGGCATCATTTGCGATCGCAGCGCGCAGCGCCGCGCTGTAGGCCAGCCGTTGCTCGGCCAGCCGGTTCATGTCGGCGTTGAAGAAGCGATAGGTCGAACGGCCTGCCTCCTTGGCCTTGTACATGGCCGCATCGGCCTGCTGGATCAGCATATCAATGTCGGTCGCATTGTCCGGATAGAGGCTGATGCCCATGCTGGCGGACATCGGGACCAGTTTGGTTTCGATCTGGAGCGGCGTGGCCAGGGCATCGGTAATCCGCGAAGCGACCAGCGAGGCTTCGGCGGCGTTGCGGTTCGGCAGCACGATCACGAATTCGTCGCCACCCAGACGCCCCAGCATGTCGCCCGGCTGAATTTGCGCGCGCAGGCGCTGGGCAAGCTGGACCAGCAATTCGTCGCCAACCGAGTGTCCGAACGTATCGTTGACGTCCTTGAAATTATCGACGTCGAGAAACGCCAGCGCAACGTGGTTTCCTTCGGGACAGGCCTGGATCGCTTCGGAGATCAAATGCCGCAACCGCGCGCGGTTCGGCAGGCCGGTCAGCATATCATAATACGCAAGCCGCGCGATCTGGGCCCGTGCTTCCTCGCGCTCGATCGCGATGGCTCCGAGATGCACGCAGGCGTCGACAATGCGTTGATGCCAGCGGCTCGGCGGGCGGGATTCCCTGAAATAGAAGGCGAAGGTTCCGATCACGCGGCCATCCTTGGCCTTGATCGGCGTCGACCAGCAGGCGCGCAGACCAACCTCGAGCGGTCGGGTCTTGAAGGGCTGCCAGCGCGGATCGGTGTCGATATCGATCGCCAGCACCGGCTCGCCGTAAAAGGCCGCCGACCCGCAGGAGCCGATATCGGGACCAATGGCGACGCCATCCAGCGCCCTGGAATAGTCTTCGGGCAGGCTGGGGCCGCCCAGCGGATGAACCAATCCGCCGGCGTCAATGTGGAGCAGAGAGGAAACCACATCAGGCGCGATCTGCTCGACCCGCCGGCAAAGCCGGTCGGCGATCTCCGCAATCGGGATTTCGTCGGCCAGCGCGCCCATGATCAACTGCTGCAGCGACCGCAACTGCTTGGTCTCGGTGATATCGCTCAGCAACGCGAACATGTATTTGAGCCGCCCGCGCCGGTTGCGGAACGCCTTGGCGTTGATCGAGATCCAGATTTCGTTGCCGTTTTTGTCATAGGCGAGGATTTCCTCCTCGCCGCCGCTTTCCTTGCCGATCCCGCGTCGCAACCTTGCCAGTGTCTTGCGGTCGGTATGCCGGCCGACAAGCAGTTCGTTCGCGGGCTGTCCCTTTGCTTCCTTGAACGAGTACCCGAACATTCCTGCAAACGCGGCGTTGGTGTAGACGATCCTTAGATTTTGATCGGTGACGACAGCCGCGCGATTGGTTTCGTCGGCGACCGATGTCAGCAAGGCCAACCGTTCGCGTTGGTCGACCTCGCTGGTGATGTCCCGAACGAATGCGATATAACGGCTTTGACCGCCGACCTCGGCACGTGAAACTGAGAGCGCGGCAAGGATCCGGCTGCCGTCTTCGCGATGGATTGCGATCTCGGAGCGGGATTCCGGGATGGCGTCGCCGCCGTTCACCTGAACCGGGGCGGTCGCCGCAACCAGATGCTGTTGCAGATCCCCGAGGCCCAGACGGCTTACATGGCAACCGAGCAATTTTGCGCGATCCAGCCCCCAGATCAGCGAGGCAGCGGCGTTGACGTGGCTCACATGGAGATCGCCATCGACGATCACCACGGCGTCGGTCGCCCGCTCAAGCGCTGCGAGCAGGAGGTCTGGGGTTTCGACCACAGGGCAATCGTGCGCGCGCATCGTCTATCCTGATGCCGGTTTGGAAGCCATCGAAGCCTGACCCCGATGGCGAGGCACCATGTTGGCGCAAAGCATACCGGTCCAAGTGTATTCAAAAGGTTGTCCGATCCGGCTCCGCCCGGCGGAACGAAATCATCCTTAAAAATTCGCTACTATTGCCGGAAGTCAGCGCGAAAGCGCTAACACCGGCGGTTATGGATCCCGGCGTTCGCCGGGATGACGGAGAGTGTGATGCGTGGTGTTGCTCCACAAAAAGCCGTCATACCCCGCGCATGCGGGGTATCCAGTCCGCTGCGGTTTCGATTCCATCGCTCACGGCTCTGGAATACTGGATCGCCCGCTTTCGCGGGCGATGACGGTGTGGCGCGTTTTGCGCCTGCCTCAAATTCAAATTCCGAACAGCCAAGAAACGAGGCGTCAGGTTTTCTCAACGCGCGTCGTCCTCGGCCTTTCGGCTGGCGGATTCGTGCTGTGCGCGCGCTTGCGAAGTGGTGCCGAGTTCCTGGCATGGCAGCGGGGTCCAGGATCCGTCGGGGCCCTGCTGGTAGGCGTGGCATGATGACGAAGCCGGCGCAGCCGATGGGTCGTCGATCTTCTGGGTATTGGAATTCCTGGCCAGCGCGGGCGCCGTCAGCACGGCGAGGGCGGCGATCGAACCCGTAAAGATCAATTGTGCGATCCGCATGGGAGGTTCTCCTTCTCGAAACGAATTTCATTTCGAAAAAGATTGTGACGATTTTTTGCCGCCGCGGTTTGCGCGCGGCTATTTGCTTAACATTTGGAAAATGTCGTTGGCGGCGGCACCGGTGAGGTCACGTCGCAAGGCGCTTCCCAGACGCGATCCGCTTCCTTGGCCTTCAACCTGGTGATCATCCCGGCGCCGGCGATGGGGTCCAGCGTATAGAACATGAAGGGCGAACTCGCGCCGAAACGGCCGGGGGTCGGATGTCCCTTCATTCCCATCGCGGTCAGCCTGGCCTGATCGATGTTCGCTTCAGCCGTCGGCCCGATTTCGAAATAATAGGACGTCATGGATTCGATTTGGACGTCGGCATCGAAACCGACATTATCGCCAGAACGCTGGACGGTGATCTTGTGGGGTCCCTCCGGACGATCGGCGACAATGTAGACGCTGGTGCCCGGGGCGAGCGAACCGATGGGTTTGCCGTCGATCTTGATATCGGCGGCCGAGAACCCGCCGATGTCCGTCGGCGATCGAGCCTGTCGAAAGAAATAGAGCCGGGCCAGACTGGCGTCGAGCATCTGGTCCTGGGGTTCGAGGGCGGTGGTCTGGGCACACGCGCCCAGCAACAGGAGCAGACCGCACGCCACAACCGCTTGATAAAAACGCCGCATCTGCCCCTCGGCAAGCATCCATGAACGCCACAGCCGCAGCGGATGCGCGTCCTTCTACAGGGAAGGGGCAGGGGGTGCAATTAGGGTGACGGCAGCGCCGGGGGCCATCTCGCGGAGCCTGCCGTCGGCCGCGTCGGCGCTACTCATTGGCGCCTGCGGGCTCATGCCGAGCGAGTGCTTCAAAGCTGCGATACAAGACCGGCGTTGTCGCCGATATCAGTGCAGCGGCAGCGGCGGCCGCACCACCGGCTCGCCATCCGGCTGGAAGCTGGTTTGCGGTTGCTGCAGCGGTTGCGATAGCGCCGGCGGCGGCGGCGCGAGAGGTGCTGCGGAGGGCGGTGGCGGCAGCGTCGAAGCAGCCGTGGCCGGGAATACCGGCTTCGGCTTTCGTACCGGTGCCACCACCGGCCGCGGCGGCAGCGCTGCCGCGATCCGGGGTCGCAGGTTCGGATCGGACGTTTTGGCAAGGTCGCGGGACATCTGGGCCTGGCCAGCCTTGAGCTGCTCGATACTGGCCTTGAGCTGCTCGATCTGTTGACCCATCGTGGCGAGATCGCGCGCCATCGACTGCACCGTCGGCGTCGATTCCGCCGGGGAGGCGGCCGGCGCCGGCGCGGCGGCTTCCGAAGGCTGAGCCGGTTGCGCAGGTGCTTGATCAGCCGCGGCGGCCTGCGTGGGCGATGCGTCCGGTTGCTCGGCTGGGGAAGGCGTTGCTGTCGACGACAAAGCCGGAAGGAACGGTGGCAGCCAGTTCGCGATCATCTGTTTGGCGGCGTCGCCGTGGTGCGCCCAGGTCGTGGCAACGACAGCGCTGCAGAGCGCGAACAGGAAGGCGATGAAGGTATTCTTCGCCAGCCTGCCGATCGCCGATCGCTCGCCCGGGGCCTTGGTGGCGCCGACGGCAGCGGCGGCGCGAAACGTCGTATCGACCGTTGGGCTCGGCGTACCGGCAGAAACCTCGGATGTTGTGTTGGCGCGCTGATGCGCCAGACGGGTCAGCGCGTCCTGCACCGGGTCGGGCGAGGCGTGATCCGCGCGGGCGGCCAGAACGACATCGGGCTCGATCACGAAAATGTCGTGCGGATCGGTTTGCTGCGGCGTCAGTGTGGATTGCATTGGCACTCCTTCACATCGTCCCAATGTTACCCGGTCCCAACGTTACCGGTCCAATGTCACCCGCATCCGGGCGGTCGGCGGATCCAGGCGATGTCGATCCTCTGCCCACACTCCACACGCCAGTCAGATTTGACCAAAGCAAGGCGATGGGATGGAGAGGTTGGGGCCACGCCTGGCATTTGGGGGGAACTGGAACCGGGAGTTCCGATGGGTTATTGGGAAGGCTTGTGAGAATGCCCATGCCGATCAGCGGCCCACAGCTGGAGCGAGATGATGGCGACGCGACCGCTCCGATCGGCACTGGTGACCGGCTCCAGCGGCGGGCTCGGTCTCGCCGTCGCGGAAAGTCTGGCCGCGGCCGGTTTCAATATCGTCCTGCATGGGCTCGAGGAGGCCGCTGCGATGGCGCCGACGACGGCGGCGCTGACGGCGCGCCACGGCATCGGCGCCGTCTATTGTCAGGCCGATTTGGCCGATCTCGGCGCGGTGGACCGGCTGATGCAATCGGCGTCCGATGCGTTTGGTGGGCTCGATGTCGTCGTCAACAACGCAGTGGTGCGGCACTTCGCGCCGGTGGAGGAGATGTCGATCGCCGACTGGCAGCGCTCGCTGGCGGTCAATCTGACGGCGCCACTGCGGATCATCCAGCTCGCTCTGCCCGGGATGCGGGCGCGCGACTTCGGCCGCATCGTCAATCTGTCCTCGCAATATGGCCAGCGCGGCGCGCGCAACCGGGTGGATTACGCCACCACGAAGACCGGCGTCCTCGGACTGACGCGCACGGTCGCGCTGGAAACCGCAGGCACCGGCGTCACCTGCAATGCCGTCAGCCCGGGCACGTTGCCGACACCGGCGATCTACACCCGGATCGATGCGCTGGCCCAGGCGCGGGGGCTGTCACGCCAGGACGCGGTGCGCGAATACATGAAGGAACGCCAGCCCAGCGGCCGCTTCGTCGAACTTGCCGATGTCGGCGCCACCATCGTCTTTCTGTGCGGTCCGGCGGCGCGCGACATCACCGGCGCGGTGATCCCGATCGACGGCGGCTGGTCGGCGGGTTAGCTGGCGCAAGCACGCCGCGTGTCAGCGGAAGCCTCTGACCGAACCCGACCCAGCTCATCGCTCCTTCATCGACTTCGAAGCCACCTCCGCCAGCGGCGACAGCACATAGTCGATCACGCGGCGCGACCCGGTCTTGATTTCGATCGAGACCGCCATGCCGTTGGAGACGGGAACGTCGACGCCATCGGCGCTGATGGCGGTCTGTTCCAGCGCAAGCGTGACCGGAAATACCAGGTTCTGCATGCGCTGCGCTCCGGCCGACAGCACGCTCTTGCTGGCCTTTGCGGCATTGGCTTCCAGCTGCTGCGCATCCGGCTCCGGGATCGCCTCGACGCCCACGCGCGTGACATGCGCGCGCAGGGTGCCATAGCGCGTGAACGGAAATGACTCCAGCTTCACGACGGCATGCTGTCCGACGGCGATGAAGCCGATGTCCTTGTTCGGCACATAGCATTCGATCTCGAAGCCGACGCCGTCGGGTACGATTCGCATCACTTCTTCGCCCGGCATCACCACCTGACCGATGGAGGTGATGGAAACCGCCTGAACGGTTCCGGAGATCGGCGCCTGCAACGTCATGTGAAGGGTCTTGGCCTGCGCCTTCGCCAGCTTCTGGGTGGTCTCTGCGATCTGGCGCTGGGCTTCGCCGAGCTTCTGGCTGTTATCGGCGATGAACGTGCTGATGGTCTTCGCCCTGTCGTGGTCGAGCACGTCGAGTGCTGCAACCGCACCCATCAGCTGGCCCTGCTGGTTGACGAGCGACGAACGCTGATTTTGCAGCGCTTCCATCGCATCGAACAGCGCGAGCTTGGTGCCGAGCCCCTGCTTTTCGAGTCCGGAGCGCAGATGAACCCGCTCGTCCTCTATCTTGAGCAACTCCTCCTGCGAGGCAATGGTCAGGGTCAGGCGTCCGCCCTCGGTTTCCTTTTGCCGGTGCTGTGCCGCGATATCCTCGATCGAGGCCTGCAGCAAGGCAAGGTCGCCGACCAGGATAGCCTGTTCGCGCGCGACGATAGAGGGCGGCAGATCACCCGGCCAGTCGACCGCGGGCGGTACCAGCTCGTTGCGGCGCACAGCGTCGATCGCGGCGATCCGGCGCACGCTTTCGGTGCGGAACGAAGCCAGCGTTCCGGCCAGCGACAATTCGTCGGCGCGCGCCTCGCTGTCGTCGAGCGCAATCACGGCCTGGCCTTCGCTGGCCTTGGCGCCGTTGACGACAAACACGTCCCGCACCTTGCCGGATTCGAGCGCCTGAACCAGCTTCACCCGGCCGGTCGGCTGGATCTTGCCTTGCGCGACGGCGACGATGTCGATGTGTCCGATGAACGACCACATCAATGCGACGATGATGGCGGCGTAGATCGTCACCATGAAGGAGGTCAGGATCGGCGATGGCGGCGTTTCCAGAATTTCGATCGCCGCGGGCAGGAACTCATTGTCTTCCCGGAGGAAGGAGCGGGGCCTGAAAATGCTCATTGGCGTGCTTCCCTGATCATGATCCAAGATGTGTTCACGCAGTTCATGCGACCTGCCTGGCGGCGGCAGACGGCGTCACTTCGGTCGCCTGGCGGTTCTGCAGCGCCCACAGATGGGCGTAGAACCCCGGCGTCTGCAGCAGTTCGT
>Ga0116135_1001508_pt1 | contig 11606 bp, 9 predicted proteins | sample June2015DPH_20_1_FD_89738 | JGI IMG/M metagenome (GOLD analysis project Ga0116135, IMG submission 89738) | Peatland microbial communities from SPRUCE experiment site at the Marcell Experimental Forest, Minnesota, USA - June2015DPH_20_10 | ecosystem: Environmental > Terrestrial > Soil > Wetlands >... | reverse complement strand
CGGGGTCGGGGTCGCGGTTGCGGTCGGGGTCGGGGTCGGGGTCGCGGTTGCGGTCGGGGTCGGGGTCGGGGTCGGGGTCGGGGTCGGGGTCGCGGTTGACGGCGGCAGGGGGTTCGTCGCGCTGCACCCGACAACGAAGATCAGCGCGACGCATTCACGGATTCTCATGTCTTTTCACCACGGCCCAGGCGTGCGCGATGACGTCGCGCGCTGCCTCGAGGACGAAGGCCTGCGTTCGCGGGGTCCGCAAGACGACGACATCCGACGATGGCGGCTTGGCCTCGAGCACTTGCTTGCACGCTTGCCGCACGCGATCCGGAACGTTTGGGTCGATCGACAAGGCTTCGATGTGCTCGACGTAGGTGCGTCCCAAGGGCTGCTCGGGTTCCACAATCAACACGGCGTTCAACGCCATGCCCGCCGCCCGCTTGACGCCGGTGAAGCCTCCGCGACCATCGCCGCCCGTCAGCGCCTTTTCGGCGCGAGCGAGCTCGCCCAAAGCGGCGCGGATCCACTCGTCCGGAAGCAGCCGGTGCAGCCAGTGACCCGGGTCGCGCGAGAACTCACCCATCGGCACGGACCCCAAAGGGCTAGGTTCGAACAGTCCGGGTCGTCTGCTCCTTGCCGTCGTACCGGAGCGTCACCGGCTTTCCTTCCGCCACCGTCGTGACGTTGACGGGCCGCTTCCAGATTCGAAGCACGCTCCGCATCACTTCCTTGGCGTAATCCTGCCGCAGATCGAGCCCTTGATGGTCGTGGCGGAGCAAGAGCTCACCGCGATTGTCGAAGTTTGCCTCGTCGACGTAGATGAACGGATTGCCTCCGTTGGTCAGCTGAAAGAGCAGCTTCTCCTTGACGGTCTTGAACTCGCGCGACTCGATCTCGTAACGCTCGTTTCGGTTGGACCACGAGAAACTGAAGAGCTTGTGTTCGCGCACGAACTCCGGCGTCAAGAACTCGTCGATGAACGTGACGTCGTTGTAGAGCGCACGGACCTCGCGAATTTTCTTTTTGCCCAGACCGAGCCGCAGGTTCCAGTTTTTCTTGGCGTCCAGATCGTCGCAGTCTTCCCATTCCTTGCCGAACTGACCGCGATCCCACCGCTCCTCGATATGTCGAAATAGCTCGACGCCGAGCTTGTAGGGGTTCAAGCGGCCCCCCGACGTCGCCAACACGCCGGCCGCATGGTCGGCGTAATCGATGATCTCGCTCGCATCGAGGATGTGCTCGGTCATGAGCTTGGAGTGCCAATACGTGGCCCATCCCTCGTTCATGATCTTGGTCTGCCACTGGGGCGCGAAGTAGCAGGCCTCCTCGCGAACGATTTCGAGAACGTCGTGCTCCCACCGCTCGAGAGGCGCGTGCTCGAGAAAAAACAAGAGGACGTCGCGCTCGGAGTGACGAGGAAACTTGGTCGATTTCTCGCGCTCGGCCTCCATCTTTTTCTTCTGTCGTTCGAGGTACTCCTCCGGGTTGATGAACGACTCCATGTACTCCTTGGCTCGCAAGCGCGGGACCTCCGTCGCCTTGGGCTCCTCGTCCTCGGTCGGGGGCTTCGGCCGCCGGCCGGTGTAGGCGGCGTGCAAGTCGATGAGGTTCTCGAGACTCAGACAATGGTCGACGAACTCCTCGACCTTGTTGATGCCTTGACGCGCCACGATGCGGCGCATGCGCGAACCGTGGTTGGCCATCTTGTCGATCCAGCGCCGGTTCGGATCGTAATCGCGCGGGCGCTTGACGGGATTGACCGTGCGCCCGCCGGTGTCCAGATCCGTCTGTCGGAAGCAGTAGTTGTTCTTGAAGAAGTCGACGTGAGCGTACACATGCGCCATCACGAGCTTCTGATCGACCAGCGAATTTCCCTCGAGAAGGTACCCGTACGACGGGTTGTTGTTGATCACCATCTCGTAGATCTTGGACAGACCGTACTCGTAGCTCTTGGCGAGCCGCTCGTACTCCATGCCGAATCGCCAGTGCGGGTACCGGTTCGGAAAGCCGCCGTACGCGGCAATCTCATTCATCTGATCGTAGGTGAGGATCTCGAAGACCGTCGGAAAGAAGTCGAGTCCGGCGTCCGCCGCGAACTTCTCGATCCGGTTCTGCTCTTCGCGCAAGTACGTCGGCAGCGAGGTCTTCAGCGCGAACTCGCTCATGACGTCAATTTCCTTTGCCCAAGAAATCTTTAATCGACCCGACGATGGCGTCCTTGTCGCGGATCTCGCTCGTCACGACGCGTGCGTCCTTGCCGAAGTGCTCGCGCAGATCCTTGACGAACTGCCCAGACCCGTACGGACTCTCCACTTGCCCGTAGGCGAACATGTTGATGCGCGGCAAGAGCTTCGTCCTGAGGACCTCGACGCAGAGAAGGGTGTCGTCCATGGACCAGTTGTCGCCGTCCGAAAAGTGGAACGGGTAGATGTTCCACTCCTCGGGGGGGTAATGGTCGTCGACGACCTGAGCGCACAGCTTGTACGCACTCGAGATCATCGTTCCGCCGCTCTCGCGCGTATGGAAGAACGTCTCGCGGTCGACCTCGCGGGCGACGGCGTCGTGGATGATGTACCGGCTCTCGAGCCCCTTGTATTGCTTTTGCAGCCACGCATCGATCCAGAAGCTCTCGATGCGCACGATCTCCTTCTGCTCGTCGCCCATCGATCCGGACACGTCCATCATGTAGATGATGACGGCGTTCGCGACCGGCTCGGCCTCCGTCTTCCAGCTGCGGTAACGCTTGTCTATGGGGATGGGCACGACCATCGGATTGCCGGGCGCGTAGGTCCCCATGGCGATCTGCCGCTTGAGAGCTTCGCGGTAGGTGCGCTTGAAGTTGCGGAGCGACTCGGGACCGACCCGACGGATGCTCGTGTAGCGGTCCTTGGCGTTGATGATCTTGCTCTTGCCCTTGTCGCGAATCTCGGGAAGCGCGAGCTCCTCTCCGAGAATGGCTGCGAGTTCGTCGAGCGTGACGTCGACCTCAAGAACGTGATCGCCCGGAGCGGAGCCGGCCTGCTTGCCTTCGCCCGCTTGGTCGCCGTCTTGGCCGCCCATGGGATCTCCCGGATCTCCGTCGCCCTGCCCCGCGCCCCCGCGCGGCCGCTCGCCGAACGAAAAGTGGGGAATGTCGATTTGCGGAATCGGGATCGAAACGACGTCCTTGCCCTTGCGACCGACGAGCTCCCCCTGCGAGATGTACTTGCGCAGGTTTTGTCGAATCTTACCGCGGACGATCGCGCGGAAGCGGGAGTGGTCCTGGTCGATCTTCAGGGACATCGAGCTTCAGTCTAGCGCCCTGACGCGGTCGGCGCCTCACGTTGACGGAGAGTCGGTAGCCGCGACCGGAGCGGCCGTAGCTCGGCTTCGCGTCACGTGGGGTCGGCGACGGCCGCCGGGCTCGGACCGATCGGTCGGGTCGGCCGCTCCAACGCGATGCGCGCGATCCACACGCACACGAGCGCGTGAGCCGCACCCCAGACGCCCGCCAGCATGGATCCGCCGACGAAGGCGACGTCGCCGGACCCCAGGTTCGCCACCAAGAAAGCCGCCATGCCGAGAGCGATTCCTCCGATGAAAGGACGCAGGGTGCGGCTGCCAAAGCCGACTGCCGTCAGAGCCAGAACCGGAAGCGCGCTCGCCAAGAGGAGCCATCGGTGGGCACCGACCCCGAAGACAACGATGTCCCACTCGCCGATCGGGCGCGTGGCAAGATCGATCCAGGGACCTAGCGAGCCCGCCGTCGGGGCAAGACCCACAAGCGGTGCGAGCGGCAGCAGCCCGACCGCCCCGAGAAGCGCACCGACCGCGACGGCCACGCTCCGGTCGACGCGCCCGCGACGCTGGCGAATGCGCCGGGCGACCAGCCACGCCACGGCCACCAGGGCCAGGATGCGGGCGCCGAAGTGGCCCCAGAATACCCGGGCCGCCGCCTTGCCGGCGTCGAGGATGCCCGCTCCGTAGAGAGCCGGATCGCCGTTGGCACGGGCGCTGGCGGCCAGCACCTCGGTCACTTTCGCTCCGCGAGTGACGCCGAGCGACTCGATCAGGGCGGCGACACCGGCCACGTGGGGCGAGGCCATGCTCGTGCCGTTGAATGTGCCGAAGATCTCACACTTGTCACGACCCCCGTTGCAGATGGTCTGCTGCGTGACGGCGACCCCCGGAGCCGCAATCGCGATCTCCGGGCCGCGCGACGAGAACCGGGCGATCTGGTCCTCGTCGTCGGTCGCGCTGACCGCGATCACCCCGGGATAGGCCGCGGGCCAGCCCACCTTTTTGCCGCTGTTGCCGGCGGCGGCGACGACGACGACCCCCTTCGCGAGGGCGTGATCGACCGCGGCCGCGAGGATGCGACTCTTGATCGGGCCGCCGAGCGACAGGTTGATGACGCCCGCTCCCTCGTCGGCCGCAAATCGTATCCCTTCGGCGACGTTCGCGACCGTTCCGAACCCCTGCTTGTTGAGCACTTTGACCGGCATCAGCGTCGCGCAAAACGCGAGGCCCGCAGCCCCGACGCCGTTGTTGGTCGTCTGCGCGATCGTCCCGGCGACGTGCGTGCCGTGCCCCTGATCGTCGTACGCCTCTCGCGAATCGGCGACGAAGTTCCATCCGCCCTGGCAACGCGTCCCCGCCAGGTCGGTGCCGCGTGAAAACGGGCCTCGGTCGAAGCACGCCACCCCGGTGTCGACGACCGCAACGGTCGCGCCCCGGCCGCAGCCGTAGTTCCACGCGCGTTCGGCGCCGACCCGCTTGAGGTGCCATTGCTTGCTCGCGTAGAGCGGATCGTCGGGGACGAACGTCGCGTGATACAGGGCCATGGGCTCGACGTGATCGACCCGCGAATCGCCCGCGAGCGACGCGATTAGCGCCGCTTCGCGGCTCGGCTCGACGTCGGCGACCTCGATCTTGTCGTGTGTCGCGCTCCAGACGCTGTTGGGGCGCATCGAAAGCCCGTACCGGGCGGCGATGTCGGCGATGTCGGCCGGACTCGCGTCGTCTTGCAAGTCGATGGCGATCTCTCCGACCACCTGGTCCGCGGCCGCTTCGTCGGCAGCGACGGCGGGGTCCGCAGCGCCTGCGACGGCATGGAGCGACGGCGTCGACGTCGATTCGACGTCGGCCGCGATCGCATCCCCGTTCTGTGGGTGCGCGACGCCGCTGCCCCCGCACGCGAGGCCGAACGACGCGCAGACCCCTACGACCCACGAGGCGACGAGGCGGGTGCCCATAGACTCACCGTACGTCGTGAAGGCCCGTCGCGCCCGTCGCGCGGGAGCGGCGGACCCGGGCGGCCCGTCGGTGGAGGCGACGGGCCCGCGCCGTGCCGCACGTCGTGCTACCGCTCGAAGTGGGCCCCGACCGCCACGGGGGGCGGCATGTACGACGGGACCATGGCACTCGTCAGTACGACGAGACTGCCGGCGTCGAGTTCGATGGGGTGGCCCGCCAGCACGCTTCCGTCAATTCGGGGTCGCTCCCGGGTATCGATCGCGATGCGCCAGGCGTCGCCGAGTTCGGCGGACGGAAGGACGAAGGTGAGAGGGGCGCGTCCACCGTTCATCAGCACGAGAAACGAAGCGTCGTGGAGCGCGTTGCCGTGCCCGTCGGAGAGCGCGTCGCCGTCCAGGCGAAAGGCGAGTGCCGCATGTTTGGGATCATCCCAATCGGCCCGCGTCATTTCGACCCCATCGGGTCTCAGCCACTCGATGTCCTTGGCTCGGCTGTTGCCGATGCGCACGCCGCGAAGAAATCCCAGGCGATGAAAGACCGGATGCCGCTTTCGAAACGACGCCAGAGCCCGGGCCACCTCCAGCATGGCGGTGCCCTCTTCGTCGATGCGCCAGTCCACCCACGAGATCTCGGAATCCTGGCAATAGGGGTTGTTGTTGCCGCGCTGGGTCCGCCACAGTTCATCGCCCATCTCGAGCATCGGGACGCCGTGCGAGACGAACAGCGTCGCCAGGACACTTCGTGCGAGCGTGCGCCGGCGCGCCAGCACCCGCGAGTCGATCGTCTCGCCCTCCACCCCGCAGTTCTGGCTGGCGTTGTCGTCGAGCCCGTCTCGGTTCTGCTCTCCGTTAGCCTCGTTGTGCTTTCGCTCGTAACTCACGAGATCGCGCAGCACGAAGCCGTCGTGGGCCGTGACGAAGTTGATGCTCGCGTGGGGTCCTCTTCCGTTGTCGCCGAACAGGTCGCTCGAGCCGGTCAGTCGATAGGCAAGATCGGCGACCGCGGCGCGCTCGCCGCACCAGAATCGGCGCACCGTGTCGCGGAAGCGACCGTTCCACTCGCACCACAAGATCGGAAAGCTTCCGACCTGGTAGCCGCCGACTCCGAGGTCCCAGGGCTCGGCGATGAGCTTGATTCGCGACAGGATGGGGTCCTGGTGGATAACGGCGAAGAAACCGCCCACGCGGTCGATGTCGCCATCGTTGCCGCGCGCCAGGGCGGGAGCCAAATCGAAGCGGAAGCCATCCACATGCATCTCCGTCACCCAGTACCGGAGGCTGTCGGTCACGAGCTTGAGTACCTGGGGATGGGTGGCGTCGAGCGTGTTCCCGCAGCCGCTGTAGTCGACGTACTCGCGCCGATCTCCCGGGTCGAGCCGGTAGTACACGCGGTTGTCGATCCCCCGAAAGCTGATCGTGGGGCCAAGCGCTCCGCCTTCGCACGTGTGGTTGTAAACGACGTCGATGACCACCTCGAGGCCGCGCGCGTGCAGGCGCTTGACCATCTCCTTGAACTCGCGGGTGGCGTCGCCGTGCGCCGTCGCGAAGCGGCGATCGGGCGCGAAGTACGACAGGGTGTTGTAGCCCCAGTAGTTGGACAGGCCTCTTTTGGTGAGCTCGGGTTCGTCCACATGCTCGTGAACGGGCATCAACTCGACGGTGGTGATTCCGAGCGACTCGAAATGGGCGATGGCCGCATCGGAGGCCAGCCCGAGAAACGTTCCGCGCAGATCGGCGGGCACCGAGGGATGATTCTTCGTGAAGCTCTTGACGTGCAGTTCGTACAGAACCGTGTCTTGCCACGGGATACGGGGCGAACGGTCTCCCGCCCAGTCGAACGCGCCGTCGACCACCATGGCCTTGGGTTTGCCGGCGGCGTCGTCGCGCTCGTCAAAGACGACGTCGGTCATCCCGCGATCGCGCGGGTAGCCGTAGACCGGGGCGTCGACGTCGAGCGTGCCGTGCAAGGCGCGAGCGTAGGGATCGACCAGAAGCTTATTGGCGTTGAACCGATGACCCTCGGCCGGAGCGAACGGACCATGCACGCGCCATCCGTAGCGTTGGCCCGGTCCGAGGCCGGGGATGTAGGCGTGCCACACGTAAAGCGAGTGCCAAGGCACCAGGATTCGCGTCTCCCGACCCGAATCGTCGAACAAACAGAGCTCGACGGCCGTCGCGTTTTGGGTGAACAGAGCAAAATTGACGCCGCGCCCGTCCCAGCAAGCGCCCAAGGGATGGAACGTGCCGGGCTCGAGCCGTTCGATGCGGGAGGCAGTCATCGGATGGATTCAATAGCAATCGGCGCCCATGAAGGGGCACCAATGTGGTTTTAGGACCGCGCGCGTCGCACGCGGCACGGACGTTCGGGTGCGGAGCCTGATACCCTGGCCCCGACCGTCTTGCCTTCGCGATCGAAGATCGTCGCCCATGGTTTGCTTCTCGCCCTGGGCGTCGCCCGCGTCGGATCCGCATCGGACGCGACCACGCTGGCCAAGGAGCGTTCCGTCGAGGGGGCTCTGGCGCTCGGAAAACGCGACTTCGAGGGCGCTCGACTGGCATTCCTGCAGGCTCTGGCGATCGATCCACAGCCTCGTTACTTGTGGAGCCTCGCGGTCGCCGAAGACAAAGGTGTGCACCCGCTCGAAGCTCTGGTCCACGTGCGCCAGTACTTGCAGCGGCCCGGCGTCACCGAAGAAGACCGCCGCAACGCCGCTCCACTGATCGCCGACGCGTCCGCCCGAGTCGGCCACATTCGGGTCGATACGGCCTCGGCCGCGACCGTGGTGCTCGACGGAACAACGCCCGTTGGAACCGTCGCCCCGGCCAACGTCGTCGACGTCGCGCCTGGCCATCATACGATGCAAGCGCGACTCGGGGCCCAAAGCGCCTCGACCGACATCGACGCGCACCCGGGCGAAACGGTCGTGTGGCAACTGCAGTTCGAGCCGGGAAAGCAGGCGCCGGTGGCCCCGACGCCGAGCGCCGCCGGCCCGCCGCGCGCGGCCCCGACCGCCGACCTCGACCGGGCACTGGCCTTCCTGACGGCCAACGGCAAGCCTCTGCCGAGCGAGAAGTGGATCGTCTCCGCCAGCCTCGTCGCCGCGGGGCTCGTCAGTTTTGGGATCGTCGGCGTCTTCTCGGTGGCCGCTTCGAACCAGGACAACAAGTGGACCGACCTCAGCGCTCAAACGGGGCTGTGCCCGCAACCACCGATGACTTCCGCGTGCGCGAGCCTGAAGAACGCCGCCGACGCGCGCGCCACCGACCAGAACGTTGCGGTCGGCTTCATCGTCGGCGGTGCGACGCTGATCACCGCCGGGATCGTCACGCTCATCGCCTGGCCGAACCCGCATGCGGCCAGCGGGATTCTCACTCCGATCGTCACCCCGGGAGGCGGGGGGGCTCAGTGGGTCGGGCGGTTCTAGATCTAGAAATGCCGATGCCCAAGCGGAACTTGTCGAGCCTCATCCTGATGTCGGTTTCGCTGGGGGCGGCGGCCGCCGTCGTGCCTTCGTGCAGTCAAGCGACGTGCGTCGATTACCACGATCCCAGCTGCTGGACGCCAGCGGACGCGGGCGACGCCGCGACCGATGACGTCGACGCCGCCGGGCCGGAGGCCGGCGATGCGATCCCCGGCGAAACCGACGCGGGCGAAGCGGGCGGCACCGGGGCCGACGGCGGCAATGCCGACACGGGCCCCGGGGACGCGCCAGCGCCGGAGGCCGGCGAACCGGGCCAGCCCGACGGGGCGCCGGCGGACGCAGGCGACGCGGACAAGGGCTAGAGCACCGAACATGTTGGCTCCTGTTCGGCGCTCTAGCGCCGACGCCACCGCGCCCACGCTTCTCGGCCGGCCACCGGCGATCCGGGAAGACTGAGCGCTAGCGCCCCGCCCCTTCGACCCGATGGCGAATGGCCTCGAAACGCACGCGCAACCGGTCGTCCGCTTCGAGGTCCTCGATGGGCCTTGGCAGACGGAAGGTCCAGTTGTGCTCGCCGACCGTGCCAGGGGTGTTGATGCGGTCGCGGATGCCCAAAAGCTCCTGGACCAGGACGAGCGCGAGGTCCGAGCTGGCGCGGTACAGATCCGCAAGCAGCAGCAGCGATCGACGATCCGCGTCGTCCTCGGGCTGAACGCCCGCACGCTCGGCAAGCGCCGCCCGATCGCGGTCCGAAAATTCGTCCCACCATGCGTCGATCGGGGCGGTGTCGTGCGTGCTCCAGGAGGCGACGCTCGCGGTTGGAAATCCTCTTGGATCCCGAAACCGCGGCCCGTCCTTTTCCCACGGCAAGACGCGGTACCCGGGCATCTCGAGCTGGCGCAGCGATTCCCGAACGAACGGGGGAATGACGCCGAGATCTTCGGCGATGGCGCGCGGGCCATCGGCACCGCCCGTGTCCTTGGCCACTTCGTCGAGCATGGCGCGCAGGACGCGAAGCCCTCGGGCCTTCTGCGCTTCGTCTTTGTCGGGATCGAAGTGGCCCCGCTGGCGCGCTTCTTTGCCGCGCACCCATTGCCGGTAATAGCCGACGATGTGGTCGAGACGGAACCGATCGTAGAGCCGGGCTGCCCGCCGCGATCGATCGCGAATCCAGGCGAGGTCGTCGGTATCCATGGCCGTCCAGTCGTACGGCGGCAGACCCCAATCCTGACCGTCGGCGGAGAACTCGTCGGGCGGCGCGCCGAGCGACAGCTGCATTTGAAATTGCGACGCGTGCGACCAAACGTCGGCGCTCTCGATGCCCACGACGAAGGGCACGTCGCCCATCAGTTCGACCCCGATCGCGCGCATCTGCGCGCGGGCCCGCTCCCACTGCCCTTGCAAGGTCCACTGCACGTACGCGACCTCGAGCACCCGGCGACCGTCAACCGCCCGCGCCCGGTCGAGAGCCGGCGGGGCCCGGTCGCGCTCGGCGGCCGGCCAGGTGGACCAACCCCACCCATCGTGCGACTCGCGCAACGCCGAGTACAGGGCCAGATCGTCGAGCCACGATCTCTCGTCCTGCATGAACGTGGCAAGCGCCTTCGCTCGAGGCGTCGTGCGCGACCACTCCCGCTCGTGAAAGCGATCGAACGCCACGCGCAGCAGGTTGGTCTTGAGCGCGCGCACCGAGGCGTAGTCGACCCGCTCGGCGGCGCGCGCGGCGTCGCGGGCTCGCTTGCCGGCCTCGCCGAGCGCCTGATCGATCGAGCTTGCGTCGAGATCCTCGACCGCGTCGACGTCGACGTAGATGGCATCCAAACCGAACGCCGTCAGCGCGCCGTAGGGGCTCGTTTCCCCGGCCGACAGCTCAAACGCCGGCAGAACCTGGATCAGCCGGTGGCCGGCACGCGCAATCCAGGCCGCGCAGACGGGCAAGTCGGTGATCTGGCCGATTCCCCAGTCGCGACGTGTCCGGATGGAAAAGAGAGGAAGGACGACGCCCGCTTGACGACGCATGGTTGGCCAGGGACCGTAACCGAAGTGGACCGCTCACGCGCCCCCTCCCTGGTGCTTTTCGCGGCGCTGAGCGCAGCGCTGCACCTGGCCGGGGTCGGTGGCCTTTGGCGCGTGTCGACGGATCGAGGCCTCGTTTTCGACCCGGATTCGCGCGCACTTGCGGGCGACACCATCGACGTCGAGCCAGCGGCCCCGCCGGCGTCCGATCCGGAGGAAGGCGCGGGCGACATCGGCTCCCCCGGGCCGAGCACGGATCGAAGCGAAATAGATCGGTCGGTTCGGTCCGCGAGACGGCATGCGGCCGGGGTCGCGTCGGGGACACCCACCCGCTCCGCGGCCGTCTTCGGCGCGGTCGGGGCTCGCTTCGCCATGGATCTGGCGACGGGGCTCACGCGCGCGTTTCCCCAAGCGGCCAGCGCCGACCCCATCTGGCTGCGAGCCCCCATCGGGTCGGCCGGATCGGCCGAAGTCGTCCTGGTTCTCGACGAGGATGGTCGCCTCAGCACGATGTCGGTCCTGGGCGCACCCTCGCCGGCGCTGCGCCACGGCCTGGAGCGCGCCCTCGCGCTGCTGCAGCCGCGTCCGTTCACCGCACACGCGCCGGTCACAAAACTTCGGGTCACCGCGCGCGTCTCGCGCGATGAATTGCATGACGGTCTGCACGGCGACGTGTTCGCGCTGAGCGGAGGCAGCTTCGCGGGCGACGTGGGAACGGCTTTCTTCGCGCTTCCACCGCGCGACGGAGAGTCGGGGCGACGCGTCGACATCGAGCTGCGGTTAGTGCCCTAAGAAAACCCGACCCCGACCTCGACCACTGCCCCGACCCCGCCCTTGTACGAATCGCGAGCCCCGCCAGACCCTTGCCCGGACAGCGCCCAGCGCGATCGCGGGAGCAATGCTCGATCTGGCTACTGTGGTAGCAGGAGCGGCCTTGGGGGCCGCG
>Ga0116135_1001507_pt1 | contig 11607 bp, 9 predicted proteins | sample June2015DPH_20_1_FD_89738 | JGI IMG/M metagenome (GOLD analysis project Ga0116135, IMG submission 89738) | Peatland microbial communities from SPRUCE experiment site at the Marcell Experimental Forest, Minnesota, USA - June2015DPH_20_10 | ecosystem: Environmental > Terrestrial > Soil > Wetlands >... | reverse complement strand
GTGCTGCCGGGTTTCGGTGATCAGCGCGAAATAGAGCTGCTCGTGGAAGCGGGTTTCACTCCTGTGGAAGCCATTCAGATCGCCACGCAGAATGGCGCCTTATATCTCGGCCAACAAGATCGAATTGGGACCCTCGCACCTGGCAAACAGGCAGATCTGGTTTTGATCAAAGGTGATCCCTCAAAACGAATTGACGAGATCGAGAACGTCGAGACTGTGTTTAAGGCAGGGATCGGCTACGATTCCAAGAAGTTGATTGACAGCGTGCGAGGACAGGTCGGAATTCGATAGGTCGCACCCACTTGGGTGTTGCCACCTTGCCACTGGCACGATTCCAGGCGTGTAGTCGGCAAACCTTCCAGAAGCGTCCTCCCCTCAGCTCAAGGATTAGGCTCGATGCCAATGCGATCATTGACGGCTGATCGAATCCGCTCCTTGCAGGCAAGGTAGCGTTCGGTCGTCTGCACCGAAACGTGCCCCAAGAGAAATTGGATCTGCTCCAACTCGCCTCCTGATGCATGGCAGAGCCGAGCACAGGTCCGTCGCAGATCGTGCGGCGCCAACTTCGACACTCTGAAGCTTCTGGCGGATTCCTTCACAAATGTGCCAAACCGCCTTTACCGTCATCCCATCCCCCCATGCCCTTCCTACTTTGTTGACCCGGCGGAACAGTCTTCCTCTATCGATAGCCGCTGCGGCCACCCAATCGTTCAACTCGCTTCTCACCCAATCGGGAACCGGAACCGTTCGAACGTGGCCTCCCTTGCCTACCAGATCAACAATTGCCCAATGCTCTTCGCGCTGCTGGAGATGATCCAATGTCAAGGCCACAGCTTCGTGCCTCCTCAAGCCACACGCGAGTAGCAATGCGAGCAAGGCCCGGTCACGTTTACCTTTCAGTCGCTGGCGATCAGGGGCTTGCCAAAGTGCATTGGCTTGCTCTGCCGTTAACCAATTTCCGAGGCGAATGCCCAGCTTCTTCACCCCTTTGACGCGACGAATACCGGCTGCCAAATCGGCGCTGAGAAGACCGCAATCGGAAGCTTCGTATGCCAGGCGACGCACGGCGCCTAGCCGTAGGTTGATTGTGCCCGGGCGAAGTACGGTCCGGTTCGCCCACGAGAGAAAAGCGTCGCTGGCCATCGCCGTGATTATGATGGCCCCCCATAGGTGTTGAAAATACTGGCTACTTCTTACGAGCCGGAAGTCTCTTCAAGGAGATCATCCGCTGATGTCTCCGAAGCCCGTTTAAGGATAGCTTCCGAGTAGCCGACCAACCGGCAACTATCGCGTGGTGGCTCAAATCAAAGAATGTCGAGCACCGCGACTATGAGAAGTCGGTCATCGGTAATGGGGGCTGGCTACTGGGAAATCGATGTGGTCTCAGCGTTCCACAAACTTCCACCATTTAAATCCGTAACGCTTCGCAGGCTTACTCTGAATGGCAGTTGTTCCGGCTCCTTGGCGAGCCACGATTTCCTCTATTCCAACAACGCTCTGAATCGTGGTGACAACGCCCAGTCCTCCGGCGCGGAGAAATATGATCGGTATGTACTCGCCTGCCGTGGCTCGATGCACCACCGGATCCCGGTTCCAAATCTCAGTTTGAAATGGTTGCGATTCGATGATCTGAGGCAGCGCTTTACCGTGACCAACATGGATCGCAGCTACATGGGCCTTCAAAGTGTCGTCCTTGCCCGAGGACCATGTAGCTGCCAATTCGCCATGGCCGCGAGCGATCAAATAGGGGTAGTAGGAAACCTCATCTCTTTCCACGATATGCCAGTTTGTCCAGGTCTCGCCCTGATTCGGTGATCGCGCCAGCCACAGGCCCTTTTGGGAGCCCCAAAGAGAGTAGAGGGCCCCGTCCCCATCCCAGGCGAGCGGCTCCACCCAGCGTGGGGTTCTTTTGTCGTCGTCAGGACTCCAATCGCGATCGCCCGGTGCAGGGTGCTTCTGCCATGACTTGCCTCCATCTCGGCTGACGGCAATCAGGTCGACGCCCGGCGTGAATTTATTGCCCGACGCGGACCGCGGAGTGATACGAACTGCGATTTCGCTATGCGGCCCTAAGGCAAGATGGCTTGAGCCTCCCTGGTCGTTGATCCGGGGCCGTTCCTTCCAACTGATCCCACGATCCTGGCTGACCTCATAACGGACGCCGTTTCCGTCATTCCAAATCACATGAGCGGTTCCATCCAGCGCGACTCCAATCCAGGGGCGATCGTCAAACCGGTCTTCTGACAGAACTTTCCACGTCCATGTCGCTCCTGCGTTCTTGCTGGCGCCGACCGCGATGCGAGTACCCTCGTGCTTCTTGCCATCGAAGGTCATTGCCACAAAGTAGACAGTGTCATCAGGGCCGACCGCCAGATCCACGTCGGAGTCGCCAATAGCACCATCCGTTTCCCTGCCGACGTTCACGCTCTCCCAGGTGGCGCCATGGTCGCGGCTCCGCCACAGGCCAGGGCTCTGTTCGGCGTTGTTGTCGTAGCCACTCACGAAGAGCGTGCCGTCACTCAGTTCGACGACCATCGGCTCGCGGGCGAGCCGGTCGAGATGTTCTACGCCCTCGGTTGCGACAAGCGTTTTCGAGGTTTCTCGTTTATCCGTGGGGCGCTGCTTTTTCGATCCAAGTGCGTGGCTGCCGAATGCAGCAACGACGCATGCGACCATAGCAATCAGCGGCAGCCTGGAGACAGCCGCCGTCAACAGTGGCGTCCCCCGGCGGGCGTCCGGTCTCGAAGGTGTGTTGATCTCAATCATTCGCAGACCCTCCACGCTGAGATGGTCATTCGGGCACAGACTTAGTCCAACCCGGAGTGCCCGGTTTCATTTCGGAGAAGTATAAGCCACAGGTGGCGTGGACAAGTGAAATCTCCGGAGGCGGCCTTGGCTTTGTGTTGAAGTTCTCGGATGAGCGGAGAACGGACCATTTCGGAGGCCAAGGGACGTAGTCGGGCAGAGGTTCAGAAATTGGTGGAGGAGTTTCGGCGAAGCGAGATGCGACGAATCGATTTTTGCCGTGAAAAGGGTTTGAGTGTGAGCACCCTGGCTCGCCATCTGCGAAAGTCGAAGAAGCAAGACCGGCCCTACAAAAGCCGGATCATGACGATAAGCAACTTGGTTCCAGTGAAGATCGCAAAAGACAAACGCTCATTGCGCAAATCGGATTCCCGACTGGCTGTCGTACTCTCGGGTGGACGCCGAGTAGAAGTGCAAGCCAATTTCGACGTCCCCACCTTAGGCCGTTTGCTCATCGCGCTGGAGCGCGTATAACCAGTGTTCGGAATTGGCAGGGCCACGCGCATCTATCTTGCCGCCGGTGCGACCGACATGCGCAAGGGCTTTGAAGGACTTTACGGGCTGGTTCGCGACCGCTTGTTGTGCGAGCCACTCAGTGGGCATCTTTTCGTGTTTTGCAACTCGCAGCGCAATCGGCTGAAGGTCCTCGTCTGGGACGGCACCGGACTCTGGGTCTGCGCCAAGAGATTGGAGAAGGGGCGTTTCAGTTGGCCCCAATCGGGCGATGCCCACAGCAAAGTCACTTTAACCCAAGAAGAGCTAGCGCTTCTCTTAGGCGGAGTTGAGCTAGCTGAGACGAAGAGCAAGCAATGGTATCGAAAATCCCGTCAGAAGATCATGCCACATCAGAAACTGCTTGTAGGCACGGAGCCGAGTCTGCTAATCAGTAGCGTATTGTGTCTGGCCCAAGAGCAACGCGGTTCACTTTTCGCTCCCCACAAGAATGTCGATTCGGTTCCCACACATACCTTCGTGTGCCGCTCCGAGCCATTCGTTATCTCACGGCCGAACTCCATTCAACTCTAGATTGACTACGAAAACTCTCAGCCAGTCTCCAGGTTTTGAGTCATAAGGAGTCTCATGACAATTCTGATCGGATGCCCCAGGAAATCCGCATCTCCGATGCCCAATGGATTGCCTTTCGCGCTGTTGCTTCTATGTCTGATGTCCTCATGTGGATCGAACATAGTACCCGTCTACACCGCAACGCCGAGCACAGGGCCCATCACACCCAGCTCGGTTCAATTGTCGCTGACCTCGTTGTCTCCTAGTCAAGTCCAATATCCGGCAAGCGAAAATCTCACTTTGAACGTGGCGGGAACCGGTTTTACTAACCAGTCTAGTGTGGTCTTTAACGGGACACAATTGACGACGACGGAAGATAGCGACACTCAACTATCGGCAATCTTGCCTCCATCGCTGATCTCAAAACCCGGCTCTTTCGCGCTTTACGTCTGGGACACTAGCGATCATAGCGACAAATCCAACTCGATCTCGCTCGCCGTGCTCCAGCCGCCGAGTTTCACCCTCAGTGTCTCGCCCGCAAGCCTTAGCATCAACCAGTGGGTGGGCGGACAGGTCGCCGTCGCGGTTGTCCCGCAGAACGGATTTTCCGGAAAGGTGTCCTTGTTTGTCTCGGGACTGCCCGCCGCCGTTGTTGCATCCTTTGTCCCGTCGACGACTGGCAACTCGACCCTGATCGTTCAACCTACAGACGACCTGCATCCGGGGATCGCAACGCTCACGATCACGGGTTTTTCGGGCAGTATGACTGCAATTGCGACTATTTCTCTGTCATCTGCCGAATTACCGGTAATTCGGGATGAAAATGGGTACTGCGGCGCCAGCGGTAACTGGACCGGCACGCGCTTCGATGCATCCTCAGAGTTGCCCAGGATTTGCGTTTACACCGCCCTGGCAGCCACTCCGAGCTCCGGCCCGGTGACCTCTCTTTCCGCGGGAGCCAATCTGCACGCCGCCCTCAGTGCTGCGAATTGCGGCGACACCATCGAACTCGAAGCGGGTGCTTCGTTTCCTCTCCGCTCCACAGCGCTGCCGTCGAAAGGCTGCGATGACCAGCACTGGATCACGGTAAGAACGAGCGCGCCCGATTCTTCGCTTCCGCCGGAGCACGTCCGCGCCAACCCGAGCTATGCCGGAGTTCCCAGCCTGCCTTCGAGGCCGCCCTTCGACGGTGGCAGCGGGAATGTTATGGCGCAAATCCTCACCTCCCCGGCCAGCCCTCTGATTCCAGGAGACCACTACCGCTTTATCGGAATCGAGATCACCAGGCCTGTCGACGGAAAATGGTACAACGAGCTTGTCCATACGCAGACGCCTTACGTTCTGTTTGACCGCTGCTGGATCCACGGCGATGCCCTGGACGACACGACGCACCTGGTGCAGGCGGGGCCGGGCTCCCTCTACGTGGGCGTGATCGATTCCTATCTTAACGATGCCCACTGCGCGAAAGCCTGCACCGACTCCCAGGCCATCAGCGCGCATGACGGCGGCGCAGCCATCAAGGTAGTAAACAACTTCCTGGAGGCTGCCGGCGAGAACATCCTCTTTGGAGGGAGCGAGGCCACATCCGTAACCACCGACATCGAGATCCGGCTGAATCATTTCTTCAAACCCATGAGCTGGAACCCCGACGCCCCGACTTTCCTCGGAACAAAATTCATTGTGAAGAACAACCTGGAGTTCAAAGAGGGGCAGCGGGCTCTAGTCGAGGGCAACATCTTGGAAAACGCATGGGGAGGATACAGCCAGCGCGGCCTGAACATACTGCTGGGCGCAAAGAACCAGGAGGGCAAGGGCGACACGAACCTTTGCCCGATCTGCTTCGTCGCCAATGTGACGCTGCGCTTCAACTACGTAAGACAAGGCTCAGGAGCGATGGCGATCGCAGATGGAGAGACCGCCGACGGAGGCTGGGCGGCGGGAACCTATGACCTCAGCCTGCACGACATGATTTTCGATGCAATGCAATACCGCAAGTGTTACGTATGCGGCGATTTCCTGTCCGAGATCGGAAGCGGCTATAGCGCAACTTCGCCGCCGCCGACCACGCTGAATAACGTCTCGATCAATCATCTCACAGTGGTCAACGCCGGATTTCTCGCCGCGGCCGGGAAGTCGACCGGGTTTATGGAGATGAGCGGCCCTCCCTCTGGAAACCCAACCAACACCGCGCAAATCATGAACCTGTCCTGGACCAACTCAATTATCGACGCCGGAAACAGCGGGGCGTATCCGGACGGCGGGGGTGCCAGCAACTGCTCGGTTGGGGAAAAAACGGTAGCCAACAAAATTGCGGCGTGCTGGGCGGGCGCCAGTTCTCTTACGGGGAATGTGCTGGTGACCGACTATGCTACGCAAACACTGATTTTTCCCGCAGGAAACCAGACCTCGCCCACTTGGAGCCAAGTCGGCTTTCTCGATTTCAACGCGGGTGACGGCGGAAACTATCTTCTCGCACCGACCAGTCCTTACAAAGGGTCCGCAACCGACGGAACTGATCCTGGAGCTGACGTTGTCGCCGTCATGGCTCCTGTTCCTGCAATCGAGTAATGGTGAAGGAGTGGAGGAATGCCTAGACGGAGAAACATCATGACTTTGTCGTACGCATTTGCGTTGATCGTCACGCTTCAAGTCCCATCGTTCGCCCAAAACCAATTCGTTGAACCGGTTCCGCCCCTAAAAGGCCCCGGATTCACTGTAGGAGTCGGATACGAGTATTTGGCGATGCAGGGTTCGTCATCACACAGCATTCCGCTCAACGGTTTGAATGCCAACGGAGTGATGGAATTCAATCGAAGATGGGCATTAACCACCGATCTCAGCTATGTCCGCGCTTCGAACATCATGGGCACCGGGCAAGAGGGGTACGTGCTAAACCTCCTGGCGGGGCCGGAGCTATGTCTGAAAGAGCACAGAAACGGTTGGTTCTTTGTTCACGCGCTCGGCGGAAGCGCCCTTGTCAATAGCGCCGCTCCAACAAATGATGGTTATCTCCGCGGCTGGGTGGCTCGTCCTTCGTTCGGTGCGGGCGGAGGAATGGAAAAATCTCTCCGAGGGCCATTCGGAATTCGTGTGTACGGAGACTACGTTCGTACAGCGTTCGCGAATTCTCTCGCCACTGTGGAACCGAAAAACAATTTTCGCTCTGTCGTCAGCTTCGTCTTTCGGATGCCGTTCGAAGGCCCACGATAGTGCTGGAGTAAGAAGCCGTTTAGCCAACCGACTTCGCGCACCCTGCCTAGGCATTCGCACGATTGTTTTGGACCTACCACATCAAGGATTAAGAAAGAATCTTCCAGCATTGCAAGGTTGCTCCTCTCCCAAGAGGGGCTCTCTAGCCTTCGCTTTGTTTCTTCTATATTCGTCGATTCCCAGGCTGCTGAAACGCAAGGTCAGGAGAGGGAGTCGACCAAAAAACTTGGTAAGCGCTTGGTTGCATGGGAGAACATTTGTTAGGCGGTGCGGATAGGAGTTTCGGAAACGATAAGGGGCTGCGTCTCCGTCTTTCGGCTGGCTACGCGATTAGATAGCGAATGGAGTTAGAGCGCAGAACTGCAGATGGGCAAGTTTGGGCTTTCGTATCGCCAATTTGGGAAGCTTCTTTCCAAATTGGCGATATCGTCTTCGCATGCACTGTTCGTGCGGCCCAACCACACATGGTTGCTTGAGATCCCGACTCATCTCTCCGACTACTGCGGAACCCCACAGTTATGTTTTTTTCTACGCCCGGCAACAACCCCATCATCCTAGAACGCAAGTCTTTAATGCGAGTTGCAGATCAAGAATTTGATCGGTGTCTGTAGATGCTCTAGAGACGCGACAAGAAGTTTCTCATCTCCATTGCTGCGGCGGAAAGATAAGGGCTGCCAATTACGTCCTTCGCTTTTGTGCGTGGTGCGCAACGTGCTACACAACTCACGGTCGAAGCAGCCAACCAATTGGTTGACATCGATTGTAAGAGTCTAGGAGACAAAAACGATGCGCCATGTGACTCTGCCTGGGTTGCTCCTTGTATTTGTTGGCCTGCTTTCGTCTTTGGGGCAGACAGCCGCCGCTCAGTCGGCAGTAGAAAACTCTGCTTCTAGATCGGCTGTACCTCTTTTCGTAAAGATCAGCAGTGTCTTGTTTGAGCTTAATGGCACACCTGCATCCGGCTTACAGAGGCTGACTTTCTCGCTCTACGGACAGCAAACGGGAGGATCGGCTCTTTGGGCCGAGACGCAAACTGTCCTTCCGAACACCGGAGGCAATTTTACGGTGCTGTTGGGATCGGCAAGCTCGCTGGGAATTCCTGCGTCCACATTTGCTACCGGCGAACCCAGATGGATCGGAATAACCCCGAATGATGGAGTCGAACGTCCCAGGGTTGCTCTCGTCAGTGTGCCGTACGCCCTGAAAGCTATCGATGCGGATACGCTTGGGGGTATGGGACCCGAGCAGTTCGTGTCGGTTCAACAGTTAGGTTCGATACTGAGCGGCCTGAAATTTCCTTATCCAGTAGGACCTGTTTTGGTGGCTCCAATTGCTGCTGCTTCCTGGCGCATGCCATCATTCGAGGCTACGTCGCCGGTGGGGCCTTCATTTGTATCGAATGCGGCCAGCGGGCCACCGCTGCAAGTCGTGTCCACGTCGATGGTTTCCAACTTCAACGCAGATCTTCTGCATGGCCTCACCGATGCTGCCTTTGCAAAGATTAGCCAGGGCAATTTGTTTTTGCAGATGCAGAGCTTCGGAGGCGGCGCAGACCTTCCGGCAAGCAGTCCCGAGACGAATGCTCCGAATCTCATGGACTCGGCGCCGCTGAACTTCGACTCCTCGCTGACCGATCCTCAGACTCACGCCCAGTCGACGCAGCGTTTGAGTTGGATATCCGAGCCCACATCGGGACCTGACGGCAGCCCCGGCGCGAAATTATCTCTCTTCTTCAGCACGAATGGATCGCAGCCAGCTCCGACCGGACTTTCTATAAACGCCGACGGCACAATCAACTTTTCACCGGCCCAGCAATTACTGATGGGCGGAACGGAATCGACGGGCTCTTCCATCGGCGGCACCGGACCGGAGCCGGGAAACCCGAACAACCCGGTCGCGAACACTGCGGCCTACAACTGGACTGACAAACCCCAATCAGGGATCCAAGTCGGACCCAATTCCGTAACATTGATCCCGTGCCCACGCGGAGTAAACGGCGTCGATCTTTGGCACTACCTCTACATTACTGGAACGGGAACCCCTGAGGTTGTGCTGATTACAGGCGGAAGTTGCGTTTCGCGAGCATCGGGAGGAACGATAGAATTCACGGCTGCGTATGCGCATCCATCCGGATACTCCATTGGCACCGCTACGGATGGAATTCAAGAAGCCGTGATCGATGCGGATATGACTCGCACGAGTGGGGCGGTGTCTCGTCAGGTTATGATTGACCCAGGCTCCCATACTCTGCGGGCAAGAGTTTCAATCCGCAGTTCATCGATCACCGTCAACTCATCTGGCGCAACCCTGATCTGTGCAATGAGCGACACTTGCATCATGGCTGGCGATCCCGCCAACGGCGATCAATTTCAGAGCATTGTTTTACAAGGACTGAATGTCGCACCTGGGATCGTGGGCGGAATATGGCCAGCGATTGAAGATAATTCGCAAGGCGCGACAATTTCGAGCGTGTCTCCCCAAAACAGTTCCGTGAGTGGCGCAAGCTTCGGATCGCTTGTGCAGATTGACAACGATCAGGCTTCCACTATCGAACACCTCACGACAACGACGAGCTACACATGGGGGCGCTGTGACACGACCTTTTGTTCTGTCGCAATTCTCGGCCCCGGACCTTTCTCCCGCAACGCGGGCGTGCTTCACGTCAACAACTCTAACATCAGCTTGCAGTGCACGGGCAACGGAATCGACAATCAGGATGGCAACACACTCAACGTCAATAACACTATCGTGCAGGGTGCAGCACAATTCGGAATAAGGGCAGCAACAGTGTACCAGCAGAACACGGTTACTTTAAGCGGCGTATACGGCGAACAAGATGGAACCTGTAATCCATTGGGTACTGGAACGGCAGGTCTAATCGTCGAAGGCGGAACAGCAAATGAAATTGGCTCTAATCCCGCGGGGGCTTGGCCGGTGTTCGCGAATACTGGCTATATAGTCGACTGGTACTACATCGTAGCTCACAGTAGCGAATACGGTACTTCTCCTATCCTTATGGCTGGTTACGCACAAACGAGCGGGGTAGGACCTGTCAACGTCGCCTGGAACCAAATTGGATACGTCGGCACCATTACTTATGATGTACTTCGCCAAACAGATAACGGGCAGCTTAACCAGACAGCTCCCAATGGTACTGGCGCATACGCTGTAGCAACGGGGCTAGCTGCAACTAGTGTTTGCAAAAATAATGTGTGCTCGTTCTTGGATCACGCCGAATCAGTTCCTTCGACATACACGGTGGAGACTAACACGGTTTATTGGCCTTCGTTGAGACTTTGGCCTGGAAATATAGTCCTGACCCAACCGTACGACGTCCTCAACAGCGGCGGCGGGGGGCAAACTACGTTGTCGGCGGACATCATAACTCCGGGTGGTATCGTGCAATCGGCTGGCATTACCTATCCTTCCGTGCAAGCCCAGCAATGCAACCCAGCGGATGGCTGGTCGCCAGTCTGGGTGGAGTGCGCAGCCGGTACTTCGGCCGGTAATAACAATCCCTCTGTAGGTGCCCAGGTAGTGCAACTGACCGGCACAGGAGGATCGCCGGGAGGATTCAAAGGGCGCTTAATCTACACCATTTCCCCTGCGTCCCCCGGAACAAACGCCACGCACGTGATTACTTTGGCAGACTCGAATGCCACGAAAACGCTCTCCACACAACCGGGAGTTAGCCCGTCCTGGGACACCAATGACAGTTACATCGGATTCGACGCCCCGACCAACGGTACGCAAACACAGGTCGCTTTCGGCGCATCGGTGGCAATTTCGAATTACATTGCCAACACCGGCGACAATACAAATTATCTTGAACGACTCACTGCCACGGGCAAAGTGTTTAGGGTTCCTTTGCAATTTGATTCAGTTCCCTATGCCCAACTGGCTACCCTGTCTAACGTAACGAACGGCAGCACGGTGTTCTGCATCGACTGCGTGAACGTAGCTGACGATGGGGCTGCTTTCGACAGTGATGCTGCGCCGGGGGGCCACGGAACGAGCGTACTCCGGGAGAACGGGCAATGGCGAGTTCATTGACGGAACAGCGGAAAGACATTGGACAAAGACATGTATTTCCCAATTTTCGCTTTGGCTGCGGTTAGGGAAGACAACCAGCCTGTTTACGGGTGGTTGCTGAAATTCTGACCGCCTACAAGCACAACGATCCGGGATATGATGAGGGTTGGGAGGCTGCTGGCTCAAGGCGGACCAATGGAGTCCAAATGAAATCCTTGTTAACTCTACTGCTGATGGGTGAGATGGCACTCGGACAGTCAATGAGCGTTCCCAAGAGCGAGGGCGGCAAGCACGAGCCGATTGACGTGCCAGCGATCCAAAAGACAAAGAAGGAATGCACGCACTGGGAGCACAATGCGCTCGTGATCCCCGAGCATCCCGTTTTCCCGTGCGACAAATACGAAGACGTGCCCTATTGAACGTGCGAGGACGGCGAACGCATTCTACTCGAATCGGTGAACCGAAAGCACCATTTTTGTCACAAACCTCCGACTGACTGATGTGCGGAAGTTCTACTGTCGCGCCCTGATGTGTCAAGCCTTCGCGTATTAGGCC
>Ga0116135_1001499_pt1 | contig 11627 bp, 5 predicted proteins | sample June2015DPH_20_1_FD_89738 | JGI IMG/M metagenome (GOLD analysis project Ga0116135, IMG submission 89738) | Peatland microbial communities from SPRUCE experiment site at the Marcell Experimental Forest, Minnesota, USA - June2015DPH_20_10 | ecosystem: Environmental > Terrestrial > Soil > Wetlands >... | reverse complement strand
GATCTGACCGGAGCGACGCAACCGCCCGGAGAGAAGTCCGAAGGACCAGCGACCGTCGAGAACGCGAAGCAGCGGGGCTATGGTGTGGTCTTCACCATTGCGCCCTCCGCGCTGAACCGCGACTTAATTTGGGCGGGAAGTGATACTGGACTCATCCATCTAACCCGCGACGGCGGGAAGAACTGGAAAGACGTCACGCCGCCGCGGCTCTCGGCATGGAGCAAAATCTCATTGATCGAAGCTTCGCACTTCGATCCGGCCATTGCCTACGCGGCTGTGGATCGCAGCCGTCTGGATGATCAAAAACCTTATCTCTACCGCACGCGCGATTACGGGGCGACCTGGCAGCTGATCACCAACAGCATCGGATCCGGCGCATTCCTGCGTGCCATTCGTGAAGACCCCGAAAAAAAAGGACTACTCTTTGCCGGAACTGAATTGGGAGTTTACGTATCGTTCAACGATGGTGACGAGTGGCAATCTTTGCAACTGAATCTGCCGGTAGCTTCGGTCCGCGATCTCACGATTCATGGCGACGATTTGATCGTCGCCACTCACGGCCGTTCCTTCTGGATTCTCGACGACATTACTCCCCTACGCGAGGCGCCGGATGCCGCTAAGGCGAATCCGTTCTGGCTTTACCATCCCGCAGCAGCTTTTCGCGTCGATAACGATTCCTTTCCCGGCACTCCGATTCCGCCGGAGGAACCGACGGCGGAGAACCCGCCCGCCGGCGCCATCCTTGACTACGTCCTCAAGTCAGCTGCGAACACCGTCACGCTGGAGATTTTCGACGAGCACCAGAAACTTGTCCGAAAATTCTCATCGGCAGATAAACATCCAGAAGAACATGCACCGCTGCCCATAGCCGAGCGTTGGTTCCCCGAGCCAGAGGTTCTACAAACCACTCCCGGTATGCACCGTTTTCTCTGGAACCTTACCTGGAGCAGTTCCGGAGGGTCCGGCGTCGACGATGAAGACTCTGACTACCTTAATCCCAGCGGTCCCAAAGTAGTGCCGGGAATTTACACCGTCAAACTAACTGTCGACGGTAGCCCGCTGACCCAGACTCTGAGAGTGGTTATGGATCCCCGTTCTGCGGCCACTCCCGAGGTATTGCGCCAGCAACTAGAACTCGGCCGAGAGATATTTGCAGAAACTCTGGAAGCCCGCCGTGCGCTCGCTGAAATCACTTCAGTGCAAAAGCAACTCGCGGATCTCACGCAAAAGCTGGACGATAAAAATTCAGCGGTCAAGTCAGCGCTCATGGATGCTCAAACCGAAATCTCAACAATCATGAACGGTACTGGCAGCGCCTCGGGGCGGACCGGAGGGTTGGAGAACGGCTTCAGCGATATGGTTTCGGCCCTTCGCGTCGTCGAAGGTGGGGATCGTACGGTGCCTTCGCAAGCCATTGCCGTTTATAACCAGTCTAAGCTGCGAGTCCAAGCTGCAACCGCAGAATGGGGCAATTTCAAAACTAGCAAACTTCTCCAGCTTAATCGCAAATTGTCCGAAAGAAATCTTGCTCCGATCGCCATTTCTGAAATCGAACAGGAGGTTGAATTTCTGATGTCACGCTAGCGGTCGCCCCACTTCAATCCGTTTGCGTACGCAGCCAGCGAATCATGTGCGGATAAGGAGGAACAGACATCGCCGCGGCTCGCGTGGGTTCGAGCGTCAGGCCCATCCATTGCAGCAGCGGAACGCCGGCACTGCCGTCGCAGTAAATTCGGATGAGCGAATCTGCCGCGCCCTTATACCCGTTCGGATGAAATACGATCTCCGGGGCAAGTCCAAGACGGATAGCGGCAGCATAGGACCAAGTCTGCGCGGCAATCTCGTCTCCCATGTCCGATCCGACGTTCGGTCCCGTTGAATCCCGCCGCGCGGGCAACATGGTGGCAAGGTGACCCGCTTCATGAAGCAGATCGCCAGGATAGAGCAGGCGCTCCGGATCAACCACGAGTCCTCCCGGCTCTAGCGTAACCCCGGGCAAGAAGGCTTCACCGTTGAGAGGAGCAACGCGAACCTTCAGCCCGATCTGCTGGAGCCACTCGATGATAAGAGTTGATGTGGGATCAAGCATCGTCTTAGTCTGTGCGGCTCATGAGCCGCTGGGTGGGCGAGAAACTTTAAGGAATGGCCGCCGCTGCCGCCACGCCCACGTTGGCATCCGCGCCTCCGTAGTAGAACAGGTATCGATCTCTCTGCCGTACCATGCCCTCGACGAACACAACATTCGGAACCTGACCAACCTTCTCCCATGATTCCTGCGGAGCAAAGATGGGGTCGTCGCTGCGCGATACCAGAGCTGCCGGATTATTCCGGTCGAACATTGCTATGCCAGTGCGGTAAACGAGTTTGTCGTCTGCGCCGTTGTAAACAAGGAAGATGCCCTTCGGCGTGACGATCGGCGATGGCCCAGGTTCGGCCACGCGCGAGTCGAACTTTCCCGGGCGCACCGGCAAAACAGGAGCACTGCTCGCCTCCGTCCAATGCAGAAGATCCTCGGAAGATGCCAGTCCGACCTGGTCATTATTGTCGCGGGCCGTCCCAAGAAAATACATCCAATATTTCCCGGCAATTTTCTCCGGAACAATCGCTCCGGATTTCGTCCAGCGAACATTCCACTTCCCTTTGTACGCAGGCAAAATGATTCCCTTCCGCTCCCAATGGATAAGATCCGTGGAAGTCGCCAGGCAGAGCTGCGCGTCCTTCTTGTTGTAACCGGTGTATGTCAGGTAATACGTATCGCCGAACTGCACTAGCCGCGGATCTTCTACGCCACCATCCTTTTCGTAAACAGTTTCCGGAGAAAGCACCGGATCGTTGCGCCGCGTGAAGTGAATTCCGTCGGAGCTCTCGGCATATCCCAGACGCGAAGTGCCGTGCATGTCCTGAGCGCGGTAGAGCATGATAATCTTACCCCCGCGCAGAATGACGGCTGGATTGAAAGTGCCGGCAGCCTCCCAGCCATCGCCTTGACGCAAAATAATGGGAGTTTCGGAAAGGCGCTGCCACGGCCCAAATGGCCAGCTTGCGCTATTCTGTGAGGCCAGAGCCAGCAGCAGCGCCAACAGCTTTATGAAGCCTTTGGCGCGAAGAGAGTTGATCATGGAAAGTTCGTCGCAGTCGCTGGAGAATCTGTGATTGCGTGATCTGTTAAGAGACTCCCCTATGTCTCGACTTCAAATCAGACTCCCCGATTCTCCTCCAGTCAATTCGTTCCCGCAAGTTGTGTCAAATCGGCAATCCGGGATCGCTTTGAGAAAAATTCCATGCTGAATGAATCCCGCACTGTCGTGGGCCTGGGCGAATTGCTGTGGGATTTATTCCCCGCCGGAAAGCAGCTGGGAGGGGCCCCGGCGAACTTCGCCTACATCGCCTCGCTGCTGGGTGACCGCGGAATTCCCGCCAGCCGTCTGGGTAACGACAAGTTAGGAGATGAAATCATAGAACGTCTCGGCCAGCTTGGACTCTCAACCGAATTCGTTCAGCGGGACGCAGCGCATCCAACCAGCACCGTGAAAGTCGAGGTGGATGCCGCGGGGCAGGCGCGATTTGAACTTTCCGAATCTATCGCCTGGGATTTTTTTGATTGGAACGCACAGTGGCAGAAGCTGGCGCAAGAGAGCGATGCAGTCTGTTTCGGTTCCCTGGCGCAGCGCTCGGAGCGCAGCCGCACTACTATCCGCAATTTCCTCCTCGGCATGCGTCCCAACACCATAAGAATCTTTGACGTAAATCTTCGGCAACACTTCTTTACCGCCGAGGTCATCAGCGCATCGATGAAACTGGCAACCATCGTCAAGCTGAACCACGAAGAACTTCCACGGGTCATGAAGTTGCTAGGATTCGAGCATCGTGGGGAAAAGGAATCGGCACGACGTTTGCTAAATGAGTATCAGCTCAAATTAGTCTGCCTAACCCGTGGAACCGATGGGAGCCTGCTGGTTTCTGGAAAAGACAGTTGCGAACATCCAGGTTTTCGAGTCAAGGTTGCCGACACCGTGGGGGCCGGAGACGCGTTCACCGCAGCCATGGTGCATGGATATCTCCGCGGAGTTTCTCTCGCAGAGATCAATGACACTGCAAATCAGGTTGGAGCCTGGGTTGCTAGCCAGTCCGGCGGGACGCCCGCGCCCAAGGGGGGCGATTTGAATCGTGCATTGGCCCACATTCGATAGTGCCCCGGCCACCCTCTTTGAATCGTTTTAGGTTATGCTGTCAAGTTTGGCGTAAGGCGACCCAGGGGGCATAATTGACCGCATCGCGCTTCATCGTTGGCTTGTCGGTTTGCATTTCTTCCTTCTTATCGGTTTCCGCGAGCACTGCACCGCAAATTCCTGAGAATACTTATCAGGACCTGCATTGGCGAATGATCGGTCCATTTCGTGGAGGTCGGACGCGTGCCGCCTGCGGTGTTCCCACTCAACCGAATGTTTTCTACATGGGCCAAGTGAACGGCGGAGTGTGGAAATCCGATGACTACGGGCGCACCTGGACTCCAATTTTCGACCAGGAACCCACGCAGTCGATTGGCGCAATCGCGGTAGCTCCCTCCGATCCGAACATTATTTACGTCGCAAGCGGAGAAGGCCTGCACCGTCCCGATCTCTCGGTTGGCGACGGGATTTATAAATCCACGGATGCTGGCAAGACTTGGACTCATCTCGGCCTACGCGATGGCTTGCAGATTCCCGGTCTCGCCGTCGATCCGCGCAATCCCGATAAGCTCTTCGCAGCCGTGCTTGGGCATCCCTATGGTCCGAGCGAAGAGCGCGGATTGTTTCGTTCCACCGATGGGGGCCAGACCTGGCAAAAAGTTATTTCGAAAGACGAAAACACCGGTGCTTCCGATGTCGAGATCGACCCCTCGAACCCCGATGTAATTTACGCCTCCATGTGGGAAGTTCGCGAAGGCCCATGGGAGGATAGCAACGAAGTCAACGGCACCGGCGGCGGCTTGTTTAAATCGACGGATGGTGGAAACACGTGGCATCAGCTGACAAGCGGACTGCCCAAGGATCTTTCGCAAATTTATGCGGCAATCGCGGCCAGCGATCCAAAAAGGCTATACGCGAGCGTAGGAATGGCTTCGGGCGCGCTCGGCTTCTACCGTTCCGACGATGCAGGCGAGAACTGGTCAAAGATAACTGAAGACCCTCGCCCGTCAGCAAGGATCGGCGGAGGCGACCTCGCCATACCGCGGGTCGATCCAAAGAATGCAGACGTGGTTTATAGCGCCAGCACAGTAACGATGAAGTCGACGGACGGGGGCAAAACTTGGTCTGGCTTTCGCGGCGCTCCCGGCGGCGACGATTATCAAAATCTCTGGATCAATCCCAATAACCCAGACACAATTCTTCTGGTCAGCGATCAGGGCGCGATCATCAGCGTCAACGGTGGTACATCCTGGAGTTCCTGGTACAACCAGCCGACCGCGCAGATTTATCACGTCTCCATCTCTCCTTCGTTTCCTTACCACGTGTGTGGCGGACAGCAGGAGAGCGGTTCCGTGTGCATCTCGAGCCGCGGCAACGACGGCGCAATCACCTTTCGCGATTGGCATCCGGTCGGCGTGATCGAATACGGATACGTCGCTCCTGATCCACTGGATACCGACATTATTTATGGCGGCGGCAGGAACGAAGTATCGAAATTTCACTGGTCCACCGGGCAGGTGCAAGATGTTACGCCGATCCCGCTACGCGGCCCGAAATACCGCACCGACCGCTCCGAGCCGACAATGTTCTCGCCCGTCGATTCGCACACACTCTATTACGCGAGCAATGTGCTCTTCAAAACCTCGGACGGCGGAAACTCATGGCAAACCATCAGCCAGGATCTCACGCGCGAAAATCCTGGTGTTCCTGCCAGCGTTGGCACTCTCGTCCGCAAAGATGCCGGAAAGCAACGCGGCGTCATCTATGCTCTGGCGCCTTCATTCAAGAGCGCGACCACGCTGTGGGCAGGAACCGACGATGGATTGATCTGGCGAACTGAAAACGGCGGCAAGAACTGGAGTGACATTACTCCGAAAGAATTGACCCCCTGGAGCAAGGTGACTCAGATTAGCGCCTCACACTTCGATGAAGCGACGGCTTATGCGTCAGTCAGCCGGTTCCGCATCAACGATAACCGCCCTTATATCTATCGCACGCACGATGGTGGGAAGAGTTGGAAGCTGATCGTCTCCGGTCTGCCGGATTTCGGCCCCGTCGATACGGTGCGCGAAGACCCCGTGCGCAAGGGTCTGCTATTTGCCGGAACGGAGAATGCAGTGTGGGTGTCGTTCGATGACGGCGAGCATTGGCAGTCGTTGCAGCTAAACCTGCCGCACACATCCATGAGAGATCTTTGGATCTACGACAACGATCTCATCGTCGCCACCCATGGTCGTTCATTCTGGATTCTCGATGACCTTGCCCCGTTGCGCGAACTGGCGAACTCGTCAAATATAAACAGCACTCGTCTCTTCACGCCCGCACCCGTTTATCGAATTCAGCGAGATACGAACACCGATACGCCGCTTCCTCCTGACGAACCCGCAGCCGCAAACCCTCCCGATGGGGCTGTGATCGATTACTACTTGCCGCATGCTACCTCCGGTGCAGTCACGCTGGAAATTCTGAACGCCCGTGGCCAGGTCGTCCGCAAATTCTCCAGCACCGATCAACCGCCGGCTTCGGAAGAAGAGCTAAAGAAACAATTAATTCCCCTCTACTGGCTGCGGCCTTTCCACGCGCTCTCGACGGAAGCTGGCATGCACCGCTGGGTCTGGGATTTGCATTACACCACTCCCGTTGCCACGCACCACGAATATCCGATCGCCGCAATCCCCGGCGACACGCCTCGGCTACCGCTCGGACCCACGGCTTTGCCCGGAGCCTACGCCGCCAAGCTCGCCGTCGACGGCAAGAGCTATACCGCATCGTTCACCGTGAAGATGGACCCGCGCGTAAAAGCCTCGGCGGCTGGTCTCGAAAAGAAGTTCCAGGCGGAAACGCAGCTAGCTTCATCTCTGAGCCAGACGTCAGAGGCCGTCTTACAGGCAGGATTGATTCGCAACGTCCTCGAAAAGCTTACACAGCAATCCACCGGATGGGTTCACGCTCCTCTTCAGCTATTTCAGGATAAGCTGACAGCGCTGCTGGGAGCGCCGGGAGTTTCGCCTCCGGCGAGCGAAATTACTCTTACGCGAGTAAACGGGGAGATTGCGATTTTATATGGCCAAGTCTGGCAGGTCGACGCCGAACCAACCTCCGCGCAAACCGAAGCCATCGCGGCGACCGAGCACAGCGAACAGGACGTGTTGAAACGCTGGGAGAGTTTGAAAACTTCTGATCTGCCCGCGCTCAATCGTGACCTGAGGCAAGCCAACCTGCCGGAAATCAAGATCGAGGTCGCGCCCCATGCAGAGGATGAAGACAGCATGGACGAGGATTAAGGCAGAGTTGCGAGTCCCGAATAAATGCGACTAGGGTTTCTCGATACTCGATACTTGATAGTCGGAACTACCTAGCGATTCCACTGCCGCTTGTAGTTCGCGCGCAATCTGCGCAGGATCGCGATCCGCCGCGAACCGCATGGGACGCCCGATGCGAACGCCGATCTCGTAGGGGTGCGCGAACTTTCTGCCCGCTTGCTTCACTTCGAACAGGCCCACAATTCGCATCGGCAGCGCCGGGACATTCAAATTATTCGCCAGCAGGCCAATCCCCGCGCGAAACGGGTTCGTCTTTCCGTCCACGGTATGGCGCCCCTCCGGAAACACCAGCACGCTGTATCCGCGGTCGACGGCTCGGCCAGCATAGGCAAAGCTCTGCCGGAATCCCGCTTCGCGCGGAAGCGGAAAAAGATTCAGCAGAGAAACTCCCAGCACCCACTGCATGCGGTCATACATTTTCCCGAACAATCCTCTGTCCGGAGCAGGCGAGTGCAGCTTCTCCAAAGCCTCGCCTCCTGTAGCCGTCGCGATCTGGCTTCGGAATCTGGCAGGCAGGGCCGCTTGCACGAATCCCGGATCCACATCCCCGATGTGATTGCAGACCACCAGCAGCGGCCCATTCCAGCCGCGCAAATTTTCTCGTCCTTCTATGCGAGGCCAACCCAGCAGCATCACCGCCGGCATCATTAACAAATACTGCACAAGCCATCGCACCCACGTAACCGGCCATCGCAATACCCAGACGGGATAGTGATACGTAACATGTTGCTTCACCTCGCCCCGCAACATCTTTTCCACATCGCCCACCGTGCGCGCCGCGCTGAAACTCGTCTCGCTCAGATCCACCTGATAGCGATCTTCCAACGCATTAATCAGTTCCACGCGATCCAGCGAGCTCAGTCCGAGATCGGAATCGAGCCTCGCATCAGCGTTCATTCCGCCCGCCCCGCGTCCCGTGATGCGCCCGATCATCTCCATCACCGGATCATTGCTCGCAACACTCATTGTTCCCTCGTTCAAAATTTGCTTCTTCGCGAACTCCGCAATCGCCTTCCGCCGTGGTTTTTGTGTGTTGGTCCGCGGAAAATCTTCCTGCGGCCACTCCACCCACATCCGTATGCGCTGAAACTGCGCCAGCGACTCGTTCGCGTGCTCCACAACTTCCTCCGCCTGCGCATCTCCGCGCAAAATCAGTACCGCGCAAGGTTCTGCATTCCCGTCGCGCTCAATCCCCGCCACCACACAATCTTTCACTTCAGGCTGCCGCCGCAGCGCTTCTTCCAAATCCTCGGGATGAATATTCAGCCCAGCCGGCGTGATGATTACTTCTTTCTTGCGGCCCCTGAAATAGAGATTGCCCTGGGCATCGAGCGCTCCAATGTCGCCAGTTCGAAACCAACCATCCCTCTCCGCCACACCACCGGCGCTCGCTTGGCCTTGGCTCCAATATCCCGCCGCCACTCCGGCGCCGCGAATCAAAATCTCTCCATCCTCCGCCAGTTTTACGTCGCGTCCCGGCAACACCTTCCCAATAGATCCCTTCCCCAACTTGAATGGATGATTCACGCTGATCAGCGATGTCGTCTCCGTCAACCCATATCCTTGAATGGCGGCGTAGCCCAGCCGTCCCCAAAATTCTTCAGTCGCCACATCCAGCGCCGCGCCGCCCGAGATGAATGCCCAAAACTTCCATCCAAATTGACGCCGCACATCACGAAAAATCCACCACCGATGCAGAAAATGCTTTCCCTCGGAAGCCTCAAACCGTTGCCGGAAGTTTTCGATTTTCCCGCTGTCCTCCAGATCACGCTCGATTTTCTGTTTTAGCGATTGCAAAACCCTCGGCACGCTCACCAGCACTGACACGCGTTCCCGCCGGATCGTCCCGATAATTTCCGACGGCTTGAATTCTTCCTGGAAGATTACCGTGCCACCCAGCAGCGGCGGCAGAAACATTCCCAGGAATTGTCCGAAGACATGGCTCAGCGGCAGCAAATTCAAGAACCGCACCGGATGCACCCACCGCTCATATTTCAAATAAGCCTGCATCTCGAGCTCTAGCGGAGCGATATTCGCCAGCATATTTCCATGCGTGATCACTACCCCTTTTGGCTCGGCCGTCGTCCCGGAAGTGAAGACAATCTGGAGGGTGTCTTCGCGGCTGATGACTGGGTCCGGGTAAATACTGGGGGTACCCCGTCCAACCTCCTGGCCGAGAATCTTAAGTTCCTCTAGGGTGATTACAGAACCTGACCCAGCAACAGTCTCAGCCGTATGCTTCCGCGAACAAACCCAAAGCTTCGCCTCAACCTGACGCGAAACTCTCACCGCAAAATCCACGGACGCGCCAGCGTCCATCGGCACGACAACCACCCCGCGCACTGCGCATCCTAAAAACGCCGCAACCCACTCCGCACAGTTCTCGCCCCAGAGCATGACCCGGTCGCCCTTGCCGATTCCGCGCGCCTCCAACTTCCGTCACAAACCGAGAGCCATTTCCAGCGCCTTACCATAGGTGAACCACTCCATGCGATAGCCGCAACGCTGCCCGTAAGCCTTCTCATCGCGATGCGCCTCAAAATGCTGAACAAAAAACTCTGCTAACGATTCGGACATAGACTGAAAGGATCGGCCTTTCCAAGATCTTATTCCCTGCAAATGAGCTCTTAGTTGCCAAATCCGTGGTTTGGCGCGGCGCTAACAAGCTAGTCCGAGAGGACAATCTGGGGTCAGAACCCTCCAACTTCATTTGGGACCATGCATTCCCCGCTGCCTGACCCATGATTCCCTTGGTAACCCACTCGTACACTCCCTTCTGGTAACCCTTGGTAACCATGCGATTCACCCCGTCCAGCCGTACAATTGCCCTTGTCCAACCGGCCATCTCCGGAACAGGAGTTTAGCCGTCAGACTTTTTCCCGGGTCACATTTCCCAGGAGCCAGTTATCAGTCTCCTGAGTGCAAAGTGTTAGGTTCAGGGCGGGGCTGGAGTTCGTACTCATATGGCGTTCGGTTTCGGGTTCAACAAACAGAAGGTGCTCAGCGCTGCGGAGAAGTACGTCCAGCAGGGCAAGATGCAGAATGCCATCGCTGAGTACGAAAAAGTTATCAAGGCCGACCCTAAGGATCTCACGGTCACCAACACCATCGGCGATCTTTATTCCCGCCTGGGCGACGCCGACAAAGCCACCGATTGCTTCAAGACCGTAGGCGACGCCTATGCCTCGCAAGGCTTCACCGTCAAAGCCATCGCGATGTACAAAAAAATCAGCAAGCTCAAGCCTTCGCTCGAAAGCTTGCTGAAGCTGGCTGAACTCTACACCCAGCAAGGCCTGTTCAACGACGCCCGCGCTCAATACCTGCAAGTCGCAGAAGAATTTCTAAAGTCGGGCGAGCTCGAAAACGCAGTCCGCATCTTCCAGAAGATTCTGGAAATGGATCCTGAGAACTCCGCCATGCGAATCAAGCTGGCGGAAGTTTATGTTCGCCTGGGCAAGAAGCCCGAAGCGTGGCAAATTTTCTCTTCTGCCGTCGAAACCTTGCGCGCTAAAGGCTCGCTCAGCGGCGCCGAAGAAGTGTTGCGGCGCATGCTCACGCTTGATCCCGGAAACAGTTACGCGCTGCTCATGCAAGGCCGCAACCTGCTCGACGCGGGCGATGTGGAAGGCGCTATCGAATGCCTGCAAAAAGTTCCCGATCTCGATTCTAATCCTGACGGCCTGCGCGATCTGCTCAAGGCCTACCTAAAGATTGGCCGCCTGTCCGATGCTGGCGCCCTAGCCAGCAAACTGCTCACCGTTCACAACGATCTGACCGCGATCTCCACTCTTGCTGACGCTCTTATGCAGGCCAGCCAGTTCGAAAACGCGCTTCAGGTCTACGATCAGCACGCTGACCGCTTGCTGGCGGAAGATTCCGAGAAGGTTATCAAGAATCTGCATTCCATCATCGGGCACGTGCGTGATAATCCCGCATCGCTCGAGAAGCTTCTCAATCTCTTTCAGAAAGCCGGGGAGTCGACCCACCTTACCGAAGTGCTCGAATTGTTGGCGCACGCTTCCGTTCAGTCCGGTGACCTGCCGCGCGCCCGCGACCTCTATCAAAAGCTCGCGACCATGGAGCCCGGCAACCCCCTGCACATGAATAATTACCAGCAGGTGGTCAGCCAGCTCGG
>Ga0116135_1001498_pt1 | contig 11631 bp, 14 predicted proteins | sample June2015DPH_20_1_FD_89738 | JGI IMG/M metagenome (GOLD analysis project Ga0116135, IMG submission 89738) | Peatland microbial communities from SPRUCE experiment site at the Marcell Experimental Forest, Minnesota, USA - June2015DPH_20_10 | ecosystem: Environmental > Terrestrial > Soil > Wetlands... | reverse complement strand
GCGGGCTCGTCGGTTTCGAAAGTTTCGACCTTTCACTTGAGAGCTGGTTCCGGTTGGCCGGAGCAGCCGTCATCGCCACGCTGGCCGTGGCCCGGATAGCGCTCTCCAGCGACGCCGGACGCGTGCTCGGCGCGATGCGCGACAACGACGAGCGCTGCACTTATCTGGGGATCGACACGGCGCGGGTGCGCATCGGTCTGATGGTCGTCGCGGGCGTTGTCGCGGCGCTGGCCGGCTTCGGCTATGTCGGCTTCAGCGGTGTTGCCGCCCCGGAGAATGCGGGTTTCGTATTCGGCACCCAGCTCGTGGTCATGGTGGCGCTCGGCGGACGCGGCTCGCTGGTCGGCGCCGTCGGCGGCGCCCTGGTGATCGAAGTCGCGAGCGCCTACCTCTCGAGCAGCCTGCCCTTCGTATGGGAACTGATCGTCGGCGTCGCGTTCGTCGTGGTCATCGTCGTGCTGCCTGGTGGCCTGTTCGGCAGTCTGCGCGGCGCCGGCATCGCGATCCATCGCCGCTTCGGGCGGGTGCCGGTCCGGACTTCTTCGGCGGTCACTCTGGCTACGCTGGAGCGCGCCGCCGTGGCGCCCGACCGCAACGATGTCGTGGTCGAGGTCGACAGCGTCTCCAGGCGTTTCGGCAGTCTGTCGGTGCTGTCAGGCGTATCGTTCACGGTGCGGCAGGGTGAGCTCGTCAGCATTGTCGGGCCGAACGGCGCAGGCAAGACGACCTTGATCCGCTGTCTCGCCGACGGGCGCGAGCGCTCGGAAGGGACGGTGCGCATTGCCGGGCAGCCGATCAATCGTCTGGCGCCCGACCGTATCGTGGGCCTCGGCCTCGGGCGCAAGTTCCAGACCGCCTCCGTGTTCGAGACATTGAACGTGGCTGATTGCCTGCGGATCGCGCGGGTCAGGAGTGAGCGGCCGTCCTTCATCGGCGTCTCGCCGGTGTTGGCCTTGCCAGCCGCGGCGCGCGCGGTGGTGGAGAGTTCGGGTCTGGCCGAGCGGCTGGGCGAGGAGGCACGCTTCCTCAGTCACGGCCTGAAACAGGCTCTCGAACTCGCCATGGTTCTGGCGCTGGAACCGCAGGTGCTGCTGCTGGACGAGCCGACGGCGGGACTGACGCGTGCCGAGCGCCAGGGGTTCGCCGCTATCCTCACCGGCCTGGTGGCACGCGAACGGCTATGCGTCCTGATCATCGAGCACGATCTCGACTTCGTCCGCCAGATCTCGTCGCGCATTATCCTGCTGCATCAGGGGCGCGTAGCGCTGGACGGCCCGGTGGCGGCCGTCGCCGATGCCCCGTTGATACGCGAGATTTATACCGGGAACACTCGCCCGACGGAGGCGAGGTGACGTCATGACCGCCGCCCTCGAACTCATCAACCTGACCAGCGGCTATGGCAGCTCGGCTGTCGTTCACGGCGTTTCGCTCACGATCGCTCCCGGCGAGATCTTCGCCCTTGTCGGCAAGAACGGCATGGGCAAGTCGTCGCTCCTGAAAACGATTCTTTCGTTTCTGCCGGCATGGGACGGCGCGGTACACATCAACGGCCGCGATGTCACGCGGCTGGCTCCGTTTCGCAAACGCGCGCTCGGGCTTGCCTATGCCGCGCAGGAACAGGCGCTGTTCCAGGACTTGAGCGTGCGCGACAACCTCCGGCTTGGGCTGAGCGACGATCGCGGCTTCGAGGCAAGGCTGGCCGATATCAGCGGCTGGTTTCCCGTGCTCACCGCGCGGCTTTCCCAGCGCGCCGGCACCCTGTCGGGAGGCGAACAGAAAATGCTGATCGTGGCGCGCGGACTGATCGCCGAACCGCGCTTGTTCCTTCTCGACGAAGTGACGGAAGGGCTGCAGCCCTCCGTCGTGGACCGGCTCGCCGAAGTGCTCGCGGCAACGCGGCGCGACCGCGGTACCGCGATGCTGGTGGTCGAGCAGCATCTGTCCTTCGTTCTTGGACTTGCAGATCGCTTTGCCGTGTTCAAGCGCGGCGAAGTGGTGGATACCGGGCCGGTCGACGCCGGCTCGGCCGCGCGGATCGACGAACATATGCGGCTGTGAGGCTCGACGAGAGATGGCATCTCGCGATCGCCCACGCCGCGCCTGCGTGCCTGAAAGCCGTTGAGCATGACCACAAAACAAGGTCCGCCCGGCCAAAGGAAAAAACACCGCCTGTTCGTTACCGGCACCGGGAACACTTTGGCTATGTGGGGATTGTTGAATCTAATACGGAGTTTGAAATTGAGCCAAATACTTGGCCAAATACTGGGACTGAGTCTCGCTCTGCTGCTTTTTGGCAGCGGCGTGTGGGCGAACGTCAGCGGCAGCTCACTTTCCCAAAACAAAGGTGCCTGGGTGTCGCACGCCAGCCGATGATCGCTCCTTGAGGAAGATCAGGCGGGTACCTCCGGGATAGTTGCGGTTCGGCTGGGCTGTTCAGCGCTGGCTTCGGAATCATGTTCGGGAACAGCGTGAGTTACCCCGTTACCGCGACTGGCCTGGATGGCACGTTGAAGCCATACGATCGCGCGATCGATCCAATAGTCGTAAAGCGCCGGATCGGCTTTGGCCTTCTCACGACAGATCGAAGCCTGGACCAGGCACTCTTCGCGCCGATACATCACGTCACTGATTGCCTCGGCGCAAGCCAGGCCTCGGTCACGGCACTCTCGATAATGTGGCGCTCAACCCTTTTGCATTCTGGACAAGTAAACGTTCGCAAATCCTGGCCAGTGCTGCTCGGTTCAATCGCGGAGAGTTTCATTGGTGAACCGCAGGCCGTGCATTGTGGGCCCTGGTTTTGTTTGTCGAGCATGGCATTGCCTCAGTTCGGCGCTCTGAGTTCTCCGGAAAGCCATCCGACCGCCTTCGATGTGAAGGGGTCCGATGCAATGACGCTGATCTCGACGTGATCGCATTTGGGGCATTCGAACAATCGCTGTTCGAAACCAATTGGCCCCGGTGAAACCCGCTCCAGCATCATTCGGGTTTGGCAACGAGAACAGCGAGGACGCTCGATAGCGGTCAATGATGGTTGTAATCGGGGCATGCTGCCCACCCCTGGATCAGGCGGGAGCGCAAAACTCTCAGTCACCGGTAGATGCCGATAAGGGACGGTGATGGAACCAGTATGCTCTTCCGGATTTCGGAGCGGTTGGTCAATATTGACCACTATCGAAAATTTAACAAATTAGGAGACCGCCGGGAATTCGAGGCCGAAAACAAAGAAGCGGCCGCAGCCTGGGGGGAGCTGAGGCCGCTAATTAGAACGCCCGATGGAGGGGGGCGTGTTCCAGCCGGGTGTTCTCTGCGCTTGACACCGCCAAGCACAGGCGAGTCCAAGCTGCCAAGCCCGCCATCGTTCCGGGATCACCACGAAGTGTTTCGGTTCCATGAGACGCGTCACTTCCGGCGTTGGTACTTTTGAAACATGCCAGGCGCGTTCCATTGCGCGGCATCCCAATTTGCGGAACAGGACATGGCCTGAGGGTATTGGTCCTGCATCACCGCACCGTCTTTCGGCTGCTATCGGTGACTGAGAGTCGATAACGCTCCCGCCTAAATCCAGGTGGAACATCATGACGAGCGCCACTCTCCCGATCCCTGATCACCCGCATTACAGTTTAGCTGAACTGATCGAGAAAAGGCGCGTCATGCTGCGCTATGCCCGCACTTTCCCACCGGGCGCCGAGCGCAATCAACGTCGCCAAATTGCCGTGTCGTTGCGCGCGTTACTCAGAAACAGGAATTGGCTGACAAACAACACAAACCAGGGTTGAGGGCTATGCAGAAATTTTACTTTGACATGAAAGACGGCGTTCCAATGAGAGACCGGGTTGGAGTTGAGTTCAACACAAACGCAGAGGCGATTGCGCATTGTGGAGTGATCGCTCAGCACTTTTACGACGAGAGCCTTACCGACGATCAGGACCTTGAGATATCCGTGGTCAATGCGCTGGGACGTGAGATCCATCGCGAGTTTGTCCACCGGGACAAAGGCCTTTGCGCTTGAATTCGCCGCGCGAGGATCGATCCCGTGGCGGGCAATCTCCAGCTGTCACACCGCAGCGTGCCGAGCGGTGCTAGCTTAGTCCGAGGTTTTGAAGTCACTCAGCGGAACCCTTGGGGAATTGAGGGGCGAAAGGGACCTGTTCACCGCCCAACGCTCGAATGGAACTAAAGGCTTCACTTCCGGGTTATGAAGGAAAAATCGGGAGGATTGTCTCATGGATCAAACAACACGCTGCCCGAAATGCGGAAAACGAATGGTCGCGGTTGTCACTGTCTCCGGCCGCACCGACCTTCAATGCATAAGTTGTGACGACCCAGCGGTGAAATTGGCTGAAAGTCCGCTCATAGCTCCAGAGAAGCCAATTGTAGCGGAACATGTTTGAACGCATCTGATAAATCACGCGGCAAGCCGTACCGTCGCCTTCAAACAACCAAAACCGCAGGCCCAGCAGGGTTGTTGTAGACTACCCCCCCCCTCGCGTCGCCCAATATTTTGGAAAAGCGCGCGGTATTGACCGTCGCGCCCGGGAACTTGGCGAGCATGCCGGTTCCATCATTGTCCCATACCCGCCACCGCCTTCACTGCACCCGCAGATTCCGTCGATTCCCTGCGTTTGTTCGGGACAATGTCGAACGTGACTCCGTCACCTCTGCGCAATCACGGATTGGTGTTGGGCTGATGGAACACCCCGCGAACCTATTCGGATGGGGCACGTTGCCTCTGGAAGGAGAGCACCATGAGCTACGCCGTATTCAGGGATGGCGATCGAATAAGCCGCCCCTTTCAAACCGAAGGAGACGCCTGGGATTGCGCGAACGATGCCGGGTTAGTTGAAAATGTACCGAGCGGTGGTGGATCAGTTCAAGTGCTTGATGGTCATTGTAAGATCAAGTCTTGCGACGCCGAATTTGTGATGCCTGCCAACCTGGCTTAATCGCCGGCCTGACCATACGGCAGAGTTCGAAGGGAAAACCGATGGCGAACCATGATCGCGAAGGCAAGGCAGGTGGTCGAACGTTAGTCGCAATTGGCGCGGTATTCATCTTCGCATTCACACTTTTCGTATGGGGATTCGGAAGTGGAACCCATGTGGCAAGCAATCCTGGACCGAGCGGTATGCCGGAATCAAGCATAGTCAATGAGGTTCCGCCTCCAGCCAGCGGGCCCTCAGGCACGACAACCGGAGCCGCGCGCTAGCGCGATCAATTTGAATTTCGCAATGGCCTGTTATGAATGAGGCCGCTTACCATATAAGGCATATCACCGCCCCGCCCTCGGCATCGTTCGGTGACAGAGAGTTTTGCGCTCCCGCCTGATCAGAGGGAGCAGCAACATGCCGGACTACCGCGCATATATCATTGGCTCGAATGGTGAGTTTCAAGAATCAGTTCCGCTCGATTGCGCGGATGACAACGTGGCCATGATGAAGGCCAAGCAATTGGTCGACGGCCATCATGTCGAGCTTTGGCAGCGCACCCGAAAGATAGCCTGGTTCGAGCCGAAAACTGGCCATCCGCAACGCATGTTCCGAGCATGACTGAATTCGTAGAATGGCTCACCGGAACGCATCGGTGCGGCTGCGGAGCCGAATATGGAGTCACGGTGACCGGAGCCCCCACGGATAACGTGACTTGTGAGAAATGCGGTACCCTGATGGACAGGCCAAGCAACGGGAGCTTTCTGACTTACGAGCGCCTGCCGGGGAGCGAACGAACCACCCCTAACGGCGTGCTTGGCAAAAAGTAATCCCCGACATCGGAATAGTGAATGGCCGCCTCAGTCTGGCGGCCTCTTCATTTCACGACCCCTCCCCCAGTTGATAGTCCCTAAAAAACCTGCCGCGCGGCTTCAGCGCCATGCCTCACCAAAGCTGATCAAACCGCATTGTTTGGCCTGCCTGCCGAAGGCAACGGGCGACAGGATTGATTTTTGCCGGATAACCCTTAGAAATTGAGGGAAATAAAGCTCAGGCCTGGAACGCATCGCCAGCGTTCCAGATGTTAAAAAAATAGCGGCAGGTGCCCTTCAAGGCGTCGCCGATCTGGGGAACACGACAGGAGGACGGCTTGGCCGGGGCAACGACACTGCGTGTGCTGCTGCAGAGGGACGGCTGTCTGACGCTTCCCGGCGTCTACGATGGCATATCGGCGAGAGTGGCGGCGAGTACCGGCTTCGACGCGCTTTACATGACCGGCTATGGCGTCGTCGCCTCCGCGCTTGGCGTCGCCGACGCCGGGACCGCGACATTCACGGAAATGCTTGACCGGGTGCGCTGCATCGCCGGCGCCATCGACATTCCCTTTATTGCCGACGGCGATACCGGCTATGGCGGGTTGCTGAATGTCGATCGCACCGTGCGCGGCTATGCGGCCGCCGGCGCTTCCGGCATCCAGCTTGAAGATCAGGAATTCCCGAAGAAATGCGGTCACACCGAATTTCGCCGTGTGATCCCGGCCGATGACGCCATTGCCAAGATCCGTGTCGCGGTCGATGCGCGGCCAGACCGCGACTTTCTGATCGTGGCCCGGACCGACGCGCGCTATGCGGAGGGGATGGATGCGGCGCTGCGGCGGGCCGAGGGATTCCTCAATGCCGGCGCCGATGTGCTGTTTGTCGAAAGTCCCGAGAGCCTCGAGGAATTGCGTCGTATCGCCGAGACCTTCAAGGGCGCGACGTTGCTGGCGAACATGGTCGAGGGCGGCCGCACACCCTATCTGTCGACGAGCGAGCTCGCGGCCATGGGTTTCAAGATTGCGCTTTATCCCGGCTCCGGCTTCCTGACCGCGGCTGGCGCGCTGCACCTGGTTTTCCGCCACCTGAAAACGGCCGGAATAGGCACCGGCAGCGGCGCTCCGATGTTGCCGTTCGCCGACATGAATAATTTGATGGGCTTCCCCGCCGTGCATGCGTTCGAAAAACGCCATGGCCTGGCCGACCGCTAGATCCGGAAGGTTGCAGCCGGAGCAACAGAAACAGGAACACGACATGGCCAAGCGAAACAGATTTGTCCGGGTTGGTTTGGTCCTGAGACTAGCCTTGGGTCTGGCCGCGACGATCGCCGCCTGGAGCGCGCCGGCCGCGGTGGCCGAGACCATCACCGTCACCCATTGGGGCGGCCAGTTCTACGGCGTGCCCTATGCGGTCGCGATGGCGAAGGGCCTGTTCAAGAAGAACGGCGTCGATGTCACGGGCATCCTGACCGCAGCGGGAGGCGGCACCGCGGTCCGCAACACCCTGGCCGGCGGCATTCCTTTCGGCGAGGTCTCGCTGGCGGCAGCGGTCCAGGCCATCAATTCCGGCCAGAAGCTCATCATCATCGGTGCCGGCACTCAAAGCGTGGCCGATCAGATGTGGGTCGTGAAGAAGGATTCAGCCCTCACCGGCATCAAGGATCTCGTCGGCAAACAAATTGCCTATACCTCGCCCGGATCGGTGAGCAACATGCTGATCCTGATGGCGCTGAAGGCCAGCGGCATGACCCAGCAGCAGGTGAAGCTGGTGCCGGCCGGCGATCTCGGCGCCAACATCTCCGCCGTCAGCAGCGGCGCGGTCGATGCCGGCTTCTCCGACGAATTGCTCTACGCGCAGAACAAGGAACTGGTGAAGCCCCTCTTCATGGTGCGCGACGTGATGGACCCGCGCATGATGCAGACCGTGATGATCACATCCGCGGACTATGCCAAAGTGCATCCCGATATCATCACGGGCCTGATCGCCGCCCGCCGCGAGGGGCTGGCCTATACGCTGGAACATCCCGATGAGTCCGCCGACATCACCGCCCGGGCCTACAGCAATCCGAACCTCGACCTGTTCCGGGCCCACATCCACCAACTCATCAAGCTGAACTACTGGAGCGACGGTCAGCTCGATTATCCCAGCATGAACCACATGGTCGAGGGCCTGCAGATCACCGGGCAGGTCAAGGGCGACGTCGACTGGCCGAAATACGTCGACACCTCCTATCTGCCGCCCGATCTGCGTTCCTCACAATGAGCGCCCCGGCCGTGAGCGAGCCGTCGCATGTCGCGCTGAACGAGGTGATCCGTCATTACGAAGGGCCGCCCGCCATCCACGCCCTCGGCCCGATCAACCTGGTGATACGCGGCGGCGAGTTCTTTTCCATCGTCGGACCGTCGGGTTGCGGCAAGTCGACCCTGCTCGACGTGCTCAGCGGTCTGGTTCGCCCGACCGGCGGCAGCGTGCAGTTCGAAGGCAAGGAATTGCACGGCGAGGTTCCCGACGGCATCGGCGTGGTGTTCCAGGAAGATTCGAGCATGCCCTGGCTCAGCGTGCGCCAGAATGTCGGCTTTGGTCTGCGCACCTCCGGCCTTGCGAAAGCGGAAATTACCGAGCGGGTCGATCATGCCGTCAGCTTCATGGGGCTCAACCAGTTCGCCGATCATTATCCGGCGCAACTCTCCGGCGGCATGCGTCAGCGGGTCTGCATCGCGCGCACCCTGGTGCTGCGGCCGCGGCTGATTTTGCTGGACGAGCCATTCGGGGCGCTGGATCAGCAGACGCGGCTATTGATGGGCGACGAATTGCTGCGGCTCTGGCGCGAGACCGGCGCCACCGTGCTGCTCATCACCCATGCCCTGGACGAAGCGGCGATGCTGTCGGACCGGGTCGGCGTCATGAGTGCGCGGCCGGGCCGCTTCATCGACATGGTGGAGACCGGCTGGCCGCGCGACCGCGACAGCCGGATCGTCTCGGATCCGAAATTCGGCGCGTTGACCGCGCGGTTGTGGTCTTCGCTCCGCGAAGAGTCGCTCAAGACCATGGGCCGGGCGGCATGACGCGGCGACGCGCCGTTCTCTGCGTCCGCGTCGCCGTTCTGGCGGCACTGGTGATCCTGCTCGAACTCTGCTGCCGCACCGGCATCATCGATCCCTTGACCGTCATTGCTCCGAGCGACATGGTCGCTTCGATGGTCGATCTGATCGGCTCCGGCGAGCTGAACGAGAGTATCGCGAGCACTTTTTCGACCATCGCGCTCGCCTTCGTGCTGGCGATCGGGCTTGGCACCCTGGCTGGCGCGCTGATCCACCGCTCACCGCGGCTGCGCGATGTCTCGGACCCCTTGCTGGCATCGTATTACTCGGTGCCGACCTTCATCTTCTACCCGCTGCTGGTGGCGCTGCTCGGCCTCGGCAAGCCGCCGCTGGTGGTGCTGGGCGTGCTCTCCGCCGCGCCCGCGGTCATGATCAGCACGCTCTCGGGCCTGGACAGCTTGTCGTCCGTTCTGATCAAGATGGCGCGCGTCCACCGGCTGAACCGGGCACGGACGCTATGGTGGATCGTGTTGCCGGCCGCGCTGCCGCGCCTGTTCACCGGTTTCAAGCTGGCGCTGAGCTACGCGCTGATAGGTGTCATCGCCGGCGAGTTCATCCTGTCCGGCACCGGGCTCGGCTATGCGATTTCCTTTGCCTATCAAAGCTTCGACAATCGCGCGATGTACGGCGTGATGCTGTTCGTGATGCTGGTTGCGGTCACAGCCAACGGGATTCTCTACGTCTGGGAGGGGCGGCTGGCGCGCCGCCGTTCCGCGCGATGAGTGACCTCTCGCTCGAAAATGCGCTCGCCGGGAGCACGTCGCGCCGCCGCATCCGCGCCTTCGACGCTGTCGTGCTGGCGCTGCTGATACTAGCGCTCTGGCAGGCGATCGGCAGTTGGACCAAGGGCGTGGTGGTTTCTCCGCCGCTGCAGACTTTGGTCTATCTGTTCGGTCTGTTGCGCACCTGGATGTTCTGGGATCATGCCGCCGCGACCCTGCAAGCGTTCCTGCTGGCCTTCGCACTGTCGGCGCTGATTGGTCTCGCGCTCGGCCTGATCTTCGGGATACGACGCTTCGCGGGAGAGGTCGCGGAGCCGATCCTCGCGGGCTTCTATACGATTCCGAAAGTCACGCTGTATCCGGTGGTGCTGCTGGTGTTTGGCCTCGGCATATCGGCCAAGGTCGCGTTCGGCGTCATGCACGGACTGGTGCCGATGACCCTGTTCACGCTGGGCGCGGTGCGCAATCTGCCCCCCGTGCTGATCCGGACCGCCAAGGTGTTGCGGCTTTCGCCCGGCCGCACCATGCTCTGGGTTCTGGTGCCCGCCTGCCTGCCGGATATCGTCAACGGTCTGCGGATCAGCTTTTCGCTGAGCCTGCTTGGCGTATTGATCGGCGAGATGTTCTCATCGCAGCGCGGCCTCGGATTTCTGCTGGTCAGCGGTATGGCCCAGCACAACGTGCCGCTCTCGACCGCCGTGGTCACCATGATCGTCGCCGTGGCGATCGCGGCCAATACCCTGATGTTGCGCGTCGGCGGGCGGGCCGCGCGCCGCCCGAACCCTTAACCCGCCGGCCGAATCGGTCGCGACAGGAGAGACTGCATGGCAAGACCGACGACGATCCTCAAGACGATATTGAATAAGCGCCAGGCGACGATCCTCGCGGGCGCCGCCAACGGCCTGTTCGCACGGATCATCGAGGATCTTGGCTACGAGGCGGTCTATGTCACGGGAGCCGGCGTCGCCAACATGTATCTCGGCGCGCCCGATATCGGGTTGACCACGCTGACGGAAATAGCAGGCCACGTCGCGGCGATCGCCGATGCCGTCGAACTGCCGCTGCTGGTCGACGCCGATACCGGCTTCGGAAATCCGGTCAACATGGTGCGCACCGTGAAGGTGCTGGAACGGGCCGGCGCGGCCGGACTGCAGATCGAGGATCAGGTGTTTCCGAAGAAATGCGGCCATTTCGACGGCAAGGAGGTCGTGCCGCTGGAAGAGATGCTGGCGAAGATCAAGGCCGCCGTCGATACACGTCGCGACGGCGACCTGCAGATCGTGGCGCGCACCGATGCGCGGGCGATCCTCGGCCTGCAGGCGGCGATCGACCGCGCCGGGGCCATGATCGAGGCCGGCGCGGACATGACCTTCGTCGAGGCACCGACTTCGGCCGAGGAATTGGCGCAGATTGCCGGTGCGCTTTCGGTTCCGCAGGTCGCCAACATCGTGTTCGGCGGCCTGACGCCGGAACTGGGACAGAAAAAATTTGCCGAGCTCGGCTTCGGCTGCGTGCTCTATGCCAACGCGGCCCTGCAGGCGGCGCTCAAGGCCTCGCATGAAGTGCTGGCGGCGCTCAAGCGAGACGGCTCACTCGCCTCCGTCGCCGACCGTCTCGCGGGCTTCGCGGTCCGGCAGCAGACCGTCGCGAAACCCAAATACGACGAACTCGAACGGCGCTATCGCCCTTGATCCCGAAGGCCCTGGGCGGTTACCCCAGACCGATACGCCGCCGCAGTTCCGGCTTGCTGGCGAGGACGTCGGCCAGCCACGGTACACATCGCTCGGCTGTGTCCAGGGCCTGGGCTGACGAGCCATAGCTAACGCCCGAATAATACTGCACCGGCGTCCATTGCCCGCCATCTTCGATGTCCCGCCTGAACTCCTCGAATCCGTAGCTGCCATCCGCTCTGGAAAAAATATCCACGCATCGGTCGTGCTCGGAATTTTCGACGCTGACAAAGACGGTCCATGACTTGTCGATGCACCTTGCCATGGCAGCTTTCCTCTTGTCCCTGGTCGCGCTCCCCATGCTCGGTGCGGGCGAGCCGGGAGGCGCAGGCCGATTG
>Ga0116135_1001495_pt1 | contig 11652 bp, 8 predicted proteins | sample June2015DPH_20_1_FD_89738 | JGI IMG/M metagenome (GOLD analysis project Ga0116135, IMG submission 89738) | Peatland microbial communities from SPRUCE experiment site at the Marcell Experimental Forest, Minnesota, USA - June2015DPH_20_10 | ecosystem: Environmental > Terrestrial > Soil > Wetlands >... | reverse complement strand
GAGGCTTTGCTGCAACCTCGACTCTGACATCCGACCTGATATCCCGCACGCGAGAAATTCCTACTCCTTTATCGTTGGCGCAAGAGGAAGTTTGGCGGCTCGAACAGACGGCCGCCAAGTTTGCGCCGCTCCACAACGAGTCCATCACGATGCATCGCCGTGGGCCGTGCGACGTGGCTGCACTGGAACGAAGCCTGGCGGAAATCATCAGACGACACGAGATTTGGCGGACGACTTTTGAGGTCGTGTGTGGACGGCCGATTCAGATGGTTCATCCCGCGCCTGCGACTTTCAGATTAACGGTAGACGATCTTAGAACTTTCCCAGACGCTGAACGCGAAGGTCAAGCTCTGGAACTGGCCACTCAAGATGCCCGGCAGCCTTTCGATTTAAAGCACGGGCCATTGGTCCGAGCCCGGCTCGTAACTCTTCATGACGACGAGCATCGCCTCTACTTGACTGCTCATCAGAGCGTTGTCGATGGGATCACCGTCTTCGACGTCTTCCCTTCCGAACTGACCACACTCTACGAAGCTTTGGCATCGGGTGAGCCTTCACCACTACCTGAACTTAATGGTCAGTTCGCTGACTTCGCTTCCCAGCAGCGGCGAAGCCTTACTCATGAGGCGATAGAGAGTCAGTTGTCTTACTGGCAAAAGCAACTCGGTGGTGAATTGCCGGTCCTGCAGTGGCCGAATCATGGTAAGAGGCCAGCGCAACAGACCTATCGCGGAGCGATCCACCCTTTCCAGCTGTCTCGCGAATTAGCTCAATCTCTGAAATATCTCGGGCGACACGAAGGCGCAACCCTCTTCATGATCTTGCTTTCCGGATTGGTCTCACTGCTGCATCGGTATACCGGACAGGAAGACATCATCGTGGGCACATTGGCGCCTTCGGGCCGCAAACAAATCGAGTTTCAACGATGCATGGGATACTTTCTCAATCCAGTGGCGTTGCGGGCGGATTTGTCAGGCAATCCGGCATTTAGTTCATTACTTCACCAGATGCGGGAGGCAACACTCGGGGCGCTCTCGAATGACGACGTGCCGCTCCAACTGATAGCGGAAAGACTAAGGGTCAAGCCCGATCCGAGCCGTCACCCATTTTTTACAGTCGCATTATCGCTCGCGCCCGAGGTGACACATCTCCCGCCGGGCTGGAGAATGACTTACATGGATGTGGAGAGCGGCGGAGCCAGGTGGGATCTTTACATCGAGATGAGCGACTGCGCGGAAGGCTTGCTGGGCCGCGCCCAGTACAATCCTGATCTCTTCACCATCGATGCAATCACTCAAACGGTAGAAGATTTCAGGGAGTTGCTGGAAGGCGTGGCCGCGGGGCGTGAAGGGTGAACCGAAGAACTTCCTAGCAGAGATAAACAGCAAAAAGCGAAGATTTCCGAAAGCCGTCGACCTGCGATCAATCGACTCCGGGATTCAGGCACCACTCGCCGTCAAGACGCGTAAGAAAAGCATCGCCGCGCTCGAGCACTTCGAGAATTTCGGGTTTGCGGGAATGTGCAACCGCCCATCCTCCGCGGCAGGTAAAAAAGCAGTTCATGTCAGAGAAGTCGGCCATCCGCCGGGTATCCAGCACACCGTGTAGAGCGATCACTCCTCGCTCCCATGCGTCGTAGAAAAGATGGCCGAGAACGTCTTTGGTAAATTTTGCATCGCCGCCGACTTGAACCACTTCGCCCACTCCGCCCGGGTTCACGTAATAGATGTACCAACCAACAATTTTTTGACTGCCATCACGAACAGCGATCTTACGGAGAGTTCCGCGGCTTGGCCTGTGCTCGATGAAGCTCACGAGCCAGTGCAGGGACTGGAGGTCGTATTCGGGCCACAGCGAATAACCGTTGCGGAATTCGAGCAGGCACTGAAGAAGAGTTTCAAGATCCAGTTCGGAGCCGTGCAGGGGAGATTTAGTTTGATGGAACGGGCTGCCAGCAAGCTTTGTAGCCGCTCCATCGAGCAGGCTGCAGAAAGGCTTCGCAGCCAGCTTGAGAGCGGCTGACACTGCCGGACCTTTCGCTTTGGTCATGATGTGAGTGGCGTAGTGACTGGGCCGAAGCGGGCGCGCCCAGTGGATGCTGAGCGGCATAATAGTGCGAAAGCGGAGCTTTTCGAGCAGCGTTCTGGAGATGTCATTGGCGGAATCCGTCGCCGAAAGATCCTGCTCGCCAGCCATGTAAGTACCTAACAAGCGCATGCCTGCCAGGCTCTTGCGCGCCTCAGGGCTCACTACAAAGTTTCCTCCGAAAGCAACACGAATCGGCTGGCCGCAGAGCGACATCTTTCGTGCGATCACACCCAGGAACCCAACAATCTTCCCACTCCTGTCTTCATAAACCAGGGACGAGATTGAGCTGTCGCGCCACGGATTAGTGAAGTAGAGTGTTTGGAAAACGGAACGAACGGCCGGAGGAGCTGGGCCTTTTCGATCCCGCATGAAATTCCAATACAGATCCGCCACTTGCGGAAGATCGGATTCAATCAGCGGACGAGCGGCCATAGCGGGCTATTCAGATGCAACGACCAGCAGAATACACATTTGAGTTTAATTTGAGGGTTGAACAACAAGTTTAACAGCCGATTGCACCCGGAACAACGACTATGCGGGCGGAGAGGCTTGCAAACTGCGCCGGGCGAAACCTAGTTTTCCCTTCGCTACTATTACAGCATCGACTGTCGCTACCGCTTCTACCAGTGCGAAGTCTGGAATGAATTTCAAAACCTGGATTTCAATTTCCAGTTTGTTTCCCGGGACCACCGGCACCAGAAATCTCATTTCATTGATGGCTGCGAGCACTAGGAATTCTCCCGGCTGCATTCCCGTTCCGGTGGTCTTGGCAAAAAGAATGGAGGCTGATTGACCAATCGCCTCCACAATCAGGGTTCCCGGCATGACGGCGTGCTCGGGAAAATGACCGAGAAACTGGAGTTCGTTCCCCGTCACATTCTTCGTTGTTCGTATGCTCTTGCCTGGCTCAAGCGAGATGACCGTATCGACCATTAACATGGGGAAGCGCTGTTTCAAAGCCGCTCGCACTTCCTCAAAGTTCATTAGCGGGGCGGTCATTAAGGTGACAGTCATTCCGGAAGTACCATTTTCATCCTCACCATCAACGCGACCTCAGAATCATAGCGGTCGAGCGCGGCAGGAAGCGCGAGCCGGGCGGCACAGTGGCTGGGTCAGAGACCAGCCGGCTCACGCGCAGTCCGGCGGTTTCAGCCATTTGCAAAGGCTGGCTCTCCTGGTTGTATTCGTAAACATGATCGCGCTGCGGCGACTCCAAAGCCGTGCTGAAGAATACCATCCCGTCAGGCGAGAGCTGATGGGACATCGTCTTGAATAAAAGTTTTGGATCGGTCAGATGCTCCGCCAGCATCGCAGAGATGAGCCCCTGAAACTTCCCGCTCATTCCACCATCGCCGTTCAGCGCGTCTTTCACTACGAACCTGACGCGGCCGGCATGTCCGGAAGCAGCCAGCAGCCGATCTGCGACCGCGACCGCTGGCGGACTGATATCGGAACTCTCGACCTGAATGTCCGGCCGCTCTTCTGCTGCCAGGAGACTCAGAACACCGTGCCCGGCGGCCAGTTCGGAGATTGTCGCATTGCGCGGCAAGCGCCTCAAGAAATCGTCCCGAAACATTGCGATGTGGGCGATCATAGACGGCCAGAATGGGTAGATGAGAATGGCAGCCCACATGTAAGGGATCATGTAGCTTTCGTCTTCGTAGACTCTTGAAACAATCTCCGGCATGGTTTCCGGAGTGTAGCGACCGGCGCTTTCGTACAAACGATTCGCCTTGGCAACGCCTACGCAGTACTCGGCGTAGCCGTGGGCTGCCGCGTCGAATACATCGCTGCCGTATGCAGTCTCAGCCCATCGTGCCAATGGATTTAATATCCATGTGCACAACTCCCGGTTGGCTTCCACGTGCGCCCGCGCTGAGCGGGCGAACATCTTCGCCTTTCGATCCATCGCTTGAAGAAAAAGCTCCGCCTGATCCATTCGACACTCTTCTCCTAAATCAAATCTTTCCTAAGTCAAATCTGTCCCAATCAAGTCTGAGACGTCACATGACGCACGAGGCGCACCATCGGGCGGATCAATTCTGTTCCATCCCATGGGGAGCTGAAAACATGCATCCTGCCCAGCTTTACAATCCTGTCCACGCCGCTTCTTCCAGCCGCCTTGGCCAGGGCTTCTTCTTTCTCCGGATCTCGGACGCCGAGACCCAAAGTCTGCAAGGTCCCATCGAATTTTGAAATCACATCGAGAAGATCATCGACCACCAGCACGCTTAGAGTTCGACCTTGCGTTGGCTTGGGCATTTCTACACCCTCGCCCAGCAGGATGGTCCAATCCGGCGCGGCGGGAAAGAAGGCGCGATTCTTATCACTCTCAAGCAACCATGACGCGCGAGCCAGACAGATCGCCGACGTCAATCCCGGTTCAATTTGCTGGCGCGGATGATGCCGGTTCTCTTCGTTAAACGCTTCTTCAAGATCTTCCACGAACTCGTTCGCATCGCACCCGTCGCCACGCTCCAGAAACAGTGCCTGCGGCGAGGAGCAGGCTTGCTGATCGAACTGCCAAACATCGCGTGCTATGCGCCGGCACCACGAAACTCTTTGTTCGGGGTCGGCCCACGTCTGAGCGTCCATGGCAGCAGCGGAAAGCCGCGGGCCAAACACCAGCACGCGGGCCCAGTGAGGAAATTTCAACCTGCGCACTTGAGAGACCGCTTCCGCGCCGCCCCAAATGATGGCGCCGTCCACGGCTTGCGCCATGGATTCGTGAAGGTCCGCGCGCGAATGATCGAAGCTTGCGAGAAGAATACGCTCGGTGATCACGCCTTCCGGATCAGCCTCGCGCAGCTTCTCCATTACGCGTTGAGTTACATCCACCAAGCCGCTCGGCACGCGCACCAAACAACAATTCCCTCCCAGCAACGCGCAGGTCATCGACAAGATGGGTTGAATCTCGATATTCCCTGCGGGCCAATGACCAACCACTCCCAACGGAAATGCCCGGAGCTTTGCGCGCCCGTCTTCCCACCAGCCTCCGTTCAACGCACTTGAGCCCAACTCACGAAGCAGCAGGGGCTCCAAATTGCCACGCCGGAGCCAAAGGCGAAGAAACGTGATGCCGGGAACATCGTGCAACTCGCGGGCATCGAGCAGTGCCGCCCACCGCTCGAAAATATCGAGCACTACACTCGGGGGAAGCTCTTTCGCGAGAGCAACTTCTCTAAGCCGCTGTGCTCCGCGAGCAATCTCTTGAGGAGAATCGATTGACTGGATCAGATTCCTCATACCACGCCACCCTCCACGCCACCCAATTGCGCTTGCCAATGGCGCGTGCTCTCGAGATTTCCGCAGCCGCGAACTTCTGCCTTCGGTGCTCTTCCAGCGAAACGGAAACTTGTTCCTTTTCTTCCGCACGGGCAATCGTCGTAGCCCATGACTTCCGCCATATCTTCGGTGAGCAGTAGAAACCCTGGAAAACTTGTCGGCAGCACGCTGCAAACCTGAATCAGGCCTCGTTCTCCGGCTTTGACCGGTGCAAGGGTCAGAGGATCTCTCACGATCACATCCGCAAAGTTTGGAACATGCTTATTGCCCTGCGCACAATCGGGGTAGATAACGCCGACGTTCTCGACCATACCGTAGTAATCAACAATCCGTTCCGCCGAGCAACCGAACAGAGACGACACGCCTTCGATGAAAGCATCGCGAGTAACTGCCTGCTGCTCCAAACGTTTCCATCCGCCGCTGTGCAGCACGCGCACGTTAGGAAGGTCGAGGGTGATGCCCTGCCGCTGCAGAGGCTGCACCAGTTCGGTCCAAATTACATACGTGAAACCATAGACCAGTATTTCGGAATCCTTCCATTTGGCAGCGCAAGCGAGAAGTTTGTTCAGATCCAGACTGGAATCTCCATGCTCACCGCGTTGCAGGCAACAAACAATTTCCGTTGCGAAAGAACGTAGAGCCTGAATGGCGGCTCCCCTCGCACCTAACTGCGTTTGAGCCGCCAGACTCTCCGGAGTGTCGATGACCAGGTAAGGTCTGCGCGAAGATCCGATAAAATCCCGCGCAATTGTTATGACGCCTTTCGACATTCTCCGCGCAGTGGCGGCATCCAAAACGATCCGGCTGGGCACCTGGCCCGTAGTTGCACTCGAGGTCAGAGTTCGCTTCACTTCGACCCCGCCGACCAAGGCTAGTGGTGGATTCGACTTGAAGACTCCGACAGGGAGGTAAGGCAAGTCAGAGATTCGCGTTGCGCTTCGAAAATCAGTCGGCCAATGTTCCACGTAGTTACGAAATCTAGAATTCTGCTCGCAAGCGTAACCCAGCTCCTTTTTCAGGAGTTCGAGTAAAGCACACTGCCGCTGCTGCGGGCCAGTCGCGTAAGGCGGCTCCGTCAGCAAACTCTCGATTCCCTGCTCGATTTCTTCAAGTACGGTCATGCGAAGGTTGGTAACTTGGAGCGGGCGATTTTGCCGTTCGCCGTCTTGGGTAACTCAGGAACCACATTCACGCAACTGCACGTCCATTGGGAGGGCAGCGCACGGCGAACTTTTTCTGCGAGAGAATCATTGCCGCCATTTGCCGAGCTATCAGCAACCGAGCTATCAGCAACGATGAAAAGAGCCAGCGCTTCTCCGGCCTCTGGATGTCTTACCCCGGTGGCGGCGCATTCGCAAACACCAGCAACGGCTGCCACCTTTGCTTCTACTTCCGCGAGACTCACGCGATAGCCGCGAATCTTTATGAACCCGCTCGTGCGCCCTTTGACCCAGACGTACCCATCTACATCAAGGCAACCCACATCTCCCGTCTTGAGCCAACCCTCGTCAAACTTGCTGCGACTCGCTTCCGGCTCATCGAGATATCCCGCGCACACCGAGGGACCGAAGACTTGGATCTCGCCAGTCTGTCCGGTCGGGACTTCGTGACCCTTATCATCCACGATGCGCAAGGTCAGGTTGTCCAACGGAACGCCCACGCTGCCAGGTTTCTTGCCCTCAGACCTCGGTGGAGAACAACTGATGCGCGCAGTAGCCTCGGTTTGACCATACATGACGAGGAAATCGGCTTGCGGAACAATACTGCGGAATTCCTCAACACTTTCCGGGGCAAGCGCGCCTCCGGCCTGGAGGAACCGGCGCAGCCGAGGCAGCGGAATGGAACGAAGGTGGGAGCGCCGGAGCAGGATATTGTAAACCGTGGGCACGCCGGCGAACGTGGTACACCCGTAGGTGTTGATGGCTTGCAACACCTTATCGGGGAACATAAACCGCGAGTCGAAGACGACTCCGCCTCCCTGATACAAATGCGTGTGCAAGACGCTCGCCCCGAAGCAGTAACTCACGGGCATGATCAGCATGGCCCGTTCGTCCTGCCCAAGATGCTGGCTGCGAATGATCGCCTCAGTATTGGAAATCAGGTTACCGTGACTCGCCATCACCAGCCGAGGGACGCCGGTGGAGCCCGAGGTTGGCATCAAGACTGCCAAGTCATTTTCGGCACAGGGCGCAGGCTCAATTGAGTTCAGGGAATCAGAGTCGAAGCTGCCCTCAGCGTGAGCAAAACCATTTTTCTTCGGCCAATCCCAATGAACTCCCTTGCCGGTCCATGCCGCCTTGATATGGGCCTTCGCGAATAGCAGCTCGCCGGAAGTTGCGATGGTGCGCTCATCGGTAAGCACCGGCACGCATCCCACGTACATCGCGCCTAAATATGCCAGAGCGCTGGCAGAATTCAGACCACAACTGATCAGCACGCGGTCTCGAGGGCGCAGTCCGAGAGACAAGAAACCTGTCCCAAAGCCAGCAATCTTCGCACCCATCTCTTCGGCGGAAATCGTTTCCCCTGTGCCAGCGTCAATCAGGGAAGAATTCTTGCCCAGCCGGTTGACCAGGCGTGCCGCGAAATTCCATTCAGGAGACGTGCGCATTTTCAGCCTTGCTGATCTTCGCTTGCACGACCCGGCAGATGGCCCGTACGTCTTCCATTTCCATGAGATCGTCGACGTCAAAGGTCAGCCCAAAGGTCTGCTCAATGCTGCTTGCCAGGGTCACATGCCCCATCGAGTCCCAGGCGGGAACCTGCTCCGGCGTCGTATCCAGGGTGATGGTTTTCGGATCAACGTCGAACGCGGACTTAAATGCTCCCTGCACTTTGCTCAATACATCGTCCATAATGCGAAAAGCCCTCTTTTCTCTCGGTGTGTAGTTGAGTTTATAACCTAAATTGCAGATCGGAGATATTACGATCGCTTTACGTCCAGGGGGAGGTTATGCGCCCATAATAGCGCGAGGATGATGAATTCGGTACTAAAACTGCGGCCAGGACTCGGTAAAATTCTTACCCCGTAAAGCAAACGTCCGTCAAAAATCATGCGCCCGCCGACTCTGTCCTACGGTGTACAACCACCGAAACTATCTTGAAACTCAAGTGTTAAGATTGTTGATCCAACCTTAGCAATAATTCCCGTTGTTGGAGGCTAAAGAGTGCTTACTCGTTTCACCGCTGTGTATCGCGGGGCCGCAGCACTATCGAAACTTGTTCCGATTGCGGTGGTGGGTTTCTTGGTCGGCTGCGGCGGTGGCGCAAGACCAAGTCCACCCACTTCGACGCCAAGCGGGCCCACTCCATCGTCTTCGCCGACTGCCGCTTCCAGTTTCGGGATGCAATGTGGGATAGACGATCCGGCAGACTGCCAAGGTTCCGGCGCGACGCCGATCCTGTGGCCGACCGCCCAAGCCAAGCCTGGAATGCTGCGTCTTCACGATGCAGGAACCCACTGGGCGGCGTTGAACACGAACGGTCCAAGTCAATATAACTGGACTTCGTTGGACAACTGGCTTGATTTGATCGCTCAACATGAGCCAATCGACGTGAACCAGGTGTTTGCCTGGGTGCCATGTTGGGCTGCCACCATCTGTTCTGCTCCTACGGTTGAGCCCAACGGAACGAATGTTCCCCCGAGCGACTTAACCGCCAGCGGGAGCCCATCGTTCATCAACTTCGTCACCGCGTTTGTCCAGCATTGCAGCCCGGCGGGGAACTGTGTCAGCGACATCATTAAATATTACGAGATGTGGAACGAATGGGACACCTCGGAACGCTGGGCAGGCACGCCGCTGCAGTTGTATCAGATGGTGGCTCCTGCGACTGCGATCATCAAGCAGAACGTCCCCAATGCCGTGATTCTGACGCCCTCTGTAACCCCGGCGAGCCCCACCTTCGATGTCGATCTCGCAACTTGGCTTGCCATCGAAAACCTGAGTGGAAAAATCTCAGACTGGGTTGACTGGCATCTTTATATGGGCGCCACGCCGACCACCACCAATCCTCCTGAGCAGCAATTCGAGAATTACGCAGAGAAATTTCTAAGTCAACAAGTGCTCTCCGGTTGGGGGAATGCTCCGTGGGCGAACACCGAAACCAACTTCAGCGGCGCCACGAACTATACCTGTCCACCCACCCAATACACCGCGGATGATTGCACTGGGCAAATCGTGCGCTGGCAACTGCTGCACGCCTCAAATGGAGCCTCAAGCCTCGATTGGTATAAGTGGTACCAGACAATTGGGAACAATCCCGCCAATCCGCAGTACGAAACCGCCTACTATTACATGATGCAGTACATGTTGGGCGGGAAATTTTCTTCAGGCCCCTGCACGGCGACTACTGACGCCGCTGGCAACAGAGTGTGGACCTGTGATTTTACGGAAGCGAATGGAACGACCGCAATGTTTGTCTGGACTCCGAACGAAAATGGAACCAGCTTCACGGTTCCAGGCGGATATGTCGACTGCCGGGATTTGAGCGGCAACACAAGCACTGTAACGGCGGGCGCACCAATTACGATTGGCGTTGAACCATTCCTGCTCGAGCAATAACGCATATTAAAAAGTGAAGCCGCCAGGGGAGGCGGCTTCATATTCGGTTCGTACTCGGCTCAGTGTTAATCACACCCAGAACTCCGGCGCGCTTCAGTGTTTGATTGTGGGTTCGGTTGCCGTCTCGCTCCAGTAGGCGGTGGTGAAACCCGGGGCAGTAGCTGTGATCTCATAAGTGCCCGGCGTCTCCGGCAAAGTGTAAGTCGTACTCGTCACTCCCTGGCTGTTGGTCACCGGACCAGGATTGCTGAAGCTGCCACCGCTCCCGCCATCACTGAAATTGATGGTCACATTCGGCATGACCGCTCCCGTGTAGACGTTGGTAACCAGCACGCGCATTGGTTTTGCCAACTTCGTGCCGACCGTACCCGTCTGAGCGTTACCTTCATTGGGCGTGTTCTTGTTGAACAAACCGAGCACTGTCAGATTATCCTGCGTTCCCACGTAGACTTTTCCGTTAGCAACCATGGGTATGGTGAGGTGTTTCGCCGGATCGATTGGGTTTTGCGGAGCGGCCGATATAAACAAAGGCGCCAGGGTGGAAGCATTGAACGCATTCAGGGTCGATCCGGTATCGGTTGAACCGTTATACTTCTGTCCCACTGCCCATAGAATTCCGTTCGTATTCCCGTTGGCTGAGATGGAAAACAAACTGGGAAAGTTATAGGTGCGCTGAGTTTCCATTGCGGGCGTAGTAGACAGAAGCCCATCATTCAGCGAAAACGCTTCGACGGGAACGCCTTGGCCCCCAAAATATACAAACTGATTCCAATAGGTCGCGCCCCCATAGATTTCAACGTTCTTGCCGGATTCAAACGGCACTTCCTGGACAATGTCGTCTACCCCTGGATTGTAAGACCCAAGGCTATTCTGATTAACCAGGTAAATCATCCCTCCCTTCCCCGCGATCACTGCAAGGTTAGGATTGGGTCCCGACTGAGTCGGGAGCAAAACTGGGCCAGAGGAACCGAGATCCAGGTCTTTGGCGTCGAGATCGGCCTGGTTGTAGGGGGTGAAGTAGTCAACCAAACCGAAGCTGCCACCGCTGAGGCTGACCTTCATGAGCGTGTCACCGTAGTCGAGACCTCCAAGGCCATAATTAAAAAGACCATCACCCGTAGCCACATAAACGTCTCCGTTGCTATCCACCGCTGGACCATCTCCTCCCATCCAGAGGCCGGGCGTGTAGTTCTGGTTAGGACCCACATTGAGGACGGCTGACCGCCCGAGATTGCTGGCGCTGTATGCCATCAGCCATCCAACCGAGGGTGCGTAGCCCTTGCAGCCCATATCGCCGAACGCGATGTAGATCACTCCGTTAGAAAGCAGGAGCGCAGGTCTCTGCATCCGATGTTGTGCGGTAAAGGTCATGACCTTGCCATCACTGGTATATGAGCCTTGAATTTCGACCGGGCCGCCAAAGCTTTCCTGCCCCGTCGTGATATTGAGTGCATGTAACCGAAACACGTAGCTCCCGCTCTCCAGTGTTTTGGCCACCAGATACATTGTGTCTGTAGTCGAATCGATGACCGGAGTGCCCATGATGCCCATTTCGGTATAACCGTTGCTAGCACCGCAACCCTGGTCAGCGATAGGGACCGTGGTCACGTTCGGTGGGTTGGTCAGGCTGGTGTACCACAGCGGTGAAGCGTTGCTGCCGGTATTGCTGTCCGCGTCGAAGGCATAAACGCCATTATGCAGGGTGACCACGAAGACG
>Ga0116135_1001494_pt1 | contig 11654 bp, 8 predicted proteins | sample June2015DPH_20_1_FD_89738 | JGI IMG/M metagenome (GOLD analysis project Ga0116135, IMG submission 89738) | Peatland microbial communities from SPRUCE experiment site at the Marcell Experimental Forest, Minnesota, USA - June2015DPH_20_10 | ecosystem: Environmental > Terrestrial > Soil > Wetlands >... | reverse complement strand
CGGAAGATGCTCAACATTGCTCACGTTGAATCCATTCGCGTAACGGTCAGCCTTAGCAGGATCCCATGGCGGTTTCTTTACAGTTGTGGGCAAAATTGAACATCTTCGCGATTACGATGCTGTCACCACGCGCGCGCGCCCTTTCCTGGCGGGGAGCGCGCTCACGTTGTCACGCCCTTCGGATCGATTGTATCTTAGGCGCGATACCAGTCTTCCCGCGTCAGCGGCAAACCACTGTCGCCCCGTGGCTTAGCGAGCAGCGTTTGGTACACGTTCAAGCGACCAGTGCCGAATCCATGAGCAGAACCGGCCATGTAGAGGCGCCATATCCGGTAAGTTCTATCATCCGTGATCCTGCGCGCCTCATCTGCATGAGCTTCCAGACGCCGGACCCACTGGTGGAGTGTCAAGGCATAGTGCTCGCGCAGGCTCTCTAGATCCCTGACCTCAAAGCCACCCAGTTCCGCCGCTCGGATGGTGACGTTGATCGGGACTAAATCGGCATCGGGAAAGACATAGCGGTCGCTAAAAGACGGTCCTTGTCGACGGTAGGTGGAGGAATAAGCAATCCCGTGATTCAGAAATACCCCGCCGGGCCGCAACAGCTCATACGCTCTGCTGAAGTATTCCGGCAGGAACGCTTCGCCCACGTGCTCACACATCCCCACGCTGACAATCTTGTCGTACGGCTGACCAAGCTGCATGTCGCGGTAATCTGAAACCTCCACGCGACAGCGGTCACATAAACCCGATTCGCGCAGTCGTTGTTGGGCTAGTTTCGCCTGCGGCACGCTTAGTGTGATTCCTACCGCTTCTACGCCATAGTGAGCGACGGCGTGCATGATCAATCCGCCCCAGCCACAACCAATGTCCAGGAGACGGTCACCCCGGAGAAGCCGCAGTTTTCTGCAGATGTAATCCAGCTTGCGCTCCTGGGCCAAGTCCAAATCTTCTTTCGGCGTTGCGAAGTAGGCGCAGGAGTAAACCATGCGCTGATCGAGCCACAGTGCGTAAAAGTCGGCCGGAAGATCGTAGTGATAGCTGATGGCTTGCCGGTCACGATCTCGAGAATGAACTGAGCCGTGGAAATTGGCCGGCTCCCGGTTCTTATCAGCGCGGTTGTTTACCGGCAACTTCTGTCGTCGTTTAGCAAGATCAAAACTCGTCCCAAAGCTGCGTTCCTGCTGAAGCAGATAATCTGCCAACTCAAAGATCGCTTCGATGTCGCCCTCGATGTCGAAGTCATCGTAGACGTAGGCTTCTCCAAGCGTGAGTTCGCTGGGGCGAGAGAACATCGCACGCAACGCTCCCGGATGCTTGAGCACCAACGTAAAGCGCGGTTGCCGTTCTGCTCCCCAGCTAGTGCCGTCCCAGAAACGAACCTGAAAATCTCGCTTCGGGCAGTCTGCAAGGAGCGCCTCCAGGAACTCGGCGCTGGTCAGAGAAGCTTTCTCCCCGAACGGAGAGTCCGCCAAGGCTGCCATGCACACCTCTTTTATTCATGAAAGTGCGAATCAGCCGAATAATACCCGGCACGAATCAACCCAATCTGTCCCATATTAGACAGTCTGCGTAAGCCTCTGACGCCAGCTTTTGTTCATTCCGGTCCTGCGGGCATCGCGGGCGACGGCGGGAAGGAAATCCATGATCGTCGGCAACGGGCAAGCGCTCTGGCAACACAAACCAGCTCGCCCGCTTGGACTGTCACCGTTTCTGCAGGCCAGATTCCCCCATAAGAACCAGAGCTGCCTAAAGTGACCGCAATACGCTCTCGATCCGCCGGTTTAGGATAAGTCTCGGGCCCCCGGCCTGAGAACCAGGACGCCAAGGGGCGGAATCGTCAGGTTTAGCGAGTAGGGTCTACCATGCAGCGGCAGGGGAACCGCTTTCACACGGCCGCCGTTTCCCTGGCCGCTGCCACCGTAAAATAGAGCGTCGCTATTCAGGGCTTCTCTCCAATCGCCGTTCACGGGCGCCCCAACGCGATAGTTGTGCCGAGGCACGGGAGTGAAATTGCAGATGAAGAGAGTCATATCAGCAAGATTTTTTGCCCGTCTCAGGAAAGAGATCACACTCCGTTCACTATCGCCGCAATCCACCCACTCGAATCCGGAGGGTTCGAAATCCACCTCGTACAGTGACGGTTGCCCCCGGTAAAAGGTGTTCAAATCGCGCACCCACCGCCGCAACCCGGCATGCAGCGGATGCTCCAACAAGTGCCAATCCAGACTGCCATCGTGGTTCCATTCGCCCCATTGCCCAAATTCGTCGCCCATAAACAACAGCTTCTTTCCAGGATGGCCCCACATATAGCCGTAAAGGAGCCGCAGGTTCGCGAACTTACACCAGTCATCGCCTGGCATCTTGGTAACCATCGAACCCTTGCCGTAGACCACTTCATCGTGCGAGAGAGGCAATACGAAATTCTCCGTGAAAGCGTAAGCCAAGCTGAAAGTGATCTTATTCTGGTGATAACGGCGATAAATCGGGTCCATCGACATGTATTCAAGAGTGTCGTGCATCCAACCCATGTTCCATTTGAGGCCGAAGCCGAGACCGCCGAGATACACCGGTCGCGACACCATCGGCCAGGCGGTGGATTCCTCGGCAACCATCATTGCATCGGGAAATGCGGCGTACACTTGTTCGTTCATTTGCCGCAGGAACTGAAGCGCGTCAATGTTTTCTTTGCCTCCATACTTATTGGGTATCCACTGTCCTTTGCGGCGTCCGTAATCAAGGTACAGCATCGAGGCGACGGCATCCACCCGCAGGCCGTCGACGTGATACTTGTCGTACCAAAATATGGCATTGGCGATCAGAAAACCTCGAACCTCGGATCGCCCATAGTTGAATACGAACGTATTCCACTCGGGTTGCTCGCCCTGCCGCGGGTCCGAATGTTCGTACAGATGGGTGCCGTCGAAATAACCGAGCCCGGCTTTGTCTTTGGGGAAATGAGCCGGGACCCAATCGACGACCACTCCGATCTCACGTTGATGAAGGCAATCCACCAGGTACATGAAATCCGCGGGCGTGCCAAATCGGCTCGTTGGTGCGTAATAGCCAATGACCTCATACCCCCAGGAGCCATCGAATGGGTACTCCATGACCGGGAGAAACTCGACATGCGTATAACCCGCATCATGCACATAGTCTGCGAGTTGTACAGCCATTTCCCGGTAGGTCAGCGGACGGTTTCCCTCCTCTGGCACCCTCCTCCAGGAGCCGAGATGGACTTCATAAATAGAGACGGCGCAACCCAGGCCGTTTCTTCTTGCGCGGTTCGCCATCCACTCGCTATCTCCCCACGAATATGTGCTGAGGTCCCACACCCGGGAGGCGGTTTGCGGCCGGATTTCCGCAGCAAATCCGTACGGATCGGCTTTATCTACTTCATAACCCCGATATTGGGACGTGATGTGATACTTGTACCGCGCCCCCGGCCCCACATCCGGTACAAAGCCCTCCCATACCCCAGTTCCTCCGCGCGATTCGAGGGCATTCGATTGCGGGTTCCATCCGTTAAAGTCCCCGAATACGCTGACCTGCTTGGCGTTGGGCGCCCACACGGCGAAATGAACGCCGCGCTGCCCGGCGAACTCGCCGAGGTGTGCCCCCATCTTCTCGTAGGCACGGCAGTGCGTGCCTTGCGCCAGCAGATACAGATCGTAGTCGCTTATCCATGGAGCTTGCATTGAGCTTCGCATCGCCTCTCACCTATAGCGATTTTCCATTGCGCATCATTGGGACGGGCTCGCAATCGTAATACCTCTGGCTGTGCCGGAGGATACTTGTTCTCTGCCCGTTAAAGGATAATCCGCATTCTCATACTCACCAGAGTTGTTGTGTAAGCTTTGCTAGCGTAGGTGAATCGAAACTTCCATGTCCGGGCCTAGGTCCATGCTCCGAGTCAAACGAAGGCGGTAGAACGACTCAAAGACGCTTTCATGATGTTTGCCGGTGTGGGTCGGTTCGGTGTAGTTGAATGCAATGCCGAACATATCTCCGCGCCGTCCAAAGGGATGGACCTGAGCCAGCCCGATCGAATCGGTTCGCTTGATAGAGGTGCCACGGTCGCTCGCGAAGCCACATCTCCCAAAGGGCGCCCAGCCATTGGGAAACTCATGCTCGAAGGCAAAGCCGCCGCCATATCCACTCCCAAGGGTCTTCGTGTCGTCACGCCACATGCCGACGCGATAGTCCCGGTATTGCTCACCGGGGGAACCGGAGAACCAGCCCACCTCTGCCGCTTCCATGTACTTTCGATCAACGAGGGTTTCGATGCCACTCTGCTGTGCACCTTCCGTATCCACGGCGAGAGCGTGGAGGTAAACATGGCGCGTAGCCTGAAACTCAACTGCCGCTCCACCGGCATATGTTCCTTCTGAAGCCAACGCAAGGTTGCCATCATTTTCCCCGTTGAGAAACTGTGTGCGTTCGTCATTATTGAACATGGTCAAGCTTATGTATTCGTTGGGATGTATCTTGCCCACATAAAATGAAAGCCTCTTCTCGAGAAAATCCTGCCGCCAATAGAGGATGTTCACGGTGATCGGTTCTTGCGAACCGCCACCCTGCAGGCAGTTGAGGTAGAGACCTGAGCCGAGTCTGTCGCTAAGGTTAAACTGCTGACTTATGCCGATGTTGCTTCCAGAACGTACCAGCAGGCTGATGGATCCTGCAGTGCTTCCATCATCGTAAGCAACCCAGGCTCCGGTAAAATCAAGGCATCCGCTGAGTTGATTGTGACGGACACCGTCCGGCGTAATCGTCGCATACTGGTTCAGGAAGGTGTAAGTCGCACCGAACTTTAATCTTTCAAGTTGAGCAATTTTGTCGACGAGCTTGTCGATCGGCTGAAAGATCGGAGCCAAGGGATCACGCTGGAAAATCGGATCTGCCGGTATCTTCGATAATGCCAAGGCGTCTACATCGAGTTCTTGTTTAAGATCGTCAGGTTCTTGCTTGAAGCTGGTCGATGATTCCCTTTGACTCACTTGCGCGTTTTGGGCGGCGGAGAGAGTGCTGACACTGCCACTCTTGCCGAAGGCCGACAGACTCGGTGCAAGAAAAAACAACAGCAAAAAAGTTCTCACGGATTTGCCTTCGAAAAATCTCCATGAGCTTATGTCGCGCGTTTCTGGGTCGGTCAGCACGCAGCTGAAAGCCGTTTCCCATGCAGAAAAGTTATGGGTGTAGTGGTTCGGCTCGGCTAATGCTCTTCTGCCAGAAGCCTTCGATTTCTTCAAGAGTGTGCCCTTTCGTCTCCCGCACAAGATAATAAGAGAAGACCCACGCACCGAGCGAAACCAAGCCGTACAGCCAGAAAGTCCAGCTCGGACCGAGCAGTTGCAGAAGCGTTAAAAAGGTCAGTGAGACAACAAAGTTGGAGGTCCAGTTCGCCCCGGCCGCAGTGCCCGCCGCGAGACCACGAATCTTCAACGGGTAAATCTCGGAAATCAATAACCAGAAAATCGGTCCGAGACTGATGGCAAACGACGCCACGTAGATCATCAGAGTGATCACAGCAAGATCCGCAACCCCCCGGCTTTTTGCAGACAGATGAAATGCATAACCGAGTGCGCCGAGACTGACCACCATTCCGGCAATACCAGTTAGGAACAACGGCCGTCTCCCCACACGATCGATCAGCCACATCGACACCAAAGTCATGATCACGTTGACCATACCGATGCCTGCCGTGGCCAGGATAGAACCTCGAATCGAGGAGATCCCCGCAGACCGAATGATGAAGGGCGCGTAGTAGATAATTGTGTTGATTCCCGTGACCTGCTGCAACACTGCAAGTCCGATTCCGATAATCATAGCCGGCCGAATGGCAGGCAGGAGTACGTCAGAGAAGTGGCTGTGCTGCCCTGGTTGCTGCACCGCTGTTTTGATTTGTAGAAGTTCAGCGTCGACGTCCTGAGTCCCCCGAATTTCGGTTAGGACACTCCGGGCCAAATCGAGATGCCCCTGCCGAGCAAGGTATCGCGGAATCTCCGGGAGGTACAGCATCCCTGCACCAAGCTGCGCGCCGGGAACTACGGCAAGGCCGAGCATCCATCTCTAACCGCTGGATGGGGCGAAGGCGTAATCTGCCATATAGGCAACCAAAATCCCCATTGTAATCGCTAATTGGAAGAGGGATACCTACCAACCGCGTGCTTTAGCCGGTGGAAAGAGGAACAACGGAGCTCGCGAGCCCAATTCCCACTCCTAAAATTACTCGTCCAACAACAAGGACCTGGATGGATCCTGCCGCGGAGCATACCACCGCACCCGCCATGAAGATGACCGACGTGATGAGCAACATCTTCCTGCGTCCAAATCGGTCCGAGAGGCTGCCGCCAGTGATTGCTGTAACGGCGGCGCCAACCAAAACCGAGCTGACCGCAAGCCCCTGCTCGAATGTGGAAAGGCCGAAAGTCTTCTTAATAAAAATTAGTGCGCCGGAAATGACACCCGTGTCGATCCAAACAACAATCCACCGATCGCGGCGAATATCGCTGCCATATATACGTACCGTTGGCTTCCGACCGGCACATGAGATATATGGTCTGTAATCGCAAGATCTAAACGATTTGATTCCATGATGCACATCCTTCTTCGAAGCTAGTGCATATTGGGCCGCAGAGAGGCGGCGTGGCGTAGATGACCCACTCATGGCGGAAAAGCTCCAAAGTCCCTACCGGACGGCGGTTGCAACGCGTGAACTGGCCTTCAACGGCGCAGGCATCTGATGCGAGATTAATAAGGATTTCCATTTTCAAATTTCCGAATTTATGGAAAAGCTAACGCTTCGAAACTTGAGGTGTCTGTTCAAAAAGGAACAGACAACATTACTATTGACCCGTTTCGCTGAGCCTTCCGCCCCGGCGATCCCGGTCCGCCCTTTGAAACTGCCCGCACGGAGCCCCCATCTCATTCATCTATTCCGGACCGACCTCTGCGGGCGCGATTCTTCAGGCGCTTCTTTCGGAAATCGTTGTGCCGGAATGCAAGATGCCCCAAAAGAGTATTCGCACCGCGGTTTCTGAGTTTATTGACTAAGTGCCGCGTACAACCAATTACCAAGTTGCCGCTACGACCGCGACTGTTCTCTCCTTGAGCCAGCCCGAAGTGAATAACAGAGACATAAAGGAACTTTGTCACGGTGAGCCATCAGGAACACGTGCATTCTCCGCCGACACTGTGCAATAGGGAACAGTTTTCCTGATAGTGCGCTGTCATAGTTCGGGTTGGGATTTGGCTGCGTGGCCCGAGAATGACGGCGAGTCCCCGAGGAGACGAAGAAATGTCCAAAGAGAATTCAGTTGTCGCGGTGTATCGCACGCATACGGAAGCGGATCGAGCGGTGAAGGAGCTTCAGCGTGGCGGAATTGACCTGCACAAATTGTCGATCGTTGGGAAGGGCTACCACACAGATGAGCAGGTAGTGGGCTACTACAATACTGGTGACCGCATGAAGTATTGGGGCAAAGTTGGTGCGTTCTGGGGAGGCTTTTGGGGCCTTTTGTTCGGCTCTGCTCTCTTCATAATTCCGGGGCTCGGCCCAATCTTAGCGGCGGGACCGGTAGTGGCATGGATCGTGGCCGGGTTGGAAGGTGCGGTGGAGGTAGGAGCGTTGGGTGCTCTGGGAGCTGGCCTCTACAGCATAGGAATTCCTAAGGACAGCATTGTGAAGTACCAAACAGCACTCAAGACAGATCAGTTCCTAATGATCGTCCATGGGACGGCCGCCGAGGTGGCTCGGGCGAAGGACATCCTCGAGACTACACATCCCGCTGAATTGGGAATGCACTCAGGCGAAGCGGTAACGGTAGCTGCTTAGCGCTCCCGCGAGCCTGTGGGCAAGGCCGTCTCGATGGGCCTTGCCCATTGGTGTGCCAAGTCGACCGACCGCCGAGGGCGCGATAGGGCATAATTCGCGGCGAGTCGGCCCAGGAGAAGCACATGACAGGCAAATCGCAATCTCGAAAAGCACAATCCGTACTAGTGGTCGAGGCCGACATCCTCGACAGAATGAATGAAACCAATGCGTCGATCGCTCAGCGTGCTTATGAAATCTATGAGTCCCGCGGCGGCGGGCACGGCTCCGACCAGGACGATTGGTTCACAGCGGAACAAGAGGTTCTGCACCCGCTTGCGATCGAACGCTATGTGACCGACAGCGCATTGCAATTAACAGCGCAAGTGCCCGGCTTTGCTGCGAAAGACTTGGAAGTGGCCATTGGGCATCGTCGGGCCGTTATTTGCGGTGTCCACTCAGGTTCAAATCAGCCAGCAGCAACTGGTCGTAAGGACACAAAGGTTATGCGGATTGTCGAGCTCCCCTTTGATGTCGATCCGGTATTGGCTAGGGCAACACTCCAAAGCGGAAAGTTGCAGGTCGTATTGCCGCGCTCACGGTAAGCGAGTCCTTCCAGACAGTAAGCGCGCCACAAGCTGTTCGACAAGTTGATGGGGACCTTGGCGCAAAAGGACTCCACAGCATCTGACGAGAAGGTCATGAAAGTAAGTCCCCTGGCAGGCAAGCCGGCCGAAGCATCGACGCTGGTGAACATACCCAGACTCGTCACGGCCTACTATACGGAGGTGCCTGACCCTTCCGTGCCGGAACAAAGGGTTGCCTTCGGCACTTCAGGACATCGTGGTTCTTCATTCCAAAAGGCTTTCAATGAGTGGCATATCCTCGCCATCAGTCAGGCCATTTGCCTCTACCGGGAGCAGAAAAAGATTGAGGGCCCGCTGTTTCTCGGCATGGATACACATGCCCTTTCCGTGCCGGCTCTTGCCAGCGCGCTTGAGGTGCTGGCGGCCAACGGAGTGGAAGTCATGTTGGCGGAGGGCGATGAATACACTCCGACCCCTGCTATTTCCCACGCGATTCTCACGCACAACCGCGGGCGCAAGACAGGACTCGCCGACGGCATCGTCATCACGCCGTCACACAATCCGCCCCATGACGGCGGGCTCAAATACAATCCTCCAAACGGCGGGCCTGCGGAAGCCGCTGTCACCGCGTGGATCGAGGCGAAGGCCAACGAGTTTCTCGAGAGTGGCCTTCTGGGTTTGAAAAGGATTTCTCTCCAGCAAGCTCTTCGCGTCCCCACGACACACCGGCACGACTATCTCAACGCTTACATTGCTGATCTCGCCAACGTGCTCGACATGGACGCCATTCGCGGCGCGAAGATCAGCATGGGAGTCGATCCGCTGGGCGGCGCCGGGGTCCACTACTGGGGGCCGATTGCCGAGCGCTACGGGTTGAACCTCACGGTCGTGAACGAGGCCGTTGACCCGACCTTCCGTTTTATGACTGTGGATTGGGACGGCCAGATTCGCATGGACCCATCCTCACCCTATGCGATGCAGAGGTTAATCGGCCTGAAGGATCGCTTCGAGATCGCCTTCGCCTGCGATACCGACCATGACCGGCACGGTATTGTCACCAGAAGCGCGGGATTGCTGCCGCCCAACCATTACCTTTCCGTCGCCATCTTCTACCTCTTCCAACACCGGCCGAAGTGGCGCAAGGAAGCGGCGATCGGCAAGACGGTGGTGAGCAGCCAGATGATTGATCGCGTCACCGCGAAGCTTGGCCGGAAACTCTACGAAGTACCGGTGGGCTTCAAGTGGTTCGTTGATGGCTTGCTCGACGGTTCGCTTGGCTTCGGCGGCGAAGAGAGCGCAGGGGCATCGTTCGTCCGTTTGGATGGCAGTGTGTGGACGACGGACAAAGATGGAATTGTCCCCGCTTTGCTGGCGGCGGAGATCACAGCCCGGATGGGCCGCGATCCCGGCGAGATCTATCGCGAACTTACGCGCGAGTTCGGTGAGCCTGTTTACGACCGTGTTGAGGCGCCTGCTACACCGGAACAAAAAGAGATTTTGGAAAAACTCTCGCCGCAGCAGGTCCGGTCCACCGAGTTGGCGGGGGAAAAAGTTCAGGTTGTCCTCACCCACGCGCCAGGCAACGACGCTCCCATCGGCGGGTTGAAGGTGGCGGCGGAGAGTGGATGGTTCGCAGCGCGTCCGTCAGGGACCGAGAACATCTACAAGATTTATGCGGAGAGCTTCCGGGGGGCGGATCATCTGCGCCAGATCCTGGAGCAAGCCCAGACGATTGTCAGCGATGCACTGGCGGCGGCGAATCCGAGGGAGAAATCATGAGCGACCAAGCGCGCGTCAGCCACCCGATCTACAACCTTCTACCCACCGAAATTGAGGGATTCGATTCCCTGGCGGGACTCGCCTTGGACATGCATTGGTCGTGGAATCATGCCACCGACGAAGTGTGGCGGCAGCTTGATCCCGAACTGTGGGAGATCACGCATAATCCCTGGATTGTTCTGCAGACGGTCTCGCGTGACCAGATCGAGCGCGTGCTAGCCGATCCTGCCTTCCGTAAGAACGTTGATGATCTGCTGCGAGACAAGCGTCAGGCGGCGGATAGGCCGGCGTGGTTTCAGCAAAAGCATCCGCAAGCTCCGTTGACCCGCGTCGCGTATTTCAGCATGGAGTTCATGTTGAGCGAAGCTCTGCCGATCTATTCGGGCGGGCTTGGCAATGTGGCCGGTGATCAACTCAAAGCCGCCAGTGATCTGGGTGTGCCAGTGGTCGGCGTGGGACTGCTGTACCAGCAAGGTTATTTTCGCCAGGTGATCGACAAGAACGGAGAGCAAGAGGCTCTTTATCCGTACAACGATCCCGGCCAGTTGCCGATCGCGCCGTTGCGCCACCCGAATGGCGAGTGGTTGCGGTTGGAGATCGCGTTGCCCGGTTACTCGGTGTGGCTGCGCGCCTGGCAGGTCCAGGTCGGCCGAGTGAAGCTGTACCTACTGGACAGCAACGACGCGGCGAACTTTCCCGCTCATCGAGGGATCACCAGCGAACTGTATGGCGGCGGGCCGGAGTTGCGCCTCAAGCAAGAACTCCTTCTTGGAATTGGCGGCTGGCGGTTGCTCGGTGCGCTGGGCATCAAACCGGAAGTCTGTCACTTGAATGAAGGGCATGCGGCCTTCGCCGTTCTGGAGCGTGCCCGCAACTTCATGGAAGAAACGGGGCAGCCCTTCGAGGTGGCACTCTCCGCGACTCGAGTCGGCAATCTGTTCACCACTCACACGGCAGTGGCCGCCGGCTTTGACCGTTTCGATCCGGCGCTCATTGAGCAATACCTCGGTAATTATGCCAAGCAGAAGCTCGGCATAACACTCCACGATTTGCTGGCCTTAGGCCGCCAGAACCCGAACGACTCCTCGGAGAGTTTCAACATGGCGTATCTCGCCATCCGCGGTAGCGGGGCGGTGAATGGCGTGAGTCGCTTGCATGGGGAAGTCAGCCGACATCTCTTTCAGCCTCTCTTTCCGCACTGGCCGGAGGACGAAGTTCCGATCGGACATGTGACCAACGGAGTCCATGTGCCAACCTGGGATTCGGCGGCGGCTGACGAACTTTGGACGGCAGCCTGTGGCAAGGGCCGTTGGCTGGGGACGAAGGAGAATCTGGAGCAGGATATTCGCCGCATCTCTGACTCCGCGCTTTGGAAATTCCGCACCGCCGCCAGCGAGTCTCTTGTTGAATACGCGCGCGGGCGGCTATCCCGACAACTGGCTGCCTCAGGCGCTTCTGCCGAGGCGGTCGACGGT
>Ga0116135_1001493_pt1 | contig 11654 bp, 9 predicted proteins | sample June2015DPH_20_1_FD_89738 | JGI IMG/M metagenome (GOLD analysis project Ga0116135, IMG submission 89738) | Peatland microbial communities from SPRUCE experiment site at the Marcell Experimental Forest, Minnesota, USA - June2015DPH_20_10 | ecosystem: Environmental > Terrestrial > Soil > Wetlands >... | reverse complement strand
GATGTGGTTGTGGTCGCAGTGGGATTTGATCCGCAGTCCGAAACTGAAGGCGCCGACCGGACTTTCCATTTGCCTCCGGGGCAGGATGAATTGATTCAGGAAATGACCGCCGCGAATAAGAACACGATTGTCGTGCTTACTTCCGGTGGCGGCGTCGATACGAACCCATGGCTCGATCGTGTGCCGGCACTCTTGGAAGCATGGTATCCAGGACAAGAAGGCGGCAAAGCTGCCGCGGAAATTTTGTTTGGCGATGTGAATCCGTCGGGCCGGCTGCCCGCAACTTTTGAGCGCCGCTGGGAAGATAATCCAGTTCGCGATAGCTATTACCCCGCGCCCGGTACCAATCGAGTCGTATATAAGGAAGGCGTGTTCGTGGGCTACCGCGGCTACGAGCACAACGGAACAAAGCCTTTGTTTCCATTTGGTTATGGGCTTTCGTACACGTCCTTCCAGTACGGAAATCTGCTTATCAAGCCGGCGGATGCCAACGCGAAAGGCAGCGGATTCTCCGCGCCGCTCTATCAAGCTTCGTTCGATGTGACCAACACTGGAACGCGTGCAGGCGCCGACGTCGCGCAAGTTTATGTGTCGGAGCCGCACGCGAAAGTTCCCCGGCCCGCGAAAGAATTAAAAGGATTCGCGCGAATCAATTTGAAACCGGGCGAGACTAAAACCACGACCGTGACATTGGATGGCCGCGCGTTTTCCTATTACGATGTGGGCGCGAAATCGTGGCGCGCGGATCCAGGAGAATTCCAAATTTTAGTAGGACGTTCGAGCCAGGACATCCAACTCCACAGTAGCGTTACGCTTTCAGCGGATGCTGCTGCGTCGGCAAACAAAAAGTAGATTTCGCGAATTGAAAATCTCGGTGCGCGTCAGTGCATCGTCGCCGCAGCCGGAAACGCGTCCGTCAGGGATATGACTTGCATCGAGCTTTTCAGCTGATCCAGTGACACCGCAGAAGGCGTTTTGAGTTTCACGGTGACCGACTCGCCCGGCAGCAAATCAAAGTAATTATCCGCAGTCTGCACGTCCAGATCGCCAAACGATAGGTAGACGCTGCGCGCGAGTGCAGGCGATCGCAGTGTTACCGCATACGTTCCGTTCGAATTCGCGAGCGACGATTCGACGTGCACCGACGACGGCAGTTCGAGATTGTGCATGGTGTCAAAGAAAATCAGATTACGCGAAACATTCTGTCCGCCGACCGTCAGGTCGAACACCAGAAAGCTTTTCTTCGGATCAGCGTTTGCTAGTAGCTCCTTCTCATCCAATGTGAAATAAACGGCGCTGGATTGCGCGGGCACCTGCACGTCCTGCGTTTTCTCGGCCAGCACCTTCCCGGAGAAATCGAGCAGGCGCCAATGAATTTGGCCACCGAGCGGCTGCAACTTGTCAGACACGACGTAGACGTCCACCTTCCCATCATGCGCAAAGGGTGAAACGATCACGTCATCGTAAAACCGCCGCGCATAATATTGCAGTGCCTTCCAGCGACCGTAGTAATCAATGCTGGCCCAGGAAGCCACCGGCCAGCAGTCGTTCAATTGCCAATACAGTGAGCCCATGGTGTTCGGGCGCTGTCGCCGCAAGTGCTCCGCGCCCACTTTAATAGCCTCCGCCTGCAATACCTGACTCAAGTACACGAACGACGCAAAATCCTTCGGCTCCGGGTACCAGCGCAGCATGTAGCTCAGAATCCGCTCGTTGCCGCCGTGATTCTTCTGGTGGTCCTGCATGGTTGCGGAATGGATGTCCATGTCGCCCGGCTGCGCGAAAGTGCGAATCGTGCGCATCTCCGGGAAAGATTGGAATCCGTACTCAGACATGAAACGCGGGAATTGCTGCGTGTACATTTCGATCGGCGCCAGAGCGTGCCAGACTTGCCAATAATGCATATCGCCGTTGGTCTGGCTGTCCGGAGGGTCTTCGAAATTCGCGCTCGGTGAACTAGCCCAGTACGGCACGGGATCCGCGTAACGCGCCACGACGCCCGCGAGAACGCTATGGAACAGCACAACGTAATCCGTCCACACTTTTTCGCGATCAGCAGGCGAAACTGCTTCCTTGAAGATTTTTCGATCGTCCCAGTGTACCCAACCGGTCTCGATTTCATTATTGCCGCACCACAGCACGATGCTGGGATGATCGCGCAGGCGCTCCACTTGCTCCACAGCCTCCTGCCTCACATTGTCTTGAAAATCCGTGCCGCCCGGAACCATGTCGCCGCCGAAAATAAACTCTTGCCACACCATGATTCCCAGTTCGTCGCAGATATCGTAAAAATCATCCGACTCGTAATATCCGCCGCCCCACTCGCGCACCATATTCATGTGCGCGTCGCGCGCCGATTCCAGAATCTGGCGGTGAATTTCCGGCGTCACACGGTTCGGAAAGCTGTCGAACGGAATCACGTCGGCGCCCTTGGCGAAAACGGGAATACCGTTGACGACGAACGCGAAGCTCTTGCCCGTCGCAGTGACTTCGCGGCGCAGCTCGATCGAACGCAACCCTGTTTTCAGCGAAGCATCGGCGGCAACGTCACGCCCGATCCGAACGGTGGCCGCGAAACGATAGCGGTCCTGCGCTCCATACCCGAGCGGGTACCACAGCTTGGGATTAGCGATATGAATCGGAACGCCGATCCTATTCAGGCCCGGTTCTAATTGCACGTTCTGACGAATTGGCGCAACTGAGGCGCCATTAAGCTCGCCATAGTTGATTTCAACGATCGCGGCCGTGCTGCGGCTCGCCTCGATCTCAAGCTCGGCGCCGAGCGCCGCAAATTCCTTGCTGACCCTCTCTTGTTGCACGTGAAAGTTCTCGATGCGCAACGCGTCCCAAGTCTCCAGGCGAATCGGTTGCCAAATCCCCTCAGTCACGTAGCGCGGTCCCCAATCCCAGCCGTATTGATACGGCGCCTTGCGCGTGTACGGTGCGGTGGCGATGTTCTCTTCGTTCCCGGTGTTGTGCGAGGTCACCGAGGGCAATATATACGGAAGCGCCTTCACTTTCGGGATCATCGATTCGATCGGAGAATGAAACACTACGCGCAGCGTGTTCGGGCCGGTCTTCAGCAAGGTTTTCGCCGGCACGCGCCAGCGCCGGAACATATTGTCGCTATGCAGCACGGCCTGGTCGTTCACATAAACTTCCGCGTAGGTGTCGAGTCCTTCGAAAACCAGGTCCACGTGATCGTGCGCGAGCGTCGCCGCGTCTGCTTGGAACGTAGTCCGATATTCCCAATCGGTCAGGCCGATCCACTGCAGTCGCGTGTCGTTGTCCTGGTAGAACGGATCGGGAATCAATCCATCACGCAGCAGATCGGTCTGCACAACTCCCGGCACTTGCGCCGGATGCCAGTCTTTCAGCTCCGCTCGATCCGTGCTACTGACAGCGCGAAACTCCCACTTCGCTTCGAGCACACGCGAAGCGGCCTGAGCCGACACGATCGTGGGAATCATCAGAAAGAAAAAGGCCAAAAAAGCTGCACCGCGAAAAAGCCGTAGTGGTAGAGGCAAGTTTGCGTCACCTCAAGTAGAATATCGATTTGGGAGCGCCTTTCCGGCGCGGTTAGAGAATAGATAATGCCGTTTAATGACGCAAGCACTTTCGGGTAAGGCCGGACTCTGGCCTCCCCAGGAGAGACACATTGGTAGACGGTCCGAAGAACGCAGCACCGCTGCAAGTCGCGCTGCTCGGCTATGGATTTGCCAGCAAAACCTTTCACGCTCCGTTGCTGACAAACGTGCCCGGATTGCGCCTCACCCACATTGTTTCCAGCGACGCCGCCAAGGTCAAGAAGGACTACGACGTGACCGTGCTAGCGAAAGCGGAGGACGCCTTCGCGCTTCCGGAAATTGATTTGATCGTGATCGCGACGCCGAATATCGCGCACTTCGATCTGGCGAGGAAAGCGCTCAACGCCGGCAAGCACGTCGTCGTGGACAAGCCGTTCACGAACACAGTCGCGGAAGCAACGGAACTGAGTAAATTGGCGCGAGCGCGCCAACGATTGCTTTCCATCTTTCAAGATCGCCGCTGGGACTCTGATTTTCTCACTCTGCGCAAGGTTCTCGCCGATGGCGTGCTCGGTGAAATCGCGCATTTCGAATCGCATTACGACCGCTACCGGCCTGAACCGCGCCAGCGTTGGCGCGAACAGCCCGGCCCGGGCAGCGGCATTTGGTTCGATCTCGGTTCGCATCTCGTGGATCAGGCGCTGCAGCTATTCGGCTCTCCTGAAGCAATCTATGCGGACCTCGAGATGCAGCGTCCACGCGGTCAAGCCGTTGATTACTTTCACGTGATACTGCGCTACGGCCGCAGCCGTGTGATTCTGCACGGCGCGTCCTTGGTGGTTGCGGAAATTCCGCGATTCATCATGCACGGGGCGCTGGGAAGCTACACAAAATTTGGCATGGATCCGCAGGAAGAAGCGCTCAAACGCGGCGAGATTCCGGGCGCTCCGGGCTGGGGCCTTGACCCGCAGACCGGAACGTTAATCACAAAGCAAGGCGATGGCTTCGATAAGCGCCAAGTCCCGAATATTCCCGGGAACTACCTCGTCTACTACCAGGGGGTCCGCGACGCGATCGCCCACGGCGCGCCCAATCCTGTGACTGCCGAAGAAGGCCTGGCGGTTATTAATGTGCTGGAAACCGGAGTCAAAAGCTCCGCGGCTCGCGCCGAATTGCCCTTCGCGCAGATCAAATTGTGAGGCCGGAGAATCTGGTATGATTTGTCCCGGATAATGGCTCGTTCCCGCCATGCGCGAAGACGAAACCTGCAATTTGATATTTTCCACCGGGAAATTTCATGACCATTGAGCAAGATCTCGAAAAAATCGCGCTGCAGGAAAAGCGCCTGCAATTTAAACACTTCGACGCCGAGGTGGCTTGGGCCGTCGGCAGCGCCCTGAAGGCCGCCGCCGAAAAACGCGGCGTCGCGGTGGCCATTGATATCCATCTCAATGGACATCAGCTATTTTCCTACGCCATGCCGGGGACTACTCCAGACAATTGGGAATGGATTCGCCGCAAACGCAATGTGGTGCAGCGCTTCCATCGCAGTTCTTACGCGATTGGCTTGACGCATCTGCGCGCGCAAACGAGCTTCCATGAGAAGTCGGCGGTGGATGTGAAGGATTACGCCCCGCACGGCGGTTGCTTCCCGATTTTCCTCGCGGGCTCGGCATGCGTCGGTACAATTACAGTCTCAGGACTGCCCCAGCGCGAAGATCACAATCTGGTGGTTGCCGTGCTTCAGGATCACTTGCATCTGGCGGCCGAAGATCTCGCTCTGGGTGCCCCTGCCGCCTCTTGAACGGAGACGATGGATGGCCCCCGACACTGACAATCCAGCCGTCAAGCCGCCGGAAATCCGCGCGGTAATCCTGGATTTCGGCGAGGTCCTCTGCCATCTTCCTTCCGCCGATACCATCGAACGCCTCGCCTTCCTATTCCAGATGGATCCCCGAACTTTTCTTCCGATCTATCTGGAGACACGCGCGCCCTACGACCGCGGAGACTTGCTACCGGGCGAATACTGGCGAAAATTCGCGCAGCAGGCCGGCGTGAAAATATCAGCGGATGCGATTGAACTAGCGCGCCAATTGGACCTGGAACTGTGGAGTCACATCAACGACGCGATGGTCTTGTGGGTCCAGCAACTTCATGCCGCGGGATTCAAGACGGCGATTCTATCCAACATGCCCACTGACATGGCGACGCACGTCCGAAACAATTTCACGTGGATCAGCCATTTCGACCAGCACATTTTTTCTGCCGAAGTGCGCAGCATAAAACCCGAACCGGAGATCTATCAGCATTGCATTGACGCTCTTGGGGTGAAGCCGTCCGAAGCGCTGTTCATTGACGACCGGGACATAAATCTGGAACAAGCGCGCGCGGCCGGAATTCACGGAATTCGTTTTCAGTCGGTCGAACAGCTTCGCGAGGACTTGCAAGCGCTCGGTTTCACGATTTTGCCGCAGCAATCCTGATCTCGGCGCTTGTCGCAGTATGCGCGAAGCCGCCCATTCCGTGCGCCGAGTTTCGCGCGCGAAAAAATGTATCCAGTTCGCGGCTTTATTCATCCAAGTGTTGGATGGTTTTCAGTTCCGCTCAGGTGCCCCGGCCAAACTCTAATTTCGATGACGGAGAAAAGGAGGAATGACATGGCTAGTCAACCCCAGATCAGTTTAGTGCCGCCTTTTACGCGTGAGGCAGCCGCCCTAAAAGTACGGAAAGCCGAAGACCTGTGGAATACGCGCGATCCGCAACGCGTAGCTCTCGGGTACACCGTGGACTGTCCTTGGCGCAACCGCGCGGAATTCATCACTGGTCGCGAGGAAATCATCAAGTTCCTGACGCGCAAATGGAATCGCGAACTAGAGTATCGCCTCATAAAAGAACTCTGGTCCTTCGACGGCAACCACATTGCCGTGCGCTTCGCCTACGAATCGCACGACGATTCCGGGCAATGGTATCGCTCCTACGGCAACGAGAACTGGGAGTACAGCGCCGAGGGCATCAATCAACACCGCCACGCTTCCATTAACGATCTACCCATTAAGGAGTCCGAGCGCCTGTTTCGCTGGCCACTCGGCACGCGTCCCGCGGAGCACCCGGGACTCAGCGATCTCGGGCTGTAAATCGAGCTCACGCTCAGCGTGAAGGTTACTTCTTTGCGGAAATTTCGGGAGGCTTCGCCTCGTTCGCGGCGATCTCTGCGCGGTATTTCGCTGCCTGCTCTGGTTCGTTCAGCCCGTCGTACTCTTCCACCAAATCTTTGCGCGCATTCACCAGCCAGCTCACCTTTGGATCCATCTGCGTGCTGAGAATGTCATAGCCGGCGTGGGTTTCAGCTTCCGCGTCTGCATAACGGTGCTGCCGCAGCAGCGTTCTGCCCAGCTTGATTCGCGCAATCCCGGTGTTGATGTGCGTCGGAGATTGCGATTGGATGTAAATGGGGATTGCTTGGCGGTAGAGCTTCTCCGCGCGTGCCCACTGCTGCTGCGCGGTGTACACGCTGGCCAGGTTCGAAAGCGCGGTGCCGTATAAATAGTGCTGCTCCCCATATTCCGCCCTGTAAATATCCGCCATCCGCTCGAAGTATTGTTCCGCCGCGTCATACTTCCCTTCCTGGAGCGCCACGGATCCTAACTCGTTAACCGTGGATGCGACCGAAGGATGCACCTTCCCGAACGTGCGCTCCTTGATCGCCAGCGATTGCTCCAGCAGCTCCGATGCTTCGGCGTAACGTTTCTGGTAAACCAAAGAGCGCGCAAGAATCGTCAAATCCGCGGCCGTCTCGGGATTGTCTTTGCCGTACCAGGCTTGCACAATGTCCAGCGCCTGGCGGTCATACTGCTCCGCTGCTGCGTAGTGCCCTGTGTCGAGCTGGATCGCGCCCAGATTGATCAAAATTTCCGCCACCCTGGGATGGCGTTCGCCGTAAATCTGCTTGTACATTGCCAAAGCGCGTTCGTTGATCTCCTCGGACTTTTCATAATGTCCGGCATAAAAATGTGCGTTGGCCAATTCGTACAAACTATCCGCAAGGTCCACAGGTTCGGAGCCGGGAGCCGAATACAGCTGCACGGTCTGGTCCAAAATTGCGATCGCTTGGTCGTAGGCGCCGCGATTGTCGAGCACTCCGCCGAGCGCGAGCATAGCCTTCGCCACCGCCGGGTCGTTTGGTGGCAAGTGCCTCCGGTCCCTATCGAGCGCCTGCCGGATCAGCCGCTCCGCGTCGCCATACCTTGCCTCTGCGTCTCGCAGCGACCCCAGAGCCAGCAGACCCTTCGCCGTCTCGACGCTATCCGGGCCGTAAAGCGCTTCGCGTTTTGCCAGCGCGGATTCCATCAATGAGTCCGCCTGCTCGAGCTTGCCCAGCTTCTGGTAAATGCCTCCCAGCGTTTCGTATAGTTCCGCCTGCACCGCAGGTTCCGCGTCCAAGCTGCGCGCTTCCTCGACGCCGCGGTCCAGCAGCGTCACCACGCGCAAATCGTCGGCTGGTCCGGCAGCGGGGTCGCCTCCTTGAAAGAGATTCAGCATGAATCGTTGAATGCGCTGCGTTCGCGCCGTTTGCATCAGCGCCGCATTGCGCGCCCTGGTCAGTCGGACGGTGTAAAAGATCACCAGGCTCACAAGCAGCGCAAACATCGCCGTGCCTGCGGTGACCAACTGCCAGTGCCGTCGAACGAACTTGTCCAACGTGTAGTGCCAGGTATCGCGGCGCGCCTCGAGCGGCTCGCCTCGCAAATAATGATCTACGTCGCGGATAAGCGCTTCGACCGACTGGTATCGCCGTAGCGGATCTTTGTGCATGGCCGTCAGGCAAAGCACATCCAAGTCCGCCCAAGCCGTTTTGCTCGCCGACACGGCAATGCCGCTCGTTTCCGTTTGCGCAGCTGCTTTCCCGGCTACATCTGACGGCTTCTCGGCTTCTTGCTCAGTCAAAACCTCTTCCGCTTGCGCCGGTGTGCATTTGGACAAATCGAACGGCAGCCGTCCGGCAAGCAATTCATACAGAACCACTCCCAGCGAATAGACGTCGCTCTGTATCCCGACCTGTTCGCCGCGGATCTGCTCGGGAGCGGCGTATGCCGGCGTCATCAACCGCAAGCCAGTGATAGTTTGATCCACCAGCTCGCCCAGATTTTCCAGGTGTTTTGCGATGCCGAAATCCAGCAGCCGAATGCCGCCGTCGGCTTTCACCAGAATGTTGGAGGGCTTCAGGTCGCGATGAATCACGGCATGTTGATGTGCATACAGCACCGCCTCGCAAACGGCGCGGAATAAACGCAAATGCTCAGGAATCGAGCACTTTTGCGCTTTGCAATACTCCGTGAGCGGAATTCCTTCCACGTACTCCATTACGAAGAAGGGTGTGCCGTCCGGCGACGTATCCGCATCGTAGAGCCGCGCTATGGAGGGATGATTCAGCTGCGCCAGCGTGCGCTGCTCTGCGTTGAAACGCTCGCGGCGTGCGGGCGAAACCCAGGCGTCGCGCAGGATCTTTATTGCGACTTCGTTGCCCAGATCCTCGCGCTCCGCAAGGTAAACCACTCCCATTCCACCTTCACCAAGCGCTCGTTTGATTCTGTAAGGGCCGAATTCCTTGAAGGGAAGTGAACCTGAGGATGAATCGTCAAAAATCTGCGACGCGACATCGGCAACATCGCCGTCCAGCAGCGATCCACCGCGTGCGTCTTCTTCCAGAAGGACCAGGACCTCGCTGACCAGTCCCGCATCACCGCCGCAGCGCGTTTCCAGAAAAACCCGCTGCTCTGAGGTCGGGAGGTCAGCAGCTTCGTGAAAAAGCGATTGGACCGTTTGCCAGCGAGTGCTGTCCATCATTCATCTCCGGCCGAAAGCGGAAGAAAAACGGCTTGCCGAGCGGCACTCGGCCCTCTTCCAGCGCCGGTAGAAGGGGACTGCAGCACCCCCGCTTATGCTCGTCGGAGCTCGTGCGTAAGCCAGGCCTTCGCGGCTCGCCAATCGCGCAGCACCGTGGCTTCGGATACGTTGAGCAGCGCCGCCGTCTCCGGAACGTCCAGCCCGCCGAAAAACCGGCTTTCCACCATCATCGCCTGCCGCGGATTCATTTGCGCGAGCGCTTCGAGTGCGGTATTCAGCGCTAGAAGTTCATCTTCACTCGACGGCTTCTTCTGAAACGCGTCGTCGAAACTGACCGTAATTTTCGCCCCGCCGCCGCGCTTTCCGGAGTTCCGCCGTCGCGCAGCTTCCACCAGGAGTTGCCGCATCGCGCGCGCCGCGATGCGTTTGAAATGCAGGCGTGAGGTCGCGCCAACGTCCGGCGATTTTGCGAGCTTCAGCCAGGCCTCATTCACCAGGGCAGTAGGGCTGAGCGTGGCGCTGGGGTCGCCGCGCCGTACGCTGGAAGCCAGCCTGCGCAGTTCCTCGTAGGTGACGCTGAACAGATGGTCCAATGTTTGTCTGCTTGCGGCGGGCAAGCTCGTTTGTCCGGCACCCGACGCCTCCGCCGCTGGAACCGCTTGAGTCCCCGTGACGGTTTTTCTTTCGCTTTCGCGCATTGTGTAGTGGAGGGTCATTTCTGCGAACCCATCTCCTGGCGGTCTGGGCCCCGTCTAGGCACGGAAATGTAACACCCTAAGCGGCCATACGGCAACGGATGGTGTTGGCATGGATGACGACCGAACTGTTGCTTTAGGTCGCGGCGCGCTTTTCGACGGCCCAGAACGGCCCAGAATGGAATGTGGGCTTAGGAGAATTCTATGAACGGCACATCGATGCGAAATGTTCTTCTCGTTTTTGTTCTGGCTGCGGCAACTCTGGCGGTCGGATGCGGGAGCGGGGCCGAAGGTAAGTATCGCGATCCGAGTGGCACGATAAACGCCGAATTCAAAGACGGCAAGGCCTACGTCGCACTAGGCGCCTACGCCGTTGACGGCACCTACAAAGTCGAGGGCGACAAGATCGTCGCGCGCGGAGATTTCGGCCCGATGCTTCCTAGCCCCCTGGTCTTTACCATCAACAAAGACGGCACGATTGACGGGCCCCGAAACAGCATGATTCCCAGGCTCGAGAAAGCGAAGTAGCAGCTGCGAACCAGCGTGCTGCCCGGAGCTTCGCAAGAAAGGAAATGCCAGAAGGATACGATTGATGAGAATGCATCGTGCCACGTCGCTTGCTGCGCTCGCGTTGTTACTATGGTCGGTCGGTTGCGGCCATGCAAGTTCGAGTAGCTCCGCGGACGACGAAATCCCCGGCCTCACCAAAGCCGATCGCGAGGCGCAAAGCGCGGCCATGGCGGAACTCCAGCGGCATTGGCTCAAAGGGCCCGACGGCTGGACGACCGCCGTGGTCTCCGGCAGTCCGTATGCTCCCGACCATTTTCTTCGGCAATGCCGCGCGCTGACGATAAAAGAAATGGAGCCGCAGGATCTGAGCGATTCCGACAAGCTGAACGGCTTCGAATGGGTGGGCCGGGCGAACTTTCAGCCTACGTCTTGTCGCGAGGGCGGCGGACAGAACACCATGATCCTGGACGGCATGTCCAACGTGGTGGTCGAAAAACATAGCGGCGCGTGGAGCCAGTGGGTGGACTTCACGCCGGGACCGCTGCGCTTCGCCCGAGAAAAAGGCCGCTGGCAGTTCAATTGGGACGCCACTTATTTGCGCGGAACGCTACCCGGACCACAGGATTTTGCGAACGCAGGCGTGCGGTAGACGAATCCCAGCGCGGGATCGAAATGGAACTTCACCAAATTCGGCCAGCCTCGCGATTTCTTGCTGGCTATTCCGTCGCCTTGGCCGCCAACGCTTCTGCAACCGAGATATTCTGCAGCAACTCTTGCGGAATCCCGTGCCGCTGCTGCAAATAGGACGGACTGTTGTAGGAAGCCCAGACTTTCCCCTGCGCATCCTCCCAAACCAGAATCTTTAGCGGCAAATCAATCGCCGCGCTGGGCGCTGCCACCATTACCGGTGTGCCTGCCTTGGGATTCCCGAAGATCAGCAGCTTCGTAGGACGCATTTTCAGCCCAGCCTTTTCCGCTTCTCCGCTGTGGTCCACCAAAGCGAACAGCCTCACGCCTTTCGCTTGCAGAATGCCCTGAAGCTTCTCCACGGTCTGGTCCACCGAATGGTTGCTGGGCT